>Ga0326760_1000034_pt1 | contig 78961 bp, 71 predicted proteins | sample GCREP_S_FD_207668 | JGI IMG/M metagenome (GOLD analysis project Ga0326760, IMG submission 207668) | Hot spring sediment microbial communities from Geyser Creek Basin, Yellowstone National Park, WY, United States - GCR.EP_S | ecosystem: Environmental > Aquatic > Thermal springs > Near-boiling... | reverse complement strand
CTATTCCCCCATAGTTTATCTTTTCAGGCGTATCGGAGGGTTTGTGATAATCTGGATGGGAACCGGTAAAGAAGAATGCGACGGGAATATTAGCCAAATAAAAGGACGTATGGTCGCTTGGACCCACTGCCCCCTGCCCAAATACCACCTTATAACCCTTGAGCTTTGCTATGCTATCAATTATCCCTTCCAAACCCTCCCCACTTTGCGCCCCAAGTAAAAAGAAGGCAGAATCTTTAACCCTCCCCACCATATCAAAGTTAAAATAAACCAAGACGCTCTCCTTGGGAACGGGAAGATGCTTAACAAACTCCTTTGAACCCAAGAGTCCGAGCTCCTCACCACTAAAGAACACGAATATATAACCCACATCCCCCTTCTCCCTTGCCATAACCCTGCTCGCTTCCAAAACCAAAGCCACCCCAGAGGCGTTATCGTCCGCCCCAAAGTGTATTGCATGGTCTCCCCACCCAAGGTGATCGTAATGAGCCCCGAAGATTATCCACCTTTTACTCCTCCCCTCAAGCATCGCATAAACGTTTGCAGTTTTCGCCTTTATTTTCTTAAACTTTACCCCAATCTCAACCGTCTTTCCCGTACTGAAAGGTATGGGTTTTAGCCTTAGACTATCGTAAAGCGAAGTTATATCCCTCCCGAGGATCCTTTCCGCAACCTTTCTCGTTACCATAACCGCGATTATTCCGGAATTTTGGAATTCCCTAACCCTTATGGGCCTAAGCTCGTCCCCATGATCCGGCGGGTTTATTATAATCACCCCCTTTGCCCCCTTTTCCCTCGCTATCCTTAGCTTTGTGGGGATATCGGCAAACCTCTCAAATCTATTTGATGTATCTTCCTTTGAGTACCTAAAAAGGGCAACTATCTTGCCCTTTACATCAAGGTTCCCATAATCGCTATAAAGGCTATCCTCTATCCCCCAACCCGCAAACACCACCTCCCCCTCTACCCTCCCCTCAGAGGAAAAGCTTAACGGCAAATAATCCTCCCCGAGCCTTATTTTTTCCTCCCCAACTTTAAAGAATGTTCCCTTAGCCGGTTTAACATCCACAAGAACCTCAAAGCCCTCCTCAAAAACCTTATACCCGTAAGATTTTAGCTTTTTCTTTATGTAATCCCTTGCGATCTTTTCGCCTTTTGAACCCGTAAATCTCCCCTCACATTTTTCGCTTGCCAAGAAATACACATGCTCCCTTATGCTGTCCGCGGAAATTTCAAGGAAAGAAAGGATCCACATCATCTCTTGCAACCCTCTATTTTTAGCTCAAGGGGAAGTTTTTCCTTTATGTCAATCTTCACCGCAACGAATGGGGTTGTGATCACTTGAATTACCATAGCATCTGGTTTGGGGCATTCCTCCTTTGCTGTAATGTATATCTTCTTCCCATCCGTCTTAATTTCCTTAACTTTAACGGAATATCCACCCGTGGGCCTCTGCCCAAGGAAGATCAAAACGGTGTTTTCTGGCGCACTTTCAAGTATATCGGAATAGCCCGTATCGTACCAAACCGCCTTTGTTTCCGAAACCCCAGAAAAATATCCGCTCTTTATCTCCTGCCATGTTATCGGGTTTGGTTTTGCCATAAAAATAAAGAAACCCATCATATTCCCATCTCCTCCTCTATCTCAATAAGCCTGTTGTATTTTGCGGTCCTTTCCGATCTTGCAACCGAACCCGTCTTTATCCAACCCGCGTTTGTCCCCACCGCAAGGTCCGCTATCGTTGTATCCTCCGTCTCCCCAGATCTATGGGAGATGATAGCCTTCCATCCCGCACTTTTCGTAAGCTCTATAGCCTCAAGGGTTTCACTTAATGTTCCAATTTGGTTTAACTTTATCAGTACCGCGTTCGAATATCCCCCCTCTATCCCCTCCCTTATCAATTTCTTGTTCGTCGTATAAAGGTCGTCCCCAACTATGGTTATCCTATCCCCAAACTTTGATGTAAATTCTTTCCAAGAGTCGTAATCCCCTTCCGCAAAGGGATCCTCTATGGAGATTATTGGGTAGTTCTTGATGTAATCGGCGTAAATCTCCATCAGGTCCTTCCCATGAAGCTCCTTCCCCTCAAACCTATAAATACCCCTCTCCTCATCAAAGAAGGATGAAGCGGCGCAATCCAAAGCGAAGAACACCTCCTCCCCCACCTTATATCCCGCCCTTTCCGTAGCCATCATTAATAGATCCAGGGCTTCCCTGTTTGAAGAAAGGTTAGGAGCGAATCCGCCCTCGTCCCCAAGCGATACACTTAACCCCCTCTCTTTTAATATCCCCTTAAGGGTTTGGAAGATCTCCACCGCGCACCTTATCCTATCCCTGAACCTTTCAAACCCCTTGGGAACTATCATAAACTCCTGTATATCAAGGTTGTTGTCCGCATGCAAGCCCCCGTTTATGAAGTTTAGCATAGGCACGGGTAATGTCCTAGCGGATATACCACCTATGTACCTATAAAGGGGGATCCTCAGATAGTTCGCCGCGGCGTGCGCCACCGCCAAGGACACACCCAATATTGCGTTAGCCCCAAGCCTACTCTTGTTTGGCGTTCCATCTAAATTTATTAATGTTTTATCTATAAGCCACTGATCGAGGGCGTTCTTACCCACCAAAGCCTTTGATATCTCATCCTCAACGTTCCTTACCGCCTTCAAAACCCCCTTACCAAAAAACCTATCACCCCCATCCCTAATCTCAAGGGCCTCATTTTTCCCCTTTGATGCACCGGAAGGGACACTAGCAATTCCCACCGTCCCATCCTCCAAAAAGCATTTCACCCTGAGGGTAGGATTCCCCCTTGAATCCAAAATCTCATAAGCCTTTAGGGATGCTATTCTCATACCCTTTATTCTAAACCCGTTAGAAAATCCGAAAGTATCAGGTTAAACTCTTCCGCCCTTTCCACCATGGGCATATGTGCCGTCCCAAGCCCCACTTTCCTTGATCTGCCCTTCAAAAGGTAATAGGTTTCATCTATTGCCCAAGCGGGTAGCATCCTGTCGAAAAATCCATAAACTATTAGAACGGGAACGTTTATTTTATCCGCAAAACCCCTAAGGTCGCAATTTTCCGCCGCTTTCATGTCCGCCCTTAAAACCTCAAAATCCTGATTGAAGAGCCCTATATTTCCACTTTTACACTGAGCCCTAAGCCTCCAGTCGTAAAATAGAGAATCGCATATACGGTACCTGTCGGGAGGGGTATTAAATGCCCTTGCCCCCCAAAGTTTCAAAGCGGAAGAAACCAAAACCAAACCCTTTACTCTAAGCCCTTTAAGATATGCTGAAATCGCTATACATCCCCCCAAGGAATGCCCCACCATCGCGAAAGGTTCTATACCCCTTTTCTCGACGAATTCTATAATATCCTCCGCGTAATCCTCAACCCTTTCCCTATAACTTCCCTCGCTCTTTCCATGTCCGGGCAGGTCAAGGGCGATGTAGGTGAAACCCTTGGGCGGGTTTTTGATCTGTAGGATCCAATTCTGGTGGGAACCCCCAGCACCATGTATAAACAAAACCTTCTTTTCCCCTTCCCCGTTTTCAAGGAAGTAAAACTTATCAACCTTTGCCATTACTTCAAAACCTCTTTTAATATCTTTGGAACATCCTCGGGTAGATCCGCGACCCTAACCCCCACTTCCTCAAACTTCCTCCTTTTCTCCTCGTAAGTTCCCTCGGATCCCATAATTATCGCGCCCGCATGCCCCATCCTCTTCTCCTTTGGTGCGGTACTTCCAGCAATAAAGGCAACAACGGGTTTTTTGAATTCTTTTTTTATGTAATCCGCCGCATCCTGCTCGTCCGTTCCCCCTATCTCCCCTATTAGAACCACCGCTTCCGTTTCGGGATCGTCGTTGAAAAGCTTTAAAACATCAACGAACTTTGTCCCTATTACGGGATCCCCTCCTATCCCAATGGCCGTGCTCTGGCCAAAACCGTTGTTTGTAAGGTGCGAGACTATCTCGTATGTTAAAGTTCCGCTCCTTGAAACAACACCGATCTTCCCCCTCTTGAATATATTCCCCGGCATTATACCCACCTTAGCCTCCCCCGGGGTGATTAAGCCGGGACAGTTTGGACCTATTATCCTTGAACCCCTCTCTTTGGCGAAATTCAGTGCGTTTATCATATCCTTTACGGGTATCCCCTCGGTTATCACGACTATTAGCCTTATCCCAGCATCCGAAGCCTCCATTATGGCATCCGCTGCGAATTTTGCGGGAACGAAGATTATGCTCGTATCCGCCCCTGTCTCCCTAACCGCCTTTTTAACAGTATTAAAAACCGGAACCCCATGGACCCTTTGACCCTCCTTTCCCGGCGTCACACCCGCCACCACCTTTGTCCCATACTCAAGCATAAGCTTTGTGTGGAAGGAGCCATCCCTCCCCGTAATTCCCTGAACCAAAACCCTATTTTCCGAACCGATTAAGATGGACATAGGCGGGTATTTTAACGCGGATCTGACAGCTATATAATATATAGAACAGGGGGTGGGATATGATATGGGTAGTGGCACTTGAAGGCGTAGTAATAAAAGGGGGTCCAAACAAAGCGGTACCCCCACAAGAAGCGTACTCCCCATCATCAAAGACGGAGGATAACCTCATAACCGCGCCCTTCCCCGGATGGTCCCCCGAGAGGCAGGAAAGGGTAAATAACTTCAACATACAAGAAGCTTACAAGAGGCTACCGAGCCTCCTTCAGGAATGGAACAGCGTTAGGTGGTACCTGAACGATTACTACGAAAGGACGGTTAAGAGCGCGGTATGCGAGAGGAAAGGGATGAGGGGGGAACCCTGTCCCCAAGAGCACCCGCTTAACGAAAAGATCCTTGAATATAGGGCGAGGTTTGAGAGCACAAAGGATCCTTGGGATTTCGTATTCCTTGAGGACTACATAGAGGACGCAAAGAATTTAGCCCGAGCCTTACAAGATGAGGAGTATGCAAGAAAGCTTAAGGCAAACCTTGAACCCGCGCAAATGGCACCAGTCAGGGAAGATCTCCTCAAGAAACCCTTCAGGTGGGACGACGGAATAATCACTCCTTTTGATGGAAACGGATGGTCAAACGTACCAGTTGCAATAACCGGAGCTTACGAGTATAACCCCACCATTGTTGAGATAGGGAACGCGGATACTTTGGTGGCGGCGTTTAACGTATATCCTTGCAATGCCTGGTGCTCGGTAAGCCATACAAGAGAATGCATAGTGGTCGCAAGGTCTTTAAATCAGGGAAACACATGGAACTTTTGGTTCTGCATACACAACCCTAATTATAATGTAGGTGAGGCCGCAATAGGAGAGGAGGACTATAGGAAAATCGTGACGGTTGCATATACGAGCGATTATTACTGGCCCGATTACGATGTGGGGGCATTCACCTTCCATTTTTCGAATCCTTCCCTGAATTACAGCAGATGGGTTGATATTTCAACCACATCAACCGTAACACCTTACGTAACCGCCGAGTTCAACTGGGGTAGACCCGGATGCGCGGGGCAATGGCCATCAACGTGTACTTGCACGGGCGCGGATAACTGGTGGTTCATAGGTATGAATAAGGCGGGTGGTGGCGTAAGGATAGCGAGGAGCCAAGATTGTGGAGACAGTTGGCACACATCTTACGAAGGACCCGCAATGACCGGTTCCGCGTACAACAACAATCAGATAATGCTTGAAACTACTAACGACCCGCGCTATAGCTCTTTCGTATGCTCATCCTCAAACGGTGGGGATAACACCATACAGGCGGTTTATGCATGGAGAAATTCTGCAACCGATCATAGGATAGAGCATCTTTATACGGACATGTCCATGGGTTGGGGAGATTTCTGGACATCCACCACGATCCTTTCCGGTTCCTTTTATCCTATAAACCAGCCATGGCTTGCGGTTTCAAGGAGCTTGACGACAACAGGTACAAGGGCGGTGGTACTTTACGAGCGTCAATGGAGTTCATCGGATGGAGATATTCTCGGACTTTACGCGAGTGGAATTCCACCTTCAGGATGGACATCTTTCACCTTGGATGCTTCCATCATAGACAGTAGAACTCCCACCGTTCATACGGATGCGAGGTGGCAGTGGTGCCCGGGCGCAACCGCAACAAGCGCCTCCTACTTCCACACATCTTTCTATCATAAATGCTCAAACACAACACCCCATCCCTACTGCACCGCCCCCTTATCCTCTTACAACAACACCTTCAGGGTTGCGGTTTTAAGGGCACCTTGGACGAGCCCAACATCTTGGGGTAGGGAGTACTGCCCGACCACAGGATACGCGGACTACATAGCAATACTTCCCCCTCCCGCGTTTAACAATGGAGGTTTGTGGGAATACTGGTGGCAGATAAATGGGATTACTTACAAGGTAACTCCGACCGCTGGGGCAACCTGGTGGTACGGCACCCTTTGGGTTTATCAGTTCTCAAGCACGGATTATGATCTTTACTTCTCGGTGCTAACTTGCGCCTTGGGTGGAGATGACGAACTTGCGGTGGGTGAGAAGGATAAAGAAAGGGAAAATATAAGGATAGAGGGTAGGATGTTGCATCTTCCCGAATTTTCCGTAATCTACTCCCCATCCGGTAGGAAGGTATTTGAGGGTAAGGGATGGACCTATCTCAATCCGGGCGTTTATTTCGTAAGGACGGGTAGTAGAACCACGAAGATAGTGATAAAGTAAAGTTAAAGGGACCTCCCCTACCTTTAAAAGGGTGGGGGAGGTTTTTTTATTTTAAAAATCGGGGGCGGGGTTCTAAGCAATTTAATTATTTCTTCCCAGAAACCAAAGCCTTTAAAGAAGCGCTAAACTTGAAAACCGGAACCTTTGTCTCGGGTATGGTTATGGTTTCACCCGTCCTCGGGTTCCTCCCCTTCCTCGCCTTCTTCTCCCTAACCATAAATGTCCCAAAACCTATAAGGCGCACACCCTTACCCTTCCCAAGATTATCCTTCACCGCCTCTATGAAGGCCTCAAGGGCCTTCTCCGCATCCGCCTTCTTCAAACCGGACCTTTGTGCTATATCTGAAACGAGTTCAGCCTTTGTTAAAAACTCCTTTGCCATCCTTCACCTCCTTTTTTGTATAGCCTTTTCAACCTTTCCCCGCCCCCCTTTGTCATATATGGGAATTTTAAAGGCGAATTTCAAGTCTATAATTCCCACCTATGGGAAAACTTTGCATAACGGATGAGCCCCAAGCTTTTAAGGATAAAAGGGTTCTCTTGAGGGTGGATTACAACGTGGTGGAGGATGGAAAAATAAAGGCGCCCTTCAGGATAGATTCCACCCTTGAAACAATAAAAAAACTTCTGGAATTCGGGGCAAAGAGCATCATACTACTTTCCCACAGTGGAAGGCCTAAGGGTAGGGACGAAAAGCTATCCCTGAGTCCGGTCGCGGATTACCTTAAGGAAAAGCTCGGGGTGGAGGTTTACTTCCACGGGGATGTTGATGAGGATATACCCGAGGGAAAAAAGGTGGTTTTGGTGGAGAATTTGAGGTTTTGGGAGGGGGAAGAGAAGGATGATTTGGATTTTGCAAGAAAGATCGCGAGGTTTGGGGATCTTTACGTAAACGATGCCTTCGCAGTATCACATAGAAAAAATGCCTCGGTTAGCGCCATAGCGAATTTCTTTGAGAAGAGATACGCGGGTTTGCTTATGAAAAGGGAGCTTGATTACCTCACGAAAGTTAGGGAGAATCCCGAAAAGCCCTTCTATGTCCTCTTTGGAGGGACGAAGATCTCGGATAAGATCCCGATCCTTGAGAACTTGGTAAATAAGGCGGATAAAATCCTGATAGGCGGTGCTATGGCTTACACTTTCCTGAAGGCAAAGGGGGAAAAGGTTGGGGGATCACTCGTGGAGGAGGATAAAATTGATTGGGCGGTTGAATTTTTGAAAAATAACGGGGGGAAAATAGAGCTTCCGGTGGATCATGTTGCGGTGAAAAGAAGGAAAAAGTGTGAGGAGATAAAGGATGAGGAGGTAGAGGAGGTTAAGGAACTTGGGGGGGAATACGTGGGGTACGATATAGGGTTTGAGACGGTAAAGAGGTACAGGGATATTTTGAAGGGGGCTAAGATGATCTTCTGGAACGGGCCCTTGGGTATGTTTGAGTGCGAGCATTTTGAGTGTGGGACAAAGCTTTTGGCGGTTTTCCTTAGCGCACAAAAGGACGAGGGTATAAAGGTTATAGTTGGGGGAGGGGATACGGTTTCCGCCATTGAGAAGTTTGATATTTCCCTGAACGATTACGAGTTCGTATCCACGGGTGGTGGTGCGACTTTGGAGTTTTTGGCTGGGAAAGAACTTCCTGGGGTTAAAATTTTAACCGAAAAACAAGGAGGTTGAATGTGAGGGTTTTCAACAAGATCCTTTCCGCCGTTGATCTTTCGGAAAGTTTGGAATATGTAAAGAGCTGGAGTGAGGGGTTAGGGGAGGCAATGAACTCTTACGTGGATTATATAACCGTATTTCCCGCGATTCCGGATATATACCTTCCCCTTGTCGGATGGAACAGGGAGCTTGAAAACAACCTAAATTTGGCGAAGAAGGACCTCTTTTCAAATTTAGGGGATCTTCTCAGGAAAGAGGGTTATAACCTTCACGAGCTGGAAGGGGAACCGGACGAGGTTATAGTAAAGTTCGCCCAAGAGAACAGGCATTCATTAATAATCATGGGGTTTAGGGGAAGCGGAAAGAGCAAGATCCCGGTGGGAAGCACCGCATTAAACGTAGCAAAGGAAAGCCACACAAATGTACTACTTGTAAACGGAAGGTTTAAGCCCATAAGGAAGATAGCAATTGCGGATGGATTAAAGAACAGGAGTAAATCCTCCCTACTTATGGTCTTTGCCCTTGCCAAGCTTTTCGGAGCCAAGATTTACAGGATACATGTGATAGATAGGAATTTTGTGGAACATGCACCCGAAGATCTCTTGCAAGAGCTGAAGTTTGATCTTATGCTGGAACTTCAAAAATCCACGCCCGGAGTTCAGGTAGAGGCGGTTGTATTAGAGGGTGACCCTTCATTTGAGCTATTTTATTGGACAACGAAAAATGATGTGGATCTAACGGTTTTATTTGAGAGGCCTGGGAGGCTTGGTTTGGTAAGCGAGGAGTTTATAATGCAAACAACCACACCGGTTCTAATATGTAGGGGCTTATGATATTTCTATTTGGCTTTTTGGGGGATGTTAGGGGTTTTTATTTCCCTCAGGTGGATTATCTATTTCCCTCAAGGTTCTCGGATGCCCCATCTTTGAAGATCTTTGGAAGTAGTATTTTTGGTGAGCTTTATGAGGGTTTGGTGGGATGGAGCTATATGGGTGCGGGTTTGGGCTTTAGGTACTTCGGATCAAGGGATGGGCTCTTTTCCGACAATTCCCTTTATGCGGGCGGTAGGTTCAGAAATTTTGGAATTTCCGTAATTTACGGATGGGTAAAAATAGAGGATCACTTTGAGAGTACCTTAGGGGGAATGCTCTCATCCTCATCAAGGGGAAAAACCTTTGAGATCTCAATAAGCGCCGGGTATATATACACCCCCATAATCTCCTTTGAGGGGGCTATAAAAGGGGATTTTGCAACTTTATTCGTAGGAGCTAATGCTAGACCCGGAATTTATGAGCTCTTAAACCTTGGGATCCTTTTGGATTTCGGTGATATAACCTTGGGAGGGATATACAGGAATTCCGGAAATTCGTTCGGGGTTATGGTGTATTACAACTCCTTTGGGGGACCCTTGACGTTTTCCACCCTGAGCCACGCGGATTTGGGGGAGATTATATCCCTTAGTAGCTCATTCATATTTCCAAGATGAAAAGGATATTATTTCTTTGCGTGGGAAACTCCTGTAGATCTCAGATGGCGGAAGGTTTTGCGAGGAAGTATCTGAAAAACTGGGAAGTATTTTCCGCGGGGTCAAAACCCGAGGGGTACGTACATCCCCTTGCCATAGAGGTCATGAGGGAGAAGGGGATAGACATATCAAAACAGAGGTCAAAAGGGATAAACGAGCTACCGGATTATCCTTGGGATGTTGTGGTTTTGGTGTGTTCGGAGGAGGAATGCCCCTTCGTTCCGGGAAAAAACGTTGAGGTTTGGGGGGTTGAAGATCCAAAAGGAAAGGATATTGATTTTTACAGGAAGGTGAGGGACGAGATAGAGAGGAGGGTGTCGGAGATCTTGGAAAAGTATGGTGATTAAGAGGGTGAGGCTTGAGAACTTTAAGGCGCATAGGTTGTTTGATAGGGAATTTGGGAAATTTACGGTCATATTTGGGAGGAACGGCGTAGGAAAGAGCACGATCCTTGAGGCTATATATAAGGCCCTTTACCCGGAAAAATTCGGGGATGATTACATCAGGAGGGGGGAGAAAAGTTTTAAGATCCAAATTGACTTTTACAACGGATACAAATTATACCTGCACTATCCCTTGAGTAAGAAACCTCAGGTTTATTCTCCAGATGGGAAGATCTTGAGTGTGGAGAGTTTAAGGAAAATTTTGAACCTCCCGGAGGAGGAAAAGTTCATTTTTTTATCGTTTTTTGAGCAGGGGAGCCTTGATGATTTCGGAAAAGAGCTCTTTGATAACACGAGGAGGATCTTAGATGTGGATTTCCCGCAGAAGATCTTGGAGGCAATAAGGGGGGTTGAGAGGGAAAAGAGGGGGCAAATTAGGAGGATAGAGGAGGAGTTAAGTAAATTTGGGAGATGGGAAAAGGCGTTTATGGAGTTAAGGGTTGAGATAGGCGAGGCTCTGTGCCTTGAAAGGAGGATAAAGAGGGAAATCCTGAAGCTTGAAAAGGAAAGGAAAGACTTGGAGATTTTTGAGGGGGAACTTGAAAAATTGGTAAAAAAGTTGAGGGAGAAAAAGGAGGAGGTGGAGAGGATAAAGGGGAAGATAAACGCCCTTGAAGAGAGGAGGGAGGAATACAAGGGGGAAATAGAAAGGTTGGAAAAAACCCTTAATTCTGAACTTCCGAAGGATACGAAGATCCTAAAGGATATATTGGATTTTGTGAAAAACCGCAGGGTTATGGAGGAGTGTAAGGGAGGTTATGAGGAGTATATGAAGCTTGAGGAGGAATATAGATCCATCCTGGAGGAAAGTCCAAGGAAGATCCAGGAGATTGAGGTTAAACTTGAGAAGTTAAGGAAGGTTTATAGCTCGCTTTTGAAGCTAAAAGGGAAGAACTTTGGAAAGATTAAAGAGGAGGAGGATATTAAGAAGGAGCGTGAAGGGATTTTGAGCGATATAAGGCACCATGAAAAGAGGCTTGAAAATTTGAAAATTGGGGGGGATAGATGCCCGGTTTGCGGGGAGCCTTTAGGGAAGGAAAAGAGGGAGAAGCTTATAAAGGAAAGTTTGGAATTTTTAAGATGGGCAAAAGATAGATTAAGGGCTTTGGAAAAGGAGCTTGAGGAGATAGAGGATATTAAAAATTTACTAATTTCCAAGGTTTTTCCGAGCCTTGAGGATACTACCGAAGGTTTGGAGGAAATTTTTAAAAATTGGAGGGAAAGGGTTTTAGAAGATTTGGATAAGGTTTTGGAGGAGATGGGTAAGATGGGAAAGAGTTTAAAGGAAGAGAAGGAGAGGATGGAAAGAGAATATAGGAGACTTTTGGAATATTATGAGGGGAAGTTAAAAATTCTGAAGGAAGATTGGGCTAAATACGCGAATGCGAAGGCTCAAGTGGAAAAGCTTGCCAAAAACATTGATGGGATGGAATATTACTTAAAATTCAGCGAGGAGGAGATAGAGGAGAACCTCAAAACCCTTGAGAGGTTAAAATTCTTGAAGGAAAACCTGGCAAATCTTGAAAGGGATCTGGAAAGTTTAAAGGAAAGGCTTTCCCTTGAGGAAATATCGGAGATTGAGGGGAAACTTAAGTATTACGAAGAGGAGCTTGATAGGGTTAGGAAAAGAAAATTGGAAGTTGTACAAAGGATAGCCCGGTTGGAAAGGGAGAGGGGGGAGGTATTAAATAAGAGGATGCAAGGGGAGGGTAAATATGGGGAGATAAGGAAGCTGGTTGTAGAGATGGAAAAGCTAAAGGAGGGGTTGGATATCTTAGAATCTTTCAAGGAAGCGGTTGAGAGGGGGAAGGGGAGGTTCATAAGTTACGCTAAGGAGGCTTTTGAAAACGCCATAAACGAGTATTTCTTACACTTTTTCGGATTTTCGGACCATTTTATAAGGATTGAGGTGGATGAGAACTTTGAGCCCATATTTCACACCGCGGAGGGGGTTGAGGTGAAAAGGGGTAGGGAGCTTTCGGTAAATAGGGTGGGTTTGAGCGGGGGACAAAGGACCGCCTTGGGTTTGGTGTATAGGTTGGCCCTAAGGAGACTTTTCCCCAATTCTCCCCAAATATTACTTTTGGATGAACCGACTACGCATTTGGATGAGGAGAGGAGGAGGGTGGTATGGAGGATCCTTTGGAGGATCTCGGAGGAGAAGGATATCCAGATAATAGCGGTAACCCACGACGATGCGGTGGAGGAGGTAATAAGCAAGGAGAACATAATAAGGTTGGGCTAACCGCTTTAAAATAATTGGGATGGTTTGGTTTTTGGTAATTGCGCCTCCTCCCGAGGAATTTGAGAGGTTGGAAAGATTGAAGGAAAAATTTGAAAGGGTGGAGAACATAACCGGGATCCCTTCGGATATTCTCAAGGCGGTCTCATACACCCTAACGAGGTACTACCATCACATCCCAAAAAAACCCGAAGATGTTCCCCAGTACGGGATAATGGGGATCTTTAAGTTATCGGATGCGGAAAAATTTTCCGGTATAAGTTCGGAAAGTATAATAAACGATGAGTATTTAAACATCCTGGCGGGTGCAAGGCTTCTAAAGAAATACCTTGAAGATTGCGGTGGGGATCTGAGATGCGCCCTAAGAAATTACGGGGGGGAAATCTTTGCGGAAGACGTTTTGAAGCTCCTGAAAAACGGTTTGGATTATCCTGTCCTCCCCATAAAACCCCACCCCGAAATAAATTTAATTGATGAGGAGAACCCAATAAAACCCAACGCCTGCCCCCCTGGCCCCGAGTACCCCTTGGTGGATAGGTGGATACCCGCCCATTCATCAAACTACACATCAAGCAACAGGCCCACAAGCTACCCAATAACCAAGATAATAGTGCATACAACCGAGGGTTCTTACGCGGGGGCTATATCCTGGTTCCAAAACCCATCCGCAAACGTAAGCGCCCATTATGTTCTTAGGTCCTCGGATGGGGAGGCAACCCAGATGGTATGCCACAAAGACATAGCCTGGCATGCGGGAAATTGGTACTATAACACCCGTTCAATAGGATTAGAACACGAGGGATATATCAGTCAAAACGGTTGGTATACTGATACGGTTTTAAAGAAATCAGCGTATATTAGCAGGATGACTATAAGCACTTTCGGTGTCCTTTTAAGGCACGATACCGTAAATGGGATAATGGGGCACGTTGAGGTCCCCGGGGCGACGCACACGGATCCCGGACAGTATTGGGATTGGCTATATTATCTGGCTTTAGTTGAGGGATTGAGAACATCCGATACCCTTGTGGATAACCTTACCACGGGCTTTAGGAGGGGTGGACCTTACCAATATTGGTGGTTTGATTCGGGAAACGGGTTTGGTACCGTATATTCCCTCGGAAACTACAGGCATACTTGGTACACATACACAACTACGGGTTCCGTGGTAAATTGGGGCAGGTGGACGCCAAACTTACCAAGAAGCGGACTTTATGAGGTTAAGGTTTATATTCCCTCGGGTTATAACGCGTACGTTAGGTACAGGGTATATCATAGGGGTGGGGTTACGGATGTTTGGGTGAACCAGGCAAGCTACTCGAACCAGTGGGTGAGCTTGGGAACTTACGAGTTTGACGCGGGTTATTCCCCATCAAACTCCCTAACTTTGGGCGATACATCCAACGTTTCGGGTAGGAAGATCGCATTTGACGCTGCGGTTTGGATATACAGGGGTTCCTTATGTGGGGATGTGATAGTTGATGACGGGGACACTGGCTGGTACCCGTTCGGAAATTGGTATCTGAGCTCATATCCTGGATACAACGGGGATTACAGGTACGCGAACGTAGGTGGAACACCGGATTCCGCTATTTGGACATCTTCCTTGCCATGCTCGGGATCCTGGAAGATATACGCTTGGGTTAGGAAGGGTAGCAACAGGACCACGCGAGCTATGTACAGGGTGAGGATGATAGGGAGGGATACGCTCCTTTACTTGAACCAATATTCTTCATCTTCGTCGGATACCGGTTGGTTTTATTTGGGTGAGGTTTGTACGGATACCTTCCTGGTTACCCTTTACGATCAGGCTTCCGATGGGAGCGTGGTTATTGCGGATGGGATAAAGTTCCAATGGAGTAGTTCCGCGTGTTATACTGGAACATCGGAAGAGGAAAAGAGGGAGAATTTGGATGTGAGGTTTGAAGGTGGGAGGATATTGGTTCTTGTCCCAAAGAGGGGAGATTTAAGACTTTCCGTTTATTCTTCGGATGGAAGGAAGGTTTTGGATAAATTCTATAAGGATGCGGTTGGATATGTGGAACAAACCTTTGAAGGTAAGGGGGTTTACTTCGTTGTGGTTGATTTTGATGGGGTGAGGAAGGTTAAGAAGGTGATGTTGAAACCTTGAGGTTTTCAAAGATAAAGGGAATCCTACTTGAGGCAAGGGAATTTTGGGATGTGTATTTGGTTGGGGGGGTTGTTAGGGATTGGGTGATAAGGGGATATTCGGACTTTAGGGTTAAGGATTGCGATTTTGTGATAAAGGAGGATCTTAAGGGTTTTGTGAGATTTTTGGAGGGTAAGGGGTTTATGGTTTCAAAGTTCTCAAAATTTGGAACAGCAGAGCTAAATTTTAGAGGTTTAAACCTGGATGTAGCACTTATGAGGAGGGAGTTTTACGATTTCCCCGGAGCCCTTCCAAGGGTTGAGTTTGTGAGGGATATAAGTATTGATGTTTTGAGGAGGGATTTTACGGTGAATGCCGTGTACTTTGATGGGGAAAGGGTGATAGACTTGGTGGGGGGACTTGGGGATATTTCAAGGGGTATTATAAGGCCCATTGCGAGTTTCTCGGACGACCCAACGAGGATATTTAGGGGAATAAGGTATAAAAACCTTTTGGGTTTCCGATATTCGGAGGAGTTTTTTAGATTTTTGGAAGAGGGGAGAAGGTACATCCCAAACGTTTCCCCAAATAGGCTTTTAAACGAGCTTAGAAACACCTCCGTTATTCCGAAAAGGGCTATGTTGGGAGCCTTCTCGGATATGGTGAAATTTGATGTGTTTTTTTGGGGTTTTAAAGGGATTGGTCCGGAAGATATAAGGGCTTGGAAAGGGTTCTATCTGGGAAGGCCTATAAAGTACAGGTGGGTTGTCCTCCTTGCCCCCTTCCTAAAGGAAGATTTGCCCCTTGAGGGAGTTGAGAGAAACTGTACAGAGATCCTTAAGATCCCAAAGATCAATGAGGATATTTTCTCCATACATTCCACATTCCACAACAAGGGGGACCTTGAGGTTTTAACCTATCTAAACTGGAGGGCGGAGAATAGAAAAATTTTCTTAAAATACCTTAAACTTCGCAAGCTCGTAAAAATAAAGCTTTATCCGATGGAAGATAGGTTGAAAAGCTTTGAGGAATCTTCGAGGAGGCTTTGCGTAAGCGTCCCAAAACCCGAATTCCTATACGAGGATCCTAAAGATAGCCACGAAAAGGGTAAACTGAAACTGAGAATTGAATCTTACCTCCTCTCTTCAAGGATATAATAGACACCTATGAAACTTTTGGAATGGTCATCAAAGGAGGTTTTTGCATCTTATGGCATACCCGTCCAGAGGGGGTTTTTGGCGAGGAACCTTGATGAGGTTGAGAAGGCTCTGGAAAAGTTGGATTTCCCGGTAGTGATAAAGGCCCAGGTGCCCGTGGGAGGTAGGGGAAAGGCTGGGGGAGTTAAGATAGCAAATAACAGGGAAGAGGCCCTTGAAAAAGCGAAGGCAATATTTTCCCTTGAGATAAAAGGGATCCCGGTTAAGAAAGTCTTAGTTGCGAAGGCGGAGGATATAAAGAGGGAATATTACGTGGGGATAACGCTTGACAGGAGGTTCTCAAAACCCGTGTTTATCACATCAAAGGAGGGAGGGGTTGATATAGAGGAGATAGCACAAAGGAACCCCTCCGCAATAATAAGGAAGTACATCGACGAACCCCTCAAAGGTTTTGAGGCGAGGGAACTCGCCTTTGAAGTCTTTGATGATCCGGATTTGGCCCTTCAGGCGGCGGATATTTATATTAAGCTTTCAAAGGTTTATTTTGATCACGATTGCCAGCTTGCGGAAATAAACCCCCTAGCCCTTACCGCGGATGGAACCCTCAAGGCCCTTGATGCCAAGATAATCGTTGATGATAACGCCCTATTCAGGCAGAGCGAAATACTCAAGTACAGGGATGAGGATTACGAAAACCCGGAAGAGGAGGAAGCAAAAAACTCTGGGCTATCCTTCGTTAAGCTGGATGGGAACATAGGATGTATGGTAAATGGGGCAGGCTTGGCGATGGCGACGATGGATGTAATAAAGTACTGGGGTGGGGAACCGGCGAACTTCTTAGATGTTGGCGGATCATCAAACCCCGAAAAGGTCAAAAAGGCTATGGAAATAATCCTTAGGGACAAGAAGGTAAAGGTGGTTTTCATAAACATCTTTGGGGGAATTACGAGGTGCGACGATATTGCGAAGGGTTTAATAGAAGCTTTCAACTCTATGAAAATAGATGTACCTGTGGTTGTTAGGCTTACGGGTACAAACGAGGATATAGGTAGGGAGATGCTTGAAAAGAGTGGGCTTCCAATAAAAACCGCAAGTGGAATGTCCGAGGGGGCGCGCCTTGCGGTCTCCCTCGCTAAAAACGGCCTTCAAGTGTAAAATTCCCATATATGACAAAGGGGGGCGGGGTAAGGTTGAAAAGGCTATACAAAAAAGGAGGTGAAGGATGGCAAAGGAGTTTTTAACAAAGGCTGAGCTCGTTTCAGATATAGCACAAAGGTCCGGTTTGAAGAAGGCGGATGCGGAGAAGGCCCTTGAGGCCTTCATAGAGGCGGTGAAGGATAATCTTGGGAAGGGTAAGGGTGTGCGCCTTATAGGTTTTGGGACATTTATGGTTAGGGAGAAGAAGGCGAGGAAGGGGAGGAACCCGAGGACGGGTGAAACCATAACCATACCCGAGACAAAGGTTCCGGTTTTCAAGTTTAGCGCTTCTTTAAAGGCTTTGGTTTCTGGGAAGAAATAATTAAATTGCTTAGAACCCTGCCCCCCTTAATTTTATTTCTTTCCTGTAACTACTTCTCCCTCCCATCACCCCCAGAACCTATCAGGGAAAGTAAGGAAGTCTTTCCCGACGAACCATCAAAGGTCCTAATAAACCTCAAGAACTCCCTTGAGATATTCTACGATAAGGGGATATACCTGAACTGTTATTCGGAAGATTTCGTATTTCAACCCGACAGGTCCCTACCCTACCCCATAAACTCACCTTGGGGGAAAGAGGAGGAAAGTAGGATCATAACTAATCTCATATCCTCCTTGGATTTTTCCGTCCCAAAACCTTCAAGGGTGAATTACACGGTTTTGCACTCCTCCGTTTATTCCGATAGCGCCTTTATGGATGTATCTTTTGAATTCGTTTTCGTTTTTAAAAACTTGGGTGAAACCCTTGCGAGGTCAAGGGCGAAGCTATATTTTGTTAGAAATTGGGATGGTAGGTGGGCTATAAGGTATTGGGAGGATGGGAAGGTGGATACCACATCCTTTGCGGAGCTCAAGTTTTCCTTCAGGTGATCACTTAACAAAAACCTTTCTCACCCCCTTATCCGAAACGAAGAAATATATCCCCTTTTTGAGTTTATCTCTGGATACCTTCCTTCCCAAAACATCAAATACCTCATAATTTCCCGCGTATGTAGCCTCTTTCCTTTCCCCAACGGAAAGTGCGGAATAATCCACCATCCAAACCCCCCTTCCGTGCGTCGCGACGTATAGCTTTTTGTAAAGAGTATTCACATCTAAGTTGAAAACTATGGCATCGGGAATGCCGGGTATTTTCGTATAATTTGATAAGTTTGTGGTGTAATAAACCCCTTCATCGGTTCCTACGAAGAGGATCCCAGCCTGAAAATCCACAGACAACGCCCTTACGGTTCTACCCGTCGGTAAATCCCCGATTATGTTCGTCCATGTTGTTCCCGCATCCGTTGAACGCAAAACCCTTATACCCGAAGCCCTTTGGATGGTTATAAATACATCCGCGCTGTTAAAGGGATTTACCCATATGTCGGTTATGGGACCGCTTACGGGTAATGTTCTCATGGTCCAAAGTATTCCACCGTTATGCGTGAAGTAAAACCTTCCGTCGCTTGAGCCCGTGTATATCGTGTCGGGATTTGTGTGTGAAAAGGATGCGGAAAGCAGATAACCCCCACCCGTCAGATCCCCACTTATCACAGTCCAGTTTATACCTCCATCCGTGGATCTCCACAACCTATGCGTTCCCGCGATCATTATAGGTCCCGATGGATGTCCCTCAAGGGGTCCGTTCGCCCAGGATACCCTATCCGAGCCCCAAGGTGGAGAGATGTACCTGTCAAATACCGCGGAGCTGCCCGTCCACCTGAACCTGTAAATTGGGTTGGAGTAAATATACGTAGTGTAAAAGTATGTGGGGTTGTCAGGCCTCCAAAGGACTGGTCCTCCATCCCCACCCGAAACCTCCCACCAGGCTAAGCTCCCGGAAAATAGGGGAGTTCCGTTATCCTGCGTCCCGCCAATTACAAGGAGGGTATCCCATGGGTGGGCGTCTACGGTGTAAAATTGCGTGAGCTCAAGGTCCTCGTTTAAATTCACCCAAGAATTCCCGTCGTCATAACTCTTCCAAACCCCACCGTCGCAAGCCACCCAAAGCACACCTCCCGCCCCGTAAGCCATATGGTGTATATCCGGATGTACGTTCCCAAAAGGTCCCTTGTTGGTTATATCCTGCCACGTATTCCCACCATCCGTACTTCTAACTATACCGTAATATCCGGGACCGTAAGGGTACTGACCCCCGGCAAAAACCATATCCGGGTTTGTGGGATGTACCACTATGGTGTGGTTGTAAAAACCTTGAGTGCCAAGATAATTTGGCGTACTCGTAAGCTGGACCCAGGTGTCTCCCCCATCCGTGCTTTTGTAAAGAGCCAAGAGAGAATAATTGCTTGCCCTACCAAAACCCACATAAATCACATCCGGATTGCTTGGGGAGATCCCTATTTGCGCCCTAAAGTATCCGGAAGTTGGAAGGGGGTTTATCCTAATCCAGGTATTGCCACCGTCGGTGGATTTGTATATTCCAGAATACAAAGTCGCTGCGAATAATACGTTTGGATTATCCTGCCTGTAAACCAAATCGTTCACCTGATCCCCGACGAATATCCAGTTCCAAGTAAGACCACCATCGGTGGATCTAAGGATACCTCTATCGCTCGCAACGAATATAGTATTGGTATCAAGGGGGGATATTATTACCCTTGATATGTAAAATCTAACTACGCTTGCGGGAGCAACCTTAACCCACGTGTTTCCCCCGTCCGTTGACTTAAAGAGGCCATCCCCCGGAAAGCACACCGCACAGTAGTGTTGCTCCCCCGTTCCGTACCATATAACGTTTGGGTTTAAGGGATTGAAAGCCAAGGCTCCGCCGGAAAGCGTAGGGAGGTTGTCCGTTAATGGGATCCAAGTATTTCCCCCATCCGTAGTCTTCCATACTCCTCCTCCCGCGGATGCAATATATGCTATTCCCGTATCCGTTGGATGGGGTAGTACGAAGGATACCCTGCCACTCGTTTTCCCATCACTCCAGCTTGCGTTATAAATTGGCTTTGGACCGATAAACCTTACATTTAGATATTTTGGAAGGTTTGATGTGAAAACCCTACCAACCTCCGCCCAATCCCCCTTCTCCTTAGCCCTCCTTTCCAACTCAACGGGGTCCAAGAATTCCATATCCGCCAAAACCCAGAGCATAGATTATATTTTAAGGGTGTTCAACGGTATAATTCCCGCTTTATGTTCAGGGCTAGCGATCTTTACCCCTACGTAAAGGCTAACCTTAGGAAGAGGTACCCTTACGAGGAGGGTTGGATAATAAGGAAGCTTGATAGGGAAAGGAACAACCCGGACTTCTTGGTTGAAAGGAGGAGGAAAACCTACGAGAGGGCTATAGTTTTTGTTATACCCGAGTGTAAGGTGACACAGGAACACCTTGATGCGATGAAAAACTTCGTTGAGAACTTTAGCGAGGAAGGGGTTGAGTTGATAGCAAAGATCTTTGTGGTTTGCAGGGGATGTGATACCTCCTTGGTCCCTAAGGATATAGAGATTATGGTTTTAAGGAGTTGCGAGTGCACCTAAATCTTCGCCAAAAAGTCTTCAAATATGGCGTAAAGCTTTAGTAGGGAATCAAAGGATACCCATTCGTTATCCCCGTGAATGTCTCCACCCTGCGGGTATATCATCACCACCGGGATCCCCTTTTCCGCAAAGAACCTACCGTCCGTAGCACCATGAGTTTTGCCGAATTTTACCCTCCCTATCACCTTTTCCACGCTTTCAATAAAGGGTTTTACGAGGGGATGGTTGGGGTCTGTGGAGAAGGGATGTCCCTCGGACAGGATCTCAAGATTACCCTTATGCTTCTTAACCAGATATGAAATTCCTGATTTTATTTCTTCCAAGGTAAAGGGTGGGACAAACCTTAAGTCAAACTCCACCCTGGCGTTTGGGGGTATTTGATTCACCTTGTTTCCCCCTTTGAAAACCCCCATAACCAAAGTATTATGCCAATGATCCGGGTCCTGGGATTCGTAAAGGATGAAACCTTTAAGTTCCTCATAAAATTTCAAGGCTTTCTCTATGGCGCTTTCCCCAAGCCACGGCATAGAACCGTGAGCGGGTTTTCCATCAAACTCCACAGCAAAGTGTAAAGCACCTTTCTCCTCCGTTATAATCGTAAAGTCCTCCCCCGAGTCCGGTATCACCGCAAGATCACAAGAAAAACCTTCCTCATTCAAAAGGTACTTCACCCCGTTCGCGCTCCCCACCTCTTCATCCGTGGTGAGCATTAGGGCAATATCCTTATATTCCCCCCTCTCCGCGAGATCCTTGAAGAGCTTTATCATAACCGCGGAAGGTCCCTTCATATCTATGGCACCCCTACCGAAGATCTTATCCCCCTCCTCCCTCGGGACAAACTGCTCATCCCTAGCGGGTACAACATCCAGATGCCCTGCAAAGATCAATCTGAATTTTCTGTCATTGTGATGCTTTGAGAAGCTAACCACAATTGAAGGTTTTCCGTTCTTCATAAACCTTTCAATTTTTAAGTTTGGGTGGCTCAAGTAATCCTCAACATATTCTACTATCTCAAGGAGCTGGTCCGGGTTTTCGGCGGTCGTCCTGAAGCTTATTAAGTTAAGCAGGAGCCTCCTTAAGGATTCCATAAGTGGGTATTATAAATACGAAAGCGCCCTTAAAATTTCCACCCGTGAGTAGATACCTCATAACAAGCGCCCTACCTTACGCAAACGGTCCGATACATATAGGGCACCTGGCTGGGGCATATTTGCCCGCGGATATATTTACTAGGTTTTTAAAGTTTAAGGGTTTTGATGCGATACATATATGCGGGACGGATGAGCATGGAGTGGCTATAACACTAGCCGCCTACAAGGAGGGGATCTCACCGAAGGAGCTTGTGGATAAATATCACGATAGGATTAAAAAGGACTTTGAGCTTATGGGGATAGAGTTTGATCACTTCTCAAGGACAAGTAGGAAGATCCATCACGAGATCTCCCAGAAATTTTTCCTGAGACTTTACGAGAAAGGGTACCTTGAAAAGAGGAAGGTGAAACAGTTTTATAGCCCGCAGGAGGGGAAGTTTTTACCCGATAGGTACATAATAGGAACTTGCCCATATTGCGGGTACGAGGAGGCGCGGGGGGATCAGTGCGAAAAATGCGGGAGACAGCTCGAACCCACCCAGCTTATAAACCCGAAGTCCGCGATAAGCGGATCATCCCTTGAGCTTAGGGAAACGGTGCATTGGTTCTTCAAGCTCTCCTCCCTACGGGGGGATCTTGAGGGGTGGTTAAGGGGGAAAAATTGGAAGCCCTTCGTTAAGGAATTTGCCCTATCTTGGGTTGGGGAGCTTGAGGATAGGGCGATAACGAGGGACTTAGATTGGGGGGTTCCCGTACCCTTAGAAGATCCGGACGCAAAGGGTAAGGTCCTTTATGTTTGGTTTGATGCCCCGATAGGTTATATAAGCGCCACCGTGGAATACCTGCCCGATAAATGGGAGGATTACTGGAAAAACCCGGAAACAAAGATAATACACTTCATAGGGAAGGATAACATCGTATTCCATACGGTGGTTTGGCCCGCCATGCTTATGGCTCATGGGGAGTATAATTTACCTTACGATGTACCCGCGAACGCCTTCCTGAACCTTATGGGAAGGAAGCTCTCAACCTCAAGGGGGTACGCGATATGGGCGGATGAGCTTGTAAATTCCGTTGGGCAGGATATAGCAAGGTATGCCATAGCGCTTTATATCCCCGAAAAGGACGATACGGACTTTAACGTTAAGGAAGCTTTTGAGAGGACAAACGCGGAACTTGTCGATAGCTTTGGGAACTTAGCTCAGAGGGTCCTGACGTTTATAAACAGGAACTTCGGTGGGAGGGTACCCCATCCACATTTGTTAAATTCCGAGGATGAGGGGCTTTTAAACTATATCTCGGAAAAGGTTTCCCAATACGAGAGGAACATCTTAAGCTACAACTTCCGCCTTGCCTTAAAGGATGCGGTGGAAGTTAGCAACGCGATAAACAGGTACTTTGAGCACCAGAGGGCTTGGAAACTTATAAAGGAAAACCCGGATAGGGCAAAAACGGTCCTCTTCGTCTCATATCAGGCCCTAAAGATAGTATCCGCATTATTTTATCCTTATGTCCCGAATTCTGTCCAAAGGCTCTGGGATTATATGAACCTTCCAAAGGGAAGTTTTGACGATTTTGTAAAAGTGTCGCCCGATCTTGCGGGGAACAACGTAAAGGAAAGTAGCGTATTATACAAGAAAGTTGATGAGGGTAAGATAAATGAATGGGTGAGGGTGTTGAACGAGAGGGCTGGGGGAGAGAGGATCTCCATAAATGATTTCAAGAAAATAAAGATGGTGGTGGGTAGGGTTTTGGAGGCGGAAAGGGTTGAGGGGACGGATAAACTAATGAAACTCAAGGTGGATATAGGGAGCGAGGTTAGGACCATAGTGGCTGGGATAGCGGAAAGCTATGGCGAAAAAGATATAGTGGGCAAAAGGGTGGTAATAGTGGCAAACCTTGAGAAGAAGAGGATAAGGGGGATAGAATCGGATGGGATGATCCTTGCGGCGACCGGTAAGGACGGAAAACCAGTGATAATTTCGCCCGAGGGCGAAGTTCCGGAAGGTAGCGAGGTAAGTTGAGGGATAATATCCTCAATATAGTAGCAATAACCGGGGGTTATACCGCACTAATTTTAGCAGTTTTTCTGGCTTTCGGGAAGGAATGGGGTGCCCTCGTTCTACTCCTTATATCTTCAATATCCTTTTATCACGGTAGGGACGCCTTTATGGGTTCTATATCCTTGGGCTTATTTTTCCTGATAATCCTCCGTATGGCCTCCTATATCCTTTTCCCCATAGGTTTTGCCCTCGTCATAGCCTTTATTTTTCTCCCCCTCGTCTCCCACCTTGAAAAATATAGGATACCAAGGTGGTTATCATCCCTCGTGATAATCTTAGGGATGTTCCTTTTCATATCCTCCGCCGGTTTATGGCTCGCCTTCCAACTTTACTCCCAAGGGAGCCAGCTTTTATCCCTATTGGAAAAGTATTACATACGACCCGACGAATTTGAGGGGATCTTGAGGAACTACATATACAACGAGAACCTAATTAAAAGCCTTAGGGGGATTTACGAGGGTTTAATGATGGAAATTTCGGAGATGGGGAAGGGCACCATCCTACCGAACGTGGGGGGATTCGTTTCTGGTGCCTTTGAGTTGATTTTTTCCACCCTAATAGGTTTGGTTATGGGCTTTTATGCCCTGAAGGATACTAAGGTTATTGCGGGGGAGATAGAGGGGCTTTTACCCGAAAGGTTCAAACCTATCCTTGAGGAGGTATACAAGCTCCTTTCCCAATACTTTAGGGGGCAGATAACGGTCGCGACCATAGTTGGGATCTTTGTGGGTTTTCTCCTTCAAATATTGGGGATAAAATTTGGGATCCTTATAGGTTTCTTGGCGGGCGTTATGAACCTAATTCCCAACTTCGGTTTTGCCATGACCACCATCCTCGGAAGCCTTATTATACTTTTGACCGAAAGCTCTCCTATCTTTGCCCTATTGAAGTTCGCGCTGGTTTTAGCATTGGATCAGCTCCTTGAAACTTTGGTTTTAACACCGAGGATATTGGGTAGGAGCGTAGGGCTCCATCCGGTCCTCGTTATGGTTGCCCTGATAGTCGGTGCATCCCTATTCGGTGCCATAGGGGTGATCCTTGCGGTTCCCATGGCCGCGTTCTTAAGGAGCCTCTGGATAAACAGGATAAGGGGTAAAATTTGAAGAGGTTGAATTTAACAAGTTGGAAGCCCAAGAGGGGTTTTTGGGTTTGTATAAACGAAGCCCTTAAAGGTCTTGATACGAGGGGTATAACGCTGATTTTCGTGGATTTGGAATATATAAAAAGGGTAAAAAGGGAGATTTTTGGCGTAGAAGAGGGGGCGGACGTTTTGACATTCGTTTACGATAAAGTTAGGGAGGTTCTGGTATGTCCCGAGTTTTTAAAGTTTGATGAGATGGAGGTGGCAAGGAGGATAATTCACGGGGTTCTTCACGCTTTGGGGTACGATCACAAGGTTGAGAGTAAGGCGGGGAAAATGGAGGAGATGGAAAATTTTGCTATGGAGATTTTTAAACGGTGTTATAATACCAGATATGGAAAAGTTTGATGCGGTAGTAGTAGGCGCAGGTCCCGCGGGTTCTATGGCGGCTTGGAAGTTGGCGGAAGGGGGAGCCAAGGTTCTACTCCTTGAAAGGAGACCCGAGATAGGTATGGTGGTGCAGTGCGCGGAGGGGATATCCCACCAATCCTTAACCCTCTTCTTTGAACCGGATCCAAGATTTATAGCATCGAGGTTAAATAGGGCGAGGTTTTACGCTCCAAACGGGGACTATATGGAGGTTAGGAAGGAGGGGGTAGGATATATCTTGGAAAGGAGGGTTTTTGATAGGTATATAGCCCAGAAGGCGGCGGAGGCGGGTGCTGAGATCTTAACGAATGCCACATTTACAAGGTTGGAGAGGAAGGGGGAAAATTGGCTTGTACATTTCTCGCATAAGGGGAAAAATGAGATAGTTGAGTGTAGGTTGGTTATAGGGGCGGACGGTCCGGGTTCAAACGTGGGTAGGCAGGCAGGCTTAAAACTGGATCTCGATCCCGAGGATTACCATTACGTTATGGAGTACTTCATGGTCCATCCCGCGATTGAGGACGGAAGGGCGGACTTCTTCACAGGGAACGAGTACTGTCATAAGGGTTACGGCTGGAGCTTCCCCAAGGGGGGACATTACGGAAACGTCGGTGTGGGTGTTGCCTTAGTTCCCCCTGAGGTTGGGGCAAAACCATATTTGGAGAGGTTCGTAAACACCTACTTCAAAGGAGCGAAAATATTGGGAGTTATAAGTAGCGTCGTACCCGTGGGTGGGCATAAGATGGAGATTTATGGGGATGGGATAATGGTGGTTGGGGATGCGGCGAGGCTCGCGGAACCCATATCGGGGGGTGGGATACCCGCAGCTTTACTTTCCGGTTCAATAGCCGGGGAAGTTGGGGCTAAGGCTTTAAAGGAGGGGAACCTATCAAAGAGTAGATTGAAGGAATATCACGATAGGTTCTGGGAGAAGATAAACAGGAGGGAATACGAGTTAGCCTACGAGGTCAGGAAGGTCTTCTTAAAGATGGACGATAACGACATACAGTATATCTTTGACCAGCTCAAACCCCTTTTCCACAACAAAGATCTTGATACAGTTAACGCAACGGAGATAGCCAAGTTTATCTTAACCACAGCCCCACAACTCCTTTTGTACGCGGCAAAGAAGGGGGGAGCCCAGTTTGTGGATTACCTAAAGAGGGCTGTTTTCGGCTAAATTGAAGTACATCCTCATCCTCTTGGGTTTGATACTAACACTTTTAAGACTTGGTTTTAGCTTCCCCCTCGATCCATCGTTTGCGGTTTTACCCTTCGCCCCGTACGTTAACAGAACCTTCGCCCTAGCAAGTTTCGTTGCAATAGGTATAGTTAGGGATGGGCTCTTCTTAACTTTACCTTGGTATTCCCCCCTTCTCTTAACGGTTGCGGTAATAGTTGGGACGAGGGTATCTTTTAGCTGGGTCCTCCTTGCCCTCTCTTCAAGCGCCTTCTATTTTCTTGATATGATCCTCAGAATAGTTTTCTGGAAGGGGTACTTTTGGGATCTTGAGGTTCTTATAACCCTCACGATAATTTGGCTCTCAGCCTATGCGGTGGATAGGTTCCTTTCATAGGTTTTTCGGGGAGATATACGAGGGTTTTGGGGTGATCGGTGGGGAGGAGTTTTTGCATCTGAGAAAAGTTTTGAGGCTAAGGGTGGGAGATAAGGTTAGGATATTTAACGGGGAAAGGGAATTCTTGGCGGAGATAGTGGAAATGGAGAAGGATAAAGCAAAAGTTAAATTCCTTGAGGAGATTCCCAAGCTCTTACCACCTATAGATCTCACGGTCGCGGTTTCAATACCGAAGGGTAGCAGATTCGACGACCTAATAGAGAAGCTCGTTGAGATAGGGGTTTCAAGGATAATTCCGACAATATGTGAGAGAACGGTTAAGAGGCCCGGGGAAAGGAAGGATAGGTGGGAGAGAATAGTGCTCTCGGCGGTTAAGCAGTGCGAGAGGTCGGACATACCTGAAATAACGGAGCCTATGAGTTTAAATGATGTTTTGAAGCTTTCGGAGAATTACGAGGTTAAAATAGCTGGGATAATAGGGGCTCAAAGGAACATATCATCCTGCCCTTACGGGAAAAGGACTTTGATTTTAATAGGTCCGGAGGGGGATTTCACGGAAGAGGAAAAGGAAAAAATCATTTCAAGTGGGTTTTTGCCGGTGAATTTGGGGGGGATAATATTGAGGGTGGAGACCGCGGCTATAGTTTCCGCATCGGTGATAATGCAGAGGGCTTGGGATGAAAGTTCAAATAATAGGTAAGGGGAAGGTGGGATATTCGCTTTATCTGTTTTTGAGGGAAAAGGGGGTTTACGCGGAGATCTTCTCAAGGAGGGAGGGGGGAAAAATACTTGAGGATGGGGATATATTGTTCTTTGCGGTTAAGGATGGGGAGATAAGGGAAATTTCGGAGAGGTTTTCAAACTTGAAATTTAGGGTATTCTGCCACCTTTCCGGCGTTTTAACCTCGGATATATTGCCCGAGAATAAAGAGAGGGCATCCTTCCATCCCCTTCAGGCGTTTTCAAGGCCCGACCCAAACTTATGGGAGGGGATCACGGTTGTGGCGGAGGGAACAAAGGAGGCAATTGAGATTTTGAAAAGTTTTTCCGAAAGTTTATCCCTCAAGTTAAAAATCATACAAAAAGATAAAAAAGTAATATATCATGCGGCGGCGGTTATGTTATCAAACCTAATATACGTACCCCTGTTGGGGGCGGAGAGGTTATTTTCCAGCGTAAGTATAGATAGGGAGGATTACGGGAGGCTATTAAGGACATCGGTTGAAAACTTCTTAAATTACGGGAGGGAAGGGCTTACGGGACCAATAGTTAGGGGGGATTGGGAAACGGTGGAAATACACAGGGAAAATCTGAGGGGATTGGAGGGGGAGATATACTCGAAGCTCTCGGAACTTTTAGTTAAACTTCTATGAAGCTTTACATTAAGGAGGGTTTTTATAACCCAAAGGGGGAGTTGGCAAGGAAGTTGGGGGTTCTGGCGTTTCTTGCGTCATCCTCGGATGAGGTTTTTGAGGCATTTGCGGGAAGCGGAGTGAGGACGGTTATGTACGGGGTTTTCGGAAGGGCAAGAAAGATCTGGGCTAACGAGGGAAACAGGAGGGTCTTCTGCGAGCTTAAGGCGAACGTTTTGATAAACTACCTTGATAACGTAATTTTAACGAACTCGGACATCTTTCGGCTATCTTTGAAGCTTTCAAATGATGGGAAAAAGTTTAAATTTTTGGACGTAGATCCCTTCGGTTCCCCCTCAAAGTACCTTCCTTATATCTTTCTCCTCGTGGAACCGGGTTCCTTTTTGTACCTAACATCCACGGATATGCCGACTCTGGTGGGAAACAGGAGGGGGGATGATTGGAGGCTTTACGGAACCTACATCCCCAAAATACCCCTATATCCCGAGATGGGTTTGAGGGCTTTGATATACAAGGTCTGGAATACCGCATCCTCTTTGGGGATGGGGATAAGGGTCCTTTTTTACCTTTTTGAGAGGTACGCATACAGAGTTTTCTTACAATTTACCGATAGCCCGAACGTCGATGAGGTTGGTTTCGCTTACTATTGTAAGAACTGTGGGAATTTTGGGGTCGGGAAAAAGGTTATTGGAGTTTGCGAAAACTGTGGGGGAAATTTAACCTATTCCGGGAACACTTGGATAGGAAGATTGAAGGACAATAACTTTCTGAGCAATATGCTTGACTTCTCGGATAATTGGGAGAATGCAAAGAGGTATATTTCCGAACTTTTGGAGGAGCCGGATCTACCGTTTTACTATGAGCTTTCCGCCTTTAGGTTGGAAAGGATCCCAAAGAGGGATAGGATCATATCCGCCCTTAGGGAAAGGGGTTTCGTTGCGGGGAGGACGACGTTTTCAAAAACGGGCATAAAGTCGGATGCACCGATAGGGGAGTTTATCCTTAGAATAACCGAACTCATAAAATGAAGGGATTTTTTGAATCGTTGGCAAGGAAAATTGCTTTGGATGCAGAGGAAATTAAGGATACCAGTTTGGGAAGAAAGATCGCCACCTTCGTGGAAAGATCCTTTCTTAATAGCCTAAAGGAAAGCCTAAGGGGTGTTTATATAAAGGGGGAGATCCCGAAGGGTCCCATGGTTTTAGCTATGAACCACCACAGCTATTTCGACGGACATTTAATGGGGTTCCTTGCCAAGTTAGAGGGTCAAAAGTTTAACATACTGGTATCGGAGGAGAACCTGAAGGCCTTTCCGGTCCTTAAACTGGTCGGAGCCCTTGAGGCAGGGAAATTGAGGGAGGCCCTTAAAAGGCTCAAGATGGGAGAATGGGTGGGGATCTTTCCCGAAGGGGAGATGTACTACCCGGGACCCTTAGGTCCCCTCAAGAGGGGGGCAGTTTGGCTTGCGAGAAAGGCTGGGGTTCCGATCTTACCAATAGCCTGTCGTGTGGCGGTCAGAGGGTTTGAGTACCCCGAGGCTTTCCTCTTAGTGTCCCCCCCAATTTCGCCCGATGAGGATTTAGAAAGGGTCTTGGGTGAAGCCCTTCGGGAATTGGATGAGATCCTACGGAACACGCATCCAAGGGAGATCCCTGAGGGTTTTAGAGAGATTTTGAGGGGGAGGCGGAGCTTGGATGAGAGGATGTTACCCTTGGCTAGGCTTATCCGATGATGGATCAATTTTTCTTCAACATCCTAGTACTCCTCCTTTTGAGGTGGACTGTTTTCATTTATAACCTTTTAAGGTTCCCGCGCCTAAAACCTATGCCTACGCCGGAAAACCCCAAGGTATCCATTTTGATTCCTGCTAGAAACGAATCTGAGAATCTTAAGCGCACCCTCCCCTCCGTACTCCGTCAGGGGGCCTTTGAGGTCTTGGTTCTGGACGACCTGTCCGAGGACGAAACCGCCCAAGTTGCCCAGGAGATCGGTCAAGGTTATCCGGGATTCCGCCTCCTGCGTGGGAAACCTCCCCCTAAGGGTTGGGTGGGGAAAAACTGGGCATGCTGGCAGTTGGCCCAGGAAGCTCGGGGGGAAATTCTCGTTTTCACGGATGCGGATGTATTCTGGGAGGAGGGAGCGTTGGGTGGGCTTATTTCTGCCTTGGAGGGTAAGGATCTGGTATCGGCGCTGACTCGACAGGAAGGGGACACCGCGGGTATGTTGGTTTTCCTTATGAACGGGCTCTTCTCATTCCTGCCTCATCCTGCCCTTGAGGCTTTGCACTTTGCGAACGGGCAGGTTTTAGCTTTCCGTAGGGATGCATACTGGTCCATAGGGGGACACCAAGCGGTGAAGAATGAGGTTCTGGAGGATGTCGCCATTGCCAGAAGGGTAAAAAATTACGGTCTATATTTGGGCTTGGATCTTTTCAGGGTGAGAATGTACAGGAATTATTTGGAGACGATTCAGGGTCTTGGAAAGAACTTTTTGGATATACACATGAAAAACCCGTTCATCCTTTTGGGTTCCGCCTTTTACCACCTGTTCCTTTACACCATACCATGGCTATTCGGTCGCTGGGACCTTGGGCTTCTTGGGATCCTTGAACGTGCCGTTGTACAGATTGCCCTCAAGGACCGCCTCCTTCCCGCCTTTTTTACGCCCCTCGCTCCCATCCTTCTTTTGCCCATATACATCAGGGCTCTGCTACCGGGAAAAACCTGGAAGGGGAGGCCGGTTTAAATTTTCATCCATATAATACCTAACCTTCCGGGCTGAGGGAATCCCGTGAAAATCGGGAGCCGTCCCGGCGGCCGTGAGGGGGAACGAAACCCAAAAAGGCCACTGCCCGAATGGGTGGGAAGGCCGGGGAGTAGGATTTTGCCCCCGAGCCGGAAGACCTGCCCGGAAGGGATCCAGGGGAAGGTGCCGGGGCTCGCCTTCCCTTAGGGGTTAAATAGGTAAGAATATGAAAAGGTTTCTTGCTTTGTTGCTTTTTGGTGTTTCCCTCTTTGCGCAGAGGGTTGTGGTCGTTCATAGCGTCTGGGGATCGCCAGGTGGTATCTCCCTAATGAACGTCTTTCCCCCCTTCTCCCTGAGAAATGGCATCTCACCGCACGGGGCTACTCTAAACAAGGTGATATACTCCTCCGGGCATCTCTTCACCGTAAGTTCTGGAAACGGGAAGGTATATATTTTCACCGACGATAACATCCCGAATTTACAGGATAGCATTGAGATCGGACCGATGACAAACCCATACTCCGCAGTAGTTTCAGGGGACAAAATCCTCGTTAGCCTTTGGGCGGTGGATAGTCTAGTTTCTTACGACATAAACACCAAGAACCGCTTATGGGGCCTTGAGGTTTGGAGGAGCCCCCAGTACGTGGGATATAACGGAAATTATTACTTCGCGATCTCAACGGGATACAACAGGAGCACATACACCACCGACACATCAATAATATACAAGATTGACACTCTCGGCAACATCGTAGATTCCCTTAAACTTGGGATAAACCTACTCTATATGGACTTCCTTGGGGGAGATTCCGCGATAGTTTCGGGTGGTGATTTCTTCACAAGCTCAACCTGGAAAATCTACATAATCTCAACGGATCCTTTAGCGGTTTTTGATAGCGTTTCCGCTCCCGCAAGTTTTAGTTTCGTAAAGAGGGTGAATGGCGATACGGTTTTGGCTTTGAGCTATTTCTGGGCTTATTACTACTTAATTTCCTCAAGGGCTTTCATCCCCTTGCCCCTTGGAAGCTATTACGGATTTTCCGAGGGTGAGGTTTATAACGAGAGGCTATTTATCCTTGCGGCGGGAAATTACACATCAAACGGTGATCTGATAGTCTTCAATAGAAATACCAACACCATAGAGCATGTAGCCACGGTTGAGGTGGGTCCAATATCCATAACCCTATCCCCCACCACCCTATCCTCAAGGGAGTACATTGTAAGGGGACCTGGGGTTAAGGGCATATACGACGTTTCGGGAAGGAAAGTGGATAAGTTAAACGGAAAGGGCGTATATTTCATGGTTGATGGGAAAACCTTAAGGAGGGTTGTATTACGTTAAGCTTTCTGCTTCCCGAGATAGTGGTGGAGGCGGAGGTGGGGGAAACCCTAAGCTTAAAACCTTACACCTCCCCCTACCTCTCCGCCTCCTCCCTCCCCTTATCCTTCGGATTTACTTACGGTTCCTATTCGGATCTTTCGGGAGTTTCAATAAAGGGTGGGCACCCAAAGGGAAACGCTGTTTATATTAACGGCGTTTTAATAAACCAACCCCAAAGTTCCTACGCGGACCTTACCGATATATCCCAGTTTTTGTTTGGGAAAATTCGGGTTGTGGATGGGGGATTTTCCCCATATTCCTTTTACGGAAATCTGAACTTTAAGCCTTCAAGGGATAAAGCCTTTTACGGTTTTTTAAATAACTTTCTCGGTTTTTCGCTGGGTTTTAGGAATAGCGTTGGGGGTTTTGATGTTGGAAATTTAATTGGTGGAAGGGACACAATAACATTCTTAGAGGGAATGGTGTTTGCCGGAGGTTTTTGGAACGTTAGATTTTCAAGGAAGAGGACATCGGGAATGGAAGGATTTCCGCAAAGTTCCGGCATCCAAACGGATATAAGGATTCTGGGAAAGTTTAAAGATTTTGAGCTCCTTATTCTGGGCAGGGAATGGGAGGATGTTTTTGTCAAGTCCCAACATACGAACCTTAGATTGGGTAGAGGATTTGAATTTTCAAAATTCAGGCTTTTAACTTACATTGAGGGGATCAAAAGCTCAAACGTGGGGGAAAAATTTAGGCCTATCCTTTACATCTCAAGGGATTTTAGGCTTTACCGGGGCATTATTTCATCCAACGTTTGGACGGATGGGAAAAGGATCGGGTACGGTTCGTTTTTGAACTTTCCTTTGAAGGTTGCAAACCTTAGCTTTTCCCTTTCCAACAGGATCCCTTCTTTTGACGAGTTATATTGGAAGGGGGCTCAGGCGGAAGGGAACCCAAACCTAAAAAACGAAAAGGCTATAACTCTTACTTCGGATTTAAACCTTAAGGGCTTTTACATTTCATCCTTCTTCAGGAGGGTTTGGGATCTTATAGAGTGGAGGAACTATGGGGGAATATGGAGGCCTGAGAACGTCTCGGGTGGAAGGATGTGGGGGGCAAGTTTTGGGGCAAATTTTCCCGGTTTCAAAATTAAATACGACAGAATTTACGCTTACTATGACTCTGGAAAAAGGATGATATACAGACCCAGGAATTCTTACTTTGCCTCCCTTTCAGCCCGCAACCTTGAGCTTTCCTTTCTCTATTTGGATCCGAGGTTTTCAAACCCATCAAACACCCGCTTTTTGGATTTTTTCCTGAGGATTGACGGATATTTGAAATTTGAAATTTGGGGAAAGGGTTTCCTCTTTGGCGTGGAGAACATAACAAACAGGAAGAATTACTTTATTGAGGGCTACCCATCAAGGGGTAGGACCTTTGTCTTCTCCGTTTTCGGAAAACTTTAAAACTTCTCTATGAGCTGGTATATCAAAAGGGATGCGCCTACATCAAAGGTTGCCTAAACTACTGGAGAAATTCTGTAGTAATCGGATCTTATTATATCTCCGGAAGTAAGAGACGCCCAATAAGCCAAGGTTGGCACCGCGTTATAGGATAAATACCCTCCAAGGGCCATACCCGCAAGGTTTGCAAATCCTCCCACCCTTTCAAAAACGGGATCTCGGTTGTAATATGCGAAGAAAGTACCGCCAAAATCTCTATGGGTGGCCGCATATAATACCTTAATCGGAGCCTCAAAAACAAAGGCACCCTTTGCTATGTTTGATGCTATAAACAAGGCATCCCCGTCTGTTATACTGTAATCGTTATATGTTAGGGCAAATGTCCCAAGACCCCCGGCTATTGAAAGACCCGTTATTATTCCTAAATCCAACTTGCCCTCACCTTCGCTTTTTGCGTCAAACGCCCACCTTCCAAATATTATCCTCTTCAGTTGGTTATATGCGTATGGAAGTTGAACCGCGGAGACGGTTTTTAAGACGTAAGCGCCATCCGAACCGCCCTGCAAACCCGAGAGATATCCCGCGGCATTTCCCCCCGAAAGTCCCAAGAGAAACAGGGTGGAATAAAGCTTATTGTCCCAATTTTCAGTATAAACCGCTATATTCGCTATTAGAAGTCCAGACCATATCATACCATCTACCGCTCCCGTAAAGGATGAAACTACCAATGGTTTTTTGATGTTTGTGGAGAGTGCAAAAGCTCCGTTTGCCATTAGGCAAGCCATAGGAGTCATACACGCGGCACATGAGGCGTACCTCTCATCCTCTGAATTAGAAAGAACCCAGAAAGACACCGCATAAGGGTAAGCGGTACTTCCGAGGAGGCACTGTCCCGCGAGGAACCTGAAAGTTTCCTCTCTACTTACCCCATCCCTTTTCACCGTATCAGCATTCTGGGAAAGTAGAAGAAATCCAAGCATAAAAGGATTATAAGCGTGATCATCCCACAACTTTATAATTTCCGCCTATGTCCATCACCTATAATAAACCCTCTTGGAGGAAGAGAAAGCGTAAGCATGGGTTTTTGGCGAGGATGAGGACTCCGGGTGGAAGGAGGGTTTTGAAGAGGAGGCGCAAGAAGGGAAGGAAAAGGCTGACGGTTTAGTATGGCGGTTAAGGAGGATTTAGACTTAGGAAAAATAAGGAACATTGGTTTTATTGCGCATATAGATGCGGGTAAAACCACAACAACGGAAAGGGTTTTGTATTATACCGGAAGGATCCACAAACTTGGGAGCGTGGATGAGGGAACCGCGACAACGGACTGGATGATACAGGAAAAGGAAAGGGGAATAACCATAACATCCGCGGCCACCGTATGCTTCTGGAAGGGATACCAGATAAACATAATAGATACGCCTGGGCATGTGGATTTTACGATAGAGGTTGAAAGGTCCTTGAAAGTTTTGGATGGTTTGGTGGTGATCTTTAGCGCGGTGGAGGGGGTTGAGCCTCAAAGCGAAACCGTATGGCGTCAGGCGGAGAGGTATAAGGTTCCGAGGTTGATATTCATCAACAAGATGGATAGGATAGGGGCGGACTTTAGGAGGGTAATCGAAGGTTTAAAAAAGAAGTTGAACGTTGATCCCCTTCTTATGGAGCTTCCCATAGGGATCGAGAAGGATTTTGTTGGGGTAATACACCTCGTGGAGAGGAAAAAGTATATCTGGGATATTGACGAGACAGGGGAGAAATATAGGGTTGAGGATTGGGAATTTGACGAGGAGAGTATCCCATATTACGAAGATATAATACTTAGGTCCTCGGAGTACGACCCCGAAATTTTAGAGATTTACGAAAAAGAAGGTTTTGTTCCGCCAGATAGGGTTAAAAAGGCGCTGAGGAAGGGTGTAATAGAAAACAGGATCTTTCCCGTCTTTATGGGTTCCGCCCTGAAAAACAAAGGAATACAGCCTTTGATAGATGCTATAGTAGAGCTTTTACCTTCACCCCTTGATGTTCCCCCCGTTCATGGAAAACTGAGGGGTGAGGACGTTTATATTCATACGGGCAAGGGGAATTTGGTGGCGCAGGTTTTCAAAATTCAGGTGGATCCCAAGGGAAAAAATAAGTATTTTTACACGAGGGTTTATAGGGGTGAGATAACCTTTATGACGAAGATATACAACCCGAGGACTGGGGAGACAATGAGGGCGACGAGGATATACAAAATGCATGCAAACAAAAAGGAGCAGATACAGAAGGCGGAAGCGGGGGATATAGTGGCTCTGGTAGGACTTTCGGACAAAACCATAACAGGCGATACCTTAACCGTAATTGAAGAGCCTGTCGAGCTTGACAGGATACCTTTCCCAGAACCCCTTGTTTCCGTTGCCTTGGAACCCAAGAAGAGTTCGGATGAAGCCCAATTGGAGGAGATTTTAAATATTTTTGCTGTGGAGGACCCATCCCTAAGGGTCAGGAAGGACGAGTCTACTGGGCAGTTTATACTTACGGGTATGGGTAAGCTCCACCTCGATATTGTGATTGATAGGATAATTAGGGATTACGGTTTAGAGGTAAGGGTAGGAAAGCCTTATGTATCTTATAGGGAGACGATAACGGGGAGGGGATACGCAAGGGCGGAGTTCAAGAAGGAAGCAATGGATGTTGTTCATAGGGGTATAGTGGAGGTTGAGGTTGAAAGTTCGGATGAAACTTCCTTTGAGATAGAATCCGAACTACCTCAAGAGATAAGGGAGGCTTTGATTTCTTCCTTTAGGGAAGTTCTGGAGTTTGGACCCCTTATGGGTTATCCCATGGTTAAAATTAAGGCAAAATTTAAGGTACCCTACGATCCTACCTTTACCCCCCTTGGTGTTAGGGCTGCATCCATAAAGGCTCTTCAGGAAGCGATCCAAAACGCAAAACCCATCCTCCTTGAACCTTACGCCCTGATCTCCGTTATGACACCCCAGGAGTACCTTGGAAATATCGTGGAGCTTTTGTCCTCAATTGATGGGGAAATAAAGAACATTTATGAAGAGTTTGGGACTCAGTTTGTCGATGCCCTGGTGCCACTAAAGCAAACTTTTGACCTTGCAAACGACCTCAGGTCCGCATCCCAGGGAAGGGCAACTTATACCATAAAGGAAGTTGAATTCCTACCATCAAAAGGTTAAGATATTACTAATTTTGGCTTTTTGGGGATGTCAAGACCCGGGGGAGGTGGTTTTCAGGGAAAAGTGCACAAGCTGTCATAGGGAAAACAACGACCTTGTTCCCCCGGCCCCAATTTTTACGGATTATAAGAAGGTGTTGAGGGAACCGCGATGAAGCCTTTCAAAGAACTTTCCGAAAGGGAAATTAAGGCGGTCTCAAGGTATATAGAGAAATTAACGAAAAGGGAGGTAAAGGCGGAAAATATATGCTCCTCCTGTCATGGGATAAACGGGGATGGTGAGGGTGTGGGAAAGTTTAACCCCTTCCCCAAACCACAATAAGGGTCCTAAACGAGGGTATAAAGGGAACGAACATGTATTCCTTTAGGGAGATCTTGACAGAAGATGATAAAAGGGCGGTTGCGGAATATATCCTACTTTTCTTCCATAAGTAAGCTCGGATTTTTCCTTGTGCTCTTGGGCTTAACTTTATCCCTGTTAAAAATAAAATTCGGGCTTTTTGTCTGGGCTTTGGCGCCTTTAATTATTCTTATCCTTCTTTCCATCTCCTTTTGGAAGGATATGGGATGGTGGAACATCTTTACCTTTCTGATAATCCTTAACCTTTTGCTTTCGGCGCTTTTAAGGTAAATTAAAAGCTTCCCTCAAAATTTCCGCAACCTTAGTTATATAACAACCCTCTTGACTCTTTCCCTTTTTTAACCCATAAACAACGAGGGGAACATGGGTATCGTATGAATAGGGAGAGCCGTGGGTGGTACCCCTCGGATATCCAACTACCCAGTAAGGTTTTGCTATAAAAACGAGGTCCGCGGAACCATCAAAACCGTTCATAATGAGGCTATCAACGAAATCCTTGGGGTTTAGGGACAAAACCTCCTCATCCGTATAAACCCTGAATATCCACTCCTTCCCCAAAAGATACTCCTTAATTGTCTTCTTTGCCGATGCCTCTTCCCTATTCAAAAACACCCAAGGATACGAAATTCTAACATCCATTCCCAATACTTCCCTTATCTCTTCCCCAAGCTTTTCTTCATCCACATATCCCCCGAAATTTTTCGGCATAGGAGCCACCCCGTGATCCGAGGTGAAGATCAGGATATACTTCCCCTTTCCTACTTCCTTATCCAAAAATCTTAAAATCTCCCGAATGACCGTATCCACCTGTTTAACCACCCTCCTAACCTCATCGCTGTTCGGACCGTACTTATGCCCCACCAAATCCAAGGATGATAAGCTCAAAATCGCCAGATCCGGGAACGTATCTTTTCCAAGCCCTTCCCTCCTTAAAACCTCTTTAAATACCTCAAAGAGAAATCTATTTCCCTCAAAGAACTCGTCCTTTAAGGAATACTTTCCGTTTATTTCATCCAACCATTCGGGTTTTCTATAATACCTTGATGTCGTTAGCTTCCCATCCTCAACCCAAAGAACGACATCCGCCAAGAATCCCCCAGAAAATATCGCCGCTCTGTCCTTTAAAGAGATACTTACAACCTTTGATTCTGGATACTTGAGCTTTATCTCATCCCCCACGGTGGGATATCTGAGCCTCCTTGGGGATTTCCCGAACTCCGGATCTTCAACGGATGGGAAGTTTGATATTATCCCATGTATCCTTGGGGGAACGCCAGTTGATATCGTGGCATGCCCCACCGCGGTGAAGGTTGGAATATGCTTATGATGGCAGTTGGTATATACAAAGGAAGAATTTAAAAATTTTTGATCCAGAAGGGTAAGGTAATCGTACCTGAACTGATCCGCGATTAAAATTACCGCAAGCCTTATCATCCGCCGTAGAAATAATAAGAAATTATAAAGTCAGCCACGAGGATCAGGACGGAGGAATAAACCACCGCCCTCATGGCGGATAAACCCACCCCTATAGCCCCTCCCTCGGAATTAAATCCCTCATAACAACTTATGAAGGTTATTATTATACCGAAAACAATTGATTTAACCGCACCAACGAGAAGGTCCTTATCACTGTAGCTTGATCTCATCCCCGCTACGAGTTCATTATAAGGCATCCCATAAACGTAAGTGGTGAAAATAAGGGCGGCGGATATGGAAATGAAGGTAGCTATGGCGGTGAGAATGGGAATGGAAATTATGCTCGCTATTACCCTGGGGAGGACTATAAACCTGTAAGGGTTTATCCCCATAACCTCAAGGGCGTCTATTTGCTCTGTAACCCTCATTGTTCCAAGCTGAGATGCGAGCCCTCCTCCCACCCTACCCGCTATCACTAATGCAGTTAAAACGGGCGCAAGCTCTATTATCGTGCCTTTCCATATTCCCATCCCTATGATGTTCGCGGGGACATAATCCTTAACTTGGAAGGATACCAAAAGTGCCGCCACCAATCCCACAAATGTGGAGCTCCCACCAACTATCAACAGAGAATCAAAGCCTATTATTGCGATCTGCCTGAAAACTTCCCCAAAAACCTTGTTAGCTTCTCCAAAAGCCAAAATCGTGTTTATAAAGAATATGGCAAAGTCCCCCACCTTCTCAATGGGTTTTAGGAGCTTATCCATTTCTCAAGGCTATATGTGTAAAACTTACCGCTTAAAAACTCAGGCCTGTTCATAATCTCAAGGTGTAATCCTATGTTTGTTTTTATCCCGCTTATAACAAACTCGGAAAGCGCCCTCTTCATCCTGCTTATAGCCTCGTTCCTATCGTTTCCCCAAGTGATCAACTTTGCTATAAGGGAGTCGTAATATGGTGGGATCGTGTATCCTTGATAAATATGCGTATCCACCCTAACGCCGGGTCCCCCAGGTTTGTGCAAAAGCTCTATCTTTCCGAGACTTGGCGCAAAGTTGTTTTCGGGATCCTCCGCGTTTATCCTCGCCTCTATGGAATGCCCGTTTATCCTTAAATTCTTCGTATCAACTGGTAATTTTTCCCCCATGGCTATCAGGATCTGGGCTTTAACTATATCCACCCCCGTGATCATCTCCGTGGTGGGATGCTCCACCTGGATCCTCGTGTTCATCTCTATGAAGTAAAAGTTCCCGTTTTCATCCATAAGAAATTCCAATGTTCCCGCGCTTCTGTAATTTATGTGCTTTGCCGCTTTTACCGCATAATCAAGGAGCTTTTTCCTCTGTTCCTCCGTTATTGATGGGCTCGGCGCCTCTTCAACAACTTTCTGGTGCCTCCTCTGAAGGGAGCATTCCCTCTCAAAAAGGTGGGTTATGTTTCCGTATTCATCCCCCAAAACCTGAACCTCTATGTGTTTGGGTTTTGTTATGAACTTCTCAAGGTATAACCTCCCATCTCCAAAGGCAGCTTCCGCCTCCGCGGATGCGGAGAGGAACTTTTGCTCCATCTCCTCTTCCGAATTAACGATCCTCATTCCCCTACCCCCACCACCAGCCGCCGCCTTTAATAAGACCGGATAACCTATCTCCGCTGCTATCCTCTTTGCTTCCTCTACATCCTCAAGGGGCTCTTCAGAACCCGGAACTAGGGGAACCCCCGCCTCCTTCACCGTCTTTTTCGCCACAACCTTATCCCCCATTATTGCTATTTGCTCGGGCGTAGGTCCTATAAAAACTAACCCATGCATCTCTACGATCCTCGCAAAATCCTCCCTCTCCGAAAGGAAGCCGTATCCAGGATGTATGGCATCCACCTCCCAAGCTTCCGCCGCCGCTATTATGTTCGGGATGTTTAAATAGCTCTCCTTGGGGGATGGTCCTCCAATGCAAACCGCATAATCCGCAAGCTGAACGTGCAGGCTATTTTCGTCCGCGGTGCTGTATATAGCCACCGTTTCTATTCCCAGCTCCTTGCAGGCATAGATGATCCTTAAGGCGATTTCCCCCCTATTTGCTATTAGGATCCTCTTTATATCCCTCTTGGGCATGACGGAAATTATAAAGTGGCTAACAAAAACCCCCTTATAATTCCTTTCTATGGTAGCTTTGACCCTTTTATCCGCCCTAACGGGTACACCATCTTCCGGTATAAGCATAGGGATAGTAATAGGGGATCCTACGGGCCTTTCGTTGAAGTTCTGGGGGATAGGACAAAATTCCGCCCTTCAGGTTAATATAGGGGGTGGTGGGTTTGTTGCCCCCGCGGACCTTTCGGTGAGCGGTTCCCTCCTCTTCCACGCACTTCTGACAAGGGAAACCCCTATAAACGGATATCTCGGCGTCGGAGCCTTTGCGGGTATAAATCAGGGAAGGCGCGGTGATGAGGCGGTTTTCGGGATCCTTGTACCCTTAGGTTTGGAGTTCATACTCTCGGAAGTTCCCCTTGACCTCTTCATAGAAGTTCCTCCAGTGATAGGATTTACAACTAATGGGGATGTAAGGGCGGGTTTGACCTTTGGGATAGGTTTGAGGTTTATCCTGAAGTAGTGTTCTCAGGAATTATTGAGGGTAGGTGTAGGGTAAGGGAAATTAAGGAGGGGAAAAGGGGGTTAAGGGTCCTCTTTGAGTTTGAGAATTTAAGGGAGTTTTATGTTGGACAGTCCATCTCCATAGATGGGGTATGTTTGACGGTTGAGGACTTTCGGGATAACCTTGCGGAATTCTTCCTTTCGGATGAAACCTTAAGGGTCACAAAGTTCGGAAGGGTTTTGGTGGAGGGATACGTTTGCAACTTTGAGAGGGCTTTAAAAGTTGGAGATAGGATAGACGGGCATTTTGTTTTGGGGCATGTGGATGGGATAGGTGAAATAACCGAGATTTTGGATTTTGGGGATGAGGGTTGGGAGATAAGGGTAAAGATCCCGAAAGAGCTTTTAAAGTTCGCCCCGAGAAAGGGTTCAATAGCCTTGGACGGAACAAGCCTCACGATAAATTCCGTTGAGGGTGACGAGATAAGAATAAGGCTCATACCACAAACTTTAAGGATAACCGCCTTCCCTTACCGAAGGGTGGGAGATCTGCTGAACGTTGAGGTAGACGTCCTCGCAAGGTACGTACATAACCTACTGAAATTTCCTTAAAAAGCCTGATTCCTCGCAGTTTAAAACCCTCTCCTTCCCTATCCTCGCCCTGCTTGCCTGGGCGCATCCCAAAAATATAAAGTCCATATCCCATTCCCTGTGTGCGTCCGTGTTTATGCTAACCAAACCTTTATAATCGTGCTCCGTCAGAACGTAAGCGTCAAGGTCCACCCTCGTGGGATTTGAGTTTATCTCTAGAGCTTTACCTTCTTCTTCCGCGACCCTAAAAACCTTTTCAATATCCACCCTATAGGATGGCCTCTTCTTTAGGACTCTACCTGTAGGATGGGCGATTATATGAACGTAAGGGTTCCTAAGGGCGGAGATGATCCTTTCCGTTAAATCCTCGTCCTCCTTCCATGAATGCACGCTTGCTATTACAAAGTCAAAATTCCGTAAGATCTCTTCGGGGTAATCAAGGCTTCCATCCGGTTTTATATCAACCTCCGCTCCAAATAAGATCTTCATATACGGGTACTTATCCCTCAAAACCTGAATTTTTAGGAATTTCTCCCTCAACCTCTCCTCGTTTAAACCTCCCGCATATCCCGCGGAGGGGGAATGATCCGCCAGTCCTATTACGGAATATCCCCTGTTTATGGCGCTTTGCACCGCCTCCTCTATCTCCATAGAACCGTCGGAAAAGGTGGTATGTACATGAAGGTCACCGAGTATATCCTCGGGTAAAACGGGTTTCGGGAGCTTCCCCTTCAAGGCGAGCTCCACCTCTGAACCGTCAAACCTCTGGAATGGATGTATGAACTTCAACGAAAGCCTCTCGTAAACCTCCTCCTCCGTCTCCCCCTTTATGCCCCCCAACTCCAAAAGCTTCTCCACGTGAGCCCTTGGACCCGTAGAATACACCAAAACTTCCCCCATATCCTGCTCATTGTATATATGGAGTTTTATTGGGATCCTCTCGCCCGCCCAAAGCAAATAACCTTTCTCAAACCTACCGGAAAGAGTTAGGCGGAAGGCTTCCTCCTCACTTATCGCAAACTCCAAGATATCCACCAAAGGTTCCCCCCTCCTGAAGGAACCCACCGCTATGGCAGATCTGTACTCGGAGGTGAAGGATCTTACTATGGGAACCGCCTCGCTAAAAAGTAAAAGATCCCTCTGGGAAAGATAAAATTTCAGGTTTTCGTAGATCTTTGAGGGATCCTTGAAAAGCTTCTTTGCCCCTTCGCCCTGTAAGAACCTTTCAAACCCCTCAATATCCTCTATCCCCATCTTCCAAAGCTCCCTAACCGTCCCCGCACCTAAACCCCTCACCCTCAAAAGCTCCGTGAGAGCCAAGGGAAAATCGGCTATTAACTCTTCGTATTTTGAAACCTTGCCCGTTTCCAAAAACTCAGCTATTTTCCTCGCTATGGCATCCCCAACCTTTAGGTATCTCTTCAATCCCGCCAAGCCCTCCGCCTCGTAAAGGGACTTAAGATCCCCAGAATATAGGATCACCTTCTTTGAGGCGGACCTATAAGCCTCAACCTTGTATTTATTTTCCCCTTTTATCTCCTCAATGTCCGCAATTGTTTGGAAGATCTTATAAAGTTTGTAGTTCGCCTCAAACATAAATTGCAATTTTACTTCCGTATAATACCCCTTATGCCAAGAGCGAGGGAACATTGGGGATCAAAGATAGGAGTGGTCCTTGCGGCAGCTGGAAACGCGGTTGGTCTGGGGAATTTGCTTAGGTTTCCCTCAAAGGTCGCCCTTTACGGAGGGGGCGCATTCATAATCCCGTATTTGATTTCCCTAACTTTGTTCGGGCTTCCCCTGATGTGGGTGGAATGGGTGGCGGGTAGGTATGGGGGTAAGAGGGGACATGGCTCAACCGTGGGAATTTTGGGTTTGATTACCAAAAACAATGTTGGAAGGCTTTTGGGGATATTCGGGGTCGCAGCCCCAGTTCTGATAGTATTTTATTATATTTACATTGAGTCCTGGACCTTAGGGTACGCCTTCCATTCCCTTATAGGACAGATGCCAAAGCCCATGCCAACCTCCGAAACCTCCGAAGCCTTAAAACCCTTCGCGGATTTCCTAAAACAATACACCTCCCCATCCCTTGAGGCATACATCTTTTTTTGGATCACCTTCCTATTAAACTGGTACGTCCTTCACAGGGGGATAAGGAAGGGTATAGAGCTCGTTGCGAAAGTGGGGATGCCCTTACTTTTGCTTATGGGGGTTGCCCTTGCGATAGTTATATTTACATCGAAGGGTCCGACACCCGAATGGTCCGCCATAAAGGGACTTGAATATATTTGGAAGCCGGACTTTTCAAGGATACTTGAAGGTAAGGTTTGGGTTGAGGCGGCTGGACAGATCTTCTTTACCCTTTCCTTGGGAATGGGGGCAATAGCGGTCTATGCAAGCTATGTTAAGGAAAAAGAGGATATTGCCCTTATGGGGGTTGCAACCGCAAGCACAAACGAGTTTGTGGAGATCATCTTGGGATCCGCAATAGCAATACCCGCAGCTTTCCTGTTTTTCGGCCCGGCAAGCATTCCGGAACTTGCGGGAGCTGGAACCTTCAGGTTGGGTTTTATGAGTATGCCCGCGGTCCTAAACTCCCTACCCTTAGGCTTTTTCTGGTCCTTCGTGTGGTTTATGCTCCTTTTCATCGCCGCCTTCACATCCTCAATAGCCCTTATACAACCCCTAATAACCTTCCTTGAGGATGAGGTTAAATTATCCCACGCAAAGGCGGTGGCAATCTCTATGATATTGGTCCTAATAGGGGCGCATCTTTCAATATTCGTTCCGGGTTATATAGACGAGCTTGACTTTTGGGCGGGGAGCTTTATGTTGCTCTTCTTCGGGATAGTTGAGATAATATTCTTCGTTTGGCTTTTTGGTCCGGATAACTTCATAAGGGAGCTTAACGAAGGTTCGGTTTTGAGGATCCCAAAGTGGGTCGCTTATTTAACGGGCACCGTTTCCTTGGCATTTTTGATTATTATCCTCCTCGTTTGGACCTTCCAAAACCTCCCGAGCGTAATATCCCAGACGGGTTTGGGGGTTTGGTTGGGAAGGGCTACAATATTCTTATTCCTGCTAATGCTGGGATACCTCACTATTTTATCGTCAAGGGAAGAAGAATTTCCCTCTTGAAATTTTCCAAAATCTTGTTGTAGTAGTATATGCTGTGTAAGCTTGCGAGCCTACCGGCAAGTGTCTCATTCACCGTAAAAAGGTGCCTAAGGTACGCCCTGCTGAAATTTTGACAGGTAAAGCAATCACAGTTTGGATCGAGGGGCCTTGGATCCTCCTTGTATTTCGCGGACCTTATGTTTATCTTTCCCTCGGATGTAAATACAGTGCCCCTCCTCGGGTTCCTGGTGGGTAAGACGCAATCAAAAAGGTCTGCCCCGAGCTTAAACGCATCCTCTATATCTTCCGGGAGCCCCACCCCCATAACGTACCTTATGGAATTTTCCGGGATCTTTTCAAGGATGAAATCCAAGATCTCGTTCCTTTCATCCCTGCTTTCCCCCAATGCTAATCCCCCCACCGCGAAACCCTCAAACCCTATCTCCAAAAGTTCTATAAGGGACCTCTCCCTCAGGTCCTTATAAAGCCCACCCTGTATTATCCCAAACTGTGCCTGATATGGATGTTTCATCTCCAAAAATCTCTTCCTGCTCCTCTTCGCCCATAAAGTCGTTATTTCTAAGGCTTCTTCTGCTTCTTTTCTATCCGAGGGAAGTGGGATCGGATAATCAAGGACCATGGCTATGTCCGAACCCAATTTATACTGTATCTCTACCACCTTTTCTGGGGTAAAAAATTCTTCGGATCCGTCTATCGGAGATTTAAAAAGTACCCCCTCCCTGCTGATCTTCCTCAAATTCTTTAAGCTGAAAACTTGAAAACCCCCAGAATCCGTCAATATAAACCCATCCCAATTCATAAATTTGTGCAAACCCCCAAACTTTTCTATCAAGTCCTCGCCCGGCCTAAGATGAAGGTGATAAGTGTTTGATACTATTATTTTTGTTCCTATGGATTTGAGTTCTTGGGGGCTTAGAGTCTTTACCGCGCCGTAAGTTGCTACAGGCATAAAGGCTGGCGTAATTAAAACTCCCCTCTTTGTTATAAGCATCCCAACCCTACCCTTATGTCTCTTGCTCTTTGCTAAAACTACGAACTTTACCAAATCGTTGATTATAAGCTCGGTCAGAGGCGCTATCCCCGTTTCTGCATACCAATATCTTCCCACCCTTCCCTAATTTTTCACTACCTCCAAAAGCTCATTGTATGAGTTTTCCCAAAGGTTCCCCATCTCTAAATTTTAAATTGGAAATAAATATTTACGAGCGTTCGTCGATGTGGGGGGTGATGATGGGGGAAAAGGAGGGTTTGAAAGGGTAGGGTTCAAAAAATTCAATACTGATGGGCGAAAGAAGGGTGTATTTTCTTTGCCTTGATTTTATTGAAGATTTTGGAAGTGAGGTTCAAGAAACTTAATACTGATGAGCGTTCGTCGATCCCCCAGGGTTTTCCCCCCAACTGGCGATCGACGGGTTTATAATATCGACTTCGGTATGTTAGGTGAGTGTGGGTGAGGTCAAAGAAACCCTTATGGGTATTGGGAATTTTGGAGGTGAAAAGAAAAAGGGACAAGGGCAGGTTTATTACGTTCCTATAAGGGATTGAAACGAGGCGGGTTAAACCCAAACCCTAAAGGGGGGACTTGTTTATTACGTTCCTATAAGGGATTGAAACTCCAGCGCAGAGAATATGAAGGAAATCGTTTCGGCGTGAGTTTATTACGTTCCTATAAGGGATTGAAACACGTCTCATACAAAACATACCAAAAATACGGAAAGGCGTTTATTACGTTCCTATAAGGGATTGAAACAGGCTGAATGAAGAGTTTTTGTTGAAGAACTCGGTAGGGTTTATTACGTTCCTATAAGGGATTGAAGCAAGTATGAAGGTGGTTTTAGTAGGTTATGGGAAGATGGGGAGAGAAGTGGAAAAGATCCTTTTGGAAAGGGGACATGAGATAGTAGGGGTGGTAGAGAGAGGGGGGGATTTTGAGGTTATAAAAGAAGGGGAAGCGGTTTTGGAGTTTGCGCATCCAAGCGCAACATTTGAAGCATTGGAAAGAGCGAAGAAATATAGGAAAAAATATATTCTCGGAACAACGGGATACAGCGAGGGGGATATGGAGAAAATAAGAGAATTTGGTAATTTTATACCGATAGTTTATTCTCCGAACTTCTCCGTAGGGGTTTATCTTATGGGGGAAATTTTAAAATTTTTAAAGGAATTTGTCGGGGATTGGGATATTGAGATCGTTGAGATACATCATAGGTGGAAGAAGGATTCTCCGAGCGGAACCGCCCTAAAGCTTGCGGGAATTTTTGGTAGGGAGATAAATTTAAGTAGGAAGGGGGAGAGGAAGGAAGGGGAGATAGGGGTTTTTGGGGTGAGGGGAGGGGATGTATTCGGAGAGCATACCGTATTTTTATTTTCGGAGGGGGAAAGGTTGGAGATAACGCATAGGTTATCATCAAGGAGGGCTTTGGCAAAAGGTGTTCTCCTTTCCCTTGATTTCCTGAAGGATAAGGATCGCGGTTTTTATACCTTCGAGGATGTGTTAAAGGAAAGTTTTACATACCGAAGGTAAAGAGGAGTACATCCCAAGTTATGTGGGAGATTATCAATGGGGTTAGGTCCCTCTTCCATATAAAGAGAAAACCCCAAAAGGCTCCCGCCCCTATCGCCGCAACCATGAGGGATAAATTGAATGTAAAGGCGTGGGCTAGGGAATAAAGGAGAATGGAAAGGATATAACCTTGTAATTTCCCAAGGTTTTCCATAAGTGTTCTCTGAACAAAACCCCTCCAAAACACTTCCTCCCCAACGGATACACTTAGTGCTACTGGGAAGGAAAAATAAATGGGTGCCAAATTCTTCAATGCTTTCACCTCTTCAACCGCTATGTAAAGTTCGGGTAGGAATTTTTTAACGAAAACCGCAAAGGCAAAGAAAAAGGAATATATAAATATTCCCGAAAGGATCCCAAGGGGAAGATCCTCCCGCCTAGGCCTTATTATCTTCCTCGTTCTTTCTTCCGAAAAGCCGAAGATCAATATCCCGAGACCCGCTATGAATATACCGAGCCAAAAGTTTAGAGGCCCCTTGAAGGCAAAACCCCAAAGGAAAGATGCCAGCAGAAAACCCACAGCTACCTTGAGCATAGAAAGGAATTTTAAGGAATACTTTAAAATTTTCTCTTGAAACTTTTGGCGATATCAATAGATACCGAATGCGATAAGGGGAAAAGGTGGGAAATCATAAAGCCCATGGGATTTAGGGGGATATATTGGGGGGTTGCGGAGTACTTACAACCACTGTTTGAAAGGTACAATTTGAAACCCACTTATCTCTTGAGCCCGGAGGTGATCTTGGACGAAAGAAGCGTAAAGATATTTATTGATATAAACAAGAGGGGGGCGGAACTGGGGACGCACCTTCACGGGGAGTTTATAGAACCCTTCGCGAATTTTGATGCGGATAAAACGGAGGAAAAGGCTGAAGATTACACGGATGAGGTTGAGTTTGAGAAGATTAAGAATTTAACGGTTCTTTTTAGAGAAACCTTCAAATTTCCCCCAAGATCCTATAGGGCGGGAAGGTATTCTATAAGGGAAAGGACCTTTAAATTTCTGGAGGCTTTGGATTACAGGGTTGATACGAGCGTTTCCCCCTTTTCCTTCGGCCATCCCCCCATATTTCCAAAACCCTACAAAGTAGGAAAAATACTGGAAGTTCCGATAACCTCCTACCCCCTAAATTGGAAATTTTTCAAGATCCTAAGGTCCCTTCCCCTGTACAAATTAAGGAGATTTAGGAATTGGGCTAAGAGGTTCGGACCGATTTGGTTAAGGCCTTCCCTTTTTGACGAAGGATCAATGCTAAAACTCGTGGAGAAGATAGAGGAGAGAGGCAAGGTGGTAATTTTAAATTTATTCCTGCATAATATGGAGGTGGTTGAAAACTTAAGCCCTTACGATGCTGAATTTACAAGGAAAAACCTTGAGGGAATAATTCCAAAGTTGTTAGATAGGGGTTATAGGGGGGCAACATTATACGAGATTCACGAGGCTTACGAAAGTGGAAAGGTACCTTTTGAAGGTTGAAGGGTTTAAATATTCGTACCTGTATATTTTCCTGAACTTATCCGTCCACCAAGCCTTATACTCGCTTTCCCCCTTCATAAAGTTAAACTCCCAAAAACCCTCCCGCTGATACTCAAGGATCATATGGTACTCTAGCATCTTGGTTGGGGAATAATATGCAAAGTTCCAATCCATACCCCCCAGGTACCAGTACGCAACCTTATTAAATCTTAAAACTATACCGTAGGATATCCCCTTTCCGTTCAGGTAGAGAGCCCAAAAGTCGTGCTCAACCGCCTTTAAAAATTCCTTAATAGTGTTTGAATAATCGGGGTCCTTGAATGGGCTACTCTCAAACCTTGAGTTTATAAAATTTACCAAGTTCCCCCAATTCTCCTCAAGGGAAACCCTTTCAATCTTCCATTCCCCTCCCCTGTTCAGCCTATTTATCATATTCTTTATGTCCCTCCTCCTATTCCTTGAAAGGCTCTTTAAAAGCCTTTCCTCGTCGGAAATTTCCCTTAAATCTATGTAATAAACCCTCCCCTCCAAAATCGTACGTGGGCTTATCCTTAGGGAATTTAGCGTTTTTAGAAATTTTGAATCCTCAGGAAGCCATTTAAAAACCGCAACCGTATAGATCTCATTCTTTAACCAACTTTCTAATGTTTCCTTATCAATTTCGGAATCCCACCAATCCATAAAATCGTCAAAGGCAAGGTGCAATCTAAGGGTTTTCCCAACCTTCCTGATCACAAAAAAATTCCCAAGTTCCTTAAACTTCTTAAATTTCCTCTTCGCAAATTCGTAAAACAGGTTATAACCGCTTTCAAACACCGTTTGCATTTCTTACAAGCTCGTACAGGTAAAACCACCACCTCCTCTTTGGAATACCCCTCCTTATAGCGTACTCCCTAAGCTCGTTTGAGGCAAAAATCTCCTTTCTTGATGCGAGAACGTTCTTTATCTTCTCCAATATCTTCTTATCCTCTTCATCCGCCAATGTTTGAGAAAGGAGGTATAGACTATCAAACTTCAGTACAAACTCAATAGGATCCCCTACCCCTTCCAACACCTCCCACATACTATAATATAGCTCCTCCAATTCCTGCTTATATTTTATCCTATCCTCCGCAAGTTTTATGTTTTGCAAAACGTATCCAACCAAAGAGACCCCCATAATGGCGGTTATTGCGATGATGCTTATTATTGCACCCTTTATGTTCCCAAAAATGGAAAAGATCCCCCAGATGGAGAAGATGTGCGTCAAAGTTAGAAAGATCGCCATAGGCCTTAAATCCCTCTTTATGTGGGTGAAGTAAAGGGTGAGAAGGAGGAAGAAAACCGCAAGGAAAATTTGAATCATCTCCGAAAATTTTAAGGAAGAATGCCCAGATCTTCCGCCCTCTTTATCCACTCCCCCACATTTGAGGAAAGGATCTCCCTTTTTATCCTCTCCATAGAACCTTTCGCCCCCAATCTTTCCAAAGCCCTCCAAAATATCAGGGATATTGGATATATGTGTTCAAGGTAGAAGTACTCGCCAAAGAGGAATTCAAAGTCCGCCACAAGCTTATCCTTGATATCATCGTAGGATAGGAGCCTTTCAACCAGTTTCCTTATATACGGTTCGTACCTGAGGTCCCTCGGGTTCTCAAGTGCGGAGGTCCTCATAACATCAAACGCCATAGCCCTATACTTTAATCTTTCCTCCTCCAAATTCAAGAATCTCTCAAACTCCGCAAGGACTACCTCGTATCCCTCCTCATTATCCCTAAATTCCCTCAGAAGCTTCAGAAGTCTTTTATGCTTATCCAAATAAAATGGGGGGAGGGTTTTCCCCTCCCCCAAGGTTTTACCTAACTATCTTGTAAGTTTTCTGACCGACCTTAACGAAGTATACCCCCTTGGGTAGATCCTTGAGGCTAATCTTTGAATTCTCAACTTCGGATGAGAATACTCTCTTGCCCAGAACATCGTAGATCTCCACCTTCGCCTTCCCATCAACCTTTATGCCATCCTTTGATATGGAAACTTTAACCGACCTTAAAGCCTCGGAAATTGAGGTGAAGGCATCCGTTTGGAATAGTATGGAGGTATTTGGAAGTATTGCGGATATGTTAGGTTGGGTACCCGTTATCCTGCTTCCGGTATAAGGCAATCCGATGCTACCGCTTTGATCCTCTATACCTATGGTGGCGTTGGGGGTTGCGGAGCCGAAATCCGTGGTATTGTATGAGAAAACTATCTTATTGTCTCCGGTTGTAGTTGAGGTTTCCTCGTAGATTATTATCTGGAATTTGGCGTTTCCTCCGGTCGCTGAAAATGCATACCTCCTCACGCTGTCAAAGAGTATCACCCACTTCCTGTTCGGCGCGCTCCCTATCACCTTGTGCCTTATGCTACCCATAACAACGTTATCGTCCCACCATATGGCAAGGATGGCGTTGGGTGCGGATGTTGATGGTATTGTGCCGTTTGAAAGGTAAGATGAAGTTATGCTCGGGTCAAAGGAGAGGAAACCGTTTGTTGAGATCTTCACCGTAGAACCCGCGGTATATGTTACGCCGTAAAACTTTACGTCAAACGGTAGCGTTGCGGAAAATAGAACCTCATCACCGGAACCTAAAACCACAACATCGGGATCCCCAGGAACTAAGACGCTGTTGAAGACTACAACACCCGGGTTGAAGTTTGCAACACTTGGCGTGGTTCCGACGGACAAAACCCCCGTATATGCGTTTCCCATAGTTCCCGTGGAGTTTTCAAATCCTATGGAACCCGTCATTGAAGATGTGAAGGGCGTCTTGTATATGAAGACTATTATGTTGTTCCCGTTGGGATCGGTCGTATCCAGAATTATAGCCTGAAATTCCGCAACTGGAGAGCCGGCAAACCAGTACTTTGCGCTATCCCAGGTTACCACGAGGGCAGAAGTGGAATCTGGCCACCAGGGCCAATACGTCCGTATATCCGGGATAAAACCGACCCAAACCCTGCTTGAAAGGTCATCCCAGAATGGGGCTATGAGGTGGTTGGGGGGGGAGGTGTCTGGAAAGGATGTATTGGAATAATATGCCGATGTATAGGATGCTAATGCGATCCAACCGTTGGTGGAGATCGTGAAGTTCGTACCTGCGCTGTATGTTGTGTTAAAGAACGTCACGTCGAAGGGGAGGGTTTGGGTGTTGTCATACGCCTCATCTCCGCCTATAACCCTCGTTTGGGCGGAAGTGGGGATCCACATGGAGTCGGCCAAAGTTGCATCCGCGCTATCTATGATGGGCTGGTACTGCCATGTGGGGGGATAACCCAGGTCATACCACTCGTATGGGACCCCATCATCCTGATCGAACCACATATACCCATACCCATCAGGACCACCGCCTGCTACGAGGAAAATGTACCCTACCATAGTATGGGTATTATAAGGCGGAAAACACCCTTATAATATCCGTATCGGGCACCGGGGGTGCTGGGGTTTTCCCGGCTGAGAGGACCCTTTGGGTCCAACCCTTGGAACCTGATCCGGGTAATACCGGCGTAGGGAAGGTGCCCTTCCTACGAGGTTCCAAGGTTTTCCCCAATTATGAACCTTACACAACTTGAAGCTGCAAAGAGGGGTATAGTTACCCCAGAAATGGAATATGTTGCGAAGGTTGAGGGATTGGATCCGAGGGTGGTTATGGAGGGGGTTGCGAGGGGAGAAATCGTAATACCCGCCAACAAGATCCACCTATCAAGAAATCTGAGGAAACTTACCGGGATCGGGAAAGGTTTAAGAACAAAGGTTAATGCCAATTTAGGCACTTCGTTTGATTACGTAAATATAGAGGAGGAAAAGCAAAAGCTCCTCGTTGCGGTTGAGGCGGGGGCGGATACGGTTATGGATCTCTCAACGGGTGGGGACCTTAGGGCAATTAGGAAGGCCTTGATGGAGATATGCGAGGTTCCTATGGGTAGCGTTCCGGTATACGAGGCGGAATTTAACGCCGCGAAAACAAAAGGTTCGATCTTTGACCTTGAGCCGGATGACTTCATAAAGGCAATAGAGACGCACGCAAAGGATGGTGTTGATTTTATGACAATACACGCGGGTATAACCCTTGAGGGGTTAAGGTTTATGAAGAATCAGGGGAGGACAACATGGATAGTATCAAGGGGAGGGGGGCTTTTGGCGGCTTGGATGATGTACCATAACAGGGAGAACCCACTCCTTGAAAGGTTTGATGATATTTTAGACATATGTAGGACTTACGATGTTACGATAAGCTTGGGGGATTCCTTAAGGCCCGGGAGCATCACCGACAGTTTTGATAGACCGCAAATACACGAGCTTTTGGTTTTGGGAGAGCTTGTTGATAGGTGTAGGTCCGCGGGTGTGCAGGTTATGGTGGAGGGTCCGGGACATGTACCCCTGAACGAGATACAAGCCCAGGTGATAGCCCAAAAGAAGATAACAAAAGGGGCGCCTTTCTATATTTTGGGTATGCTCCCTACGGATGTTGCCGCGGGTTGGGATCACATAGCGGGGGCTATAGGCGGTGCGGTTGCAGGATGGGCGGGGGCGGATATGCTTTGTTATATAACCCCAGCGGAACACCTCGGACTTCCAACAGTTGAACACGTAAGGGAAGGGGTTATAGCCTTTAAGATAGCCGCGCACGTTGCGGATATTGCGAAGGGGATTAAGGGGGCTCGGGAGTGGGATCTGGCGATGTCAAGGGCAAGGTACGCCCTTGATTGGGAAACCCAGCTTAAGCTCGCCCTTGATCCCAAAAAAGCGAGGGAAATTTACGAACAAAGGGCATCCAAGACGGTTGCCTGTTCTATGTGTGGGCCCTTCTGTCCTATGAACCTCGTGGAAAAGTTCGTGCAGGATGCAAAGAAGGCGAGGGAGGAAGTGAGGGAGATGTTAGAAAAACTCACCCTGCCTTAAAATACGTCCTTTATGTTGATAAACTACGGGAAGTGTGGAATAGGTGCTATAAGGTTGAACCTTGAGGTAATAGGCAAATGCACGAGGTGTGGAAAGGATGCGATAATCAATCTTCCTTACGCGAAACAGAAGCTTTGCAAGGATTGTTTTAACGATTTCTTTGTAAAAAGGGTGAGGAGGGTGGTCGAGGAGTATAGGATGTTCAGGGAGGGCGAAAGGGTTGCGGTGGCGGTTTCCGGTGGCAAGGATAGCGTAGCTTTACTACACGCATTAAAGATGGCTTTCCCAAAGCAGGAGATCTACGCTTTTTACATAAACCTTGGGATAAAGTATTATTCGGATCACCTTGAGAAGAAGGTGGAAAAGCTGGCGGAGATGGTGGGGGTCCCTTTGGAAATTTACAACCTTAAGGAAAAAGAGGGATACACAATTGACGACTTTTTGATAACGAAATATAAAAATAAGATGTGCTCGGTTTGTGGGACGATAAAGAGGAACATTTTTACCCTTATGGCAAAGAATGTTGGGGCGGATGCAATAGCAACGGGACACAACCTTGACGATACCGTTTCCACAATGATGTCCCTGTTTTTTGCTGGGGACTTTGAAGGGATAGCGAGGTTAAAGCCCGTTTTAAAGCCCCTTTTACCCGGACAACCTAGGAAGATAAAACCCCTTTTTACAACGCCCGAGATAGAGGACCTGTATTATGTTGCCTTAAATGAGCTCCCAGTTCAGGAATGCGGATGCCCACACGGAGAATTTACACCAATAAAAGGTATGAAAAAGTGGCTTGACGAGATGGAGAAGGAGCAACCGGACATAAAGTTCAGGCTACTTTCAATCTTCAGAAGAAAGCTAATACCCCTTGTGGAAAAGAATATGGCGAAGGAGGTTCAGGAAATAAAAGCCTGTACGGTTTGCGGTATGCCATCATCCTCAGATATATGCGCAAAATGTAGGAGGGTTATGGAGCTGAAGGAGGTTATGGAAAGGATCTCATACGAAGAGCTTGAGGTTGATATGGAAGATATCCAAAATCTTGGGGAAAACGTCATCCTTTTGGATGTAAGGGATAGGGCGGAATACGAATCTTACACCTTAAAAGGGGCCATAAACATACCCGCCCAGGAGATAGAGAAACGCTGGAGGGAACTGGCAAGATACAAGAAAACCCACAAGATCGTTGTTTTTTGCAATTCTGGAAGAACTAGCTATTCCGTTGCGGTTAAACTGAGAAATTTGGGGTTTAAAGCTTACAACCTTAAGGGTGGAATAATGGCAAGTATTTAAAACTACTTTTTTGGCACCCTTTCCTTTAAATAAAGCCTCGGATCTCTGAGCCTTTGGACCGTCGTATTCTAAAGCCCATCAAATGGGACTAACCCTTTTTAAGGGGGCAATAGGGGAATTTCTATACTATGAAAGGGCACCTTTTACGCACTTCGGCGCTATGGGTTAGGGGGCTATTAGCCCTCTTAAGTGTGCCCCTCGTCGCCCTATTCACAGAGTACGCTCACGCTCAGGTAAGATTCGTTAGAGCTTACGGGAGACCAGGTTATAATGAAGCTCGTTCCGTTCAACGGACATCCGACGGTGGATATATCGTGGCGGGTAGGGCATCTTACATCGGTGGAGGTTATGATATTCTCCTCATCAAGATTGATACGAACGGAGACGCACAATGGGCTAAAACTTACGGGGGAACAAGTATGTATGAAACTTATTCCGTTCAACAAACATCAGACGGTGGATATATCTTGGCAGGTACTACAATAATCGGTGGGAGCGGAAATGAGGCTTTACTCATCAAGACTGATGCATTCGGAAACATACAATGGGCTAAAACTTATAGGGGAATAAACGCCGATTTTGCTTATTCCGTTCAACAAACATTCGATGGTGGATATATAGTGGCGGGTGAGACATATTCCTTCGGTACGGGCGGTGATATTCTCCTTATCAAGACCGATGCAAATGGAGACATAGAATGGGCTAAAACTTACGGGGGAACAGGTTATGAAGCAGCTTTTTCCGTTCAACAAACATCCGACAGCGGATACATATTGGCAGGTGCTACAAACTCCTTCGGTGCGGGCAGTAATGATTTTTTCCTCATCAAAACTAATGCATTCGGAAACGTACAATGGGCTAAAACTTACGGGGAAGCGGGTGATGAGGTAGCCTATTCTGTTCAACAGACATCAGGTGGTGGATACATAGTGGCGGGTGCTACAAATTCCTTCGGTGCGGGCTTTAGTGATATTTTACTCATCAAGACTAATGCATCCGGAAACTTACAATGGTCTAAAACTTACGGGGGAACAAGTAGTGATCTGGCTTATTCCGTTCAGCAGACATCTGACGGTGGATACATAGTGGCGGGTTATACAGGTTCCTTCGGTGCGGGCAGTTATGATGCTTTCCTTGTGAAGACTGATACATTCGGAAACTTACAATGGGTTAAAACTTACGGGGGAACAGGTAATGATAGGGCTTATTCCGTTCAACAAACATCCGACGGCGGATACATAGTGGCGGGTGAGACATACCCCAGAGTTTTCCTTATCAAAACGGATGCGAACGGAGATATAGGTTCGTGTTCAATAGTTAGTAGCGCAATCCCAACTTTAGGAATAATTTCACCAAGGGTAGATGTAGCTTCTCCTTCCGTTTCCTCCCCAAGTCTAAGCGTTAATTCCGTATCTCCCACAGATACATCTCCAGCCCTCATGATTTTAATACCCTGCCCTTCAACCATCTCCGAATCCTGCCAAATTGCAAGTGGCATTATAACACCGTACAAAGGTGGGATAAAGGTTAGTGGATCCGGAGAATTTGAGGTGAAGGTTTATAATGTGAGCGGAGTTATGGTTAAGTCCGCAAAGGGTAAGAACGAAGTTAAGCTTGATCTTTCAAGGGGTGTTTATTTCGTGGAGGTTATCTCGGGTGGAAAGGTGATAAGGGAAAAGGTGGTGATCAGATAAAAAACCCATAAAACCTTCGGGGGTGGGTGAAAACCTACCCCTTTTTTTTTTTTTGTTTAACTTTTCAACCGTAAAATCCCGACTTATGGAGGAGCGTAAATCCGTAAAGGAGGTGAAAATAACCGTAAGTAAGGAAGAGGTTGAGAAGCTTGCGGATGAGGTGGCGCTTAGGATTTCAAAGAACGTAAGGGTGCATGGTTTTAGGCCCGGTAAGGCACCCATAAGTTTGGTAAAAAGCATGTATATGGACAGGATCATAGAGGAGGCGATAAATGAAGCTTTGAACAGGAAGGTAGGGGAAATAATTGAGGAGAGGGGGTGGAAACTGATAACGAACCCGAGGATAAAGGCTCAAGATCAAAACGACTCCGCTTACGAATTTACGGTGGAGTTTGAGATTATTCCCGAGTTTGAGTTGCCGGATCTAACCTCAATCACCGTAAAGAAAAGGATAAAGAGGGTTACGGATTCTGACGTTGAGGAAAGGATAAACCTTTATAAGGAGGAGAATGCCCAGCTAAAGGCGGTTGATAGGGAGGTGAGGGAGGGGGACCTTGTGGTTGCCCAATATATTTTTAAGGATAAGGAGGGGAACGAAGGAAAACCGAAGAGGGCTAGGATATTTGTAAAATCCGGCGAGCTTGACGAGGATTTATATAACGCTATAATCGGTAAGAAAGCAGGCGAGAGGGTGGAGATCCCAGTTGAAGATGGAACGGAAATTTACATTATTCAGAACATATACGAGAAGGTTTACCCGGATGACCAAGAGATAGCGGAGCTTCTCGGATATACTTCGGTGGGCGAAATGAGGGAAAAAATTAGGGAGAAGCTTATAGAGGAGTTTAGCGAAAGGGCGGAAATTGAGCTTGAGAACTCGATAATAAACGAAATATACCGCCTTAGCCCATTTGATCCACCGCCCACCTTCGTTGCGAAGATATATGGGGATATAAAGGGTGAGCTCTCTGGCAAGGTGCCACCTCAGGAGCTTGAGCAGAGCGCCCAGAACCTCGCGGTTTTTAGGGCGATAACCGAGATAATTCTTCTGAAGCTCATAGAGGAGAAGAACATAGATGTGAGCGAGGAGGATATAATCAAGTACTTAAAGGAGGACGGACAGCAAAACCCAGAGGCCTTCCTAAATGAAGCGAAGAAAAGGGGGAAGCTTGATGAATTGAAATCCAGATACCTCGCAAGGAAAGCCTTTGATTACCTAAAGAATACGGTGAAAATTGAACCAGAATTCGTAGAATGAAAGGGAGATTTTCGCAATATATACCCATTGTAATAGAACAGGAAGGTAGGTTTGAGAGGGCTTATGATATCTATTCCCGTCTCCTAAAGGACAGGATCATATTCCTTACCACCCCAATAGATGACCAGGTGGCGGGTTTGATAGTGGCGCAAATGCTCTTTCTGGAAACCCAAGACCCCGAAAAGGAAATATACTTCTACATAAATTCACCTGGAGGATACGTGACCGCAGGTTTGGCAATATACGACACCATGCAGTATATAAAGCCACCGGTTGTGACGGTTTGCGTGGGTATGGCGGCATCTATGGCAGCGGTTTTGCTTGCGGGAGGGCATAAGGGTAAGAGGTTGATCCTTCCCCACGCGAGGGTTATGATCCACCAACCTTGGGGAGGGGTGCAGGGACAGGCTACAGATATAGAAATAGAGGCGAAGGAGATAGGAAGGCTTAAGAAGATGATTAACACCATACTGGCAAACCATACTGGACAACCTTTAGAGAAGGTGGAGAAGGATACGGAGAGGAACTTTTATATGTCCGCGGAGGAAGCGGTGGAGTATGGGATAGTGGATAAGATAGTGGAGCCGAGGAAGGTATGGGAAAAGTTGGCTTAAGATGTTCCTTCTGTGGGAACTTCGTGGAACAGGGTAAATACTTTACGGGAAACGGGGCGGTTATATGCTACACATGCGTTGAAACTGCGTTTTATATGATAGAGGAGAGGTTAATAGAGGAGAGGGAAAGGAGGAACCGAATCCCCCTACCCACACCATCCGAAATAAAGGCATTCCTTGATAAGTACGTTATCGGGCAGGAGTACGCAAAAAAGGTGATATCCGTTGCGGTTTATAACCACTACAAAAGGATCTCCCTAAAGCACATATACCCGAATATGGAAAAGGCAAATATTCTACTTATAGGCCCAAGTGGTTCTGGGAAAACCCTAATAGCAAAAACCCTTGCCAAGATCCTACACGTTCCCTTTGCGATATACGATGCAACACCCTTAACCGAGGCAGGATATGTGGGGGAGGATGTTGAGAACATCCTTTTAAGGCTTATTCAGAACGCAAATTACGATATCGAAAAGGCTGAGAAGGGAATAGTATTTTTGGATGAGGTGGATAAGCTGGCGAGGAAGTCCGAAGGACCCTCAATAACGAGGGATGTATCTGGAGAGGGAGTACAGCAAGCTTTATTGAAGATTATAGAGGGTACGATAGCAAACGTTCCTCCCCAAGGTGGCAGGAAACATCCGGAGCAGACGTATATAAGGATAGATACGTCGGATATACTTTTCATCTTTGGGGGAGCTTTTGAGGGGCTTGAGAAGATAATAAAGCAAAGGCTTGGGAAAAGGAGTATAGGGTTTAAACTTTCGGAGGAAGAGGAGGGGAAAATAGATGACGAGAATTACGAGATATTAAGGCAAGTTACCCCCGAGGATCTAATAAAGTTCGGTTTAATACCTGAGTTTGTAGGCAGGATCCCAATAATTGTTCCCCTTCATAGCCTAAACGAAGACCATCTTGTGGATATTTTGACAAAACCTAAGAACGCCCTAATAAATCAGTTCCGCATAATGTTTGAGGCGGAGAATGTAAGCCTTGAGTTTGCACCCGAGGCTTATAGGGCAATAGCGAGGAAGGCTTTACAGAGGGGTACGGGAGCTAGGGGCCTTAGGGCTGTTTTGGAAGAACTTCTAATGGATGTTATGTTTGAGCTTCCGAGTATTAAGGATAAAGTTGAGGGTGTTTATATTGACGAAAACCTAAAGGTTATCCTTATTCCAAGGAGAAAAAAGAAGAGCGCTTAGGGCATCCCCTCCACCCTAACGAAGTGGTTCAAAGGTCCGTGTCCCTTACCTATTCCAAAGGACTGCTTTATCGCCTCTGTGACGTACCTTTTTGCAACATCGATGGATGTTATAAGGTCCTTTCCCCAAGCTAGCATTGAGGTTATAGCGGATGAATATGTGCATCCCGTCCCATGCGTATTCTTCGTCTCTATCTTATCCGCCCCAAACTCGTAAAACTCAGAACCGTTGTATAGGATGTCTATTGCAAACCTTTCGTCCAAATGACCACCCTTTACCAAGACGTTCTTAGGACCGTAATCCATAAGGTATTTTGCAACTTCCCGCATATCCTTTATGGATCTTATCCTTTTTCCGGATAAAGCTTCCGCTTCTGGGATGTTTGGTGTTATAAGTAGGGCGAGGGGAAGGATCTTTTCGATTAAGGCCTTCTCTGCTGTAGGTTTTAGCAAGGGATCACCGCTTTTTGCCCTCATAACCGGATCCACCACAAGCTTTTCTATTTTGTTTCTTACAATACTTTCCGCCACCGCGGATATTATGTTCTCGTTGGAAAGCATCCCAGTTTTGGCAGCGGAAACTCCAATATCCTCGCAAATTACATCTATTTGCCTTTGCACGGTTTCGGGCGGAAGGTCAAAAACCTCAAAAACCCCTACGGTATTCTGGGCGGTTATTGATGTGATGGCGCTCATACCGAAAACCTTAAAAGCGGTAAAAGTTTTTAGATCCGCCTGTATCCCCGCCCCTCCCCCACTATCCGAACCCGCAATGGTTAGAGCCCTCGGTATCAATTCCATAGTAAAGTATTCTAAAGCTAAGTTTTAAAAACAAAAGCGTCCTCTATCCCTTCCGCCAATACATGCAAGATAAACCTGTGGATCTCCTGAATTCTCTGGGTGGATCTTGAAGGGACCTTTATTAGGACATCTATTATTCCAAGGTCGTTTAGGGTCGGGTTTTCCGCACCCGTTAGATATATGATAAAAAGTCCCTTCCTGTGGGCAATCTCCACCGCCTTATTTACGCTTCTTGACCTTCCGGATGTTGAAATTGCCATAAGCACATCCATAGGTCCCCCCAAGGCTTCTATTTGTCTTGAGAAAACGTTTTCATAGCCGTAATCGTTGGATATAGCGGTTATAAGTATCCCGTCGGAGGTTAGAGCTATTGCGGGCAACCCAACCCTCTCCCCCTTAAATCTACCAACTACTTCCGCTACAAAGTGTTGAGCATCCGAGGCGCTACCCCCGTTTCCGCATACCAATATCTTCCCACCCTTCCCTAACCTCTCAATTATTCCATTTATAGCCCTATAAACCAAGGGTTCAAGGTGCTTTATGGCTTTCACCACCTCCAAAAGCTCATTGTATGAGTTCTCCCAAAGGTTCCCCATCTCTGAATTTTAAATTGGAAATATTTACAAGCGTTCGTCGATATGGGGGGTGTTTTCTTTGCCTTGATTTTATTGAAGATTTTGGAAGTGATGTTCAAGAAACTTAATACTGATGAGCGTTCGTCGATCCCCCAGGGTTTTACCCCCAACCGGCGATCGACGGGTTTATAATATCAACTTCGGTATGTTAGGTGAGTGTGGGTGAGGTCAAAGAAACCCTTATGGGTATTGGGAATTTTGGGGTAAAAATAAAAAGGGACAAGGGCAAGTTTATTACGTTCCTATAAGGGATTGAAACCAGGGACGTTTCGGAACTATTTGCCTTCATATTTCCGTTTATTACTTTCCTATAAGGGATTGAAACATCAAGGCGAGAGTTTCCGCCCAAACAGGGAAAAATTGGTTTATTACGTTCCTATAAGGGATTGAAACAAGATGTTAGGTGTGGTAATTAAGATGTTTAAACTAAAGTTTATTACGTTCCTATAAGGGATTGAAACTACCATTCGGTTTTGGTGGGTAAATGGAGATAGAAGGTTTATTACGTTCTTATAAGGGATTGAAACAGTTTGGGAAAATCCCCCCAGCAGAAAATCTTCTGGGGAGTAATGGGAGGTGGAATATGGAGAATAACCGTTCAATAATACCTAAATTTATTCCGTTTGTCAAGTTCTCGTTTATTACGTTCCTATAAGGGATTGAAATCCTTCACACTCTCAAGACCACCTTTCCGAAAGGTGAGAAGCTCTCAAGGATCCTATGCCCCTCCTTCGCATCCTTCAGCTCTAAAACTTTATAAATTACGGGTTTTAATTTCTTTTGCTCAATCAAACGGATTACCCTAAACAAAATCCCCTTACTTCCCATCGTTGAACCTATCAGGGAAACCTGCCTATAAAATATATGCCTAAGATCTATTTGGGCGTTGTAGCCGGATGTTGCGCCATAAATTACCACCTTCCCACCCCACTTGGTTATGTTTATCAACTTTTGTATGTTTTCCTTTCCCGAATGATCTACAACCAAATCAACCCTCCCAAATTTCTCCAAAACCACCTTCTCAAAGTCCTCCTTTTTTCTGTTTATTACGAAATCCGCCCCCAATTCGTAAGCCTTTTCAACCTTTTCGTCGGATCCCACCGTTGTTATCACAAAGGCGTTAAAAAGCTTCGCTATTTGAATTGCGGCACTTCCCACTCCCCCACCCGCGGATGTGATGAAGACAACATCCCCAGCCTTTACCTCGCCTTTCTCAACCACCGCTTGCCAAGCTGTCAGAAAAACTAAAGGTATGGCGCTTGCCTCTTCAAAGGTAAGGCCCTCAGGGAAGGGTAATATATTTTGCACCGGAACCTTTACAAACTCCGCGTACCCTCCCCATATGTGTTCTCCCAAAATTTTATAATCCTTACAAAGGTTATCCTTTCCCGAAAGGCACATCTCGCACTTTCCACAGCTTACCCCCGGTGAAACCAAAACCTTCCTACCCACCTCCAAATTTACACCCTCCCCAACCTCCTCTATCACCCCCGCTATGTCGCTTCCAAGAACATGGGGCATACTTAACTTTGGGTATATACCCCTCCTAACCCAAATATCAAGGTGATTTAGGGAGACCGCCTTAACCCTTACCAAAACCTCACCCGGACCCACCTTGGGCTCGGGAAGTTCCCCAAATTTTAAAACATCAACATCCCCAAACTCCTCTATATAGACCGCCCTCATCCCTCACCCTCGGTTATAACCGCATCCACCAATCTGTCCCCTTCGGAAAGGTTTATCAACCTAACACCCTTCGCGGTCCTCGAAAGTAATGGTATATCTTTAAGATTTATCCTATTTACCGTTCCTTTCTCAGTAAGCACTATGCATTCGTTGTTGTTTATTGGTGGAAACCTTAATATCGTGAAGATTTTACCGGTGGTAATATAAACTCCCGTCTTATTTCCCCTTGCCATGATTGGGATCTCCTTTACCCTCATTCTCTTTATATAACCGTCTTCGGTAAGTACTAAAACCTCATCTTCAAGCTTGACGGGGAGAGCTATTAAGGGTTCTCCCTTTATAGCAACCACCCCTTTACTACTTCTTGACAAAAGCGGTATCTCATCAATTTTTGTTAAGTAAGCTTTCCCCAATTTTGATGCTATTAAGACGTAATCCTCGTCGTTCCTCGGCAGGACGCTCAAAATCCCGGACTTTGATATACTTGAACCCATCTTACCCTTTAAAACCTCCGATAGCTTCACCCTCTTTATCCTACCCTCGCCCGTAAGGATCAGTATTTCGTGTTGCTCAGGGTTTTCCGGGATCCTGAACGCCCATACCACCTTATCCTCACTTGAAAACTTCTTAAAAATGTTTCTTAGAGATTTACCTTTTGAAGTTTCGGGTATATTGTAAGCTTTCGTCCAGAATACCGCCCCGCTACTTGTTATAACCGCAACCTGATCGTGGGTGGAACACTGGACAACCGCGGAGGGAACGTCATCTTCATTTACAGCGGTTTTTACTACACTCCTCTTAAAAGACCTTAATGGTAACCTCTTTGCGTATCCACCCCTTGTGAAAATTATAACGGTTTCTTCCTCCTTTATGAGGGATTCCACATCAAGCTCCTCAACCTCTTGCTTCGATATTACCGTTTTCCTCTTATCCCCATACTTCCTTTTTACCTCCTCAAACTCCTCTATCATAACCCTTTTAAGCTCATCCTCGCTCTCCAAGATAAGTTTATAACCTTTTATGTCCCTTTGAAGTCTCTCCCTTTCTTCCGTAAGGTTCTTAAGTTGTAGCCTGGTTAAGGAGGATAGCCTCATTTCAAGGATGCTGTTTGCCTGAAGTTCGCTGAACCCCATAGATATTAAATTCTTCCTCGCCTCCTCCGCGTTCTCCGATTCCCTGATAGTTTTCACCACCATATCCATCATATTGATCGCCTTTATCAAACCCTCCACTATCTCAAGCCTATGAAGGGCCTTGCTTAGCCTATATTTCGTTCTCCTTATCAAAACCTCCTTCCTGTGGTTTATATAGATTTCCAGAGCCTCCTTTAGGTTCAAGACCTTCGGTTGTACGCCGACAAGAGCCAACATGTTTATCGAATATGTCCTCTGTAAGTTCGAGTATTTCAGAAGCTGGTTCTCAACGATGGAGGGATCCGCCCCCTTCTTTAGGATTATTACTATCCTCAAACCATTTTTGTCGCTTTCATCCCTCAAATTAGCTATACCCTCAACCTTACCCTCCTTAACCAGATCCGCTATTTCCTTTATAAGCTCCGCCTTTTTCACCTCATAAGGGATCTCGGTTATGATTATCTTATCTTTTTCAACCCTGTACTTCGACCTTATCGTTATCCTCCCCTGCCCAGTTTTATAAGCCTTCACCAAGCCAGAATAACCCAGTATATATCCTCCCGTCGGAAAATCTGGCCCCTTTATTATCTTCAAAAGCTCATCAACCGTGATATTGGGATTTTTCACCATCTCTATGCAAGCATCCATTAGCTCGGTTAGGTTGTGGGGGGGTATATTCGTTGCCATACCTACCGCAATTCCGGATGACCCGTTTGCCAAAAGATGGGGGAACTTTGAGGCTAAAATTATCGGTTCTTTGTACTGTCCGTCAAAGTTAGGTACAAAATCCACCGTATCCTCATCTATTTCCCCTATCACCTCTAAGGCTATTTGGTTCAACCTTGCCTCCGTATAGCGGTAAGCGGATGGGGGATCACCGTCTATTGAACCGAAGTTTCCCTGACCTTGTATTAAGGGGTATCTCATCGTAAAATCTTGCGCCAACCTTACCAAAGCTTCATAAACCGCCTGGTCCCCGTGGGGGTGATACTTACCTATAACCTCACCCACAACCGTAGCGGATTTCCTAAATGGACGGTTCGGAAGGAGGTTGAGTTCCCTCATCGCATAAAGGATCCTCCTTTGAACGGGTTTTAAACCATCCCTAGCATCCGGAATAGCCCTTCCCACTATTACGCTGACCGCATAATCCAGATAGCTGGTTTTTAATTCGTCTTCAAGCTCAACCTCAAGGATCTTTGACATAATAAAATGCCGGGAGCGGGACTCGAACCCGCACGGGACTTAGCCCACTGGATCCTAAGTCCAGCGCGTCTGCCAATTCCGCCACCCCGGCAGGTTGGAAATTATAAAGCGGTAAGATGTAAATCTATCCCCGTTAAAATTCCCAATATGGGAGGAAACCATCATAAGGTTCATGAGGATAAGTGGATAGTGGATGAGATTTTGGATCTTGAAAAGGAGTATGAAAGGGAGATAGAAGAGGCGGAGGAGATGGCAAAGAACATTATACAAAGGGCGCAGGAGAAGGCTCTTAAAATTATCCAAAGTGCGGAGGAAGAGGGAGTAGAGCTAATAAAGGCACACACGGTAAGCGGAAGGATAAAGGGGGAGAAGGAAGGGGAGAGGATAATTGAGGAGGCAAAAAGGTTGCTTGAGAATCTTAGGAGCAAAAGGGAGGAGAAGGTAGAGGTGATAGCAAAAGCTTTGGTAAAGAGGGTTTTGGGTGAATGAAGGCCCTCGTTTTTTGGTACAATGGGGAGCTTTATAAGGTGGGAAAAGAAAAGGTTCATTCAATAGTGAGGGTTGATAAAATTTTAAGGATCCCTTACGAGGGAAAGTTCATTATAGTTGAAAGGGGAAAACCTTATATTTCCCTAAATTCCATCCCTCAAAAGTACGCCATATTGTTGAACGACGGTTTTTTTATATTTTGTGAGAAGGTTGAAGGGGTGTTTGAAGAGGGTAGGAAGTTTAATGGTTTAATACCGGAGGAGTTTGAGGGGGATAGGGAGTTTTTGCCCGAAATAATTTTAAACGTGAAACCCGTTGAGATTAAATTTGAAGAGACGCAAGTAAAGAAAAGGGAAGGTAGGATGTTTTTGGTATTTTCAACGGATGTAGGGTATATGGCTTTTGATATGAGGGATGTGATTTCGGTTAATGTGGAGCTTGAAAGAGGAGAAAATACGGTATTTCTAACGAACTTCCCTAGGTTTTCAATAAAGGTGGAGCAGGATGGGGAAATTTACGACCTTTGGGTCTTGGGGATATTAGGCTTCGCTCAGATAAAGGAGGTTGAAGCTTCCAAAAATCCCATGTTTAGGGAGACGTTTAAGATTAGGGGGCAAAATGTAGGGGTGCCAAACTTGAAGTTTATAACCAACAGGGAAAACATAAAGTACATAGTTGAAAGCTTGGGGAACCTTCTTAAGGAGGTTGACCTGCCGGAAATAAGGGAGGCTTATGAGAGCCTTTCAAAGTTGGTTAAATGAGCGGTAAGCTTTTTGTTGTTGCGACACCTATAGGGAACCTTGAGGATATAACCTTGAGGGCAATAAGAACCTTGAAGGAATGCGATTTTATATTATGTGAAGACACAAGGAGGGCAAAGATCCTATTGAAGCATTATGGTATAGAAAAGCGGTTAATTTCTTACTTTGAGGGAAACGAGGAGAAGAGGATCCCGGAGGTTATAGATCTTTTAAAGGAGGGGAAAAATATAGCTTTAATCTCCGATGCTGGAACACCGCTAATATCAGATCCGGGTTATAGGCTTGTTAAAAGGTGCAGGGAAGAGGGTATTGATGTCCTACCCATTCCCGGTCCTTCCGCGGTTATAGCTGCCCTTTCCGTGAGCGGTTTGGAGACGGATAGGTTTATGTTCTTGGGCTTTCCACCTCAGAAGAAGGGAAAAAGGAGGAAGCTTTTGGAGAATGTAAAGGATTTTGAAGGGAGCTTGGTTTTTTATGTATCACCTTACGATATTAGAGAATTTTTGGAGGAGGTGCTGGAAGTTTTGGGGGATAGGAGGGTTTGTATATGCAGGGAGATGACCAAGTTTTTTGAGGAGTACCTATATGGTAAATTGAGCGAGGTAAAGGATAAAGTTAAGGAGAAGGGGGAGTTTGTTGTGGTTGTGGGGAAACAACATCTTTAAAATTCAAAGGCGTGATAATACTTGTATTTTCAATAGCGGTTATTACCTTAAACTTCATGGTAAGGGTTTTTACGCTCCCTTATTTTTTAACGAGCGACGCTTTTCACGCTTCGAATATTGACACTTTTTTATGGTCTTACTGCGCCTATGAATTTGCCAACAGGGGTTATGTTTCAAAGGAATTGGAGAATTATACAGAGTTTTCCTCCGAAATTTTAAACCCTATAAGACCCTACTTGCAAGGATGTTATTTTTCACCGGGGTACACCCTTATAGCATACTTATTCTTTAAGATTTTCGGGAACCTTTATTTTATGACTTATCTTAATTTCACCCTTACGCTTATCAGTACTTTTCTAATGTATTTGATACTAAAACGTTCGTACAATGATCCCCTTGTAAATTCAATTATCTTGCTTCTTAGTACCTTAAACACTTACGTTTTAATTTTTGCCCTAAAGATAAGACCTGATATATTCTCCTTTGTTTTTGCATTATTGGCTTGGTATTTGATTATATTGAGAAAATATATACTTGCGGGTTTATTTCTTTCAATTTCCGCCTTTCTTTTCAAATTCCAAATGATAACTTGGGTTTTGCCATTATCCTTTATTGTGTGGAGTTACAGTAGGAATTTCAAGGATATTTTTAAATTCTTTGTTTCATCACTTGCTTTGTTGCCGTTGTATCTAATACTCTTTCTAAATGCCAGAATCAACGATCCAGGCCTTGTGGATTTCCTTTATGTATCTAATGCAACAACTATACAAACAAATTTGGTTGGTATTTTAAACAAGTTTAGGAGTCCGTACGAAATCATAATATGCATTTCGCTTTTCTCACCTACAGGTTTGTTTTATATTTTATCCTCCTTACCTACACAAATTTTCCCACCAAGAGCTTTTCAAAGTGTATTTATTGTTCCTTATGGATTAACCTATGTTCATAAGTTTTTAAGGAGATTTCCTAAGATGGATAAAGTTTTTATCTTTTTCACTCTTCCTTTTGTCATTTTGCGTATAACTTTTGACTTATATTTGACATCGGTGGATTATTCAACATGTAGAAATGAAGAAAATTACCTTTATACAAGAATTATAAATTTATCGGAAAGTCGCAAAGTGTGCCAAGTTCCTTTCCCCTACCTGCAATCCCTTAGTATGATAGGCGTAAAAACTAATTTGCATAACTCTACATGGATTTTTGCAAGGGTAGGTAGTGCAAAAAATGTATTGGAATTATCTACCACCATGTGCCCACAAAACAGTTACCGCGTGATAAGATACTATTATAATGAAGGGGGAAGAACATATTATAGAATCTGTTTTTGTGATGACAAAAAGATGGAAACACTGTTGTTATATAGACAACGATCTTTGAAAGATCTTATTTATAAACTCTTACCAGTTCAACGTTTCCGTAATAAAACCTCAGAATATCCTCGTACTTCCAACCCCTAAGCGCCCTAACCCCAGCCCCAACCTGGCACATACCTATCCCGTGTCCCCACCCTCCACCCTTAAAGATTATAATATCTCCCTTCTTTTTAAAGACGAAAAAAGATGATTTTAGATTTCCCAAAGCCTTCCTAATATTCCAATCGCCCTTAACCCTATATTTCCCCTTCGTCCCTATTATCTCCAACTCCTTCACCCTACCCGCCTCGCTCCTACTCAAAATCTTTATATCCTTCACCTTCCCTATATCAACGTTGAAGTTCTTCTTTAGACTTTCCGTTATCTCCGAAAGGCTAACCGTCTTTTCCCACCTGAAGTTTTCCGCCTCGTTTTTTATAACTCTAGGTAAATCCTCGCTTGGAGAGCAGGCAAAGGATGTATCCTTTTTGATTTTTAAGATTTCAATTGAGGGTTTTAGATCATAAAAAGCATCCGCTTTGGGCTTTATCAGGGTATCTCCCCATTCTTCTCCACCTTCAAGGGAACCCCCGCAGTTAGTAAAAAATGTAGCTATTGAAAACCTATCCCCGTTCATCATAACCAGACCCCTCGTGCTTTCCACAACCGAATCTATAACCTTATAATTTGTAAAACCTCTATAAACTTGCGTTGTAAAATCGTCGGTTACGTCGTAGGGTTCCTTTAGAAGATGCCACTTTATACCCCCAACTTCAAGGGCGTGGGTCCTCGCCGCTATGGCCTGCGCCTTTAAAGCCTCAATAGGATACAAAGGGGACATCTCCCAAGGTACCACTCCCTTTAGGTAATCTTCAATTTTCAATGAATTTACCAAAATTAAACCGCTATCCTCATCCGTAAAAACCAGCATCTTCCCCTTGTACCTGTTATTCTTATATCCGAAGGAATCGCAAGATATCTGTATGGGTGCCCTGAAGGTGGCTTTAAGCTCTGCGACCCTTATTTTTCCGTCTGAAGGTTTTTCCAATATGGAAAATACGGACTTTTTGTTTGGATGCTTGAACCTTAACGCTTTCTCAAAATCATCAAAAGGACCTATGGCAACGAAGTATCTCGGGTATACGCCGAGTTTCAATATCTTCAAATCCGGATTTGCTATATTGTACGTTATCGCTTTATCCCTGTCTAAAAACCTTTCAAGGATAACCCAATGTTTTATGGACTTCTTCCCAACTTCCAAAGCATAAAGACTAATGCTTGCCACAGAAAATTCCATATTTTTCCCGTCTCCATCAGAAATCTCGCATCTCCCAAAAGTTTTTAAACTTATGCTCCTGCCCTTCCCTATACCCACCTTAATTTCCGGTTCCTCGGGAAAAATCTCCCTGAATTCAACGTACTTTACCCTATCCCCCACCTCAACCTTTTCAACCTCCATCTTACCCTTTTCTTTACCTACGGAAACGCAACTAACGAACAAAAGATTGAGCCCAATTAATATAAAAAGTATCCTTAACTTCATTCTTGAGCCTCTGAAATATCTCCCTTACCCTTAATGTTTCCCCTTTATGAGCGTACGCGTATATGAGGGCCATAAGGCTTTTGGTTGAGATCTCTTTATCCTTTGAGGTTGTAAGGTTTTCCCATATCTTAAGGGCGGTATCGGGGTTGTTCAGGTGAAAATATAAAATCTCGGCTTTTCTGTATAGGGATCTTGGGTCATCCTTGTTTCTCAAAACCCTCCACTCCTCAAGGACCAGCTTCTTCACGAAAGCCTTTGATCTCCACTCTCCAGGTCCCTGTGTGTATATCCCGTCGTAGAACCTTAAGGCTTTCTCGTAATCTCCCTTTAAAACCAAGATATTACCTGCCTCGAATGCGCACAACCACTTATCGTTTGCGCCCGAAGAATAGCATATTTCAAAGTTCTCAAGGGCCTTTAATGTATCCCCCATCATCAAGTATATCCTTGCAATTTTCATCTTAAGCCTGCCATCCTCCGCGCTCTTAGATGGGTAATCTATGGAACTATAAATTCTTAAGGCGTCCTCCACTTTCCCCATACCGAAGAGTATATCCCCCCTCTTCTCCTCCGCAACCTTACGTTCCGATGGGGTGAGATTTAGAGATAGGTAAGCCTTTAAAAGGTTCTCCGCCTTGATTAAATCTTTTTCCGCTATGTATATGTCCAAACCCAATGGTATGTACCTTTTGGCCGATCTAGGGTTTTTCAGGTTTATCCTTTCAAAGTACTCCTTAGCTGAAGCGTATTCTCCCATGCGGTAATAAACAAGGGCGATTAGATAATACGCCTCATCGCTATTAATATCCTTCAATATCCTCAATGCCTCATCTCCAAACCTTGGATCCAAAGCGTACGCCCTTCCAAGTTCAAGTTTTGCCCTTTGGGAAAGGGGATGCTTTGGGAAAAATTCCAAAAATTCCCTAAACTTTTGTATGGCCTTCTCGTATTGACCTTTCCTTGAAAACGCCAATCCCATATAAAAAACCGCATCTGGTAAGTACTTTGATCTCGGGTAATACTTTATCAGGTACGCACTCTTGATCTCAAGGGAATCATAGAGCCTTTTTACGTTTAATGTATCGCCGATTTCTTCAAGTCTATCTATCCTACCTGCAAGGTTTTTTAGGTTGTAATAAGTGTTAAAATACGCATTGAAATCTATCCCGCAGGAAATTAGGGTGACCCCCAAGATGGGCCACCCTTTTAATCTTCCTATCACCTCACTATTACCTTATATTTTCTACCCCCGCTTTGGACAAAATAAACGCCCTTTTTAAGGTATATCTTCCCCTTACCCTCCGCAACCTTCTTGCCCGTTATATCGTATACCCTTCCGAACTCGGGAAGATATACGTATCCTTTTGAAATCAAGATTTCCTCCATAGCATATCTCCTCTCCGCAAGGCTTGTCCAATAGCCCTCAAGTAGCGCGGTTTCCCAAGAATAAACCCTTATATTTACAAAGAGATAGTGCCACTTTCCATATTGGAACGCAGAATCCTTAACATAACCGAGGTGGGGCCTCCAGTATATGTAATAATCCCTGTACAAGGTGTCCGACCAAGCGGCGGAAGAGCTTCCGGTACGGGAATAAACTATAGAAGACCACATCCTACCCTCAAGTCTAAGCCTTATTGTATAAACACTATCAAATGTGCCCGCAGGAACGGATATGGTACCCATACTTACAACGTAAACAGAGTCATTTGTTATAACAAAGGTATCGAGAGCCGTCCAGTTAGTATCCCCGTCTATATCCGCAACATAAGTGTTTCCCGCTATTCCAAGCGTCCAACTATTTCCCACCGAAAAGGGTGTTAAGAGTGCCCTTACGCTTGCTTTGACCGTTGAGGAACTCGTCCTACCTATCACCATGAGTCTGCGCATGGTATCTCCAACCTCATAAACCGTATCCACGTAGATGGGCGAAGGTGTTGCGTCATAATATACCCTCCTCTCTATCCCCTTAGCGTTGTACCCCATATATGTGAAGCTTTGGTTCACCAGAAGCGTTTCGACCTTTGTCGCGGTGGAGACGGTGGAGCCTACGCCGGTTATGAAAAGCGAATCCTTCTTTGTACCCGAAAATACCCCCGCTTGCCCATCCACTATACCGAGATACGTGAAGGGTTGGGCAAGGAGGGGAAGAGCGAAGAAGAAAGAAACCAAAAACCTTTTCATAGAGGGTATTATAAGGATGACCTGTGCTTCATAGGTAAATATTGCCATTTTCCGTGTTAGAAGAATAAACATAAGCCTAAACAATGTATTCCCAAACTTAAAGGCCTCATCTGTATGCCCTTCCAAGTTCAAGTTTGGCCCTTTGGGAAAGGAAATTTTTGTATGGCCTTCTCGTATTGACCTTTCCTTGAAAACGCCAATCCCATATAAAAAACCGCATCTGGTAAGTACTTTGATCTCGGGTAATACTTTATCAGGTACGCACTCTTGATCTCAAGGGAATCATAGAGCCTTTTTACGTTTAATGTATCGCCGATTTCTTCAAGTCTATCTATCCTACCTGCAAGGTTTTTTAGGTTGTAATAAGTGTTAAAATACGCATTGAAATCTATCCCGCAGGAAATTAGGGTGACCCCCAAGATGGGCCACCCTTTTAATCTTCCTATCACCTCACTATTACCTTATATTTTCTACCCCCGCTTTGGACAAAATAAACGCCCTTTTTAAGGTATATCTTCCCCTTACCCTCCGCAACCTTCTTGCCCGTTATATCGTATACCCTTCCGAACTCGGGAAGATATACGTATCCTTTTGAAATCAAGATTTCCTCCATAGCATATCTCCTCTCCGCAAGGCTTGTCCAATAGCCCTCAAGTAGCGCGGTTTCCCAAGAATAAACCCTTATATTTACAAAGAGATAGTGCCACTTTCCATATTGGAACGCAGAATCCTTAACATAACCGAGGTGGGGCCTCCAGTATATGTAATAATCCCTGTACAAGGTGTCCGACCAAGCGGCGGAAGAGCTTCCGGTACGGGAATAAACTATAGAAGACCACATCCTACCCTCAAGTCTAAGCCTTATTGTATAAACACTATCAAATGTGCCCGCAGGAACGGATATGGTACCCATACTTACAACGTAAACAGAGTCATTTGTTATAACAAAGGTATCGAGAGCCGTCCAGTTAGTATCCCCGTCTATATCCGCAACATAAGTGTTTCCCGCTATTCCAAGCGTCCAACTATTTCCCACCGAAAAGGGTGTTAAGAGTGCCCTTACGCTTGCTTTGACCGTTGAGGAACTCGTCCTACCTATCACCATGAGTCTGCGCATGGTATCTCCAACCTCATAAACCGTATCCACGTAGATGGGCGAAGGTGTTGCGTCATAATATACCCTCCTCTCTATCCCCTTAGCGTTGTACCCCATATATGTGAAGCTTTGGTTCACCAGAAGCGTTTCGACCTTTGTCGCGGTGGAGACGGTGGAGCCAAAGCCGGTTACGGAGACCACATTCTTCCTTACACCCGAAAATACCCTCACTTGCCCATCCACTATACCGAGATACGTGAAGGGTTGGGCAAGGAGGGGAAGAGCGAAGAAAAACAAAGCTGAAAACCTTTTCATATAGGATATTATAAGTTTGCCCTGCGCCTCACAGGTAAATATTGCCATTTTCCGTGTTAGAAGAATAAACATAAGCCTAACCCAAACTCATAAAAAATATCTAAAGGGTTGCGTAAAAAGGGGAAGATTATATAGTCGCCTTGCGCCTTTAAAATTCCCAATATGGTCATAAAGCTTGAGGAAGGATCTAAAGGTGGAAGCAAGAAGGCGGTTCAGCTTAGGCAGGCTATAAGGGATACCCTTGCGGAGGAGATGAGGAGGGACGATAGGATAATAGTTTTGGGTGAGGATGTGGGAAGGAGGGGAGGGGTTTTCTTAGTAACGGAGGGCTTGATAGAGGAGTTTGGGGAGGAGAGGGTGATAGATACACCATTATCCGAGGCGGGGATATTGGGCGTTGCTTTCGGTATGGCGCTTTACGGTTTAAAACCTGTTGCGGAAATACAGTTCATAGATTTCGTATGGCCGGGATTTGACCAGATCATGAACGAAATATCTAAGGTAAGGTATAGGTCTGGTGGGCAATGGAAGGCACCCGTAGTGATAAGGTCACCTTACGGTGGGGGAATAGGTGGGGGGCTTTATCATAGTCAAAGCCCAGAGGCGATATTTGCCCATATGGGAGGGGTATTTATTGCGATACCCTCTACACCTTACAACGCCAAGGGACTTTTGAGGACCGCTTTAAGGGGTGATGACCCGGTGATATACCTTGAACCTAAGAAGATATATTTGGCGGTTAAGGAGGAGGTCCCGGACGAGGATTACACGATACCATTCGGGAAGGCTAGGATCGTAAGGGAAGGGAAAGATGTTACGATAATCACATACGGTTATATGGTTTATCCTTCAACTCAGGCGGCGGAAGAGATTGAAAAAGAAGAGGGAATTTCCGTTGAGGTTATAGACCTTCAAACGATAGTACCGTTTGATAGGGAGGCAATATTAAATTCCGTTGCAAAAACGGGTAGATTAATAGTAGTAAACGAGTCTCCAAAGATAGCGAGTATGGCTTCCGAAATAGCCGCCTTTGTCGCGGAAAAGGCGATAGAATATTTAATAGCGCCTATAATTAGAGTGACGGGATATGATACCCCTTATCCCTTCGCCCAGCAGATATACTACCATCCCGACGCTTTCAGGATAAAGAGGGCAATAAAGAAGGTGATGGAATGGGATTGAGGAACCTCGGCGAATTCGTAGAGATTATAAAGATCCTTAGGGAAAAGTGCCCTTGGGACAGACAGCAAACCCTATTTTCCCTGAGGTATCAGGCTTTGGAGGAAATTTACGAGTACATTGAGGCGGTGGAGAAGAAGGATAGGGAAAAGATAATGGAAGAGATCGGGGACCTTTTGGCAACGGTGGTGATGCTAACTTTCATAGCGGAGGATGAGGGGGTGGCAAAGGCGGAGGAGATAGTTGAAAGCGCAAAGAACAAGCTGATTTTCAAGCACCCACATATATTCGGAGATAAAGAGAATTGGGGAATAAGGGAACTTCTTAAGAATTGGGAAGTTACCAAGAAGGATGAGTTGCTTGCGGGTATAGATCACAGGAGGCCCGCCCTTATCCTTGCCCATAGGTTGGGGGAGAAGGTTTCAAGGGTGGGGTTTGATTGGAAGGATGGGAAGGAGGTTTTGGCAAAGGTGGAGGAGGAGTTCTCGGAGTTTTTGAAGGCTGAGGGTGAAGAGAGGTTTAAAGAGCTCGGGGATCTGCTTTTTACATTGGCCCAGTACGCGAGAAAGGAGGGTTATTACGCGGAGGATGCCCTAAGGTTTGCGAATAAGAAGTTCATAGAGAGGTTTTCCCTTATGGAGAAGCTCGCAAAGGAACGCGGTTTAAAGTTGGGTGAGATCAGTTTGGAGGAGATGGAGAAGCTATGGGAGGAAATAAAGACGGTTATATAGTTGTTCTCTGCACGGTTCCCAAGGAGAAGGGGGAAGGTTTGGCTAGGCTTTTGGTTGAAAAGAAATTAGCCGCTTGCGTAAACGTAGTAAAAGGTCTAAGGTCATTTTATTGGTGGAAGGGGAAGATAGAGGAGGATGATGAGGAACTTTTGATAATAAAAACCTCAAGGGAGGCTTATGGAGAACTTGAAAAACAGATAAAGGAAAACCACCCTTATACCGTACCCGAGATAATCGCCTTTCCCATAATTCTCGGGAATCCGGACTACTTAGCTTGGATAGACGAGAGCCTTTCGTAAAGCCCCCTAATTTCGGGTCTGTGCGGGAATTTTGAGAACCCCAATTTTATGCTCTCCCTTGCCCCCGCTGTATCTCCTATACCCAAAGCGCAGAGGGTTTTTAGGTAATAAAATAGGTCGGATTCTCCCAAACCTTCAAGGTTCTTAGAAAAGTTTGCACAACTTTTAAAATCCCCCCTGTTGTAATAATAAGCCATTATATTCACCCCCGCATCAAACCTATCTTCCTTTGGATAATCCCCGTTAAATATCCTAAAAAGGATTTCCAAACCTTCCCTATCCTTTCCCCTTGAGAGGAGGTTTGAGGCATAATTTAACATAACCGTAGCATTGTTGGGATTCCTAATATACGCCCTCTCCCAGAAGCTTAAGTCGTCCCTCCATATATCCGAAAGGTTGAAAGAAAGTATGGAGAAAAATAATAAAACGGGGAGGGCAAAAATTTGGAACTTTTCCCTAAGGGTTAAGCTGAGGAGAACCGAGAGGGATGCCAAGCTGAGGAGGAGATACCTGAAGGATAAAACGGAGGGGACCTTCTCAAAACCGACAACCGAAAGGTGTAATGCTATGTTTGAGATAAAGAGGATTACCCAAGGTCCCGACCCTTCAAATTTCCGGATAAGGAAAAAAGATGCAAGGATTGCAAAAATTGCAAGGAAAAGGTTTATAGGATCCTTTGGAACCTCTGGGACATAAACTTCAAAGGGGAAGGGGAAGAAAGAGGATCTAACGTAAAATCCGAAACCGTAAAACATATCAATAAGCGTGCTTATATCGTAATGGGGTTTTTGCTCTTGGGGGATTATGCCCACCGTTAGATGTCGGAGGAGAAAGTAAGCTAACGTTATTAAAACAAAAACCAACTTCCATCTACCCTTTGAATAAAGAAAGAGGGGTAAGAAGAGGGCGAGGGCGCTCTCCTTAAAGAGTAAAGCTAAGGAGTAAAGAACGGCGGAAGGGATAAATCTTTGGGAAATGAGGAAGTATAGGGAAAGTAAGGAGGCGGGAAGGTAAAGGGAAAACGAGGAGGGCCAAACTGCGCTTTCCACATTTGCGGGATGTAAGGAGAAAAGGAGGGAAAGGGTTAGGGATAATAGGAAGTTTTTTGTGAGTTTCAGAATAATTATCGCGAGGATCCCGGAACCTAAGGAGAATGCTAAAAGATTTATAAAATGCGCGAATTGGGGGGAGAAGTTGTTGAAAAGGACAAAAATTCCGTTTGTAAGGGGCCTCCAGTTTGAGGCAAACAGGGTGCTTAAAGAGATCACCTTTGGGGAGGGTTTTATAACATCAGATAGGGACATTTGGGATAGGGTGTTAAAATTCGCGAAATCGTCCCAAACGAAGGAAAAAGATAAGCTCTTTGAGTAAAAAATAAAGGTGATCAAAAAGACGGAGAGAAATAACTTAATACTCAACCTTGCTTGTGAGGACCTTTTCCCTTAGTTTCTCCCTGTACCTTTCAAGCTTTTCCGCATATTCCGGATACTTTATCGAAAGGATCCTAACCGCCAACAATCCAGCATTCGCCGATGCATCTATTCCCACGGTTGCAACCGGAATTCCTGCCGGCATCTGAACTATTGAATATAGGGAATCTATACCCCTTAAAGAAGTTGAATCTATGGGAACTCCTATCACGGGTAATGTGGTTAGGGATGCGAGGACGCCGGGAAGGTGCGCCGCTCCCCCTGCACCCGCTATTATTACCTCAATACCCCTTTCCCTGGCTCCTTTTGCGAACTCCATCGCCAAATCCGGGCTCCTATGCGCGGATATTACCCTAACCTCAAAGGGTACCCCAAACTCCTTAAGGATATCCACCGCCCCCTTCATTTTATCCTTATCCGATGCGCTTCCCATAACTATTGAAACCAAAGGCTTTTCCATGGTAAAGAATTATACAACGGTAGAATAGGCACTATGGTTTGGACCGCTCTTCCCACACCCTTTAAGGAGGATGGAAGTATAAATTTTGACGAGTATTTGAGGATCTTGGAATTTCAGGCGGAAAATGGGGTGGATGGGGTTGTGATCTTGGGGACGACGGGGGAGGCGGTTTCCCTCTCCGAAGAGGAAAAAGATGAGGTTTTTAGGATCCTTAAGGAAAATGCACCGAAAAATTTAAAGTTAATTGCAGGAACCGGTACAAATAACCTCAAGAAGGTCTTAAAATGGACGGAAAGGGTTTATAATCTCGGCTACGATTACGCCTTGGTGGTAACTCCCTACTATCTCAAAGCCTCCCAAAAGGGGCTCTTTGAGTTCTTCAAGGAAGTCTCAAAGGTTGGGATCCCAATAGTTTTATACAATGTCCCCTCGAGGACGGGGGTATCCCTCCTTCCATCAACGGTGGTTGAGCTATCCTTTGTTGAAAATATTGTTGGGATAAAGGAGGCTTCGGGTTCTTGCGATGCGGTCTCGGAGATATTAATGGGGGCAAGGGAAGGGTTTTTCGTCCTTTCCGGCGACGACTCTATGACCCTTCCCTTTCTCTCCATAGGAGCTAAGGGGGTTGTATCCGTAGCGAGCAACCTATTTCCGAGGCTTGTGGTGGATATGGTAAAAAATAGGGATCCCAAGCTCCACTTAAAGCTATATCCCCTATTTAAAGTCCTCTTCGTAGAACCTAACCCCATACCCTTAAAGTGGGCGATGAAATATTTGGGTTTTAAGATGGGACCTTACAGGCTACCTTTGACGGAACCATCCGAGGAAACCAAAAGGAAGATAGAGGGGGTAATAGATGGGCTCAGAAAAGGTGGATAAAAGGGAGTACGTTGAGGCGATAATTTTGGCGGTTTATATGGTAGCTTGGGAGTTTATGGATTACAGGCTTTCTGGGTATGACCCCATGTCCCTACCGCCTGGGGCATATAGGGTTGCGGAGTTCATAGATGAGATATACTCCGAAAAGGTTTCGCA
>Ga0326760_1000033_pt1 | contig 80901 bp, 90 predicted proteins | sample GCREP_S_FD_207668 | JGI IMG/M metagenome (GOLD analysis project Ga0326760, IMG submission 207668) | Hot spring sediment microbial communities from Geyser Creek Basin, Yellowstone National Park, WY, United States - GCR.EP_S | ecosystem: Environmental > Aquatic > Thermal springs > Near-boiling... | reverse complement strand
CACGATCTGTTCCGACAGCGCTTCAAATTGCTCTTACGCTGCAAAACCGAGCTGCTATCTACTTTGCAAGCCCATCCAATATGCCATTACCGTTCCCATGCGGGAACATGCCAAAGCCAGAAGACTGGATGGCTCTTGTTGCTGCCGCTGATGGCGTCATTGGCGCTGACACCGCTCCGACGCACCTTGCTATTATGCTGAACAAACCTACACTCGCAGTTTTCGGAGCAATCCCGTCGCACCTGAGAATCCCAGAACGGTTCAGGAACGCAGATTGGCTTACAGTTTTGGACATCGAAATTGGCAAGCCCTGTCCGTGCAAGTTGAACCGCCCATTCTGCCCAGTGACGCAGCAGCCACTCTGTTTCGCTTTGACTGCGATGACTGAGAAGATTGTGCAGAAAATGATGGAATGGCTAACTACATTGCTATGAACAGGTGACGCTTCGATGCAAAGATGGGCGTGCCTGTTTGTGTTCGGAGCTGTCAGCAACAGCAGGCTTGAAGAACTGAGGTCTACAATTGAAGACTGCGATGTCGTCTGGATGTTCGCAGATTACAAACACGCCTTAGAGGCATTCAGACCGATGAAGGACGCTCTTAAGGGCAAAACTCTCGTTCTCTACAGAGAGATGGTCACACTTGGGCTTGTGCAAGAGCGGATTGCAGAATTGAAAGCGTTCATCGAAGAAATTGGCTCTGCTGCTGATAGAATTGTCATTCACTATCCACGCCACAGGATCGTCTGGGACGCAGAACTTGAACGCTTTGAGACGATAAGAACAGGACTTGTTGTGCCTTATGTCTTCGTGATGAACTTTGCGACAACAAAGCGCCAGTTAAGATTCGTGCACTATCAGGCTGGCGATAAGTATTGGAAAGGCTCAGATATCGTCGATAAACTTAAGCACTTGCCGCATGTCATCGTTGGTTTCGGACCTGGCGCAGTTGGAATGAGACTTATCGAAGTTATGCGGTTGCAAGCAGCATCAGAATTGATTGTTCACCCGACTCGAGTCGACTCTTTCTCTCGCTTTACACTTCACGGCATTTTGATTCAGTGCGTTCCAGTTCTCATGCTTACTGATGCTGAACTGCCGTTCGTCTACGCAAATGCGACAAACACCGATAAGCTCGCAGCATTCAAAGAACTCTCGAAATATTTCCCTATCTGCCCAGACGAAGATTCATTCATCGCAACAGTTGAGCACTTATTCGCGCATTCAGAAGAAATTTACGAGTATCGTGCAAAAGTTTGTGAATTCTTGCTGCATAACCGAGATCTCTGGTGCCCGGAGATAATCTACGAAACTTTCGCGGAACACGATCTGTTCCTGCCAGCGGATTTGTATCCAGCATCTCTAATGACAAATGTCGGAATCGATGCGTTTCCATCTGGAAAGTGGTCGAAGAACCCGACATCGAAGCTTTTCTGCTCATAGGATGGTGGGATAGATGCTGGTCAACAAAGATCGCGCTTCCGATCAAATCGTGATTTATCAGCCGTTCATCTATCGTCGCCATTCTGGCTACGGTTGGAAAAGCGAATGCTTGAAATTAGCATTTCCAAATGCCAAAGTGGTAACTGACTGTTCAGCTATCAGGAATTTCGATGGTATCGTAATTGCGCTAAGAGGCATAACTTCTGAGAACGCTTTTTACAAACCGCCCTTCTACTATCCGAAGGAGATCGCAGCACTATCAACGGTCAAAGGAAAGGTCATCCTTTACACTTCTTGGGAGTTCGACACTCTGCCTGCTTCGGTCTCGAACCTCATCCCACGAGCAGACATTCTCGTCGTTGTCTCAAAGTTCATGACTGAACTCTTTCCTGACTCTGACTGCCGCATCATCAGACCTCCAGTCAAAGACCTGCCATATAAGGCGAAGTCTGGCAGAACTTATCGCATTGGCGGTTTGATTCACCCTGCTCGCCGAAGGAACTTGCAAGCTTGGGTCGAACTTCGGTCGATTCTGCCGAGAAAATACCGGATAGTTTGCGTCTGCGCTCCGGAAATCAAGTTCGATAAGGAAGCGAAATCGCTACTCGAGAAAGCTGCAGACGAATTGCTATTCGATCTTGATGACAGCCAACTCGCCGAGTTTTACCACTCACTTGATTGGTTTGTCTCGTTTTCAGCAGGAGAAGGTTACGGCTTACCTGTCCGCGAAGCTCTACGCTGTGGCACGCCAGTGCTCGTGCCGATCCACACTGGCTATGAAGAACTTGCAGGTCTACCCGGCGTTGTGCCGATCCCAACAGTCCGCAAAGCTGGCATAGATCATGAGTGTTGGCATGGCTTCGTTCACCTGCCAGATGTCAGGAAGGCTGCCACAATCATAAGGGAAACTGAGCCACCTCAAGTTCCAGAACGTCTGCCATTACAGACTGTCGACAATTATATCAAGCAATGGCAGGAACTTGTGCATCCATTGCTCAAACGCAGCGAAAGCAAACGACTTGAAACTATTGGAGACGACCAAATTGTCTGGCTCGTCACCAACACCCATCCGTGCGGCGTCCGTGAAGCAGCAACGATCTGGGCGGAAAGGACGAATGCAGTCGTCGTTCCTATGGTGCACGCTTTCAGGTTAGGTAAGCCGAAGTTAGTCATCATACCATACCACACTGGCTATTGGGAGTTTTACAGGTGGCACTTGCCATCGATCACTAAACGGTTAAAGTGCCCGATAGTTATCTGGGCACACAGGGAGTTTCAGTATGAAGATGAAGCCGTGTTCATGACCAGCCTTGCGGATGCGATTTGGGTTACAACTGAACGGTTGTTTAACCGTATGGGTGCTGATGGGATTTTGCCCAATCCGATTGGAGACCCGCCGACAACGAAGCCAGAACCAAACTTGGTCGGTTCGTTTGGCTTTTACAAGCACGAGGCGGCGACGCTTTTGAACGAACTTGCATTGCGCCTTCCTGAATTTCGGTTCGAAGGCTATTGGACTTCATCGCCATTCTTCAAAGACCCAGTTCCAATGGAACTGCTCCAAAGATCAATAGACGAAGCACCTTCAAACTGCCAACATTTCGTCGGACCATTCAAGCGAGGAGAACTGCACGAGAGATTATCTCGTTGCTCCGCGTTCATTATTTGGAATCCGCAACACGCAGCTGACGGAGAAATGTCTGCAAGGATCGCACTGCTGCTAAGAATGGGCAGACCAATTTTGGCTAACGACAATTCACCGCTCGCACAACCGTTCAAGAAATTCATCCCTTTGGTCGCAAGGTTCGATGCAGAATATCTAACATCTTTGCTTCTCGGACCGCTCGATCCGTTCGTGCCAATAAATGTCCCATCGCTCGAAGAAGAAGTTTCCATTTTCTGGAAGCTCGTCGAACCACTGCTGTGACATCACTGGTTCTGCTTGTAGGCAATCGCACTAACAACCGTTGAGTACTCCCTTCCAATTTCGTGCTGGACACGCATCACCGCGAAGTCATACCTGTGAAAGTTCATCGGGTTAGGATTGGCGAACTTGATGATGTCTCCGGGTTTGATTCCAATGAAGAGCGGTGTCACAAATTCAATCTGGAACGGCGAAACGAACAACCTCTGGCTCATCCAATTCCCAAGAATTTGAAGCCAGTCAGCAGGGACTGGCTTGTCGAACAGGACGAACGCAGGAACTGCAATTGGCATATAACGGTCTGAAGTCGGAACCATGAACGCTTCAAGGTCTGCCCAGATACCAATAACATCGGCGTTGGTGTAGGCATCAACGCCGTAGAGAATCAGGATGTTTCGTCTGTCGTAGTCGCTTACATTGAGCCTTAGCCTGCTTACATAGAAGTCGGAATATCTCAATAAAACATCATCGGACGGCCACAGTGCGATCCAAACACTTCCTACAGGTTCCCACTTAGGCAACGCAATCACTGTGCCGTAAATCGTCCAATCGATTCTCCATCCATTTAGTTGTGCGATCTTGTTGAAGAAATCGAGTGCAGTTTCGCCAAGTTGTGGACGCCAAGCGAATGTTGTCCTTCGCTCACCATAGAACTCCGGAAGCAATGGGACATCGGCAGCCATCGGATGTTTGAAGAACGCCATCGAGAATCGAGACAGGAAGTCCCTCGCTGCGTCGGATGAACGCCAGTAATCGTAAGAGACCGGCATATCAATCGTCATTCGTTTCAGTAGCGCCTGATTATCTTCAAGCGAAACCGAAACTCTTACGGCGTTTTGTTCGACATTGACTGAATAGCCAATGCGAGCGCCGATATATAAAGTGCCTTGCATTGGGATGTTCAGGCGATATCGTGAAAGAGGATAGGCAATCCACTGGTAGTTGCTCCAATCTGTTAGCCTGAACGGATTGAGCTCAAGTTGAGCAGAAGCGGTAATTGCGTCTGATGTTAGTTCAGAAGTGTAACTGACATGCTGGATTGGTGCGTAATAGGAAAACGGAGTTGGTGGGAAATATCGCGTCGTTCCGATGACGAGCTTGGAAATCAAAGGAAGTTGCGTCTCAACCCATGAAATGCTGAGGTTGATGTTGCCTCGCCAGTCAACGGATGTCTGCAGATTTGCGTTGTAGTAACGGCAGTGTTCTTCAATCCAAGTCGCGCCAGGAATTGGAAGGGAGGTTCCTGCGAGAGTGAACCAACGATAAGTTGGAACATTCACAGACAACCTCATCCAACACTCCGACAAATTCCAGACAGTTCCAGAAGCAGTCTGAATTGGGAAAGCGTCTATCCAGATTGAACCGGAGTTCACGCTACCGACAACAGGATCGCCAAGCCAAGAGAGGAAGACCGGATTTTCCGATAAGCCTATAATGAAGAGGCAATACTCAGTTCCCGAAGCTACTTGTGCAGTTCCTGCGACAGGTCGATAATAGCGCGTAGACCTGTGCACGCGACGCCCAAACGAAATCGTGAACCTCAAGGGCGTGTAATCCAGAGCTGTTCTGTGCGTGTGACCGTAGGCAGTGAAAGTGTTCGTCCAAATTTCAGTTCCTTGATACATTAGGTTTACATCGAGCTTGTCCGTCCAGTTGTAGATGTAAAGCACCAACGACTTGTCTGGCGATAAAATGTAGCCGAACTCATGCTGTGGTCTGAGGAGAAGCTCAATCGTGATCGAGGTGAAATAGTTCATTCCACTAAGAGTCTGCGTCGGATGAACCACAAGTGTTTTGTAGCCATAGGGCAAGAGGCAAAAGTAATCTGTCACTTCGTAGTTAGGAGTTGCAACGACTGAGCCAGAAGTATCGAAGATTGCATAAGTTCCGCCGACTATCGGGCAAATCCAAGTTCGGTAGTCCGGGACCCAAACATCTTCAGCCCACCGAACAAATGAGCCTCGAAAATAATCCAGTGGCAACTCGGTCCAATAATTCATTGAGCCGAACGGAAACAGCGTCACAGAAGTGCTCACTGGCGGTTTGACGCCTTGAACTAGCCACGGAAAACGAGTTTCAATTGGCACTTCAAATCACCGTTCGCAAGGCGAACTCAGGCTCCTGTCAGATTCACTTCTCCTGTCCGGTCAAAAGCTTCCAATACCACTTTGGAACGGGCTCGAATGTCCAGTCCTCTACACCAGAAGGAGTTAGCACGAATGAATAGACGCCGCGAACCGAGTAGACATAGACGACGATCCTGCCGTCGTCGTATGGAATGCCATCGACACCGATAATAGGCTCTCCCATCCACAACGGGCATCTCCCACCATCCTGCGTGAAGTATGGCACGGTTATGCCGAACGCATCATATCTTGCGTGTCTCGGCAGCAGTAGCACGCTTGTGTTGCCGAGCGTTACGATTTGCTTCACAAAGATCGCCTCCCTGTCAAGGTAAGTTGCAGTTCCGTAGAGCACTAAGACTTCAAGCTGATCGGGAATTCGAACCATTCTTCCAGCAGGAAGTTCCTCAACCCAGCCTCGGTTTGGAATCAGCAAGCGAGCACGGTTGTTGGTAAAGCTGAACCATTGATTGTAAGTCCGACCTGCCCAATTGTAGTCGTCAATGAGCGGCGGACGCCACAGAATTGTTCCAAACCGCCAATCTTCGTTGAAGACGCCGTAGACGCTGAGAGCTTGGCTAAAGTGCCTGTAAGGGTTAGTGCCGCGATAGTTCCAAACATACAGTTGAAGATAAGCAGGGTCTATCGACCAGTAACTTGCGTAGACTATCGTCGCTTTGAGTTTGCCAGACAGGAAATGATCTCCCTCTTCGCCGTTTCTGGGAATGTAGCGCTCAAACCATTCAGGCACTGCAAGCCCTTCCTGCTTAGCCCACTTGTAAAGGCTTCCAAGACCGACAATCTTTGCGCCGCCGCTGATGAATGGTGCTGGAACAGGATAGGCTTTGTCCGGAACCTGAATAGTTGCCCACAAATTGCTTCCAACTGCATGGAACGGTGGACCAGAAGCTTGAAATTCGTGCTCGGTAATAGTCTCAGGGAAAGCTTTGTTTGGATAACCAGTCACGAGAGCATCAAAGAAATTAGAGATTGACTTAATTATGCTCTCAGCCTGCCAGAACCAACGGACGAACCTGTAGGTTGTGTTCGGCTGGGCTATTAGTGGATTTAGAGGGTTGATGTTGACACGCAGATAGGTCGGCATAAATTCACCGGGCAATGATGCATCGCACATAGTCCGACCAATCACGATAGGAATGGCTGAGTCCTGACCGATACTGAAACTTGCGAAACTGTCTGGACACCAAAAGTCAATTGACGGATGCATCCAGTTGTATTCGTTGATTGATCGATGATCGGCGAGAGTTGGAATTGCCCAATCTCTTGGATACATTCCTCCGAAGCCAGAACCTGGATCGCGCCCTGTCCGGTGTTCGAAGAAGGTCAAAGGATTTGTGACTACGCAATCGACAAATTCTCGGTTGACGATCGTCTTGATTCGCAGGTGGACATCGCTAATGATGTTCGAGTGAACATCTCGTTCATTCTTGAACCTTCGTTCGACGAATCGTTGCAAGTAGGGCATTATGTTGTATGGATCGTTTCCTTCAGCGTTGTAGACTGGTGTTGGGATTTTCCATGAGCCGACGAAAACCGGTCGATATGTAAATGGCAATAGTGCATCGATGTCAATGTAGAAATCGCCAGCTGGCGAATTCCCTACACGATTGATAGTGGAACCGATCATTATGACTGGCGGGTTTGGCGAGTTCGGATGCGTCAAGACAAAGATGTCTTCATAGAAGAACCGATGTGGCTTCTCGAGATCGATCACGCGATTGTTAGGCAAGTTCGTGTAGACGCCAATTGGGTCTGCAATCCTGAGCGGAACGGTCGAGCTATCGTAGTTCAGATTCCAAAGATACGGATACACAAGTTCCCAGAGGTCATCTTCCATTGACAACCAAACTGGACTGAATTCAATTGGAACAGGTGCTAACCATCGCAGACCACCACTAAGAGGGACTACATAGAGCGGATCGCAACCATTGAAGGTAACAGCGCCGTCTCGGAACTTGAAGTAGACAGCATCAAAGTCGTAAGCATACACGCTTCTGTATCTAAACCGCACTTCCCATCCAGCTTCAGTCTCCGCAGTAACGTTGCCGCCGAATGGTCTGTAAGATTTAATGTTGCACGCCGTGAAAGTCGCAACTTCCTCGCTCCTTGACTCCTCTGGCGTGACCACGAGAGCATCGGAGTAATCTGAGATGAGAAGAAACCTGTCTTGATTGGCGAGGTAGTAGACCCAATCAATTAGGACAGTCAGCAAGTTGCTGTAAGACTGCGGGCGAAATTCCACGCGTTGTGGATAGGCGAGAATGGCTTGGTGAAGCAAGACAGAACCGCTTGGAACATTAGTCGCAATCCAGACTTGGAACAGAATTTGGCTGCCAGAATACTCGATTACATAAGCTGGCGGAATGACTGCGCCGTAGTTAACTTCAAAGACATAGGAACCTTTGCGCTCATAGAAGTATCCAACTCCGAATGCTGGAACATCAAACCATTCGACTGCGTCGAATGGAGCAGGATTGAACATTACTCGCATCGCTGATGGATCACCGGGCTGCGGGTATTTGTGACGCTCTGCAGTTGCGCTGACACCAACAGAACCGACCTTGAAGAAACCCGCTGCTAAGACCTTGCCTCCCGGCTTGATGACTGGGTCAAAGTATTGATAACGCTCATCGTCAAACAAATGGAAAGGTTTCTCAGCTCTCGTCCAAGCCCAGAACCAAAGCGTTCCAGACCAGACGGTATCGAGGTAAATCGATTGAACGCCTTCAACATAACCGTTAAGAACAACAAAGAATGAGCCAGTGTACTTTGGTGAAGTCGGAAGGTGAACAAGTTCTTTATCGATGTAATTCTTGGCGGTCATCAGTTCGTCGAAGCTTCTGTTCGGAAAGTCTTCCATCGTCGCCCACGCAACAAGCGCTTCAGTCCCAACCCAGACATACGGGTCGTAGCGCACGATAAGAGGATCGCGAACGAGATAGGCAGGAAGTTCAGGATTAGCCCATTGAAGCCAGAAATAACCTGCTTCGCTTCTTGGAACACGCGTAAGACCAACCTGCTGGATGCGGAAATAGTGCATTGAGTAGGGCACTCCAGCCCAACCGAACATTGAACCGAACTTGACATTGTTGACTAAAATTGTTCCGTAGTGATAAGTGCCAAGAAACAACTGAAGCGGCGGTCCAGAATATTGAAACCACTGATAGTCGTGGTCATAGGTTGCATAGTTGAAAGTGACGATGTAATCGGAGAAGAATGGGACTATCGCGACAAAGTTGCAATCCGCTGGTGCATTGACGCCGCCAATCCAAGTTCCGAGGTTGAAGAAAGTCCAATTCAGTTGCGCTGCTGCGAACGCAGTACCGCCAATTGGATGACCCGTCGGAACTACCATTTAAACCACCAACCTTCTCTTTGTCGCATCTATGGATCAGAAAATCGTCCTGTATGTAAATCCAGCAAGCGTTCGTTGCGCTTGCTGGAGCGCTTGCTGGATTCCGACTGAAACATCCTGAGCAGAAACATGAATGGTGAAGTTGAGCGTCGAAACACCACCGAGTGCTCCAGTTCGCATGAAGGCCCAAAGTGCCGGTCCTTGAGTGACTAAGAATTGAGCAACTCGCTCCGGTAGAGCGATCAATTCGAGCGAGACAAGTTCCATTCTGATGTTGCGCAATTGTTCTTCGATTCGTCCGAGGTTTTCAACAGTCTCAACGATTTGCTGGTTAAGTTCCAGCCAAACCTTTGTTCCTGGTGGAACCATCTCTGAAAGCTGCATCAGAACCTGAAGTTGCTCTTCATAGAATTGTCTGAGCCACATCATGTTGGAAAGGTAAATTTGCCTGACCTCAGGCATTGTAGCTCTAAAGATGCTCGGAATCCATCCTTGCTCAATGTAGCCTCGAAGAATTTCAGTCCACCGAGAAATCTGATTTGCCAAATCTTCCGGCGATGCAAATATTTCGCGGATAGTTTCACGAAGCTGTGAAAACAGCTGCAACCGTTTCAGGAATGCGTCCCAGCTGGGAATCATTGACAGCAGCCTAATGTTTCGGCTGAGTTCAGCGATCCTAGAAATGGCTGCACGCAAGTATAACGGGAACAACGAAACTGCGCGAATAGCATCTTCGATTGAACCGATTGACGGCATCGCTTCTTTGATTTGTTCCCAAATCGCGGAGAGACCTCGGACACTGACACGCATGTCAGCAGAAAGCTGCATTGCTTTGTTGACGGCATCGTAGTACTGAACGAGATATTCTGACGCCGCAGAAGTAACAAAACCAGTGCGCTGAATAATCCTCAATGCAGTGGCTAAAGCATTGGCGGCAAATCCAAATTGATTGCTCAGCTCAGCGTTTCTGGCTACTAATTCACCGACAACATCACCTGTTGATTCTGAAAGATTCATGATCGACTGATTCAGGTCGGAGATCTCTTTGAACGATGCTGGTCTGGTAAACTTCAGTGACTGCCAGAACTTTGCCCATTCAGCCGCCAATGCCGCAGCGATCTCCTGCTCCGTAGCGCCGTGCCGTCTCATCTCGGCAGCTCTGAACGAAAGTTCACGAATTAACGCTTGTGTCGCCCGACGCTCATTCTCGATGGCTGCGTCAATGAAGGCTGCAGTCATTTCGCTGGAAGTCATCAAGATGTTGTTCAACCCAAACACTAACCTTCCCATTGAATTGATCGCTATATCCAACGCCTCTTTGAACTTGTTGACAGCATCCATCAAAGTCTCCCTAATTTCCCTGAATGCGCCGATGATGGCTTTTCCAAGTTCAGCGATCTTTCGTTGTATTTCCGCAGATGCTTCGCCAGTAATTTGCATGAAGTTATACTGCACGAGTAGCTGGTAGAGCCTTTGAAAGTCAATCTTCAGTGATTTCGCTTCATCGCTGACGCGAGAAAAGGCATCGCGCAGCAGATAGAATGCCTCGGCAGGATTGGTAGCGGCGGGTCTGGACAATACGGTCATTACAGCTTGATAAGCATAAACTAGGTCATCAGCGCTGCGCTCATTCAACTTAGTTACAAGCCCGAGTTCACGCATATATTCGTTGAACTGAGCAGCTGCTTCGGCAGATTGGCGAAATCCCTCGGTAAGGTAGTCAAATTGAATTTCAGCAAGGGAGTTGACGAACTCTCTAATTGCACGCGGATCAGCAAGTTCCTGAAGTCGCCTTTGAAATTCAGCGAAATCATCTTGAAGCTGAGACAAAAGGTTAGCTATGGGATCAATCACGGACGATCTAAATTGTTCACGGCTCAAGAGAGACGCCAATTCCTGACTTGCTTGGATGAGGGCATCTTTATACTCTCCAGGTGCCTGCATTGCGTCGTGAAGGAGAGTGCCGAAATCTTGAATCTTTCGCTTTGCGTCTTCGATCCATTCAAGAGTTCCAGACAACTGCCTACGCTGTTCCTCAGGAAGCTGCATTATTCGCTTCTGTAGATTGTTCAGCTGAACCCAGATACTCTGTGGTCCTTGAATTAGCCACTTATCGAACTCGCTAACTATTTCACCAAACGCTGTCTCGTCAGGCGTCAACTCAGCAGGCAACTGAGTGAACCATTCTTGTGCGGGCAGCTTTGCCAACTTTTCAAAGGCTTTGCCTGTCTCAGCTAGAGCAGTCTTGAACAACGCGCTTTCGTCGGAAACGATGCTGAGTAGTGACCCGACAAGTTTAGATTGTTCGGCGAAATCGGCAAGGTCTGAAGTCGCTAAGTTGAACGCTGTGGTCAACTCTCCAATCCGCGTCAGCCGCTCATCAATTCCTGGCGGAGCGACACCTAAACCAGTGTAAAGAGATGTGATCAAATTGTTCGCTTCACTTATGCTCTTTTGAATTCTCTGAAATTGGATTGTCTGGCTCTCGACGAAATACCCAATTGAATCGGCAAACCGCTTGAACCCTTCAGCAATGTCGTTCAGCTGGAAGCTACTTTCGAGTTCCGCAATTTGACGCTGTGCATCGATGAAGAATCGATAGAACATGTTATAGATGGCATTACGAAAGGTGTAGTATGTATCTTTCCAGCGAGTGATTAAAGTGTTCTGAAAGCGAAAAACGCTGTCGAAGAATGCTGCTGGCAAATCGTAGAATATGCCCTTAACCAAGCCGATAAACGCCAGCACCATTGCTGATAAGAGCGTTCTGACGAACCTTCCGCTCATCTGGGAATATACTCGCGCCTTAGGACTCCACTGGAACAACTGACCGATGTCTTCCCAAGGGATCATGTCCAAGATGAAACTCAATATCAAGCCACCAATTCCCGCCATCCCAAAGAATTTCAATATCGTCCTGCCCAAAGTTCTGCTGAATACTGCACGGATGATGTCAGCACCGAGAATAAAGGTAGGCACTCGTTGAAGTTGTGACAGTATCGGAGCTGCTATCCTGCTGCCAGCTGACATGATAGCGGTAATTATCGTGCGCCATAGGTTAGATAACCACTGAAGCGGTCTGCCAACTAACATCGAAACGATAGGCAAAATTGCTGGCAAAGAAGGAATCCTGAAAGCAATACGGCTTGTCAGAAACCTTCGGATAGCACCGAAGATGGCTAGACTGATCCGAGAAAAACCAGAGGCAAAAGCTGCAACGAGCAACCTTCCAGCTTTGTAAATTGCATCTGCCAACTCAATCGGGAATTGAACTAAGGCAGCCAAGATCTTCATGACAGGACCGATTACAGGAATCGTCAACAACCTGTTCCACAGCCTGTTCAACTTCGGAGCCATAATTGACATAGCCCTAATTGCCGATTGGAAGCCAGCACTAGCCCAGTTCCAAGCCTTGTTAGCTCCGATAACAACGAAAGAAACTAAATGCCTGATCGCCCATCTGAAGATGTCAACTATAAAATTGATGAATGGTTTGACAAATGAGTTGTAGAAGGTCGATAACGCATTGGCTGCAGCTGCTCTCGAAACGCCGATTCTGTAGGACAATCCAGAGTATAACTGTGAGAATTTTGCTACGACAAACCTGACAAGTGGCAGCACGAGACCGTTGATAAACAGTTCAATCAAGAGTGGTCGAATGAAAGCCCGCCAAAATTCTGATGCAACAGCTGCTATTCCCATCGCAGCAACGCGCCCGACCTCGTAAAGCAGGTACCCTCCACCTACGACGAGAACCTTCATGGTTTCATAAACGAAGAGGACCAAACCCTTTGAGAAAATCTTCAGAAATTCCCAAATCGCTTGAGCTAACGGGTTAGCCCAAAAGATTGTTACCAAAACTCTTCCGAGACCTCGCACCAACGGCCACATAAATCGCAGTAGAATGTCCCTGATTATCTCTCCAAAAGCCGTAACTGATCGCACAGCGAGATTTATGAAAGGCTGGGCTAAAATTCTGGCGATAGCAAATAAAAACTGCAACGACGGTATCGACAATCTGATGACGGTTCTCGCTACTTGGGACAACATCTGCCACATCGACGAAAATGCTGCCGCTATTCCAGTGGTTAAGTCACCGAGAAAACCGACAAACGAAGCGAAAATTGACCTGAACGAAATAGTCTTGAACAACAATGCGACTTGGATGAATGGAGCGAACAGTGACTTGATCATTGAGAGTATGCGCCTAACGAAAGGAATGCCTTGCCTTATTCCGGCTGCCGCGTTGACCGCTTCATCAAGCGACTTTCCAAGAGCTGCTTGTTCAGCAAGGAAAAGCAAGATTCCAGATTGGAGCATCGCTATGACATCGTTAGCTTGTGCTTCACTCATGCCGAACTTGATAAGCAAGTCTTTAATTTGTGTCACAGTCGCAGGATCGATCATTGCAGTAATCGCTCGTTGCGCACGCATTACATTCAAGGCGAACCTAAACCACAACCGACGCAAAAGCTCTGCATCCGGTAGCGTCTGAAGCAAAGACGACACGTGTTGATAGAACGGAGCACCTTCTCTTGCCAATCTACCAATCACTTCTGGAATGTCTATGCCAAGCCCACCAAACGCTCTGATCAACGGTTCAAATTCGGTTCTATGCCTCAACCGATTGACGGCATCGTAAAACAATCTCAACCGCGCTGCCATCAATCCAGAAGACCTGACATTAGAAACAACATTGAGAATAGCGTTTCTGATCTGAGTCGATGCAATCATGCCACCAATAAGACCGACTTGCCGCTGAAGCGATGCCATCTCTTCAATTTGGGCTGCCGTCGCTACGCCCAGGACTCGAAGTCTCTCAAGGTCACGAAGTCTTGCTAACCGTTCTCGAGATAGACGCAATATGTCCGCTCGACCGGCAATGTGCGGCGCCGCTAACCCAAACGCAATTCCAATCTCAGCAGCAGCTTCGGACACATTCTTGACATCGTTCAAATAAGCTCCAAATTCGTTCGCTAGTGCTTCTATGACCTGAGCAGCATTCCTTACCTTCACCTTCGATGCAGCGACGCCAGTCATCGCGCCAAGCGCTATGCGAGAAGCGCTCTCAAGGGCATCTGTAGGCAGTGCAGCAGCACCCATCAGGAAAGATCGCAGAATGCCAGGAACATTAGCTTTCCTGAGTATCGCTTGGACTTTGCGTTGGTATTCATTGAGGAATGGGAGTGCTTGGACATTTATGCGCCTTACAACTTCCTGAAGCCCTTTGTAGAAGCTGAGCATAAACGACTCCAAATCTTCGATAGGGATATTGGCAGCATTGCGAACTAAATCATCTATCATCTCACGAGCTCTCACGCTTACACGCGCCGCAGTCTGAACATCTGGAATCGAAGCTATGGCTTGAGCCACAGCTAGGCCGAGTTGACTACCAATTCCAGCATTGATCTCATTCATCGCAGATGCAAACAATTGAGCAAGTTGATTTCGCTTGATGAGATCTTCTGGTTGAATGCCCATCAGTTGCAGTTCGGCAGGCTGAAGTATGATGTCTTTAGTCGCGATGGCACTTACAATCTCTTTCTGCAAATTGATTACAAAATTGATGAGATCAGTGCCTTTGACGAGAGTAGCTAACCGCATGATTCGCGCAGGAAGATTTCTCTTAATAATACCAGCAACTATAGGCATCAGCATTTGATCTCCGCCTGTTATGGCTTCAGCCAGCCTGTCTGCTCGCTGGATAAGTGCGTCTGTGAAGAAAGTAACATAGTATTCGCGGATCAGTTCTGAAATCGCTTCTTTGGAGACACGAAATTGAGGGACTGTGGCTCGCATGCCAGCAAATGTAGTAGCAGCCATCAGATAAGTCTCAATCGGAATTCCAAGCCTTCTGACAGCAGCAGCCATCGAGCCGAATTGAAGCGCGAGAAACTCTGGCAGCGGTTGAAGTTCTGGCGGGATTCGCCTAGCACGCCTGTGAAAGACCAGTGGCTGCGCTATTGCTGAAGCCAATTCTGAAATTCGCAAGCGCTCCGAAATCCAAGTTGCAAGCCTCTCGATTCCACCACCAGTAAATAACGCTCTGAAGAATTCGAAAATTCCAACAAACGGTGCTTTAAGCGCTGAAAGCGTTAATGCTCTAACAGCAGCTTGAAGCCTGTCTAAAACGAGCAACAAGTGATGCCAAATTGTTCCAAGCTCGAGGAACCGACCGATAAGCCATGAAAGCGATGCCGATACCAACGCGATAGTGCCACCTAAGCTTCCAAACCCGATCACCATCTTGGCAATTATTTGAAGCGCTGGAGATGAAGTAATTAAGGCGAGGAAGTCTCTAAGACCTTCAGCGAGAATGAGCTGAAGCTTGACCAGAGGTTCGACAAGCTGCATCGACATCGTTCTGATGTCGACCATTGCACGCTGCATCCTAAACGCCGGAGTGCGCATCAGCTGCTCGAACTTCTTTTGCAGGTAATCAGATGAGTAACCAGCGTTGTAGAGCTCTTGCGATAATTCTCTCAACCTGCCAGTTCCTTGCGTTATGATGGCGTAGAACGCTCGTTCTGCGCGTTCACCAAGAAGCAACCTAATTGTAAGTTCATCGGCTCGTTGGGCAAGAATGTCGAGAACATCGGCAAGATTCCGACCAGAAGGTCTAAGCTCTTGCCAGTTGATCCCGAGTTCTGCAAGCGCTCTGCGCGCTTGCTGCGTCGGCGCTTCAAGCCTGATGAGCATTCGCGCCAACCCAGTACCTGCAATTGAGCCTCGAATGCCAGCATCGTGCAAAAGCATCAGAGCAGCGAGTAGGTCATTGAGAGGAATTCTCAGCTGACCAGCTATTGGACCGACATACTTTATCGCGTTCATTACATCTTCAATGTCCATCAATGACTGGTCTAACGCGTAGGACAGTTGCGAAGTGAGGACATTGGCGGTCTGCTGTGTAATTGGAATGCCCATGTTCCTTAAAATTGCGAACGTCATTCTGAAAGTCTCAGCGACTTCGCCACCGGAGGTTACAGCGAGCTTCAATGCATCAGGCAATAACGACGATGACTCGTAGAGGCTAAGACCAGCACGTGCGGCTTCTAGATAAGCAGCTGAAATTTCTTCGAGCGACGCAGCACTGCCACGGGAGACAGATGCAGCTTCACGGAGAATTTCTGTCGCTAACAGTGTAGCAGCAGCATGTTGGCTAGAAGCGACTGCGGCAAGGGCAGCCATTCGTTGTGCTGCAAGTAAGGAACTTGCGAGCTGCTGCGCTCCTACAGCAAGCATTCCAAGCGAGAACAAACCCATTGCACCGATAGCGTAGACTTCCGCAGCAGCAGCCCGCAAGGCGGTGAGCTCTGCTGGAAGCTGACCGAGCTCGCCACGAAGTTGTCTGATCGCCAGCGATGTTTGGTAGTTTGCTGTGATCAGGAACGGAATAATTAGTTCACGAGCCATACGCTATCATCTGTGCGATGAACGAGCCTTCTCCCATGCAAGTTCTTCTGCTTCATGCCTTAGCTGCCGTGCAAGCTCCCAGACAATCGGATGCCAGCGATCGTGATGCTCCTTGTCAAGCGCCGACGCAAGCTCAAGACAAACGGAAAACATCGACATCACCCAATGGTAAAGGTCATCACTCAGATCGTTGCAACCCAAGACTTCCTTGCTCCAGTAAATTTGTGGAATTCTGAGCAGTTGTCGGAAACAGCTCCATCAGTTCAGTCATCCCTGCCGATGTCAGCCTAGTTCTGCCACCAGTCTCCATCAGCTCAGTTATCAACATCAGAATTAGCAACGGTGAAGCGTTGAATGCACTATCGTCGGAGAATAGGTCTTGCGGAGTCATCTGGATGACGGGCAGGTCTGGAAGCGGCTCTTCATTGTAGACTGCCTGCATCAGTTCACCGTTCTCATCTTCGGCAGGCAGTCGAAACCGTGTAATTAAAGGTTGAATGGCTGCTATCAGCCTGTCAGACCCACCAAACCCACCGATTACCGTCTGTGCTGCCATGTAAATGTCTAGCCTTTCAGCCATCCTCGGAATTCTGATTTCGATGTAAAACCTGTCGTCTCCAAGCCAGTTAATCCTAACTGGTGTGCGCCTGACAGACCGAATAGCAGCCCTTAGGGCTTGAAGCACTTCTTGCCTGCTAAATTGCTCCACTGCCTTTCGCCTCCTCTGTTCAGATTTAATTGCTTCTCAATTCATCACGGAACGACGGTGAAATCATATGGTGCGTAAACGGTTCCAGAGAAGATTGGAGCGAGACCTCGAAAGTCAATTGAGAACTGTTCAAGCGATGTTTTATCGCCGCTGGCGTTAGCTGGTGCGCGCTCAGCAATCAACCGACGCAAAGTCAGCTTCGCTGTCTTCGTCCCACGCTTGAGGTAGATTCCAAGCGCGAACTCTGAACCTTGAACGATCTGGAAAATTTCGTTAATGACCGGATTTGGAGCATAGAGGGTCATGTTACCTGTAACTCGAACCACAGTAGTCAAGACATCGATCGGATAGATGTCTCCGAACGGGATCAATTCGTTGGCGTCGATAGGGTTGAACTCAATGTTGACTTCAACCGATTGGATGTAAGAATTCGCCCAGTGGCTTGTTCCAAAAGCGGCGTCGGCGATGTTTTGAACGCCGCCAGCAACAACAGTTCCGAACATTAGCGTTTCCTGTCGAGTGAATGGTGGCGTTGTAAGAGCAATAACAGTTGGCGGTGCCGAAGGGCTCAATGTCACCATTCGACCTTGAAGTGTGAACGTGATTTGCGGAAGGTCACGGCGTGAGAACGAGAACCTGACACCGGTAACCCGAGCGTCAGTGATCTGCTTGGTGTACCTGTTACCGATTCCGACGACAGCTGTTACATACGGCGGTTGACCGTCGGACTGCAGTGCCATAATGCCGCTCAGCGTCGCAAGCAGGTCAGGGTGCAGGAAGACTGGCAAGTCGCCTTGCGCCCATTCGCCACGCTTGACGCTCCAGACATCGTAGATTTGACCGTCAGGAAACTCTGAATACTGAAAATCCCATTGTCGCTCAATTGATTCTCCACCAGCAAGTGGAAGCGCCATGCTGATAGTCGCAGCTGTTCCCTTAGCCGGCTGAACAGCAATTCCAGCCCATGAGTAGTTAGATCGTGCGTACATGGATCTGTCACCTCAAAAATGCCAGCAGCAACTACTGGATTGACTCTGCTGCTTACATTTGGCAACCATAACATTTCCGATAGAAGTATTTTAACGCAAAGGTAGCATAACCGTCAGAACACTTTTCCACCAAGCGGAAGCTCCACCGTCAAGACAATTACAACTGAAGTGCAATCGGGAATTCGCTCAGCTACTGCTTGCTCGACATCACTAAAAAATGTCGTTCTCGTCGATGGAATTATCCTCGCTACCCTGCCAGATGAAAGTTCAAGCAAGCAATTTTCATAATTCTCGCCGAATAGATGAAAATGAAGCGTTTTGGCAAGCTCAAACTGAACTTCCTGAGGCTGCCTGCCGTTCCTGCTAACTACAGCAACAAGTTGAATGCCGATCATCAACGAATCAGATGACACAGTAAAATCCGAGTGCGCCGCTTCTGCTATCCCGACACGGGCATAAGGGACGCCTGATGGTTCTTTGCGAGCATTCAAGTCAGCAACTTCGGGTGTTTTGCCAGAGAACTCAAGCAGCGCGTTATAAACACGACTTTGAATCTCGACGAGAATTTCCTGCAAATCAGTCACTACTGATCGCCTCCGGAATTGTATCAGAAAACATTGCCGCCAGTTGACTCTCTAGATCTTCTCGGTATTCTTCCGCCAAGCTTTGGAATGTGAGTTTGCCTGAATCTCCAAACGATGTCATGCCATACTTGCTCGCCAACGGTCAGATAAGCCGAAGCTGCGTTAAAGAATGAACGCTCAAGTATCTTCTGGCGTTCAGCCATCATGGCGACAAGCCGCTCAATGAACAAAGAAGCTCGCTGACCTTTGACTTCCTTTCTCCTGATTTTCGTAGGAGTGATGGTCAATGAATATGTAATGTGCTTGAATTTCTGTTTGCTGCCAGAATAGTAGCTCTGTAGAACAGGAGCGGTCGCTCCTGGCTTGAACAATGATGGATGGAACGACATTCCGAAACGCTCGCCAGACGGCATGAGCAGCGGAATCTTAGCCCTCGATTGTTTCGTGACATAAAATTCTCCGACGCCTTTGACTTTCATGGTCGTCATCGGGTGAAGTATCGTCTCTTTCGATCTTCGACTAATTAGACCAGTACTTTCCCTGCGTAAACCGAACGCCCATTGAACTTTGCGCCACCAAGCAGGATCTGGATCCTTCAGTGTCAGGAACTTTCCACGCTTCGCTGTAATTGTCCCAGGATAGCCGTATTCTACGATCGGCCAATACGGAGCACGATCAGTCTCGAAGTTCCAAAACTTACCAACAACGCCCTTTTCGGTTTGCGTGAAGTCCAAGTCAACCTTGCCAGTTAGTAGCATCGCACGTAGCGAGTCAGGTCTGTTGCTTAGTCCTTTCCGAGACATCGGTCTGTTAGGAAACCACCTGCTAACCGATGTTGGCTCAACAAGGAAGAAATCATTAACAACTTCCTCCCAGAGTTTTTTCATTGCCGGAATCAAAATCGACTCGAAGATTCTGTTCGCTGCAGCTTCGAGTTTGCCTCGTGGAAACGCTCTCATCCTACCGCCCTTTATCGGTTGCATTATCCCTTCAGGCGTAATCACATACTGACCACCGATCTCTCCCATTATCGCTTCAATCTGCCTTCGAACTGAACTTTTCTTGCCAAGTCCTGAAAAGAACGCTCCGAGAAATTGGTTTATGTTTCCAGCTGCAGAAAAGTCGACGACAAAGCCAAATGACCCTGGTTTAAGATCAGTAAGCGACGAAATCGCTGGTTCGACAAACTTCGTCAGCCAATCTTCCATAGTCAGCATCCTAGTCCTGCCATACTGAACGACCATCTTGCTGGGCTCAAGTTCAACAGCTCGACGAAGCTTGTAAGCGTGATCAGCCATGAGTTTTACAAGCCTTTGCTTGTTGAAGACTTCTCCAGCTGCAGAAGTGGCAAGTGATGAAGCCCACCGCTTGAACAGCTGGACTCTCGGCATCATCGTCTTTATTTCCCGCATGTTCCTGACATTGATGTCGTAGACTCGAAGCTCTTCTTCAACTTGAGAAAGAACTTGTCGTATGAACGCAATTGGTCTAGGGTCACTTTTGAGGAATGGATCAGTCGCAAAGAGATTTTCTGGACGCTTGAATCCGTGAAGCACTAGCGGCATCATCGGAGTGACGATTTGTTTGTACCCGCCTTTAACCTTAGTTCTGTATGACCTAGCAGCCTCGTTAATGTCTTTGACTACAGATATGAATTCCGGAATCACAGGCAAACTCTTTCGCGCTCTAGGCATATCTTAAAGCCTCACATACTGAAGGTAGACTTCAAATAACCAACCTTCTCCTGACGGGTCTTCTGGGAGCGTAGACACTATAAACTCGTCGCCATTAGACAGCCGCTTGATTCTGTCACCTGGTCTAAGCTGGAACGAACCGAGAGCTTCTTTGCGAATGTAAAGCACATAATCAGCATCGATCGGAACTAGATAGAATGGTCTTGCGGTTGATCTGATCGATTGAAACCAGCCTTTGAAAGGTCCAAATACCTGATTATCCCTGATGACTTGAAACTCGTGCCTGTCGATTATCGCTGGCAGCGAAATCATAATCGCCCACCAACCCTTAGAAGCTGAAACCCTAACCGCTCCAATTGTTGCGCTTTGTCCTTTAGTTCCTTGACCGTTCTAAAGCTAAATGTCACTGCACCAACTCTGATGCTTTCGTAGATGCCACTTTGCTGGTCAGAAGCAGCACGCAGGTACGCAGCAGCAGTGAAATACTGAATCGCTTCGTTGACTATTGGAGAAACAGCTGAAATAGCATAGTGAACTTCAACCGATTCAGCTGGAATAAGTAAAACCGCTCGACCATTGCCATCAAGCTGCGTCACTTTATCGTCGCCAATGTAAATGTCTCCATTGATCACGCTCGCTTCGTAGTACACTCCGTCAACCACGAACTTGTTGACTTCCGCAATTGGAGCGTAAAGCCACCATCTAGAAGCTGGATCGTCGCGCGTGAGTATAACGTGCTCTCTCCGTGCAAGACCAAACGATAAAAGCCTAAGCTTTGCTGTCTGGACGAACGGCATCAAAGCGTCTGGATGGACGAACGGAAGCAACCGCTCAGACACAGCATATGCTATCTCAGGTGCGTCTTGATCGATAACTACCACTGGCGTGAGCGAATCAATCGAAGTTCCAACGAAGTAATTGTAGAAAGTGTGACCGTATGGGTCTGAATCCCTAGTCCCAATGAATGTCGGCATAGAAACGACAGGCACACTGACCCAAAGCGGAGCTTCAGAGCCAATAACAACCATAACCCATCTCGCTCCTATGATATGATGGTAAGCCCAGCACTGGCAGGATACAATCCTTGCCAGTGCTGGCTCATTCTATCTTAGGTTAGAGCACGACTATTATGCGCTAGCGGAAATTGCAATGCGTGCCTGCCAGTATCGCCCGGGAGCAACGAGCGCGACAATCCACAAGAAGCCTTGAGCGATCGACATGTCAGAACCGGGCAAATCGATCCGAAGTGGCATTTCATCGCCAAGATAGCGCAAGTGCAAAGCTGGACCTTCATCGGTCATGGTGTCTGGGTCAAGTAAGAATGCGCTGCGGTTTCCAGTTGAAGGGAAGAGTGGGTGAACGATGGGCTTGATGTTGCCATATGGAGTAGGAATAGGCAGCTCACCGGTCAACCACTTAGCTTGACCTTCAGGACCAATACCGTAGGTCTTAGCCAGTTCCTTAACGACATTCTCGATATCAGCAGTCGAAGCATAAAGCTCTCTTGGAATTCCACCGCGTGAGCGGACAATCCTAGCAGCCTCAACGACATCCTCATACGTCAGAGCACCGCTCGCCGAGACAACGTTTTCCGATGGGATGAGTTCGGTAAGGCCATCAAGCCCAAACTGATTGTTATCTGGATCGTGAACGCCAAAGAAGCAGTCATATTCGACAGTGATGAGCAAGTCTCGCAGTGCTGCGTTGACTCGGCGCTCGTGCTCGCTGCCCAAGTTCTTGCCAAACAGTTCGAGAGCTCTGTTAGTCACCGCCTTGATTGCATAGACACCGTATGGAACTTGGACGCGCTCGCCAGAGTCCCAGTTGAACTGCGGAAACTCCGTTGCCGTTCGCCAGTTGATTGCGCGGGCACGACCGTAGCGCGTCTTGGCTGCATAGAAAGCGACATACTCGCCGCCATCGCCCTTGATCCGATCGAACCGCTTTAACGCGATCGGCTCGGACATGCCGTCAAGAATGACCTGAACGACCGAGGTAATCGGAGTCCACAAGAACTCCGTAGTCGATGTGATGTCGGCAGCTGCAAGTGCCTTCGCGACTTTGGTTTCGAGATCAGCCATAATTGTGCACCTCCAACTTAGATTGCTCAATGCGAGTAACTGCTAGAACTGTCGCTTCTAGTTAGCTATTTGTGTTTTCAATCTCGCTCCAATGGACGCGGAGCTGCCAATAACTTTTGGGCTTCCCTCAAAATGCGCTTTCGCTCAGATTCAGTAGTCGCTGAGCTCCAGCGCTTGATCAAGTCGTCTTCTGGACCTTCATCACGCTGAGTCGACGCGAACAAAGTGACGCGTCGCCGCTCGCGAATTTGTGTTTCTAAAGTATCGACCTTCTGATTGAGCGCAGAAACCTGCTCTAAAAGTTGCATCACTACTGACTTCAGATCCGAATCGCCAGATGAATCAGCGCTCGTTGAGTTGGCAACTTGGTCAGCTGCTTGTTCTGCCGATTGAGCAACTAAGCCGTCTTGAACCTGCTCGCCTTGTCCGTCATGCTGTGTTTGCGTGGCGTTTGAACCTTGGTCAGCATCGACAACTTCTTGTGCTGCCTCTTGATTAACTTGTGCTTCAACCTTCTCAGGTTCTTCGTCGGTTTCTTTCTCATCTTTCTCCGAACTCTCACTAGCCTGAACTGCTAGAAGTGAACGATAGGCAATTTGGACAGCAGCTCTCAATGCAAACATCACGTCGAATACTTGACCTACGCCGACACTCACGCCGGACTTGACCAGATCAACCCACTGTTCCCATGCAGCATTCAGCCGACTAGCTGCTTCGGATGGTGGCAAAACTGGCTGTGTTCCTTGCTGGACAGTGACAGCAAGCCGAAGCTCGCTCAGCCAGTCCACCATCTGGCTGCTCATCTTGCCGGAACTCGCTATACCAAGAGCTTCTCGAATCTTCTCGACAACAGCAGCAGCTTCATCTTTCACTTTGCTGTTACTATCTGCGACCTTCTCTAAAACGGCAAGCGCTTCTTGAAGAAGCTTAACAGCAACATTAGCAGGAACTCCGTAAGCAGGTGGGTAACCGTAGGCTGGCTGGTAGCCATAGGATGTGTTCTCTGAAGGTGCATTCGTCCCATTGTCCGTAGATTCATTAGACTGGATCTGTTCACCAACTTGATTGCTCTCTTCAGATGCCGCAAGTTGACCGAACATAGAAATAATCCGCTTGACTACACGCTGCACGATAGTGTCTTCGGAATCATTGGCAGCAGACTCCAGTTGAAGCGCCTCAGCAACCTCGGCTGGAATTTTCGGCATGTTCGTCGCCTCCTTCGATCATCTCAACTGAACTGCCAGTAGCTTCCACGCGATAAGACATCGCTACCATGACTAATTTATTCAATCTTAAGTTACACTCGCGCATAATTATAGCCGAACCTACTGTGCTCGTCAAGACATCTCAATCTTTCTCGAGTTTGAGCCACTTGTCAAGTTGTTCAAGCATTTTCTGTGCTTTCCTGCTTGATTGCAAGATTTCGTTGATCTCAGGAAACTGTTCCAGCACGATGGGCACGACATCCAAGTTCAAGATTACATACTCGTAGCGTCTACCTTTCCATTCGCTGCGTGCTTGTTCTGGAGTGTGCGTAAGAACATACGGCAGTTGACCTTGATCTTCAGGATACCAAAATTGCCAATACTCACTGCCCTTCCCGATCTTAGGTCCTTCACCTTTGAGCAACCTAGCAACCCACTTCCCATCTAATGGCTCAGCATCGTCGTCGTATTCTTCGAACTTCAGCCACATTTCATGGTAATCCGGTCTCTGCACACCAAACCACACAACGCCATTAGCTTTCCATTCAAACATCGCCCAAGTTCCAGGAGTAGAACCAGCAGATCCGGGCGGCGCCCAAAGAATTGGTTCGGATGGAGTCACAATAGTAAGCCACACCTTAGGCTGCCGAGCTTTCCTGATAGCCACAATTCGATCGCCTTCTTTGTAGTTAAGGAACTTGTCTCTCAGGACTGGAACAATTTCGCCGTCGAGAAACTGAATTGCAGCTGGCGGCGTGGTCAACGTCCAACCGATAAGCTGTGTCTTGGGCTGTGCTGGGTTGACTATCCTGAGATCGCTATGGAGACTCGCCAAGTTAACAATTTCGCCGATCAAGTCGTCAATTGAATCGACATCTTCCGGCATCTCATCGGACAATGCGTCATCGATAACTTTGGAGACATCTCGCCTTTCATCCGAGGCTTTCTGCGCTCGCTCTATGAGCGTGTCAATGTCTACTGTAAGTCGTAAGACATGCAAATCCTTGACAAGCTCGTCCCAGATTTCTCGACGGCGTTCTGATCCAGCAGCTTTCCACTCTTTCAAGCGCTTAACAATCGCGCTTCTCTCCGCATCGCTCCACAAGCCACGATAATGTCGCATCAAAACGAACTCATAGCCATCCTCGAAGTTCTTGACATCGTGCCTGACTTTGTATGGATCGCCAAAACGGCGCTCCTCTTCAAGCCTTTGCTCTTCATGGGTCATTTCTTCTTCTTCGACTAAACGCTCGATAGATGAATCAGCCGACCGCATGAGAGCTTCTCTCTTGATAGCCGACGGGATCTCAGGCAGTTCGTAGTTGGCAATTAGGTAGATCTTGTGCCTGTAGAAGTTGCCTTTTAAACTCCTATCGCGCTTTACGTTCTCAGGAATTGTTGTCCATGGAGAATGACCGGTGACGTATGTGAATACCCGATAATTCCATTTGCTTCCTAGATTGGCGAATTTCTTGGCAAATGCTTGGTTCAAGATTAAGATCCTGCCTTTCAATTGAGAGCACGCTTCAATGAAGCGTTCGTGTTCTTCCATGTCCCAAGAGAACGTGTAGAATGGATTATCGCCTTTCTTGATGACTGATGGTACTACCCATGGCGGGTCAGCAAAGAAAAAAGTATCATGCGCGTCAAATTTTTCCATAGCATCGAAAGCGTCCATGCAATATATGCGAACTCCCTTCAACCGCTGCTCCCACCGAGCACACCTTTCCCAGACACGCTCTAATTCTTTGCGCCACTCGTATCGCCTTACTGGAGAATACGAGCCAGTTGGTCCATATCTACTGTTGGAGTAAAAAGTAGTGTATGCAAAGGCATACGCTTTCTTGAGTATCGGAGCATCATCGTAGTCTCCTTCTCTAATCGCCTGTCGAATTTCGAGCCATCGCTCCTTATTCGGGTTCCAGCGAAACCTGCGAAGCTTTCGCCAATCGCCGGACTTAAGCACTTTCAGGAAGGCTACAACAAATGGGTCTATGTCAATCAGAATCTCAGTTTCATCCGGTCTTCGATCTTTCCATCGTAACAGACCACAGCTAGCACCAGCGAACAGTTCAATGTATGTCTTGTAATCGTCAGGCAAGACAGCGACACATGCTTTGATTACCGATCGCGGCAACCCTACTCCGAACGCTTCTTTAAAAATTCGCGGTAGCATCTGCTTCTTTGGCTCATCCTCATCATCGCTTTCTTCATCGTCCTTGTCTTTTGAAGCGATGACTATCGAAGGAACGCCAACTGCTTGTTTGACGATCTTCAATTTGCCATCGACAACTTTAACTTCCGGCATATCCTGCCCAGACGCCAACACAAGTTCTGTCACTCGATCCCAGCCAGCGACTTCGGACTGGTCATCTATGCCGACTCCTAAAGCTTTAGGATGCATCCATGTAAGGTGCATGTAGCCTTCATCGTCTTCAAACCAGTTCAGCGCTATCGGAGCAACTTCAACGACATCACCAAGCTTTGGCTCACCTTCCTCAACCTTGATTGCGTAGGTTTGACCAAGAGCGAAATCTCCGGGTTCACGAATAAACCGTTCATCCATCTCCCACAGTCTAGGATCGTCTCTGCCACGCCATTCACTCTTGGAAGCGACTTTGCCAGTAACTGGATCCTCTTCGCCAGCTCGGACATATCGAAGCTTCATGTCACTTTCAGTCAGTGTTCGCTTAGATTCGATCGGAATCAAAGTCTCGCCGTCAGGCCCATAAACAGCGCACCTGAAGATATATGTCCTAGACTGTTTGAAAGCTTCTCGCCACTCATCTGGATCAGTGTTTGGCGGAAAGACTTTGCTAATTCCGATGATCAAGCATTTGATCGCTTTCCATCGCTTGTATTTAGCCCATGAAGTTGTCCTGCCATCGGTCTCATATTCTGACTCAAGCGACTTTATCATCGCACCTTCAGACCCGATGAAATTACAAGCCCATTCAATGGCATCGCGAAGTTCTTCAACAGATTTGACGGTGCGCTGTTCAGTGAGCTTCAACACATCTGTTGTCCCAAGCGAATCGAACAGTTTTTCAAGCAATTTTCGGCGCTCTCTGAATGGCTTCTTATGGATGTCCTCGCCGTCAAGGTAAAGAACATCGAAAACTTCATACCTGATCGGGTCAGTAATCGGCTCTTTGCCGACGACGACTCTCATCATGTCAGGTCTCATAACTGGCATGAATTTACCATCGACAATCCGACCTAGAAGAATTTCGCCGTCAAGGATGACAGAGCGATTTCCGAATTTCTCCTGAATCTCTTCAACAAGCGCTGGAAGTATCTCAGCCCTGTCGCGCTGCTTGTCTTCGGTGTAAGCGGCGACACGCTCACCATCATAATGGACGACTAACCTGATGCCATCCCACTTGGGCTCAACCACAAGTTCGCCTTCTTCTTCGAGAAGCTCGGATGCAAAGTTCGCTACGACTTCATCGATGTCATCGAACTCATACTTGCCATAGCCCTCAGCGGGCTTTAGTGGCTTGAATGGCTGAAGAGGTCTCATTTTCAACCACCGCGCATTGTCGTCATCGCATCTACCAAAGCAATCAAGTCTTCTCGCCTTCCAACGAAGTAATCTACGATCGCTGATAGAACTGGAGTATAAGCTTCAGCCATTACTGGCTTGCCGAAAACTGAAGCCATCGAAGCTACAATTACGTGCATCGTACCGCACCGTTCAGAGACAACAACGTAATCGACATTCTCCATCGATTCCATAAGAAGCCGTCTGATTTCAGACCTTATCTGATTTTGTTGTTCCGAAGTGACAGCGCTGTTGAATTTGTTGAGTTCAGATTGGACTGCGAGGCACTTGTCGACCCTGTAGTGCCTTCGCTCAAATTGGTTGATAAGCCAATCGTCTCCGGGAGGAATTAATAAGGTTGGGACATTGTTTGTATGACCTGTATGCAGAACTTCGTCTCCAACGCGACGGAGCAGTCCTAGATCGTAACCTGGCAACACAATCAACTTCTCAGGACTGGTAGCATACGACTGGACTTCAGACTCTGTAGCGGCGATAATGACGTCAGCGTCCTCCAGCTGATAGGTTCGCTGCAAGATTCCGTAACGCCATTTGAGAAGCGCCGAAATGAATTTTCGACGCCTCTGATCGACACCGTTTGAGAAGTAAACCTTCATGTCTTTTTGCTTAACATGTCGCTTCATTGCAGCCACCTTCGCTTGGGCTGACTGAACAATCACTTCCGCTTCTGCCATAATTTGCACCTCCTGTTGATTTGTTGAGTACGACTAATCTAGGCGCGCTGTACACAGCCTGCTGGTCTTGAAGAACGAACGCCCGCAGGCTGCCGACTTCCTTAGGGTTCATTAGCATCCTCCACTCAACCATCGGCAACATGAACGCTTCGGCGATCTTTCTGGCAAAAGCTAAGCGCCAAGGGAACGGTAAATCAGACACTTTGGTAGCGTTCCACCAAAGACAATCAGCAACCATCCAAGACGCATCTTCGGAATACCAGACTTCTGCGGTAAGCGACAAACACGATGCAGGTTTGTAGGCAAGAAGGTAGGTCATAGCGATAACTTCATCTTCGTCAGTGTAAATTTCCGCTAATTCGTCAGTGACTTTCAGCAATCCGCGCTTAGTCGGAATTGTCTCAGTGTAATACGCGCCAAGCGGGTAGACATCTAGATCGCCAAGAGACCGCATCCTTGCAGCAACTAAACCGATTGGATCTTCCGATGTGACAGTGACATGCTCAACGAGTTTCTCTGTAAATGCGTCCGCTACGGGCTCGATAGGGTTGCGAACATTCTTGACCAGCATTACATCGTAGGTTGGTATCGCCAATCCAGCTGGCTTATCGGTGAGAGTGATGTGCGGGTTGAAATCGCCAAAGTAACTTGAAAGCTTGGAGAACAACCCATTGTCGCAGATCAAAATGTCCAAGTCTCGGGCTTTTGGCGTCAGCAATGACGAACCTGTGACTGCGACATAACCAGGAATGACAACGACATCTGGAAGCTTGTCGATTAATTCGGCAGCGATCTTCAACTTCTCCTTCCAATTGCTGATCGATGCTTGAACTTTCTTCAGAGAAACTGGGCGCTTGTAGACTTCCGGCAATGCAAGGAAGTAAGAGCCTTCTATCTTGGCAATTGCACCACACGCTACGATCTTGTCATCAACGCTCAGCGCTACCGGAACGCCCAACGGAATTCCTTCTGGCTTGTCATCCAACTGAATTTTCTCGTGACGCGATGCCTTCTTGATCGCTTTCGACGCGAACTGCTTATCGACAGCCCAAATCTCGGCAACATTGTTCAACATTTCATCGGTGAAGAATTGAAAGTTCTGGTGCGATAAGCTTTCTTCGTTAAGCGACCTAGAAAGCCCATCACCGCGCTTGTGGTGGACATGCCGTAACATCATCTCATCGACGATCTTAGCGTGAAGCTTTACGACCTCAGATATGGTCCAATCGGCAACAGTTCCGCCACGACGCAATGTCGCGTAATACGCGTGAAGTATCCGATGGTCATCTAGAAGCACTGCAAGTTTTTGTTCGCTTGGAATGTATCGTTGCTTGTCCTGAATAGCAGCCAATGCTGGCATCAGGTCCCTAAACGCTGCGTTCTCAGCCCTAAGTAGCGCAAACCCAGTCGGAGTGAACGAATAGATTCGGTAGTAATCGCCTTCGTCTTTCATGACGACATCGATGATCTCCCAAGAGATAGCCAGCTTGTCTTCATTTGAAGCCTCGCGTATCTTTGCAACGATGTCAGGGTAATCCAAGTCCCACAGAAAACCATGACCGATGATTGAGTTGTCGTTTCTCTCGGCTTCGACTATCGCTCCAACGGCAATAGCCAATTTCCTTCCGCCTATATCAGACCAGTGCGATGACAAGTTGAAATCAGCGTGGAAAGGCAACCCGACGAGCTTGTCTAAGTCAATCTTTTCAATGGCTTGCCTGTCTATCAGAACTCGCTTATCAGCGCCAAAAGGTGGTGCGATCGACAAAATTCCTGCTCTGAACAAAACAGCCGTGACAGGACGCCTGTTCGCTTGGACTTCGTCGGAAACTGTCAGTTTCACAGGAAACGACGCGACTGCACTTGCCTGAGTTATAGCGAGAATGTCATTCATTCTCCATCACCTGCGATGTCAGGCAAGCCGACTTGCACTCTAGCTTCTACAAACAGGCGTTCAAGTTCGGACTGAAGCTGATCGAAGAATGACACCATAACAGCTGACAGCCTTCCGTCAGCAGGAAGACCACACGCTTTCCGCAAAATCGCGACTTCGCGCTCAATAATCGAATCTAAGTCTTTGAGATCTACTTCCTTTTTGTCCAACACGACAACCTGCGGTTTGTCCTCAGCGTTGTGCGAATACAGGATAAATGAACCGTAATCGTCTTCAGCTTGTTCGATGATCTGCCTGCGACGGGAATTCACTTCGTCAGTCGACATGATTTCATTGGTTACAATCATTACTTCTGGTTTCCTGAACTGAGACACTTCATACACGATTCTGTTTCTAACGAGCAGAAGGGTAACGAATGTCTGAGGTATCAATTCCGGCACTGAAAAACCAAATACATACGGGTTTGGATGGAGCGTAATTACGCCAACACGATCAGAAACATCTTCCATCTCCCTAATTATCACCGACAGGCTGCCATCCTCTTTGAGCGTGATTGAGGTAAATTGCGTTGGATCGGCATAGACGACCGTATCTCCGGCTCGTTCGAAGGCTGCGTATCCGAAAATTAGGTGGTCTAAGTATAGCATCGAAATCAAGTTCTCTGGAAGCACAAAACTTCCATTTGGAAAATCGATCGTGACAATCGCGGATGAAGCCAAAGTTGCAGCTTCTATAGCCAGCATAGCATACTCAGGAACGAGCGTGAATAGAGCGACTTCATCGCGTGTGGTCAGACCTTTCCTGCCAGAGAACGCGATGGCAGCTAGCTGTCTCAATATGGCATTTATTGCGCGACGGTAACTTCGCGAGCCAGGCGATACAGCGACCCTTTGCCTGTCAATTGCATCAGAGATCCGCATTGCCGATCGCCTCTTTCAACGAACTCGATCCAAAGTTGTGTTCCTTTACGACATATTTGACTGGCTTGCACGCGTATGGCAATGCCAAAACCGAACAACCGGCGATCAGAGCATTGAAGAGAAGATTGGCTCCAGGTCTTCCTCGAACGAGAACTGTTCCAAACAAGTGCTCGGTGTATGAGAAATCGATAGAGAAATCAGGTTTCGCCACAACGCAATCCAAGTTCATCCTGCCAAGTTCGATGATTACAGGTGCGACTAACGGCAATAGCAGTTGCTCAGCTATCAGGACTCTCGGTGGCTTGTAATGACCTATCAGCGAATAGCTTTTGGTCCACTCAGAAATCGAACCAAGCAACCAATGTTTCGGAACGACGAATGGAGCTAATACCAACAAGACATCGAAGTTTCGATTCTCGATGAGCGTATTGTACGCCTGTCCGTAAGAAAGCGGGCTCTCAAAAGGATGAAACACGACATTTGCAGTTCTTCCAGAAATCGATTCAGCCCAGCTGTTAAACGCATCTGGCGCTCTATCGCTCATAAAGCCGATAACAAACTGACATCCACTTAGCCTTTCTAGCCAGCTTTCAAAGACTGACATTAACGCTTCGTAATGAACCTGCTTGAAACAGTGAGTTACAACCAGCACACTCATTTCCATATCTTCACACTCCTAACCTTCGTTCTGGTGAGTATAACGCACGCAACCGAAAAATGAAAGCCTATCCGATTCCAAGCGATTGCAACACTCGTTCTATGAACTCATCTTCAGTCATTGTGCGATCGAAATGCTCTCCATCGCTGTCTCTGATTACCGGCTGGTTAGCGTTCGGGCTCGTAGATGCTATGAGTTTCGCTATCCAAGCCATCTTAAGGGCATCAAGAAAGTGAGCAGTTTCGCCGATAACCCAAGTGTGGTAGTATCGCCCTTTCAATGACGCAATTGCTCTCCGTGCGCGAAGGATGTGCACAAATAATTCTTCAAGCCGCCTGCTTCGAAGGAACCGAACCTGACCGCTTTGGATTGCGCCAAATAGCATGTTGAAAGCTTGGACATTGTTGTAAACTACTCGCCTTCTGTCTACGTGAAAGTCGCCAGATATGTTGTGTGGCGCTCTAGCGAGAGCAAGCCTTGCATCAGCACCTCTTGCCGAAAGTTCGTCCCGTAACAAGTAATTGTCGCCTGGTGGAAGCTCGTCTATGAGCGTCAAAACAGGTCTAAAGATCGAAAGTTCATCGAGAGCTTGTTGCCAGTCGGCAGCGACGGATAGTCGAACCACTTGAGGCGGATCGGTCAGCGTTAGGTAAGCGATGTGGAATAGTTTACCGTAGTCGACTCCAGCAACGATAGGCACAAATTTGGGTTCATTCCATTCAGAATCTGGCAGCACAAGGTTAAGTAGATCAGAAAATGCGATTCGCATCGAGATAACATACGGAATTCCGATGACACCCGGATAGAACCTACTTGCATCGCGTTTTTGCTCAATTTGCTTGAACCATTCAGCGGTTCGTTCCGGATCATAGACAGTCGAGATCAGAAAACCATCTCGTTCAGCTTCAGGGTTCATGGCAGCGTAAAAGCCTGATGTCCTAACCTGTACAGCATTTGGGTCATTGGGATCGAGAGGATTGCCGCAAACTAAGCACCTGAAAATCCACTGTTTCCCGCTGTCATCGAGAGTAATAAGCCGCTCATATTCCCTCGGATCAAGTGGAACTATTCGCTTGCATGACCGACACTGAACGTGCCAGATAAACAATTTGGTTGCAGCCACAACAGCTTCGATGCCACTCTCAGTTCCTGACGGAATAGAAAGCTGTAGGATCATGCCTTCATCAGATGCCAATAGCCTGTCTTCGAACGTATCCCGCGTTGTCGGGTCTAAAAACGAAAATTCGTCGAGAATTAGAAAGTCAGCAGTGATTGAGATTGCTTGCGTGACCTTTTGACCGCCAGTGAAGTGAATAATCCCATTGATTACACCCTTTGTGTCTATGCTATCTGGATTGGGCTGAATGCCCATCGCAGACAATATCGGATCAATTTTGCTCAGAACGAACTTCTTGACAACAGGCCACGATGACAGAACATACATGACATCGAGCTTGCGATGAATGCACTCGAAAATCGCTCGCGCAATTGCGTATGTCGAAATTCCAAGCTGCGATGCCTTCTGAATCGCAAGAAATTTGCGTTGCCGAAGTGGGTAAGCGTAGAGAGCGAGAAGGTGTGGCTTGAAAACAAACGGTCTACCTTTTGGCAGTTTGAAGCTCTTCAGGAATTCCAGAAATTCCAAATCTGGCTGCCATGACATCCATGTCTCACTCCTTCGCATCAATCTATTCCGAGATCTAAACTCACTTGCGTGATGGAAATCGACAATTCAACGGCTTTGAGAAGATCAACTGACACTGGGATCATCAGTCGCTGGATAAGACCGACGAACGGCGCAATTTCTGCTTCAATCTGCGTGACAGACTCAACTGCACTGAACTGAACTTGAGTGGTGGGCTGCTCTGTGGTTATAATTCGGATCGTTTCACTAATTGAGCTGGCGATCTGAGCAGAACTTTCCTCAGAGACTACAATTTCGCCAACATCTGATGCAGCAACTTGAATTGACGGTAACACCGACTCTGTTGCCCTAATTTGCGCTGTAGTCGCTGCTGCAATTTGCATTGCGACAGGTGTTTGCTCAGACGCGCTGATGCGCGTCGTTTCTGATACTTGTGGGACAATCGTTGGCGCAATTACTTCGCTTGCTGACGCTATCGCTTGGTCTGAGACAACAATTCCGATCTGAGTTACCGGAGTTTCTGAGGCTCTCACATTTTCTTGTTGCGTGAAGTTGATTGCGATGCCGACAGACTGAGATTCTGACGCAAGGACTTGGACGGTTTCTGAAACACGCGGTTGCAGCGTAGGGATAATAGACTCAGCGGATAAAATGCTTGCTGAGTCTGCGACAGAAACGCCAAGCTGAGTAGTCGGTGCTTCGGCAGTCTGAATCGCTTCTTGTTGGACGATCTGAGCAGCGATGTTCGTGCTCTGCGATTCGGATGTAGCCACTTGCATTGAATCGCTGACGAGTAGTTGGAATCCTGTAAAGACATTGACGCCTTCGCTTGCGAGAACTTGTTGGCTTTCAGCTAATGCAAACGAGATAACCGGAGTTGCTTGCTCAGCCGTTGAAATTCGCAAACTTTCCGAAATGCCAACGCTAACCTGCACGACTTGTGATTCATCAGTTCGAACCTGCGTCGCGTCTGTAGCTGCTACAGAAATGCTCGAGATGACAGACTCAGAAGTCGAAACTCTGACGGTCTCTGATGGAGACGCAAGTAATTGTGAGAGGACTGTATCTTGCACTGAAGCCTGCATGACTTCGGAGACAGAAGCTTGCAACGATGGCTGAACTGCCTCGCTTGCAATGATTTGCGCTAACTCTGACGGAAGCAAGCTGAACTGTGCAATCGCAGAATCAATAGATTGCAGAGTTTCTGTATCACCAACGGTCATAAGCACATTCGGATTAACTTGTTCAGCTCCTGAAATCATTCCATGTTCGACTTGATTTAAAGACAACTGAGCCAAGATTGTTTCTGATGACATGATGCTCATCTGATCGCTTACTTGGATACTTACACCGCCTCCGCCACCAGTCCCTACTCCTGTCGCTCGTTCAACTCTGAAATTTGTAATTGTTATTGGCAACTCAGTTTGATTGAGGTTCGCCGCTACTCTCACAATCCATTCTCCTCTACGAGGTGGCGTCCAGATAACTTGAAATTCTCCGGTAGAACTTATGTTTTGTGAGAACGCAATCTGATCGGGTAAGCCTCTTGGATAAAACTGCACTGTTATGCTATCGCCAGCTGCCATTCGAGTGATGTTTCCTCTAACGACAATGGCTAAATTGGTGAGACCGCACTGGAAATCACAGAATACACGACCCGATCTTCTCGGAACGAAATCTAAGGTATCGTAGGCTGGCGGGCTGACATAGAACCGATTGGCAGCATATCCGCCTTCACAGTCCGACCAAATTCGCCCAAGTGGCAGGACACCGGCATCTTCAACTCTTCCAAGCCAGACTCCTTGCCACACCATCCCTTCCCGTTGAGGGTAATCTAATCTATCGCGCTCAATGCTTAGACCATTGATGACAATTGGAATAGATGATTGATTGAAGATTGCCGTTATGCGTAACATCCACTCACGATTTCCATCAGCTACCGGAGACCAAGTTACAGCGAAATTGCCAGTAGACGATATAGTTTGAGAGTAAGCTGCCTGATTTGGCAGCCCTCTTGGATAGAACGAAACTACAAGAGAGTCACCTGAAGCTATCTGGACAATATTGCCTCTGATGGTGAAAAATGAGGACTTGATACCGACGCGAAAGTCGAAAAACATCTGTCCCGAAGCGTTTGGGACGAATTCTAAAGTGGCTCCCAAAGATTGATCGAATCGATAACGCACAAAGCCAGTTTGGAATTCGCAGCGAACAGATTGGTTTGTAGGCAAGATGGGTCGCGCAAGTTCAGCTTTCGGATAAACTAACATACCTCCAATCTTCATCGGTTTCATTAACGAGAAATCTCCGACACCGGTAAACCCACCAAGCCTGTCCATTTTCTTTGATATAACATAATCGAAAATGATAGGCGCTAACGGCAATACCCATCACTCCCTTTGTCTTACGCAATGCGCGCCCAAATTTGACCATACCAGTCATAGTCGCCGCCTATAATCGGGACCCAAACTTCGTTGCCAATCCTAATTCTCGAACCCATTCCAGTTCGACCATTTCGCGTGTAAAGCGCATATTTAAATTCTCCTGACCCGTGAAGAAACCAAGGAATCAACACTGGAGGAAGATCAGGATGACCGACATAAACGGACGGAATCCACGACCAATCCACGCGAAAATTACTCCACCAAGGAGTTCCTGATAAAGGATTAATGGAGATAAATGCTGATCGCCAGTTTTGATCAAGGAGAAGCCGTGTTCCCTGTCCACTATCTATTAAACCTCCAGAAGTGTTGTAAGGCGAGCAGACAAACAGAGCTTTGAAAGGTGGAGCTGTAGGAATGCCAGCTAACGGTAAAGCAAGTCCAACGATTGTTTTAAACATAGACGACACTACTGGAGCACCTGCAGCCGCGCCGCCACTTGCTTCAAGTAAAGCGAACCAATATTCATTTGCGTAAAGCCAATAGTAAAGACCTGTTTGGTAAGAATACGCAAGCCTTAGATATGAACCGTTCGCAGCGTTTGGGCAGTCTGGTGGAATTGGAGTATTAGTTTGGCTGTCCCAGCCAGTCCACATTTTCACATCTACATGGTTAGTTCCTGCAGGGTTTCTAAACTCCACAACTGCTGACCCAGCATCACTTCCATCAGGCATGATGTATGGAGCGCACATCAGAAACTTGTAATTGTTACCACTGGCATCTTGATACTCACGCAACAGCGTCCATCCTGCAGCCACCAATTTGTCTCTGATGACATTCATTAGTTCTAAGGCAGTTGCAGGTCTGCCGATGAACTCGTAAATGAAACCCATTTTCGTCATTTCACCTCCCGTTCATGTTACGCTATCCGAACCCAAATTTGACCATGACCGTTGTATGCGCCAGCGATGATGTTCACCCAAGTCTCGCCATTGATCACTTGTTGTGTGCCAAGTCCCATTGTCATGTTACCTGTGACTTTCGCGTATTTGATTTCACCGACAGTCAAAAGCAGCAGCGGGAAGAGATAAAGTGGTTGGTCTGGATGACCCGTGTATCTGGTTGGCGTTCTTCGTTCATCAGTAAATGGCATCCAATTCGCCCAGAAGTTAGTTCCATCAATTGGGTTTACTGCCACATAGGCTGACCGATATTGGTCACGAATGAGATTTCGGGTTCCTTCGTTGTAATCTATTAAAGACCCTGAAGTGTTGTATGGCGAAGCAACGAAAAGCGCTTTGTATGGAGGCGCAGTTGGAACGCCACTTGGAGGTAAGGCAACGCCAGCAACAGTCTTGTAGTAACTGTCACCATATGGTGGTCCTCCAGTTGAGTCTGTTTGAAGCAAAGCAAACCAAAATTCGTTAGCGTAAAGCCAATAATAAAGCCCAGCTTGATATGAGTATGCTAATCTAAGGTAAGAGCCGTTGGCAGAGTTTGGACAATCAGGTCCGACTGGAGAATTAGACTGTGAATCCCAACCGTTCCACATTTTGATGTCAACATGGTTAGTTCCAGCAGGGTTGCGAAGCTCAAGCACTGCAGAACCAGCATCGGAATTGTCTGGCATGATGTAAGGTGCAGTTTTGAGATATTTGATGTTATTTCCGCTGCCATCGGTAAATTCTCGCAGCAAAGTCCAACCAGCCTGCACAAGGTTATCCCTTATGACATTCATCAAGTCTAGAGCAGTCGCTGGACGACCAATGAAAGTGTATCGAAAGCCCATTATCCACCACCTCCACTTAACTCTTGCGCTAACGCTTGTTTAATGTCTTCCTTCATGCGAGCTAACATTCCTTTGCGACCCTCATCGAGTCCTCTGCGAATAATCCGCATGAGTTCAGCTTTCTTAGGGTTACGAGAAAGCGCATTATCGACCTCTCTCATCCACGAAACTGTGTCCTTGATAATCCTGCGGGCATAATTGATGTGCCCTTGCATTCGATCCTTAATTTCCTGCTTCTTGCAGATCGCAACAATGGCTTCAAGTTTTGTCGCAACAGTTTCCCACCAACTGTCAAGACCAGCATCATCGACAGTAGTTGGTTCATCAGCGTTGTAAACTTGCGCAAACAGTTCAAGCAGCAATTGCACCTGTTCATCGGTCACAATTATTCACCTCCCGATAAATCGACGGATGGAAATTCCGATGCTCCTGTAACTATCACGATTGTCGGCTCAAGGTCAAATCATAGACAACCGAAACAGTATCGTCTGCACCAACAGTCTTTGGCGTTGACAGTCGAACACGCGCAAACAAGTTGTTTCCTGCGCTGTCGGAACAAAGCCCAATTGAACCGATAGTTCCAACGATCGCTCCTTGCGCCCAAGACGCCTGCCAGCGTGCTTGCCGTGCCGAAGGTCTCGAAACTGTCGCTGCTTGAGCCCACTTGTTCGTTCCGGGCATAGTCGTTTCGCCAGGACTTGGAGCAGTCGTGGCGTCGGAAAGAACTATGTGACTGATAGTAACTGGGCTGGAGTTGATGAGGTTTCGAATGAAGATGTCTAACCCGAGGTCAGTGATGAGGTTCTTGATTTCGATGATTTCACGCTCTTTCTGACCATCTCGGTGTCGCTCGATAATCAGGTAAAAGACGCCACCACCTTGCAGTTGCAACTCGGTCAAAACAGGAATCAACTGTTCTTTGTGCTCGTCATCATTTACGATGTGCTCAGTTCTGACTTCGCTCATCGAATTTCACCATCTAACTTGCTGGTTGCGCAGCTTCTGCAAATTTGTTCGACACTACTACAGCAATTAGTCCGTAACACGCTCAACGACAATCGCAGATAATGGAGGAGATGGGACGTTTCTGACCGTGCCATCCGGAAATGTAATCATGATGTCAAAGTAAATCACGCTGTTCGGAATAAGTTTTTGCGTCTCGTAACTTGGAAATTGAACCATAAACGCGCCATTGACCAAATCATCTTCTTGAATGATCGCATCAAACAATTTCCTTCCACCAGGCGCTTCTTTGACTTCGCACTTTAAAGTAACGCCAGTCAAGTTCAACGGAATACCGCCAGCTGTAACTACTACCCTGAATGTCTCATCGTTTCCACGAATGATCTTTAAGCGCTCCATGACCGTTCACTCCGAGTCTTCATCGTTTGCTTCCGAAACGCCAATTACAGGAATAAGCGCCTTTGGGTTGAATTCTGCTTGAATGACTTTTCCGCTATCGGTTCGAGAAAATACCGCTACCGTTAATGCGTCCCGTTCGTTTGCAACCTTCATCAACTGCGCCATAGCCGTCGCAAGTTTGCCCTCAGTCTCTGCAAGCTTGGAATACGCGTCAACGAGCGTTTGAATGTCTTTCGCCGTCTTAACCTGAACCTTTCCGCTCGCTATCGCATCGTCAAGCATTTCAGCGAGTCTGTCTCTAAGCTCTTCGAACCGTTTCAAAGTTTTCATGAATGCCCTGATTTCACGCGTCAGTTCTCTGCCAAGCTCAGTTATCGGGTCAGGAAGACTTTCCATCGGCAACACCGGCATCGCCATCATCTCCGTCTGAAATCTCGATAACCGGAATGTCTTCTTTGAACAGCTCGTTCACGAACTCAAAGAACTTCGCTCGCTTTACAGGGTCCATAACAAGCCACCACCAGATGCGCCTAGGTACGGTCATACTGAGCCATACGGTCTCTTCGGGAAAGTATAACTCATCGAGCCAGAAACCGTTAGAGTGCAAGGTAAATAGAGGGTGCGAAATCTTGATCTTCGCAGACTTCAAGTTGAACTCTCGTAATTGCCTGAACTTTTCAAGGAACGCTCCAAGCAAATACATCTGCACGACATCCCGCATGTTAGCATCACTGAAATGTTCAAGGAGCTTACGAACCACTTGTGAAGCAGCTTCCCTTAGCGCTCGAACATACTGAACTCTAAGCCAAGCAGGCAACGAACGCCAGAAAAGTTTCGTTCGCCGCCATATGCTTTTCGTCGGAATGTCTTCTTCAGATTCAAAACGCTCGTCCGTCACCGATTTTCGCCTCATGATTTGATTGGCAGCACCTACGATGCCGCCAAAACACCTCCGTAGTTGGTTTTGGAAAGGTCAACTTCATACTCAGCACCCGAGAACCGTTCAGCAACTAACTTCTTGAACCTTTCGAAAACCTGTTCGTCAGTGATGGCAAACGCCGATTTGAGAAGTTTGCGGTAAGCCATGCCAGAGTACGCAAACCAAGCTGACGGTCCGAAACCCTTGGTGCTGGCAAGATATTTCGCGGCAATTTCGCGTATTTGGTCAGGAAATTCAGTAACTAACGCGAGCGCGAACATAGGTTCAGGCACGAAGACATGGTTCTGGCTGACTTTGCTCTCAACTACGAATGGAGCAAACTCGATCAAGTTCTTTGTCTTGGCTATCTCATCGATAAACCACTCCTTCTCATCATGCTTCAGGAGATAGTAAAGTAACGCGAAATGGTTCAGTAAAGTCGCAGCGACAAAGTTAAGTTGCCTTTCACGAGGGTAATGCGAAACGTAAACAAAAACTTGACCGATCGGTGGGATAGACTCAAGCCCGAAAGCTTCCCAGAAATCTTTGTCAGTCATGAACGGAAAGACAAGGCAACGGGCTCGGTTGTGCTTGTCAGTGTCAATGCTCATGACCATCAGCTTCCTGAGATTTAAGATGGTCGACAGAAGGGAACTGTCAGCACGCCTGTATTTCGTCGAACGAACAACCTTGAAGAAATCTTCGTGCCGAACAAATAGGTACGCTTCAATTCCACTTTTCAGCCTAACTGGAGACAACGGAAACAACCTCAGTAACGGTGGAAGCGAACCTTCGGGAAACGCAAGGAGCGGAAGTTGCTTGTTCTCAGCATAAAAGGCAGGAGAACAGTAAACCTTCATGTTGAACCGAACGCCAAAAGGACTACGCTCGACATAGATTTGATCTTCAATCACGCGAATCTCACGCTTCCGCAACCTAAACACCCTCCTTACAATTCCCATGATTTCGCGTAAACAGACTACCGACCAGCACAAAGTATAAGACAAAAACGCAAGGTTGTCAATCAGCAACAATAGACACCACGCACAAACAGCCGAAACTTCTCACCTACACCACAAGCTGAACCGACCATGCCTACCATCTCTCCATACACGCCACCACATCCGCGAAATTGCCACAAGCACTTGCCAAATAAACTCGGTTTCGCATCATAGTCAGGTCACTCGCGAAAATTTGCTGGTAGCAAGTTGCTTTATTATAGGTCTGCTATGTGTAGTCGTTACTAGATCGAGTCTTTTAATCCGTTAGGAGGGTAGTTGTTACGTTAGTCTGTTATAAATTCGTTACTCTATTCTCCAAGGTAGGTTTGGCTTCGATTCACTCTAGCAAAGACTACACACAGAGGAATAAAGCAAGTTGCTACCAACATTCAGCATTCGGAGTTGCAACTCCGAATTGCTGAGGTGCGGTAGCATAGTGATACAGACCAGCAATGTCAAGGAAATATCAAGTTGACACGCGTCTGTTAGTGTTGTTTAGTTGCGAGTAGACGAATGTCTAGTGCGGTTTAGTGGTGGCTTACTGTGATGGAGTGCAACTTAGCGGGAACGGCTTAGCGAGGGACTGTTTGTGGAAGCATCAACATCATTTCGGCAAGTTCGATGAAGTGGCGCAAACTGTCGTCAATCTTTCTCTTGACGATGTTAAACGCTTCGATGACGCGTTGAACCGTGCCGTCGTAGGCGCTCCCTATCAGAACCTTGAACCCAGCAACGCCGAATGTCTCAACAAACCACTTCACAAACGATTTCGTAACCGTCCTCGCCAGCGTCACAGTGGCATCTCTGTTCCACTTAGTCTCAATGTAACTTTTGACCCGTTCCATCATAGCTTCGAAAGCTTCTCTCGGCATCGGAACTCTCACGCTCATTTGCGATTCCTTGAAAAATACTCCCACTCCAACCTTGCTGCCAGATTCGTCGCTCCATAACCGCTCGAACTTGTCAACTATGCACCTAATAGCATGACCGACATGCTTTGCTAACAGGTCAGCTGGCATCGTTCGCTGTCGGTAAACATCCACCCTATAAGCGTGTATGACATGGCGTCTGTAAATTCTCAAGCACAACTGCTGCCGCGCAAGCAACAACAACCGGACGGCGGGATCTCCATCTTCGAATGGACTTGCCTTTATCGGTCCTTTCAGCGAATACGGATGCAACATCGACTTTGTGTTGGCAACCATCCTGACATACGCAGTGAAATATCGTTCGTTTTCACCAAAAACTTGCCCACAAATGTGCTCGCAATACATCGAAATATCGTCGAGCCATTCGAGCGTTCTGAAATTCAGCTTGAACAGCTTCGGCAGAAATTCGTGCTTTTTTAATTCGCCAACTTCAATCAGCGCTTCATCACGATGCATCATGTCTTCATCGCTAACTTCTGCAGTCATCATCTCGGCAACCTTGCGCCTCAGGAAATTGAACCCTTTCTTAACTATCGTGTCAACCGACAAGTTTATCTCGTCAACGACATCGCAAACAGTGTCCACTTCAGCCCTGAACAGATTTAAAGCAACAAACCGTCTCTCATCTCTGAAGCGAGCTGGTCCAATCTGGTGCAAATCAATGACATCTTGGGTAACTTCGCTGAAAATAGCACCGATCGGCACGAAAATATGACCACCAAACTTGCACCACCTCACACCATTAGCAGCACACCTAGCAAGTAACTTCCGCTGGTAGTCATCAGGAAATTCACTGATCTCGATCCAGAAACTCATCAGAACTTTGTGAGTTTCAACTTTCCGCGATTGCAAGAACAGTTTGAACCCTTTCGTCGGCAAGATGAACCACCAAACAGCTTTGTCGCTCACGGCAACTGGGAACGCAGGAATACCAAAGCCTCTCGTCAATTCCAAGTAAGCATCCTTCCTACGCAACTTAGCAAGAGCGCTTACCTCAGTTAGCCTTACAAGCGGTATGAACTTAAACTCAGTTTCCTCAAGCTTTTTCAGATTCTCTGTCAATGACCCTTCAGCAACACCAAGTCGCATCCCGTTGCGGTAAAAGTGGGTGAAACTTTTGCTGGAGAACCAGTAAATGTTCAGTATCGCGTTCTCAGTAAGCTCTTTCCGAAGATGTGGAACCCAATAGCGATACTGCCACGGCATCCCATTTTTGAAGAAATCATCCACGCGTATCAACCTCCTGTCCATGTAGCAAAGTTGTCCGCTTATATCTATAACACAGCCCGCCAAAAATTTCAACCTGCAACCGAACTTGCTTGCGTAATTTCGTCAAGGTCAACAAATGGAAGGTTCAACCTGCTGAGCATGAAAGCAATCGACTTGTTCATCGTGCCAGTAAATTCAGCAACCTTCATCTCACGAACGCCCTCAGATCCCACAAGCCACTCTTGAACCACATATTCGTCACGCCCAACTTGCCGAACTTCAATTTCAAAACTTCGCTCACCACGGGTGAACCAAACTACAACCATGTCAGAACGCCTGTCTATCAGCACAAACGAGTTCTCAGCACCAACAAGCCAGCCCTGAATCTTCACCAAAAACCCAATAGCCCAATACTGCATCAAACCTTTGACTTCGGGAGGCTCGTCTTTTGGCGGAACTGGATTGATCCAGTGCTTTACTGTCTCTTTCCGAACCGATAACGCCCGCGCGATCCTATCTACATCCCAGCCACGAGAATGAAGCTCAAGCGCAAGTTCTTTCAAACGCTTTGTCGGAACTTGCTTTCTGCGTTGCAAGTTCAACGCTAATGCCCGCTCAAGCCGTTCGTCCTCATCGGAAACTTCAATTTGCTTGATTGGAATGTTCTCGATGCCGAGAATCTGAGCGATCTGATAGCGCGTGTGCCCATCAATGATGTAACCGTTCTGGTCAACAATTATCGGGTTCTGAATGCCACGCTTGGAAATGTCTTCTACAAGCACATCAAGCTCTTCACCTTGCAACGGCTCAAGTAAACCCTTCAACCGCTCATCTACTTTGATCTCCATCGCCAATCACACTCCTTTTAAGTTTCATTCGCGTCTATCATAGCACAGATTGGAGATTGTGTCAACCGTCACAATCAAGTTGTGCAACGCCAAGTTGAACTTGTCAGCAAGCATCTCAGCACGAGCGCAAAATGGACAGCTGTGCCCTACTCTAGCCTTTTCGGATTCAATTTCATCAATACTAAGCACCCTCTTTTGAATAGTTCGCGCCGTGAAAATGCACCGTTGCGGCGCTCCATCAAAAAATACTTGCTTATACTGAGCAGCCTTCCACCAGCCAACGCTATCTACCGAGGTCGGGTTAATTCCGTTCTCAACTATCAGCCGAACATAAGACGGGTAACTTATCCCGAATACATGTAAGTCCATGCCAAACGATCTCGCTTCATCGTGAACTGCTTTCAAAAGCTTCAACGAACGCTGCGAAATCACATTCGCACCGCCATACGGTCCGGAAGTTCCAAAACTTCCAAACGCAACATACCTGACACCAAGCCTCTGCCACCTGCGCACACAACCGAGAACCTGAAGCAAGTTCCTGCCATGAACAACACCTATAGCAACCTTACCTTTGGGCAGAAATTTCAAGAACCGTTCGCCAGCTTCAAGCGTGTCCTTGACCTTGCGTTCGACTTCAAAGTCTAAATCTGAAGTCTTCGGCACATGGTCTGGCAAAACATAAAAATCGGCCCAATCGTTCTCTAACCAAATCCGTCTCAACCTAACCTGCAACGCACCAAAACTTATCTTGCCGGTCTGCACTTGATAGCCACCACTGTCCATGATTACAGAACTTAACCTCAGCGGCAAACCAATCTCTCCAAACCGCCAACACCGATAAAATTCCAAGATAGGTCTGTAATAAAACAACGGAGCAACAATCATGTTCTCAAACGGATTGACCTCAACCTTGCCACCATAACCTTCCACAAGCTTGCCCATCAGCACAAATACTCGCTTTAAATGGTCGAATGAACCATTGTAGAACTTCATAACTATCACTTGCCAATCAAATCACGAGCTTCCAAATTACAAGCTTCTGCTTCTTGCCATCTACAATGCCACAGAACTTGAAACCACAGCGCTTGTAAAACATGTTCGCACCAAGCAGCATCGCAGGACACTTGAGTTCAACTTCCACGCACCCACGCTGTCGCGCAATATCAATGAACTTCCTAAGCAACAGCCTTCCTATCCCGCGCCGCTGAAACTGTGAAGTTACCGCAATAGCGTAAATCACCGCTTTCCTGTCCTTTCGGCAACGAAAATAATTGAACCCGACAACTTTTCCGTCAACTTCAGCAACAATCACACTACGATCCTGAACGCCACGAACAAGCTCAGCTTCATACACAAACCCAAGTTCGTCACGAAACTCATCAGCAATCTCCTTGATCTCGCCAAGATCACCCATCTCAGCCATCCGAGCTAAAACATTCACCGTTTCATCATCTCCTTGTCAACGAAATCAAAGAACACTTCATCGACCTTGATGAACCGCCTTTTGCCAATCTTCACGGAATTTAGCTTCCGACGCGCTATGTTGTTCGCCCATTGGAAACTTCGCCCAAACATCCGCGCTAACTCACCTGTCCCTACCAAACCTTCACGCCTTAGCATCGCTTTCTTGAAAAGCGAACGAAACCGCTTTGGGTCATAGTAAACATAAGGCTTACTTTCTAAAACTTCTCTAATTGCACTCATTATCGCTTCATTCTCAACAATCAGCGATAAACCTTCTTCATCAACATACTTGAACCCGTGAAACACCACAAATCCCAACCGCTTTAACGCCAACAAAATCTTTCTATCTACACCATACTTGTCAATCGCTTCATTGACACGAATGAACCGCATAGGTTCATATCACTCCAATTCGGAACGACGCTTCCGAACAAGCTTGCTTGCTACTCGAAAGTAAATTATAGCCGATTCTCAGCGAAAGTAAACAGCACTTTCGTGCAATCTGAAAAGAAAGGTGCGCTAAGCGGTTACAGAGGCTGTTGCATCGGCGTTGGGATAGGGCAAAATGTTAACGGCGCTAAGATAGAGCGCCAGAAATTCTAAGTGTAAAGGAGGTCGGTCAAAATGTTGGAAGTGTTGAAGGGTGAGTTGCAAAGTTTAGGGCTTAGTGAGGCGCAAATTGAGGAAGTCATCAGGCGGTCGGAGTTGAAGGCTACACTTCAGTCGCAGGTTGCACAATTTGTTAGGCAAATTTTGGCTTTGGGTGGATGGCAGGATGGCTTTAGTCAAGTCCAAGTCCAAGTTGCCATCAAGGAGGACGAGGAGGGCAATTTAGTGGGTTGGACTTGGCAATTGGACGCAAGTCATGGCAGGTATGGGCAAATTAGGGTGGAAGGGCAGGTTGACTTGCCACAAGTCCAAGAGCCAGTCCAAGCCCAAGCCCAAGCCCAGGCGGAAGCCAAGTCAAGGTCAGAATGGGCGAAGGTCCTTGACTTGGCTTCTCGGTATGGAGTCCAAGTCAAGGATTATGAGAAAGCCAAACTTTCGTGGTATGTAGGGACAATCTTGACAAGGATTGTGCGGTCAAGCCCGCAGGCAAAGTTGGATGCGGAAGTTGTGGCTTTGGCACAGGCATGGAACACAAGGAAGCCCGAGAATGCGCCAGCGGCTAAACTTGACTAAGCCAAAGCCAAGCCCAAAGCCAAGCCCAAGCCCAAAGTTTGGGCTTGGGCTTTTTTTTCAAAAGTTTATGCCAAAGCATTTTTCAAAGCCAAGTTCTAAAGCCAAGCCAAAGTCAAAAGCCAAGCCAAGTCAAAAGCCAAAAAAAGTCAAAGTCAAAGCCAAAGCAAATTGACAATTTGGGCTTTGTAGGTCGCTTGGCTTACAAAGCCAAGTCAAAGCCAAAAAGCCAAGCCCAAAGCCAAGTCAAGTCAAAGCCCAAGCCACAAAAGCCCAAGCCCAAAGTCAAGTCAAAAGCCCAAGCCAAGTGAGCCAGTTAAGCCCAAAGTCAAGCCACAAAGCCCAAAGCCAAAGTCAAAGTCAAGCCAAAGCCTATCTGGCTGGCAAAGCCAAGCCAGCCAGTCAAGCCCAAGCCACAAAAAAGCCAAGTCAAGCCCAAGCCAAGTTTGATTTAAAGCCAAGCCAAGTTCAAAGCCCAAGTCAAGCCAAGCCAAAACCCAAAAGCCAAAAAGGTCAAGTCAAAAGCCCAAAGCCCAAGTCCAAAGTCAAGCCCAAAGGTCAAGTCAAGCCCAAAGCCAAGTCCAAAGTCCCAAGTCCCAAGTGAGCCAGTCCAAGCCCAAGCCCAAAGCCCAAAAGGTCAAGCCCAAGCCCAAAGCCCAAAAGCCCAAAGCCCAAGTCAAAGCCCAAAAGCCCAAAGCCCAAAAAAAAGTCCAAGTCCAAGTCCAAGCCAAGAAAAAGAAACTTGAGAAAAGAAATCAGAAATCGCACCATTGTGGGATATCGCGGCGCGATGAGAGTTTTTTCTCAAGTTGCGCCGCGATGGAGAAATCTTGTGCGAAGGAGGGATTGCGATGGCGTATCCGCAGTATGTCTTGGAGCGCGAACAAATTCTGAAGTTGTTGGACGCAGGGAAAACGATTGAATTCATCATCCGAAAGAAGTATCTGAATTTGGAGTATCGCGAAGTAATGACACTCGTGAAGAAATCGCCGCCTAAGGTGAGAATCTTGTATTACAGAAACGGCGAAAACGGCGAAAACGGCGAACTTCTCTTAGACAATGTAGAGACATTAGACGAACACAAAATTGGTAACTTACTTTGTTCTGGCGTCGAATGGCGCGTTCTCGACTAAGCGTTCGCTTCGGGCGCGGGTGAATTTGCCCGCGCCCGAGAATTCTCGGCGAAAGGATGAGATTAGAAAACTCAGAGAAGGAGGCGAGAGCGATGAAAGTCTCGGCGGACGCTCTTCGGCGGTATCTCGCCGAAGAGTTATCGGCGGCTGGTCTTACCGAGGAGAAAATCCATGATATTCTCGGACGGGTCTTTCCCGAAAAGCCGCTTCCAAGTCGGAAGCGTGCGAAATTGGTCAGGCATGAGTTCGTAGATGCGGAAACGCTAGACCAATTTCGCAGGGAACAAATTCTGCGGATGGCGGAGAGAGAATTCAACAGGTCAGATGGTAATTTCGCAATGGATGTGAGATTTGTTGGTGGGACGAAGACGATTGCGGTTGTTCGCTCTGGCGACGAGGTGACAGTTTGGGATTTGAGAAAGACTGTTGTTCGTCGTCGACCGAGCACGAAGAGGATGCTGGCTCAGAGATTGCCGTCGGTTCGTGTTCGCAGTTACGAAGTGAAGTCGGTTGTGGTTTCTCGTCCAGAAGGCACGATGGTTTTGGCTTTTCCATCTCAGCGAATGTCGGGCGTAACTCTCACGCCCGACTTACTTCGCGAGAGACCGTCGGTTGCGATGCTTCGCGTTTACAGGAAAGATGGAGAAGTTGAAGAATGCGAAGTGGATATTCGTGATTGGAAAGACCTCGTGAAATCCATTCCGCCATTCTGCCTGCGGTGTCTCAGGGTTGAGATTTCTGCCGATGGCGAGCGATGGTTCGACGCTTACGAAATCTTGCCACGAAAGGAGAGGTGATAGAGATGAAGTTGGTGGAAGTAGCGAAGGATGCGGTTCTGTGCGAAGTTGAAGTGATTCGTCGGATAAACGAAATTCTTGCGGAATTCATTGGTTGGATTCTCATTGCGGTGTTGCGTGAATTTGGTGCGGAAATTTCTCAAGCAGAAGCGAAGCGTGAAGTTCGTCGTTTGCGAATGTTCGCGAATGGAGGTGAGAGTTATGGTTCGCGGTGATGGGTGTTGGATTTATCGCATTGGCGACATTGAGATTCGTGAGTATTCTGGCGACAATTACTTGGTGACGAAGGGAACGCGAAGTGTTCGCATTTCTACGGTGTTAGATTCGCTGGACGAAGTTGGCAATAACACTGTCCAACGAATTCGCGTTCGCGTTTACGATGGCGATGTCTTGATTCGTTGCGATTTGTTCGCGAGAAAGGACCCTGCGAAATGTCTTGGCGTCGAAGGAGCGCTTGAGATTGCGAAGCGCTATCTCTGAAGCGATTCGGGCGCGACGGGCTTTGAGAGAAGGTTCGCCCGTCGCGCTCTTTTTCTTTTGTTCGCAAAGGGTTGCGAATGGAGGATTTTGAGAGGATTTAAAAGCCGTGCGAAAAATTCTGATGGAGGTGAGGAGAGATGTTAACTGAGTGGCAGTATCAGCGATGGACGCGAGCTCTCGAGCTTTTGAAGGAAGGGCGAGTCATCGTTTTTCGCAGCGTGAAAATTCCCGAAAGAAAAGGTGTTGCGAAGATGGTGGGCGGGAAAATTCGCTACCGTCTCTTTGAGCGGATGGAGAACGGTCTGTGGATTCTCATCTACGAGAATGTCATCACTGAGGACGACATCGCTGAGATGATAGAAGTTGGCTGGTCTTCCGAATTAGGCAGACCTAAAGACTTCTTCAAGCGACATCGGGATGCTTAGAGAACTCAGCGGGCGCTGGTTTCGTTGAGAGGCTGGCGCCCGCTCGTTCTGCAATCGCACCAATGTGGGATGCGCACCGCGTTCGCAGAATGGGCGCGGTGCGCGAATTCTTTAATGGAGGTGGGAGAATATGATGGAAGAAGTGAAGCGGTATCACTTTCATGTTGATGTTTTCTGCGTTCACGAAGACAAAGCGTATCCAATTCGTGAGAGCAGACCGCTGCCGAAAAGAGTTGCGGAACGCGAATTCATCCGAACCGTAGAAGAGTATCGGATGCAGGTTGGCAAGTTCCGAATTCGTCCAGCTCGCGAAGTTGACCAAGTAACGAACTATCCAGGAGCGGTCAAGATTGCCGAGAACCACAGACTGGTCGTTGTTCTTACTAGGTGTGACTGCGACGAACACTAATCGCGAAGGAAGCGCCGATGGCGTCTTAGAGAGCGACGGGCGCTGTCGGCGCTCTCTTCTTTTTTTTCTCGCAATCGCACCATTGTGGGATTGAGACCGCATCGCGCAAAATTCTCGCGATGCGGAAATTTCTACGATGGAGGTGATTATGATGGAGAAATTCATTTGCGATTGGGACCATCGCGACGAGGCGAAGTATCTTGTCCGAGAAGGGCAGCGATGGCGCTTCAGTTGCGAAAAACATGTCGAGAACTTTTCTCCTTCCTATGTCGTGCCGATTTCGCAATCGGCGTTGATAAGGGACGCGACGAAGGCTGCTGTATCCATTGCGAAATCTCTTCGTGATGGGCGAATTTTGCGGATAACGAATCCGCGTGCGCCGTATGACGAGTGGGAGTTCTATGCGGCACTCGTGCCGACGATGGATGGTGAAAGGGTGTGCGACATTGGATATTCGCCAGCTGCGAAGCGATTTATCAGTCCGCTTTATCTGACACTAGAACGATATGAACAATCGCTCGTGCGGTTACTTGTGAATGGCTGGCAGATCGAGATTTTGGAAGGTAGAGTTTCCGACGAGGCGGATTTGCGGCGATTCGTGAAGAATCTCCATCAGGAGGTGATGAACGATGAGGTGTGATTTGTGCGAAAACGAAGCACTATTTCTTGTGCATGCTCCAGAGGAAGTTCGCTTTGTGTGCTCGTCGCATATCGAATATTTCGAATTTCCGTTCGAGCGCATAGGCGATTCACCTCTCGTTCGTTCCGCGTTGGACGAAGCGGAACGAATCATGAACGCTTTACTTTCAGGTAAAGTCGTAAGATTCATTCATCTACGACATCCCGAGGTTGCTTGGTCTGTCTGGGACCGAGAAAGGAACTGTTTCGTCGAGAAGTTCGTGAATTCTCTCGATGGCAATGTCTTCGGACTGTTCGAACTTCACGATTTGCAGAAGTACTTCGAGAATATCGGCAAGGCAATTGCTTCGGGCTGGATTGCGGTCGTGACGAATTTTCAGCCTGAAGAAATTCTCGGAGGTGAGCGATGATGGAACAGAACGCAAAAGAAATTCTTCTTAAGTTACTTGACGGAGTGCCGTTAATTTGGCGAACGATCATAAAGGCGGATAGGTGGCTGGCAATCGCTTCTGTAACGAACGGGCACGATACCTGGGCCGAAATTACCGTCGCGACTTACTCGTTCCCAAATATCCACATCAAAGTTTACCGAGACGACTATGAGAGCGAATTCATCGCCAAATCGGAAGACTTGTCAGCTGTCGTAGAAGATGCCGCCGAGTTCATTGCAAATCGCATCCGCTTTCGGCTAATCACCTTCGCCGACATTTTCGACGAGGTTTCTGACGAAGTAGACGATTCGACCTACGAACTATATTCCGAACGATGATGTGAATGCGAGTAATCGCCCCTCTCCGCGCCTCTTTCCCGCTGGCGAGCGCGAGTCCGCAAGTCGGGCTCGCGCTCTCTTCTTTTTTTGGTTTGCGGGATCGAATCGGCGTGGTGTTTTATAGAGAACCGCGCCGATTGTGAAATTCTTCGGAGGTGATGGTTATGGTCATTCGAAGTAACATCGCGAAACGAACGATTATCGTGTCCGATAACTTGCAGATGGAGGTGAGAGGTCGTTGGCACAGGATACGAGAAAAGGACTACGACACGGGCGAGACGAGAATTACTTTAATCCTGCGTCATAAGGGACTTCGTAGGCAAATTACGATGTCGGCGGTTGCTTCGATTGACGAAGCACCCATTCTTCTAGAGAAACACTCTCCCGAGGCAGCGAAGGAAGATGCCGACATGGCGGCAGATGCCGCCGTCGGCATCTTTCTACTCATTCTCGGGCTCGGTCTTCAGCACCGAACTGGAGATATGGCGAAGCAACTCCTCTCGCGATTTGATTACGAAGTAAGACTCTACAGACCTGACCCGCGAGAAGTTCTCTCCTCGCTCGAGCTCGCGTCCCGGCTTGGCAAGCTCGTTCGCATCGCGTATGCGCACATCCATTGCGAAATTGCACTTTGCGTAAAATCAGCGAAAGCCGAAGAAGTAGAAATCGTGGTTGGACGCAGGCTTGCGGAATTCTCATGGGATCGTGTCGAGAAGACGCTTGACCTGCGCCCGATTATCGCTCAAGTATCAAAGAAGACGCTGAAAGAACTTGCGATGAGCGAAATCTGAATCAGGAGGTGGTTTCTATGTTCGCGAAGGGTCCAGTCGTGCGGAAGCGAATTATCGTTTCCAATGAAGTCGAACTTGAAGTTCGTGCACGGTGGCACTTCATTGAGACCACGCCCTCAGATGGCGCGACGAAGGTAATTCTTTCGGTCAAGCGCGGCCGAGGAGTTGCTGAGTTCCGCGCAATTTGGGCGTTCTCGGATGCTCCGTTCCAGAAAATTCACCTCGGTCTAAAAGATGCCATTGAAGAAGCCAGAAATGAAGCGAACTGGGCAGTTTGGGAGTTCTGCTATTTTCTCAGCCTTGCGCTGCGGCGAAAGACCCAATCGCTGCTTGACGAGTTACTGCTGCACTATCGCGTCTACAGTTCGTACCAGAACCGACAATCTATGAGTCTACTCTCCGGACTCGAACTTGCTGGAGAATTCGCCAAACTCGTCAATATTGCGTATGTTTTCATTCACTGCGAAATTGTCACTCGGCGACATCGCGATTTCGACGAATTCGAACAGTATGTTGGCGAACAAATTCTGCAATTCGCCGACGACAAAGAAGCCGAAGTCTTTGATCTGCGGCAAATTCTGCAAGCGAAATCGCTTGCAGAGTTGGTCGTACCGCAAACGCTCTGAACGGAGGTGAGATGCTATGTGGGAAACTCTCAAGAAAGTCAACCACATTCTGAACGAAGCCGAATCGCTGCTGGGTGAAGAATTCGTCTCCCGTTATGTCTCCAAGATTGGTCCGATAGAGGAAGATTCAGTTACCGTTATTATCGCCGATCGCGGAAATTGGTTCGAGGTTGCTTCTGTCACATTCAGTTTGAACACCGAACCTTCTCAAATCGCTGACCTGTTCCGACAAGTTCTGCGATTGTGACGAATTCTTGAGCGGGCTGACAGCGTTCGAACCGCTGTCGGTTCGCTCATTTCTTCGGTCTGGTTAGTTGGTAGTAAAGCCAGAACGGCACATCTCCGACAGCGACTCTCATCGCTTTTTTCGCCTTCGGAGCCATCGTCGGCGGCTTGTCGACATCCCGAATCCAGATGTCGACTTTCGCGCCGACGATGGGCATGTCGAATTGGATGTCGGGCCTAGGATCAGAAGCGTATTCGCGAAGCTTCTCGATAGTCTGACTTTCTACCCACATCTTCGCTAGGTCTAGGATGAGATTCAACGGAAGCATCTCGTTTTTCACCGTCCTTTGTAGCGGATTTAGACGCGTGCGAATATTACGCACGCGTCTTAAAATTTTAACGCGGAGGTGATTATGATGCGCGAAGTAACTATTCGTCTCAGCGAACCAGAAGCACAGGCGTTAGAAGAGATGGCGATGGAAGTTGGAATCACGCTAGAAGAAGCGGTTGTCAGGTCAATTCGGTATGTCCTCAAAGAGACGATGCCGTTTCATCCGAACTATCTCCGGTTCCGTTCCCAATTGTTCTGGGAGCACTACCGCTACCTTCAAAAAGTTCTCGGAGGTGGGCGGTAGTGCGTGAATTCTTTGCGAATGTCAGGGAAGCCATGTCGAATTTACTCGCTGCGATTGCAGGCGTTTTACTTGCCTGCATCGTAGCTCTTTCGGGAGGTCTATGCCTGTTCTTTATTCACCTTGCCCGCTACTTTCTCGTTCCGCTCATCGTTTTGGCGGCGGTCATCAGTCCTTTACCGATGTCGCTTTGGCAACGGATTCGCTGGGAAGTTCGGTTCTGGCTCGCCTACACATCGCCAGACCGACTTCCTGAGACGTTTCGTTCGATGAAGGAGCGATGAAGGGAAATTCTTGCAGGAGGTGGTCGAAATGCGAAAAAAGATCGTGCGGCTGCGTGAAATCGCGGCTATTACTGTCGGAGGCATTGCAGCATTCTCGCTGTTTGCGACGATTTGCGTTATGCACTTTGCTGAGCGCACCGTGAGTTGGAGTCTCCGAATCCTTCTGCTTCCGTTCGTGATTACTGCTTCGTTGCTGTATCCTGAGAGAACACCACTGCGTTGGCGAATCGCAAGAGATGTCCGTGAGTGGATTCGTCTTACAGAGATGTCGTGAGCGCGGAGGTGATCGAAGATGGAAATTCTTCGTGATGGCATCAAATTCCGCCTGAGCGAAGTGAAATTACTTCTGCCTTCCGAGCTTCATGACGAATGGGAAGTTCGCAAAGTTCTGGTTGATCGTCGCGAATTTGTATCTGGCTCAGACAGAATTCTGATCGAAGCATCCGACACGGATGTCTATGTAGTAGTGAAGCCTTACGATTTCGAAGGCAAATGGCTGACGCATAGACCTTCTGAGTTAATCGCTATGTGCGAGAATGTTCTCCAGCGTGCCAAGGACGAAGGCGTGTTTGCGAACTTCGCTGCCGCTATCGCCATAGCTCGAGAGCTTGAACCTTATTTGCAAAAGCTAGTATCGCAAGCTACCGCTGATCTCAGTTCGGCTGTGCAGAAATTGCAGATCAAAGTCGCCGAACTTGAGCGAAACAAGCAACAGAAGTGAGCGAGAAATAGAGCCGTGCGCTGGCTCTTTCTGCTCCTCGTCCCAGAGCCTCCCACGCACCTTCCGCAAGCCAGCGCACGGTTTCTTTCTTTCCAATCAATTTCAGCGACGGAGGTGATCTCCAATGAAGTGTCCGGTCTGCGGAAAGAAAGTCGCATCTATCGAGATCTCAGAACAGGTCTGGCATGTCGTTCAATTTAACGAAGACGGAACATTTCGATTCCACAAGGATGTCGAGTATGAGCCCATCGGCATGATGTTCCGACACGAAGATGACGAAGAGCTGTGCTTCCTTGATCCGGACCACGAATTCCATGACCCGTTAGTCTGCTACTTCTTCAACATCGAGCAACAACCGCCTGAAGAGATTGCGCATCTCTTTGCAGACTAAGGAGGTGAACGACGATGAAGTGTCCGCAATGCAGCCGAGAAATTTCGACTATTACTGTCATCCATTCGCATTACGCCTACTTTGACTTCGTTCAAGTTGACGACAAAGAAGTCATCGTGCGCGAAGACGATTCGAGCACTACTGTCATCGTCACGCATGATGACGAAAGCGAATGCCAGTTCGATTCACATGCGCATCCTCAGTTTCTCGAGAAGCTGTTCGGCGGAGGTGAGGAAGTATGAGAACTGGCTACAAAGTCGTCCTAGTTTTCGACGAAGTAGAACCGCCTGTCTATGCGTCAATCATTCCTGTGACGCGACGGATTTATCGTCCTTACGAGCGCTACGATGAAGGCGGACCGTTTTTCCTTTCTCGCAACTTTCTGGCAGCGAAACTTTTTGCTGCCATGTGGACGGAGACTCATCCGCATATAGCGATTCTGAGGGCTAACTACGAACCGGTTGTCCCGCAGCCGCGATATTTCCCTTGTCCGCTGTTCGCTGATTCCGAATATGCGCGAAAATGGCGCGAGCTTGTGCTTCAAGATGTCGAGTGGGCGGATTCATTTCTTGCGACGACTGGAATTAACTACATCTTCAACCATGAAGACGACGTTCTCTGCGAATGGTTCGAACTCGTTGGCGAACCAGTCGCAGAGCGGGTGAATGACGAGTGGGTCATTTATGACCCGTCGGTTCTAAACGAACCTGTGCTGGAGGTGAGCTGGCGATGACAGGAGTAAACCTTGACGAGTTGAAGAAGCGTGCACGCGAATCGTTTCTTGAGGTATTCAACGAGGAGGTCAATTCAGATCTCGCTGAAGGTGAAGAACCGGAAAACCCGACAAGTTTCATCCGCTTTGCGTGGGAGGACGCGGACCCATGCTTGTGCGAACAAGTTGCCGAAATTATCGAGCGTTCAGTAGAACTTACCGTTGACCGCGTCTTCTTATGGGCGCACATCGTAGAATCCGCTGATGCTGAGAGGTTTGACCCAGACGGCTGGTATTCGTTCATCGCGGTTGACCCTGAGACCGGACAATGCCTCACATTGCACGACGACTATCGCGGCAAGACCATTCTTGCGCGGTTCAGAATTCTGGACGAACAGGAAGCTGTTGAAGCTGTCACGAAATTAAGTTGTCTCATCCTCGAAAATCTCGGTGTCAAGTCTGAAGGTTGAGCGAGGAAAAAATCGGCGGGCGTGCAGGAAATTCTGTGCGCCTGCCTAATTCACGAAGGAGGGTGATGACTATGGAGCGTGAGAAAATTCGGCAGACTTTGGAGGAGGTCTATCGCGAGCTGGCAGAGCCCGAAGAAGAAGATGATACCTATGCGGCTCTGCTGAAAGATTGGGATCTCGGGTTCGACTATCCTATTCTTGACATCGCAGACACTATCACTGAGACTGTTAATAGGCTCGCTGGCAAGCAATTCGCGTGGTACTGGGAACCGCTTCTCCGCGACGAGTATGCCTATTCCGGCGAATTTGCGTTCATCATGGTCGATCCAGAGACGAGAGAGTGCTTGACCCTTGACTGCGAAACTCTCAGCGTTGCTGTTGTCACTACCCTCGAGAATATCGAGCAAGCAGTAGATCTTGTCTCATATCTTCTTAAGTGCGCTGGTGTAAAGTGAATTCGTGAACTTCCGAGCGAGACAGAGCGCCGAGATGCTGTAGGTTCGCACGGCGTCTCGGCGCTTTTTTTCGTTGTGTTCAATCTGAGAATCTGGAGGTGATTGCGATGAGTGAATTCACCAAGATGATCGTCATGCACGAAAACGAATTCTACACGCGCCTGCTTGACTTCGTTTTCGGTTCTCTAACCGATGAGGAGCTCGCTGATGAGGACATTCTGAGAAGCGAGCTGGAGCTTTGGTTTGAGACGCTCAAATGGTCAGAAGGCGTAGATGGAGTTCTTATTTTACACGGCAGCTACGGAGTCGCGCCTACAAAGCTCGTTTGGCTTGACGACGCAGATCTATTCGCAGAACATGCATTGAAGATTCTCAAAGAGGAGGTGACCAATTATGCCCAAGCCGCGAATAACACTGCCTAAAGATGAGGACAGGTTCTGGCAGAAAATTCGTGAAATCGTCGTGCCAGCCTTAAGTGACACAAACATTTCTTTCCCTGAACACTGGATTCTCTCGCGCGAAGTCCCTGAAAACTTCAAGTATTTCATGCTCGACAAGTTCTCCGAAGCAATTCCCACAGACGAAGAAAGTTATCTCGCATGGTGCATCGCTGTGCAAGCGATCGTTCGCAAGCTCGTGCAGGTTCCAGACGAAATCAAGACTGAGATTTACTTCGACTATCCATCTTGCGACGCAATCCCATATCTTTTCATCAGTGTCAATGGCAAATACGACCTGATCTCGCTTGAGCCATCTGACTGGCTCGGCGAATATGCCGAGACACATGAAGACTTGCGAGAATTTCTGTTGAATGTGGCACGCGAGCTCAAGAAGTTCGTAAACACAACTTAGACGAATTCGTCAGCGGGAGTACTGCGAACGGTTCGCGCTTGCGTAGCGCTCCCGCCGTTCGTTTTTTATCTGGGCGCCGAACAGCATTCTCACGGAGGTGACCTACGATGGCGAAGAAGAAAGAGAAGTGGATCGTCTACACGATCAGGAATGAAGATGACGCGAAGAAAGTTCGTTCGTGCAATTTGTGAACAGTGGGATAAGGTCTTCCGAAGGCTGAGACATTCGTACTGGCGGTCTCGCTTCAAAGCGCTGTGGGAACGATGCGCAACCGAAGGCGAATTTTACGAACTAGCGAACAAACTCCACAGATGTGCCTATGGCGAAGAACTTTCTCGCCAACAATGGAGTAAAGCGTGGCAGTATCGGACTATTCTGCACGAAGATTTCAACCAAGCCGTTATTGAATTCGCAAATGCGATAATCGGCTGGTATTGACTGAAGAAGAACGATTCTAAGTTCGGAGGTGATCTGCGATGACGAAACGGCTGCTGCGAGATGTCCTTCACTATGCCTACTACTCAGATCCCGACGAAACCAAAGCGATGTTGTCATCTGTGTTCGGACCAGAACGATTTGAACGAGAATCGTTGCCGTTTCGGAAACTTGCCAACGAGTTGTTCGAGATTTTGAAAGATTGTCAAGATTCCTACTATGTCTGCGACACTTATGTTGATGTCATCGCCTTTCTGTTTGGAAAGGCGGTAGAAAAGGCGTGCGTGGAGAATTTCGACCTTCGCGTTCTGACATGGCACGCGGTAGATTATCACGGCGTCCACAACGGAGAGTGGGCATTTTGGTTTACCGTCGTCGAAGCGAAATCTGAACGATGTCTGCTCATGCCAGACATCGTTTGGTGGATTCGTTTCAGGCGTGCTTCTGATTTCGTGCACAAAGTTAACGAAGTTGTGACCGCTGTGAGACTGAATTTGCAGCGGAGGTGATTCGTATGGTGCGAACTGTTAAGGCATCGCGAGAAACCACAGGTATCGAGCCGCAGGAAGGCTACGAATGGGACGCTGGCTATGTGCCAGACCCGGCGTCTTACCGTCGTGCGAGAATTACCGTTCACAAAGACGCTGACAAATGGGAAGTGAAATTCGTTGCATATGTCGGAGCGAAGAGATTGTTCGAGCAGGACAGCGTCATCGCGGTATTCGACTGTGAAACTTGCGCGAAAGCGTTCGCTCTCAACCTAATCTTCGGTCAAGATTACGCAAGTTGTGCCGAACATTCCAACGAGTTCATCTCCGAAGATGATCTATTTACCGGGACGGTATCGCTGCTAATGGGCGTTCTCGGAATTTCTGAACAAGTCGCCCTCGATGAAGAAACGGTCGATTACATCGTATCTGTCGCACACGAAATCTTTGCCCAGCAACTCGACTGGCATTCTGCGGTAGAACTCTGGGAACAACTTGAAGGTGCGCGAAAGCTAATGTCACTCAACGAGTCTATCAAGGCGTGGCATTCTTTACTGCGTAACTTGTGAGGAGGTGGGATGAGATGACGCAACAGGTAGAGTTACACAAGGATGTGCAGAAGTTTTCGCCGGAAGTTCAGGCGATGTTTCAAAGCCTTTCGCCGAGCCAGATTGCCGTGTTCAACGCGATGTACCGCAAGCGCCGCAAAGACCCGATCGCTACCTTCTTGCTCGCGTTGTTCTTTCCGCCCTTTGACCGAATCTACCTCGGCGACTGGGCGGGAGCGATCCTGAAATTCATTACTGCTCTCGGGCTCTATGTCTGGTGGATCGTCGACATCGTTAGCGCGACACGCCGTGCCTACGAATGCAACGAGAAAATCGCAATAGACATCGCTACACAGGTCAAACTGACCGTAGACCCGAACATCCAAGTCAACATTCCGCAAGAAGAAGACTATCCTATCATCACTGTCCTCTCAGTGCTTGCATTTCTGGCAGTTCTTGCTGCAATCTGTGTCTGGATCGTCAAATTCGTGGGTTCCACGGGCAATCCGTAAGGAAAGAGGTGATGGCAAATGGAAAGGTCGGATCTGTTGTTACAGCTTGAGATTTTACACGCGCAGATAGAATTTGTTCGGAAAGGAATCGAGCGAGTCCATCCTGACTTCGACGAATTCCAACTTTGGAAAGCCCTGATCGCGGACCTGAAGTTCTATGCTCATTGTGGCTGGCTGCGTTTCGGCTCCAAGCCTATTGTCGCCGTGACCGGAATCGTGACAGACGAGCATTTCATGGTCTACCTCTATTTCGAGATTGAAAAGGACAATGAAGACGGACTGTTTGGCTATGGCTACGCATACAACATGACCGATCCGGTTCTTTCGGAAGCGGGTTACTTGTTCACACCGAGTCGCAAGTGGCTTGAGAAGAACGCTGAGTTGCGCGAAGGGTGGAATTAGTCGTCAGGCAGTAGCAGTTCGGAAGGAGCGTGGTCAGAGATGAGAATCGAGCGTGCCATTGATTACGAGCATCTCTCACTGCTAGAACGAGTCCTTGACCTTCAGCCGACTTCTGACCAAGCGGAGTTCAAGTGCTTGTGTCCGTTCCATTCCGAAACGAGACCATCGTTCTATGTCAATTTTGAGAAACGTGTCTTTTATTGCTTTGGTTGCGGAGTTGGAGGAACGCTCACTCGTCTGCTGAAACTTCTCAAGCTCCAACCACAAACTGAACAAGTTTCTGAGGAAACGAAGGCAAACATCTACGATGTCTTACAAGCAGCCCAACTGTTCTTCCGTGACCAGCTACGATCAAACGAAAACGCCAAGCGTTGGTTGAAGGAGAAGGGACGTGAACACTTTCGTGACAGGTTCGGTCTCGGCTACGCTCCTTCCGACCCGAAAGCTTTAAGAGAGGCGCTCTCAAATTTTCCCAACGAATTGTTAATTCAAAGTGGACTGTTTGGAAAATCGCTCTATCCTGTATTGCGCAACCGCATTACGATTCCGATACACGACGAAAACGGTCAACTTATCGGTTTCGCTGGCAGGTCTATAGACGACAGCGAGCCGAAATTTTTGAACACGAGAAATTCCGTCGTGTTTCACAAGCGATTAGTGCTGTTCGGCATGAACTACGCATTATCGCTTTTGGAGAAAAATCGCGGAAACGAAGAGCTGTGGATAGTCGAAGGTTATTTTGATGCGATGCATTTACTCTACAATCAGCTTCCAGCGGTCGCTCTGATGGGAACCGCTCTCACTCCAACGCAGACGCACAAGATAGTCGCGAGAATTCACGCGTTAAAGCGAAGCATCGCAGTAGTGTTCGGCTTAGACCCAGATCCTGCTGGTTTGGACGCGATGATTAATGCAGCACTTTCACTTCTGACACTTCAAGTGCCAGTCCGCGTGGTATTACTCGACCGCGATCCCGACGAGATTTCGGCTGAGCGCCTTAAATCTATGCCGCGATTATCCATCACCGCAGCATTCGTCGAATACCTAATTCGCCGCAGACCGACACCAACCAGCGCAGCGAAACTGCTGCTGAGGCTTCCTGACACGATCCGCAAAAACGTGTGGGCGTTAATGAACACGAAGGTAAAAGTTTTCGGCACGGAATACATGAGAGCGATCCACAAATGCTTTGAAGATGAAAAGCGCCGTCAGCCAAAACGATTTCTGCCGAACCTGCGTGGCGACTTCTGGGAGCTTGTCGTTGCCGCAGCGATAGATCGCGTTTTTGACCCTAAGACTGACCTCGATGACATAGATGTCGCTGCGATTTTGCCAGACCGGCTGAAGAAGGTGTACCAATTTGCGATCGGCGAGAAAGTGCAGCTAAGCGAAGATGAAGAGCAACTCTACGCAAAGTTAGCGCTCTCAAGACCGTTCATTGTCAGCAGAGAAATTCTGCTGAATGGCATCCGCAAAGCTTACTGGCATCGACGGATTCGCGAAATACTCGATGAATTCGCAAAGAACCCAACGCATGAGAACGCTGAACGATTACGCCCAGAATATTTAAAAGCAAAGGAAGAATTCGAAAAGCTGCGCGGTGTAGATACTGACAAACTACTTAACTTTGCTGAGTTCTTCGACTCAATGTTTAGTTCTTGATCATCGTTGCAACAACCTTCGCCAAGCAAAGGAGAGCCCGACGGTGAGAGGAGCCGTCGGGCTTTAAATTTAAATCTCTAAGGAGGGATGTCGTATGAAGGAGCTTCGCATCACGACGCAAGATCAAATCCAAGTCACTCTCACCATCAGCCCGTCTGGCTTCGTCAAAATCTCGGACGGGCAGCGCCAGAAGTCTATGGCGCTTCCGACTTTCACGCGAGCGTATTTCATGAACCCATCTGCCGTCTCTGTCGAACCTGCCGTCCAGTCCGCAAAGATCGTTCTGCCGGACGGCAGCGAGTGGGTCGTCCATGCGGACAGTCTCGTCATCACGAAGGCAACAAAGACCGCTGAGCCTGTCGCTGTCCCTGTTCGATCCGAGCCAGAAGTTGCTACAGAAGTTCGGGTCGAACGGGTTGCGGCAGAAGCTCAGCCGCAACAAGACGATTCACAGGAGGTGGTTTCTATGTCGCAGAATGGCGCTAAGACTCCACGATGGGCGATCGCACTTCAGGCGGTTTTGCGGTCCCAAGGCTTCAGCGACGAGCAGATCCAACAAATCATCGCAGCGGTGTCGAAGGACTCGCGCCGCAAAGAGCGCGAAGTCATCGACACCTCGACACCCGAAGGCAAGCTCCTCGACGCCCTTCGTAAACTCTGGAAAACCCACAAGAAGTTTGGTATTACGTACTCTCGCTCAGTCTCCAAAGATGGGCGCGAGGAGATTGTCTTCGAAAATGACGTAGTTTACTTCAAGTACGACGGACAGGTCATCGCTCGCTATCCAGCCTACGGTGTCGAGTGATGACCGCTAACTCGGGAGAGCGGCACGGCTGCTGCTTCTGTCGTGCCGCTCTCCTGTTTTTTTGTGTCCGTAATCTTTATGCCGACGAGAATATGCGCTATAATTTCGTGCGTAGCTTCGTGCTTAGGAGGTGGGAGAACATGGAAGTTCTCAAAAGTATCAAGGAGTTGCAGGCAAAGGAGATTGAGCAACTGCGGGAACGCTTTCTGGACGAGACTGGGTTGGTCGGTGAGGACGACGAAGTCTACCTCGAAATTGAACCGCAGGGTGACTCTCACTTTGCGGTTCTTCTCCGCTGCAAAACATGCGGCTATCGTGCTCAAATTTGCACGCTTCGCAGAGATGACCCAAGGAGTTGGCGTCATGGCGTAGTCTCCAACGCGGACAATGCGATTAGGAGGTTCTTTGAGCATCAATGTGCGGAGGTGGTCCGATATGGAGGCAAAGCTTCTCGAAGCCCTGCGAGATGATGTCTCCCGACGAATCTCCCGCTTGTTCGAAACCAAAGCACAATCTGAGCCACCGCGCTTAAGACTTTCGCAACTCGGGTTGTGTCCCAGAATGACAGTTCTCTCCGTCAGAACAGGCATTACTGCTGACTTGACCGAAGCGACTGGAATTCTCGCTGCTGGTCACCTCTACGAACAGTTCATTGCAGAAGCATTTGAAGGTGAAGAAGTTATCCCGCAATATGAGGTGACACTCGCTGGAATTACAGGTCACATCGACTTCTATTTCCCAAACCGCAACTTCCTAATCGAATGCAAGACCATCGCAGCTGCACGAGTTTCGTCAGAGTTCCTGCCTGTCGAGCACCATGTTATCCAAGTTCACGCGTACCTTTCTGCACTTTATGAGATGACAGGCGCTGAGCATTTCGCCGCACTTGTATACTTTCCGCGGGAAAACCCTCGCCTGTTCAGGGTCTTCACCTTCAAGTACGATGAAGGCTGGCACTCCGAACTTGTCATCCGCATTGAACTTCTCAAGCACGCAATCGAGACTGGCGAACTGCCGCCGATTCCTGTCGACTACGATCCCGGTAAGTTTCCGTGTAGGTGGTTTTCGAAGATCTCGCGTATGATGGTTCAATGTCCATTCTATGAACAGTGTTGGGCGTCCAAGAAAGCTCAGTCGGAAGAAGAACCGCAAGTTCAAGAAACTGACACCGACAGCGTCGAAGACCTTCCGGCAGACCTTGAAGACCTCGTTGCGTTGCTCCATAGCCTTCGCGAGCAACGCAAATCCATTGAAGACCAAGAGAAAAGTGTCCGCAAGGAAATTCTCGAAGCACTTGAAAAGCGACTGAAGCGCAAGGGAAAGTTCGTCGGCAAAGAGTACGGCTTGCATGTCTACACCGAAGAGCGACGAACTTTGGACACGAAAGCACTTGCGAAAGTGATCAATCTCGACGAATACCGGAAGGTCACGGTCGCGACGGTCGTAGATGTGTGGAGGCGAATGTAAATTCACGAAGGAGGGTGATTTGCTATGGCAGTAAAAACTTTCTCTGTCGCTGACGCAATCTCTCAAATCGGCGTGAAGGTGCTCATTTACGGTCCCACCGGGTCGGGCAAGACTTCAATTGCTAAGACGATTCCCAAGCCCGTCTTGGTGCTGGACTTTGAGGGCGGCGTCCTGTCGCTTCTCAACACTGAAGGCATCTTAGTCTGCCCGATCAAGTCTACCGAAGACCTTCTGCAGACAGTTAGAGAACTTCAATCCGACACTCAGTTTCGCTCAGTAGTGTTCGATGGGCTTTCCATTTTCGTCAAGCGCCGCGTTCAAGAACTTCGTGGCACCAAGGAACGCGTAACTTGGGATGAATGGCAGAAACTCACTAACGAAGTCAGAGCTGCTGTGTTGCCGTTGCTCCAACTACGAAAGCACTTGCTTCTGACTTGTTTGCCACGCTGGATTCGTGAGAAGGATGAGCGTGGCAGGGATGTCGGTCCGATCATCGGCGCGACAATCGATTTAACGCCAGCGTTACGAAACGACTTAGTTGCCGCGTGCGACTTCGTTGGCTACCTTGTCGGTCCGAATGACCCGCTCTTTCCAAATGAGACTGAGCGAAAAGTGATCTTCCAACCGACCAATAGCGTCCAGCTTACCGTCAAATCTCGTTTTCACCAACTTTCCGTAGCAGCACCAGATTTTGCTAGCTGGCTTCGAGTCCTTTCTATCTCTGAGACGGTAGAACAATCAACTTTCGCTGTTACAGTCGTAGGCGCTGAGAAAGCAGAACTTAGCAAGCAGGAAATGCAACCTGAAGAAAATCAACCCGTTTCGCTTGAACCTGAAGAGACTGAACAACCAGTTCAAGAAGCTTCGCAGGAAGCATCCGAGGATTTGACCAGACGGATCTTTAGGGTCGCACGCGAATTAGGCATCGACAATAAAGCACTTGGTAGGCTGGCACGAACCTATTTTGGCACTTCATTCATCCGCGATCTCAACGACGATCAGAAGACGCGATTGCTTGCGCATCTCGAACAGCGACTTGCTGCGAAAAGACGAGAGGACAAGCAACAGCCCACTCAGGACGACGGAGCTGTTATCGAATTTCTGACTTCGTGGCGGCAAGCCAGAGGCAGCGATGAATCGTTCGACTTTGAAGCTGAACTTGCAGAAATCGCTGTCAAGAACAACTGGCTGCCCGACGAACTTGAGGCTGCTATCTCCGAGAAATTACTTGACCGCTCCTTCGACTTCGCACAACTCCCAGATGACCGCTATTGGCTTGCAGCAGTCTCGAATGAATTGCTTAGAGAAATCATTGCTGAATTGCGAGGTGAACAGTCATGAGTAAGCAAAAGTATAAGCCTCCAGCTAGACCAGTTAACTGCTTGAATGTCATGGAAATCTCGAGAATTGCCGGGCTGCCGTACTTTACTGTCTGGATTAGCCTGCGGCGGCTCGGCATTCCTCACTTCAAGTACTACGGCAAAGTTTGGGTTCTCAAGCATGACGCACAGAAGTTTATCGCGTTGCTGAAGCAAATCTACCCAACAAAGGAGGCTGGTGCGGATGGCAAAGATGACGAGATTTCAACTGAAAGAATTCAAACGAGAACTTTGGTTTCAAATCAAACGCATCGAGAATGAACTGGGAATTCTCCCTGAAGACAAGCGCAAGCGGCTCGTCGGTATGCAGAAGAGCCGCTTGCGTCTAGTCTCATTGCTGAGCCTTCTTGCTCGGTTTGAGCAAGATGGTGTGCTTGAGCTTGTTGACGAAACTTTGGAAGGAGGGATGAGCCATGACGATGGAGCCAGTGCGGATTCTGCTCAATCAGGATGGGACAAAGGGATTGTTGTTGTCGAACGCTGATCTTGAGTCGTTCGCGAGAATTATCGCCGATTTTATTGGCGCGAAAGTCAGGATCGGACGCGGTTGGTTAGTGAAGACGATGATGGTCTACGGGTTCGATTGCGTCCTTTACGGTGACAGGCTCTACCCTGTCATCGATTCTCTGGATGGTGGCTTTCTCAAAGTTCGCTATGTAGACCTGACGGAAACTGTCGTGCTGGATGGAGGTGAGGAGCGATGAAGTGCGTGGTCAATGCGGCTCAATTGGAGAAAATGCTCGCACAAATTAAGCCATCACCAATCTTTCGCGGTTGCCTGCTTGAGGCAAGTGGCGATGCTCTGACTATCACGAATGCCGATAGCCGAGCGGTAACCAGCATCTCCATTCCAGCGCGAGTAGAAATACCCGGACGAGTCTCACCCGACATTACGATGCTCAGGACACTGCTCAAAGGCATCGGAAGTCAGGATGTCGAACTGTCGCTCGTTGACGGCATGAACCGACTTCGCATCAAGTTCGAGGCTGAAAACGGAACTGAAAGCGTGTATCTCATCCCATACTTCGATGCCGATGACACTCCGCTGTCGATCGTGCAAGACATCAAGCTCGAAGAAGCTCAACTGTTCGCGTTCTTCCCAACTGATGTGTTGTTGAAACAGACTCTCACGCGAATGAAGAAATTCGTCAGCGGTGCTTATTTCAGCGGTTTCATATTCGTTCCCGAAGATGGGTTCGTTACAGTAATGAGTATTTTACCGCACCTTGCGGCGAAAGATGAAGTTCCTGCCGAAGTGTTCTCCAAGGACATGATCGTAGTGCCAGTCGGCATCGTCGATGCTGAGGTGAAGAATCTCGCGGTCTTGCCGAACGAGAGGAACTGTTGGATTATCGCCCTTAACGATGGCGGGTTCTCTGCTTTTCCATCCTTCAACTTGACCGAAGAGAACAAGCAAATCGTTCAAGTGACCAACGAGCTGTTCAACAAAGAGCCGTCGCTCGTCGCGGTTGCTTCTGTCACTTTTTGGCAGAACCTGAAGAAGGCGATCAAAACGAGCTCGTCCTCTCGCTCAAAGCATTCCAGAAAATACTTGAAGCTCGATTTCGATTTTCAGGAATTCAAGTGTTATCTCTGGGAGTCTGACTACTCAAAGCCAGAAATCTGCTATGTCTCTGGCGAATTCCCTAAGATCGTTGACGGCGCTCCCATCGACGGCTGGGAAGTCATCAGCTTCGCCGCCGACTTGATCTACGACGCACTCGAATTCATCATCGTGCCAGAACGGATCGAGTTCATCGTAAGTTCCGATATCCCAGCGATTCGGTTAGTTCGCGGAAGCTCGTCTTTGATGCTGGCTGCGACGGTAAAAGGAACTGATTACAAGAGCCGGATGTCGGAGGTGAGCCAAGCATGAAATTTGAAAAGCGCAAAGTTCAAATCGCACTTGCCGAACTCACACGAGAACGCAACATCAGGGAGAAATACTACCCGCACGCCATTGCAGAGCGAAAGCTCACTGAGAACGAAGCACAGCGTCGGCTGGAAGCGTTGAACTACGCGATCGAAATTCTCTCAGCGATTCTAAGCAGCATGGACGAGCAAGAAAAGCAGCTTTCAAAGCAACCATCCTTGCTTGGAGGTGAGCGCCAATGAAAATCAAGCACGGACTGAGAGTTTCTCCAGATGGCATTACTGCGGCGTTGTTGATTCCAACTTCGGCGTGGAACATTTTCTTGCGCGTTCTCAACGCTAGACCCGTCGATGTCCTACCTGCTACCAGCAGCGATGGAGAGACGTTCAGAGATGCTGACGGGAAGACTTGGTATGTTGTCGACAAGCTTGAAATTCTTTTGCTTTCGAGGACTTCGAAGGAAGAAGCTGCCAAAAGGCGCATAGGTGGTGATAAGCGATGAGACGAAAAGTGAGCCCTGATGGATTGTGGACTTGGATAATTCTGAAGACCAATGACTTCGCCCATTGGAATCTTTCGTCATTGCAACGAGAAGACAGGGAGTACGTAGAATCGCTGCTGAAGCAAGTCGCATCGAAGATTTCATCTGATGGAGACATTCAGCGGCTGGAGAAAATCCTGAACGAGGTTTCTGGCGATGCCTTCGAGGTGTTAGAGAGACTTGCGATGCTGTTCTAGCCAGCAGGGAGGCTGGGCTGCGATGGGACGAATTAAAAGCTACAGAAAAGGTGCTCGTGCTGAGTACAAGTTGAAATCGGAACTTGAGAGAGCCGGCTGGACGGTTGTTCGTTCAGCCGGCTCTCACGGTTATTGGGACTTGGTAGCGTTCAGGTTCCGAAGAGGTCATGTAGACATTTTGCTCATCCAAGTCAAAGCACAGATACCGTTATCTAAACCGAAGGTAATCATCCAGACTGGGACATTCAGGGCGATGGAAGCTGTCGTTTTTGTGTTCGCAGGTCGGAGACTTCTCTCACGGGAGTTGCCATTCGAAGTAAAGAATCCTTTCGAAGCTCTTGGTCAGCTATCAAGTGCAAAGAAAGCAGCTTCTTGCCTTCGAAAGCCAAAGCAGTCCAAACGCGATCGCCGTGATGACCATAACGCGTGAGGGAGAATTCATCATGAGCGAGCATGCAACCGTTGAACAAAACAAGCCTGTTGCCCGGAACCGCGAAGAAAGCGAATCTATGGAAATGCCCGAACGCTGCAACTTCGAATCGTGTGTTGTCCACTGCGTAGGTGGACAACCACGAAAGCACTCTCCGCTGCGCGCCAGCAAACGGAAGTTCTGCCGCTGTCCTGATGAAGTGACCGTGACCGATGAGAACTCGCACTTGATTGCAGGTCGTCACTTTCACTTCCAAAGCATCATTTCTGCTTCGTTGAAAGAAAGAGCTCGTGAACCTGACATTCATTTCCCTCAAAAACTGAACGAGAGTCGCATAAAAGAGGGCGTCAAGGTTGGTCTTTTTGTTAGCGAATCGCAAGTACGCGTGATTCCCGGGAACACCATCGAGGTGAACTTGTGCGATCGCAGCGAGCGGTCTGATGAAGTGCTCTGCGAAAAGCTCAGCGCCTTCATAGACCTGCTCGAAACCGACAAGTTCGAGTTCATACGCTTGGTCGGGATAGACGCTTTCACCGTCAAGGATGTCTCCGAGAAAGAGCACGAATATCCGATCGACTTTGAGATCCGCCGCTATCTTGGAGGTCTGTTTGGTTATTCTTTGAAGGCAAGCTGCTGCTTTGCGGGAGTTCCATCCGGCAGTGCGCCTGCCGTAGTGAAAGTCTGAGGCAAAGAGAAGCAAATCCATTCGCACTTCCTCCAATTCGCACATAAAGAAGCACTTCCGGACCGCGTAGAAGCTACCTACGAGAAATTATAGCCGCACAGTCGTAACTGTCAAGAACGGAGGTGAAACGAGATGCTCACGCAGGCTCAACTTGAAAAGAGTTTGTTATCGCTCGCCATCCACGACTACAAAGTTGCAGAATTACTGACAACGATGCTGACCGAAGATTACTTTGAAGACCCAGTTCACAAACGCGTGTTCGTTGCGATCAAAAAACTTGTCGATACGCAATCATACATAGACCCGTTCTCGGTTGCAACTTCCATTCAAGATTTCGATGGAAACCTGTTGAAGTTGACAAGTTTCGGATTCGAGAATTTGGACGGTCAAGCGCGAGAGAAGATTGCGCTTGAACGCATCAAGATGCTCAAACGAGTTGTGCTTGCAAAATCGCTTGCTAAACGCCTCTCAGAACTTGCGTCCAGCGCCATTAGGTCGCCGAACGATCTCGCTGAGGTAATCGCTGAAGCTGAAAATGTAATCGGAGAAGTTTTAGCGAGATTTGAACTCGACGAAGACAATGAGCCTCCGCTTCTATCTCAAGTTAGGTCGCTGCTGAACCGCGAAAAGCAAGGTATTGTAACTGGGCTGCCGACTTTAGACAACGCTTTGGTATCGGCAGCGCCGGGTGACTTGTTCGTTGTTGCAGGTCGAACTTCAGTTGGCAAGACTGCGTTTGCAATCCAACTTGCGATCAAATCCGCATTGACGGGCAAGAGAGTCGTCTATGTCACGCTTGAGATGCGCCAGCAAGAGATTCTCTCCAGATTTCTCGCGCACTCAGGAATGTTTCCGCTTGGATGGTTCAGCAGCAAAAGACTATCGCTGATAAAACCGCTTGCGCTCTCGATCAAATTGTTCAACCAGCTTCACATCGAGATCGTTGACCCGTCAATCAACCCTGAAGCGTTCGATATTCCACAACTTGCGATGATACTTCAGAAGTTTTCGCCGCACATCGTAATTATCGACTACCTGCATCTGATGGCTTCTGCCAAAGATGATGGCATGGTAGAAGCGCTTTCTGACCTAAGCAGAGAGCTGAAGAGATTGGCGCTAAGGTTCGGGTGCATAATCGTCGGTTTGTCGCAGATAAATCGTACAGCACAAGCGTCCGAAGCTGACTTAGAACAAATCTACTACTCATCAGCGATTGCACACGCAGCATCGCAAGTCGTAATGTTAAGACCCATGCAAATGCCGCCAATTCAGCTGCCCGCTTTCCAAGAAGAGAACTCTAAGATTCGCCCAATTAACCTCGCATTGACTAAGAACAGGAACGGTCCGACAGTGACCGTTCCTGCGTTGTTTATTGCGCCGTTGATGCGGTTTGTAGAATTGGACCAAAATATTACGCCGATCGTCGGAGGTGGTAAGAATGTCAAAGGTAAGTGATGCGCTCAAGTTGGTATCAAAGTCGACGGTGTTGGTGCTGGATGAGACCTTCTTCTTGCGGCACAACATCAGCCGAAAGGCGTCGCTCAAGTTGCAGTTCGCTAACGCCATCGAACCGTCCACGAAAACGATGAAGGCAGTCCAGTATGAAGAACTCTACAGGGTCCTGTCGGTTCTCAGAGATGTCAGAACGCCAGCGGTTATCGCTCATCACAGACAAGCACTTGACCGTGCCGCCGAAATAGCGTGGATTCGTCCCATTCTCATTGTGCTTGAATGGGACGGCAAACCACAAGTAAATGACCCGAGAATCAAGTTACTGTTCGGTGACGCGATTGCAGTGTTCACGAACTTGTCAATCCACTCCAGCCTCTCAAGCACAGCATTACAGCAACTCGCTAACTCCAACGAAGTCCTCAACTTCGACTACGCTTTATCAGTTGTGTTCGCGCGAAAATCATCGCCTGATGTCCGCATCGAGAATGGTAAGATCAGCTTCGCACAAGACCCAGCACGAAGGTGGTTCTTTTCGCAGCTTGGACTAGGAGATTTTGTTTACCGTTATAATAGACAAGACTATCGAATATTTATCAATAATCCTACTGACGCTGAGAAGCTTCTCAGTTTGATTCATCGCGAAACGATCACTGCTGACCCTGAAGTCGTGAAAGCTTTGATGGATCTCAAGACGCGTTCGGCGACGACGCTTGCGACTGCTCCAATCCATCAAGCATCGCCACTGGCTAGAATGGCTGAGCTTTTGCGAACCAGCAGCCCTACAATTGTCGAGAAAGAGACTAACAAAATCTACCCAGTTACTCCGATTCATCGCTACAAGACCGAACTTGGTGAGGTTTTAACCTTTCACGAAGACGGTTCGGTTGAGTGGGCTCGCGTGGAACGAACGCACAGAAAGCTTCATGTCTACTTGCCATCGGAATACAACGGGAAAAGCTCGTTCAGTGAAGATGAAGTTGATGAATTCGCAGCCGTCTTCCATCTTCCAGAAATTCCGACAGTTGCCGAGGTAGTACCAGCTAGAGTTGAGAAAGCGACAATGATCGTCGACATGATTGAAGAAGTCATCAAAGACAGCACAGGCAAGCATCTTCTCAAGTTTCAGCGTGAAGACTTGATTAGAATGCTGGCTAAGGGTTCTGGCATCTTAGGTTGGGACCCAGGTCTAGGCAAGACAATTGCAGGCTTGGTGTTCGCGCTCGGCGCAGTCTCGATGGGCGCTAGACCGAGAGTTCTCATCGTGTGCCCGCAGGACTTGGTTCACCAATGGATGCGCGAAATCCGAAAATTCTTCGGTGACGAATTTGCTGACCAGTTCATCATCGTTCACAACATCGAGGAATCGATTTACTTGACTTGGCTGTCCAAGATTGTCCCAAAACACATTCCAATCTACGCGATCACTTGGTATGAAGTTCTCCGGTCGACAACTTCGGAAGAGAAACTTTTGCGTCGAGATGACGGCGATGTCTGTCCAGCGTGCAATCGCGTCGTTCGGCACAACAAGTGTTCCGAAGGCTGTCCTTACAATGAAGCAACGCATCTACTCAAGGCGCGTGACGCAGCTTGGTATCTCAAAAAATTCGTCAAAGGCGGTGTGCTTGTGATTGACGAAGCAACTTACATCAAAAGCAGCACGAGCAAGCGCGGAATCGCTGCAAGGCGGTTAGTCACGGCAAAATACCGCTTGCTACTGACAGGAACGCCAATCAAGAACCTGCTCTCGGACTTGCCTATGCTCCTACAACTTGCAGCTAAGCCAAACTCCGACGCCTATCCATTTCCTGCTGAATCTGAAGGCGTAAACAGGTTCTCAAAACAGTTCATGGTTGTCGAACGAAACCTCGAAACTGGACGGCGCAAGTTAGCGCCTGAACCGACGAACATCGCGGTAGCGCAACGGCTTCTGTCAGCGATAATCCTTCGTCGCACCAAGGACCAAACTGGCGAAGACATCGTACCGTTGAAGATCGAAGTGCACAGGGTTCCGCTGACACCGACGCAAGCAGAGTGGTATCGCGCTTGGTGCGATGACGATGTGTTCGAGCGCTGGTTCGTTGAAACTCACAACCGTGAAATTCACCCAATAGCGAAGATCCTCAGCCAAATGTCACACCTTCTGTTCGTCATCGGTCACCCAACTTCAACGACAGCGACTGGCTATCCAGTGAAACTGTCAGCGTTCAGAGAGCTGCCACAACCGACTGAATGGACGCACAAGAACCGACTGACTATTGACCTTGCAACCGAATTCTATAGAGAACACGGCTACGCTGTCGTGTTCGCTCAAACGGTTGGTGTATTGCCGTTCATCGCACAAGAACTTGGCAAGCGAGGCGTTCCAGTTCACTTAGCGGTTGAGAATAAAGGCGGAAAGACTCAATCGCTTTCGCCAGCACGGCGCGGACAGGTCATCACGGCATTTGAGCGTCAGGGTGGAGTGCTACTTGCTTCGATTTCAGCAATGGCTCACGGTCACGACTTAGCGTTCGTGCCGAGAGCGATAATTCATTCGTTGTGCTTTGCCTATGACCAATACGCGCAAGCGATCATGCGCGTTCACAGGATCGTCTCAGAGAAACCTGTCGAAGTCCATGTCATTTGCGGTAGCCGGACACTCGATGATTACTTGTTTGACTTGCTTCGCAGAAAGGACGAAGCAGCAAAGACGGTGCTCGATGGGACGGTAATTGAGCGTTCTGTAGGCATAACGCCCGACGAATGGCAGAAACTTTGGCGTCAAGTCCAAGAAGCTGCTGAGACTATCGAAGTGAAATAAGACGGAGGTGAAGAAGCATGCGTGAGTTGCCAGCTGAAGAGCTTGAACGACGGTTAGCAGAGGAAGTGATGAGCGACATTCCACAACCACTGTTAGCAGTTCTGAGAGCAATTCAAGATGACGATGAACTGTGGGATAGAGTCGTTCATGAAATCGATGCCGAACATCCCGACCTTGCCGCAGACTTTCTGAAAAGCATCCTAGAAATTGCCGATGTAGTTGGAGACAACTCTCAAGAAGCATGGACGCATTATGATGTCGTCTGGGTTGCGCTTCACAACGCAATCGGATGTGAGCACCGCAAGGACGCAGCTGCAAAAGAACTTGCAGCGATGATACCGTGCACCTATTACAAGTTCAGAATTATTCGTCGATCATCGCGAGAGTCAGGTGAGATTTACGCACTGACAACTGATGGCTGGTTGTGCGATGCACTTGCGAAATCTCCTACAAGCGATTAAACTTTAGACCAGTAGCATTAGGAGCGACAATCACAGAAGGAGGCGAATGGCATGAAGCGTCCAATCGGCGTGCATCTGCGGAACGTGCCGGACGATGTAGCGATGCGGATTATGGGTCATTTCGGGAAGCGGTTGAAAGAGTGGATGGACCGCAAGCGAATGGGATTGGTTGACATCGCTTATCACCTTCGAATCTCTTACTCCTATGTGGCATTCCTCGGCAAGGAGAAACCGTATGGGCGTCTCCTTTCTCCACAAAATGCGGTTTTGCTTGCTGAACTTCTCGAAGTCGATCCTGATGAAGTTTTTTCTGCGATGGGTCAAATCAACCCTTACCTGCTTGAGAAAGTTCCACCTGAAGTTTTAGAGCGGGAATTACTCGAGCTTCACAAAAGGCTGCGCGCCGAAATTGAAACTGATAAGAAACCAATGGCTGTGGAATCGAGACCTAAGGTACGAAGTGTTCGTCAGCGAACATCGGATGAAACTGACAATTGATCGGCCGATCGTTGATTTGAATCGAAAACGACAATAGCGGGCGGTGATCGGCTTTGGGTACTCGGGAAATCCAACACTGCGAAGGGAGGCTTACTGCTAATGGTTCGTTACTTTCTAAACGGCGAGGAATGGCAATTCGACTGCGAGGAGGAAGGGTGGCGGGTTGAGAGGGCGTGGCCGATGGCAGGAGCTACATTCAGGCAAATTCTATCGACGATTGTCGAAAGCGATTGGCAGTTGGCAGGGATGAGATTGAGTTGGCGTCCGGATGTAGATCCGTTTGCTGTCTCGTTTCAGCTAGGTGATAATGAAACGCTGTTGTTATGGATTCAAGACTGCGCCGTTTTGGTGTTACTAGTGCCCGAAGAATTACCGCAAGACATTGGATTTCAGATTGGCAACACAGTATCAGTGTTTCTGACGCTGGCGACCAGTTTGCTCAATAAACGAGCAATTTGCGAGTTAGAATCATTGCGAACTAAAAGCACTGAGGAAGAAGAGGATATTGACTGGCATCGCGGTGTGCTCATCTACCAAGCATAGTCGGACGATTTAGATTGTATTCAGCGTTTGGTCGATTTACCGGCGGACATGTAACTGGAGGCGAAGAGACTATGTCAGTTGAGCGCAGGTTGAAGCGGTTAGAGAAGTGGTGCGTGTTTCTAAGCATCTGCGTTTTGGTCTTGGGCGTGCTCTTCGTGTGGTCAACTGGAGTTCATCGCTGGGAAAACATCAGGACGCAAAGGCTTGAAATCGGTCCTATTTACAAGCCAGCTCTTGTTGTCTTCAGCACAAACCCGCTTGGTGACCCAATCGTTCTCATCAATGACCAGCATGGCAAGAAACGGCTTGGAATCACCCTTGATGATCAAGGAAACGCCGTGATAGAATGGTTCGCTGAAGATGGAAGGATATTGAAGAGGCTGGCAGTGAAGTAGACGACTCAAATGACTCCGCCTACTTGTTAATTAGAACTGCCTCAATCATATCTTCTACTTCGTTGAGCGGCTCAATCCAGACACACAACTGCTCTTGCCCTGAGTAGAAGCCATGAAGGGATTCTGCGTAAACTGATGATTCAAGCACTACTCCACAAAGTTCACCGTTCTGATTATAAACTGGAGCGCCGCTTCGTATATCAGACAGGAAGTGTTCTGTTTCGCGTAGAGTGCTTGCAAGTATTACTTTGACTGGTATTTCAATCCTGTTCCAGCTATAAGGAAAGCAACGAACAAAGGTAACTTCTGGTTGCTCAACCTGCAAATGATGCACTTCTTCATTCTCAACCACACCACCATGACGTCTCGGTACAAAGAACACCTCTCGAACTCGAATAAAACTGTCTTTGCTTGGTCTGGTGTTAGCGATTCTCGGGTAACGTAAAGCCGTGAGCCCTTCTACGCGTAGTATAGCCACACCGTAGCCTTTCGGCATAACCAAAACTGGATATGCGCTAAGCTCATGCCTGAATGATTTCACGATCCACTGAACTGGCTTAGGGATGAAATCGTAATTTAAATCTGGAGCCTCGATATACTTTTGCTTTCCTTCATCGACATAACACCACACACTACCAGTACCTTTCCAGCCTGCAGCGCGAGCGCTCGTAAGAACCATGTTCGGTGCAATAACGATGCCTACGCCTCCGAAGTCGAAATCATCCGATCTCGAAAAATCATGTCGATACCAGATCTCAACCAGTTTCTGCATCATTTCTTCGTCAATTATTCGCATGGACTTATCAATAGACCTATCAATTTGATCCGAAAGGAAATTGACGCACGCGCGGAAGATGAAAGCGCATATAGCAACAATTGTCAACAACGCCAGACGGCGATAGCGAGACCCTTCTACATTATTTTCCCAACCTCCCTTTAGCTTAAGTTTGAGGGTATCTGGTCTTTTAGATCGCGATGCACGTCGGCGAGGAGTTCCTTTTGCATTTTTCTTTCCGATCATGATCTCCTCCTCTCTTGGAATGCAGAATGTAACCTAAGACAATAATAATTCTAAGGGCGACAGACTTCGCAAGGAGCGTAGCCTTTCGCGATGGCATCAGAACGGGAAATAGGGAATGCTACTTTGTTGAAGACACCTACATCCATCACGGTGATAGCGCTTTCCGAATTGAGTGATGTAAACGATGTCCATTTGAGTCGGTTGTTGCGTTGTGGGATATTGCTGCCACTGCTGAGTTGGGTTGACTTGGGTCGGTTGTTGTATTGACTGTCTCGGTTGTTGTTGCATTGCAGGTTGCGCTTTAAAGGTTGGTTGCTGTAAGGTAAAAGTTGGTTGCTGCTTTTGCGCTGTCGTTGTAGTGGTTGATTTCCCACAGCCCGCAAGCGAAACGGTCACAAGTAGAATAGCCATTCCCACAACAATGGCACTGCGAACCACAACAATCGCCTCCTTAAGGTCTGCAAACCGAGCAAGGTGAATAGCCCTGAGCGATAGCCTCAGATCGTCTAATTGGGATGGCGCTATATTGCAGGTAGCGGCAGCCAGCCCGATGGAACTTCGTCCCTGTTCGGGTGATGTAAACGATGTCAGAGCCTTCCTGTGTCGCTCTCCCTTGCGTTGCCCGTTCCTGAGTTTCCCTACCAGTCGGGAAAGGAACTGCCCAAATGCCGAGCCCGACAGACCTTGCGGCGGTCTGAACCCGCTGATAGTAATCGGAATGGCGGACATTGGGCGGGATGGTCATGATTTGACCTAAACCAGAAAGCAGCATCAACTCTCCGACCAAAACCTGAGGAAGCCAGACATGGTAAAGACTTCGTCCATACTTGTCCGTCGCTTGAACATCGCTCTCCAAGATGACTTCACGACCTTCAAGCAGCGTTTTCAGGTAAAGGAAAGCCTTGTCGCCGAAGGGTTGGTTTAGTTCGGGAGCATCGTAGCCGATGATGCGGACGGTTTGAAGTTCGTTGCCGACACGGACTTTGATTGTGTCTCCGTCAGTGACGCTGACAACGGTTGCTTTGATGGTTTGACCTTGAGGGACGGGAAACTTGACGGTTTGAGCGGCAACCAAACCGACCACGAAGCCCAAACTCAGATAAGCCCATCGCATCTCAACTGCCTCCCGTTCAAGGGACTGACAACCGCTTCAGCGTCCTTTCGTCGAATACTGAATGACTATGATTCTTGTTGCGGAGCGGTGTTACACGAACTTCGGTGCGCTTTAACTACTGCTTCCATAAAGTTGATTGTTTCCTCAAGAGAACGATCGGCCATTGCGACATTGCACCACCGGTGACCATAGCGGGTCAATTTTGGAGTGTGTCGTATTTCCGTCTCGATCAACGGTTCAACGTGGAACAATTGGATACTTTCAGGCTCGCCTTCTTCGCGCTTGGGTTCTCGCCATGGAGGCTGAAAGACTGACGGACGAACCTTCGTCGGAATTCCTGCGGGTGGTTCATTCAATCTTGCTTTACATAATGGGCATAGCAGTATATCTTCGATTGAAATTGGATCTACTACCTCGGAAAATTGACGTGTTGGCGTGTAATGACTATCTTTAAAAACTTTCATTATTACCTCCACTGATGTTTCGTAATTAACATTGAAGCGGTTATCTAACACAATGACTGCCAGAAGAGCGAACACTTCAATACAATATTCAGCTGGACTATATTCGGCAGCTGGGATAGCACACGAATTTTTCGTCCATTTTTCATCATTCCAGTTTTCTAAGCTTTTGGCATAATTTTCCCATAATCGATGCGGTGCACAATATGGTTTCTTTGTTGTAATCTGCGGTTCATTTAGGTAATCGCCCAAAGACTGTTCACTCTCGAGCTTATAAACCTCTTCTGAGCTATAGACTCTATTATTAATGACAAAATGTATTTTATCATCTCGTATCGATATATCCTCGACCGTGATTGCCCAACTGGGAGTTTCATACGCAATTATAAGTGGATGCCAGCGCAAATTACGATTCGAGAACGGAGATTGGTCAGTCCTTCCTCTCGTGCAGAGAGCATCACGCTGCAATTTCCCGCCGCCTCTCCCAGCTCCAGCATCGCGGGTAAAAGAAATTTTAGCCCACTCTGAGAGAAATTCCTCGCGTTTGTCTTCTTCGCGAATTAATTTTCCGAGCGCTGAGGATAAGCTCTGAGCGATCTTTAACCACTTGCGGTCAAATTCAGTCAATTCCCGAGCCGACACAGTTCGCCCTTTAGCCATAACACATCCCCCTCCGACTTTTCACATTGGTTTCTCCTCCCTCATCACAATCCACTACACTGTCTTCGGAACCGCTTCAAGAGAGCGGTCGATCAAGCAACTGGGCAATGCGAGTTCTAGCTTGCTTTTTCAACTCTATTATAGCACCGACTTCAGCAATAATGCGTGCTCGTTCTTCTGGATCCTTGGGAATAGGAAGCACTATTTCGAGTAATCGCTCACCAACAGTAGAGATCGTGGCTTGAACGAATGTCTTATCCTTTATTTGCTGCTGAACGAGTTTTGTATTTAAGAGATACAACAGCAAATAAGGATGAAGTTCGTGAGGCTTCAAGCAGCGAATTCGTCGAATGTGGCTTTGAATGACCATTTTACCATCTGCTTCTGTCACGAGTGCCGTGCGACCGATGAGAAAGGTTCCGTCGGTGACAAGTAGAATATCGTTTGGTCTGACATCTTGCTTTCGACGAAAGCGTTCATAAATTTCCTCAGGCAAGCCCTTTACTGGGTCGATTTTTACTTCCCAATTGACAATGTCAGTTGTTCTGACAAACGGAATCGGACCTCGGCCGTAGTAAATTGACCCGACCTCGTGTCCGCGCTTAATTGAGAGGACACCGCGTTTTACAAGTTCTCCAATCGTAATCATTACATACCTGCCACTTTTCGACAAACGATCAATTTCCCGTTCTGTCTCTGGATTATAATACTGCGGAACGAGGATATGGTCACGCAATTTCTGCCGTTGAACTATGAATCCAAGACGATCGAAGTCGTCGGGCTTTAAGTTTCCGTTCTTGAAGTCTCTGAACTTCTCTTCTACGATTGGCAACTCATCATCTATGATCCTTTGTCCAAATTCGTCAAAAACGAACTGACCGTTATCGTCAAGCTTGAATAGTGGCTTACCATTTTTATCGTGGCCGACTCGATCAACAATTGCCATAAAGATGGGATAATTTTCCTCAGGCTTATCTGGTACTTTTTCTAAAACTACAACACTTGTCTTAGTGTGAGTACTTGGCAAAAACGTTTCTGGCGGAAGGCTAATAACAGCGGTAACTCGTGCTTGTGTGAAGACGAAGTGCCAAATGTACCGATCGCGTGAATTTCCCAATAAACCATCAGGCAGAACAATTGCCATCCTGCCGCCCGGCCGCAGCAACTGCAAACACCGCTCAATAAACAAAACTTGTGGAGGTTGCGGCTTAGTAGTTCCAATCCGAACCCAAGTTTTGCCATTTGACCTCCAAATATAACCTAAATTATAGCGCATTAGAATGTCTCTATCCTTGATCGGGATCTTTGCTCCAAACGGTGGATTTGTCAGTACTACATCAAAACTTGCATCAGCGATAATTTGTCGTATCTGACTATCCCAACGGTGTGGTGCAAGACTGTCAAGACAATAGATGTTTCGGTATTCACCACCGATCAAAGCAAGGTAAGTTTTCGAGATTTTGACCATGTCAATTTCCTTGTCTATCCCGTAGATATTCGCAGCACTTTCCATGCCAACATGAGTCAAAGACGCAACCAAGAAGCTACCTGAACCACAAGCTGGATCGATGATTCGTTCTCCAGAACGAGGATCGAGGATCTTTACACACATACGCACTACATTACTGGGAGTGAAGAATTGTCCTTTCTCTCCGCGAAGCGATGGTCCATAAAACGCATGTATTGCTTCGCTGATAGCGTCACGGTTTGCCGCGAGTAACCTATACGGTTGCAACATTCGAACGACTTCGTAAATAGATTTGTCATCAAGGTGAATGACTTCATTCGGCATGAAGGTATCAGGAAAACGCTGCTTGACTTTCTCGAAGGCTTCTCGGAGCCGTCGACTAACGCTCTGCGGAGTATCATTTTGAGTAAGTCTGAATAACGACATTCCGTTCAATTCATCGTAGATCTTACAGAAAAGCAGTCTGACCATTTCAGCTCCGAGACGTTCTGCGCGTGGGATGTTACTATTGGTGTAGAGGAAATTATGCAGCCGTTTGAACAGGTCTGGCAATCCTAAAGCCAATGTGCTCATGCTTCTTGACACCTCCTCTTTACGACAACCATCCTCTTTACGATCGATCACCAGATCAACAGATTCTCTATCACCGGTTAATTTTAACCCATCCTCAGCCTCGGCTCGCCTCTTAGCGCTACCGACGTGAACCAAATTGACTAGCGAACGGGCGACCAGTAGCATTCAGCGTGCTTTGCATCTCTGGACTTGACACTTTCTTGATTCTTAACCTCTTCTTCAGATTTTGCTTCAGAGAATCACATTATTTCTTAGTCGTGAGTTTCTTCAGCACCGCATAGAACATTCGGACCATATTGTCAAGTTCCGTCACAGAGGACGAGGGAGAGACACGCTTAAACCGCTTAGTTATGTCGATGGCTTTCACAACGCTCTCCCAACCAAGTCTTCCATTGCCAACGCGCCAAGCAACTCCGTCATAAATGACTCCAAAAGCGTATGAAGACTTGCTGAAGAGTCGCCGTCTGATGCCCATTAAACAGCATATCACTGCAGCGCACCCGTGTTGTGATCCATCCTCTAAATACCATTCTCCATCTTCTGGGCAAGAGAAATTACCGTCACCACGGATCACGGCAAGAGCGTAAGCCTCAGCGCACTTCGCGCAGTCAAAAGTTTTGATCTTCCAGACAACTTGCTTTTTACTACCTTCGTAGCCGATGGCATAGACAGTATAGAGGACGTACTCCTGCCTTCTTTTTTCCTTAATCCTTTCCTCACGAACAAGAATGCGACAGCGATTGAATGCTGAATTGTTAGGGATATAGCCAACATCCCACTGAACCTTGGGCTCGCGCTTCTTTACGCTTCTCTTTTTCCTCTTCGCGGGTCGTTCCGAATGTCCATCCTTTGACTCATTAACCACTTCCAACCACCTCCTTGTAAATTTTGCCGTGAATCGGCTTCGAGGGAAAGCACCAGCGACCGTTATGGGAATGCTCAAAAATGCATTATGATGGCTTGCAAGTATTGACACGCTGATGGTTTCGTCCTATACTGATATCGGACGTGGAAGCGGCTCGGTGGTAAGGGCCTAGGATCACTGAACTCGATGATTGTCAAGAGTTTGAAAATTCGCTCAAAATCGGTAATTTTCTGGCGAAAAAACGGTAGGTAGAGCGGGCGTAGCTCAGGGGCAGAGCATCGGCCTTCCGAGCCGAGGGTCGCGGGTTCAAATCCCGTCGCCCGCTCCAATTTTTTGTTTGTAACTCGCATCATCGCCCCTTTCGCGCTTCCCTCACGA
>Ga0326760_1000031_pt1 | contig 83839 bp, 90 predicted proteins | sample GCREP_S_FD_207668 | JGI IMG/M metagenome (GOLD analysis project Ga0326760, IMG submission 207668) | Hot spring sediment microbial communities from Geyser Creek Basin, Yellowstone National Park, WY, United States - GCR.EP_S | ecosystem: Environmental > Aquatic > Thermal springs > Near-boiling... | reverse complement strand
CCAAGGGATGATCTAGCTTGCATAATAAGTCTTTGAACAGTCGGTAATGGTATAGCTAGGTTCTGGCTTAATTCCTGAGCATTAGCTGCAGCTAAAGCTTCTACCGTTGTTATACCTATCTCTTGTAATTTCTTCAATATCGTGCTCGATATACCTAGCTCCTCTAGACTTCTAGGCTTTTTGCTTTCTGTCGCCATAGGTTACCACTCTGAAACAACATTTAGCATAGGTAACTTAAATATCCTACTGCACCTAACAGAAAGTTTCGGCCAGTGTTTTCACTCCAAGTCTTTTCAGCTAAAATTCTATAATAAAATCTTTTTAAGGATTTTCTGCGAATTCTAATTCTAGGTGTAGACGTATTGAGGATGTTATTAATTCACGCTAAGTACTTCATGTTCAAGACTATTACCAAAGCTATAGATGCAGCAGAAGAAATTTCGGATAATCTTGCTCAAGGTGAGTTTAATAACGTTCTAGTTGTTTTTACAACTGTTGAACTAGATGACGAGAAAAATCCTGAGTTTGTAGTTGCAAGAGCTGTTGAAGAAATTGTTGATGTGTATTCCAAAGTTAAAGCAGATGGAATCGTCATATACCCCTATGCACATCTATCTCCGAGCCTAGCATCACCGTCTAAAGCCGTGGAAATCCTCACCAATATTTACAATACATTAAAACAGAAGGATTTTAAAGTATACAGAGCCCCCTTCGGATGGTATAAAGAGTTCGTACTTCATTGCTACGGACATCCCTTAAGCGAACTTTCGAGACATGTAAGTGTAAGTGAATCTAAGCCGAAGAGAGTTATCGAGAAGAGGTATTACATACTGACTCCCGAAGGAAAGATCTACGATCCCTCATCCTACGTATTTAAAGAAGGTGAAGAGGATTTCAAAATATTAGTTGATAAAGAAGTATTTGGCGTAGAGCTACCGGGAGGTCAAGGAAGAATAGGTGTATACCTAAAAAAGTTCGGGTTTGAATGGGAAGAAATGTCGGATAAAGGGCATATGCGATATCAACCACACGCAACTGTAATGTTGGAGAGCGTCTCAGCTTATTCATGGATCGTGGCCAGCTCTCTTGATATACCTGTCTTCAGAATTAAAGGAACAAATATGTTTAGCTTACGAGCTGAACCAGTGAAACAGCATGCTGAACTATTTGGAGAAAGGATGTACGAAATACCTATAGATAACGAAATATTTATCTTGAGATTCGCGGCTTGTTATCAGCAGTTCTCAATATTAAAAGATTGGACCTTGAGTTATAAGGATCTCCCTCTAGGAATATTTGAGATTGCTGATAGTTATCGTTACGAACAACGAGGAGAACTAATCTTAGGATTTAGGCTTAGGAGGTTCCATATGCCTGATCTTCACATACTTACTAAGGATATTGAAGAAGCTAAACGTATTGTATACATGGTTAGAGATAAAATATTTGAAGAAGCAAGAAAGCTAGGAAGAGATTATCTTGCAATCTATAACGTGACAGAAGATTTCCTGCAAACTAACTTCGATTATATAGTTGACTTAGTTAAGAAAGAAGGTAAACCAGTTCTTCTAGTTGTTTATCCAGCGAATGTATATTACTGGGTAATAAATGTAGAGTATATCATAATAGATGAGTTGAAGAGGCCTAGAGAAATAGCTACTTGGCAAATAGATGTTGGGAATGCAAAAAGATTCGGAATATATTATGTGGATGAGAAAGGTATTAAACATCCTCCTGTTATTATACATACAGCATTGATAGGGTCGATAGAGAGATATCTATACATGGTTTTCGATACCATTGCTCAAAATGAGGCGCGAGGGATCCCACCTACTCTCCCAACATGGTTATCACCAATCCAGGTAAGAATTATACCTGTCAAACAGGAGCATCTCGATTATGCATACAAAATAGCTAAAGAGTTTATGAAGTACGGTATACGTGTAGACATAGATGATAGAGAAGAAAGTTTAGGGAAAAAGATAAGAGATGCAGGAATTGAATGGATACCGTACATAGTGGTTATAGGTGATAGAGAAGTCAATACAAATACCTTAAACGTGAGAATTAGGAAAAGCGGTATACAGAAAGTTATGAGATTAGAAGAGCTTCTAGATATTCTAAGAAAAGATTTAGAAGGATACCCCTTAATATCTTCGGCATTACCATTGACACTAAGTAAAAGACCTGTGCTCTATTACTTAAGACCTCTTAAAGAAGAGGGTGCCGAAACATAAGAAAATTTCTATGTTGAATCATCGCTCTTGATTATCGAGGTTTTTAGTTATGACATTAGTTGAAGTCTTAGTTCCTACAAAAATCACATTATTTGGAGAACATGCAGTTGTTTACGGTATACCTGCTATAGCTTCTACAATCCCTGTTTACATAAGGATCATTGGTAAAAGGATAGATGAAAACATCGTGAAAATAAGAATAGAGAAGGGAATACAAATACCATCACAAATTTTTGTGGTGAAAAGAGATGAAAATGTTTACGAAGTTCTAGGTGATCAGAATTATACTAAAAAAGTATTACAGTACATTATTGAAGCACTAAACTTATGCGAAGAAAGATTAGGCTTGAATACAAGATCCCTTGGATACGATATATCTATAGAGAGTTCATTACCACAAGGAATCGGGTTAGGGACCTCTGCAGCTATTTCTGTAGGTATTACAACATTATGTATGGCATTGAATAACTATATAATAAACTTCGAGGAGCAAAAATATGAAATAGCTGAAATCTCTTGGAATGTGGAGAAAAGAGTTCAGGGAAGCGCTAGTCCTATGGATACCTTCACCATAAGCTTAGGGGGGTTAAGATACATAGAGCCTCTCGTACCTGCAGCTCACCTTATAGACATAAACTACGAGATACCACTATTGATAGGGTATACTAATAGGGTAGGTACAACAGCTGAGCTGATTCGCAAAGTTAAGTTATTGAGAGAGAAGAACGAGAACCTATTTAATAGTGTATTGAATACCATTAAACAAATTGTTGAAAAAGCTAAGGATGCTATAAAAAATGGAGATATTGAAACCTTAGGTATACTCATGAATATAAATCACGGTTTACTCAGAGCACTAGGGGTTGTAAACTTAGAACACGATCTGCTAACACATATCTTATTAAAAGCAGGAGCACTAGGGGTAAAAACTAGTGGTGCAGGAAATGGTGGAGCATTCATAGTTTTAGCACCTTCTGAGGAATCTTTAAAGAACCTGGCATTCGTAGCAGAATCCCTAGGAGCAAAAATTGTTGCCAAAGGTATAGTGAAAGAAGGCGTTAAATTCTATATCCGTTAGGCAATAGATGCTCAAATCGCAGCTTAGTAATGAGGTTAAACATGGGTAGATGTATATGTACTATGAAAGAACTTGAAGATCTCTTAATAAGGTACTGTATGTTGTTAGGAACAATGTAGGAGGTATACATCAATAGTGTATCGATTATCTAAAGTCATTTCTAATAAAACGTTAAGGAAAATTTTGATTGATTGATTTACTAAAGTCCTAGCATATTAGGAATGGGTATGAATTACCTAGATGTGCACTACTTCCTTGAACAGCTATTTAGATATCGAACCATTAGCAAGCATATTCTGTCTTTATTAAGTACAGAACATAGGTTGAAAGCTTTGTCCTTACTAAGATGGTGTACTGATAACGGTATAGTTGAGGAAATCGACGATAGGATAAAACTTGTAAAACCAGTTGAACTTCTCATCTCATTACAAGCTTTCGGTATAGCACCTGATAGATTCAATCTCTATATAGCATGGCATGAGTTCGAGCAGTATATTTCACGTATATTCGCGGAATTCAATTGGTATGTATACCTAAACTACGTCCATACAAAAGCAGATAGATTTCAAATAGATGTTATATCTATAAATGATGTTTTGAAGTTGGCGTTATTTATAGAATGTAAACGCTGGAAAAGTTTGTCGAAAATTCGATACAGTATCAATAAAATAGTTGAAGATCATATAAAGAGAATTGAGAAGTATATGCGTAATTGTGAATGGGTTTGCATTAAGATACCGAAGCTGAGAAGTGTGAAAAATATTTTGCCTGTTGTTATTATACCTATAGACTTTGATCCAAAAGTTCTTGATGGTGTGCCTATAATCTCAATATTTAAACTACATGACTTTGTCGTAAACATAGATGTGTATATAGACTCCTTGAACCTTAAGTTGTATAGGAATAGATGCTACATCGATGTAACCTAAGACTTACTGCTTCATTCTATAGAAAGCTATTGCTGCATATCCTACAACTATATCTTCTTCACCTGTGACATCACCGGAATGATAATATTTCAGAAGCTCAGCTTTGCATTGATGTAGTTTAGCGTATTCCATCGCGATCGCTATAGCCCCAAAACCGCAGACAGTGGCGTCGTATCTACGAATTAGATTTAAAAACCCTTTCGTATCCAACTGCATTATCTTCTCTATGAACATTAGGTCAAGTTTTCTAACATTCTCACTAATGTTTTCTCTAAATATTGTGTAACCATATATAGATCCATGATGCGTGAAATCAGATGAAGCTATAACAACACATCTTTTCATAGTCTGAGATACCGATTTGTATAGTATTCTTGCAAATTCACTAGCTTCATTATATCCTAATTCTTTAACAACAATCGGAACTATCTTAAAATCTTGGTACAGATATTGTAAAAATGGTATCTGGACCTCTACTGAATGCTCCCGCATGTGGGCTAGCACATCATCTTCCACATACCTACATCTATTCTTGAGTTTCTCAATAAAATCTATATCAACCTCTACTTCACCTAAAGGCGTAGACCATTTTTTGTAGTAAGTAGTAGTGGTTATAATACCTCCAAAACCTGTGTGATTAGTTCCGAGAATTATTGCTAAATCTATTTTTGGTGTATTCTCAGCTAATTTTTTATAAAACCAAGCAGCGCATGAACCTGAATAAGAATAACCTGCATGTGGAACTATCCCTGCTATAATCTCTAAATTTCCTTCGGATTTCGTAGGCAGAGCTCCAGGTCCTCGAACAGAATCTCTGAACATACGTTCAATTTCTTTTAATAGTTTATCCTTATTTATCGGGTAGAAACCCCATATACTAGCTTGAGGTTCCCGTGTTTCCTCTTCCCGCATAGCACTACACCTCTAAGTTTTTTGTCTAAACACCTTATATTTTTTCTAAATATCTCATGTCTTCAACATTTAAGTTCCAACCAAGTGCTCCATAGATTTCATCTATATGAGCCTTACGTTCAGCTTTTGGTGTTGGAACTACTGTAGATTTAGATATGAGGTAGTTAAGAGCTACTTGGATAGGTGTTTTCTTATATTTACTCGATAAATAAATTAGCCTTGAATTCTTTAAAACAGCTCCTTTTTCTAGAGGTGAACAAGCAAGAAATGTTATATTATTCTCTATTGAGAATTTGAGAATATCTTTTTCAACTCTTTTATCGAGGACGCTGTACTTATATTGAATAACATCTATGTTATACTTAGAAAGCATTTGTATACTACTTGATAGATCCTTTAACTTTAGATTAGCTAAACCTATATATCTTGTGACCCCCTTATCTATGAGTGATTCTAGGATCTTAACCTGAGTACTTAAACCAACGATTTCATTTAAACCATCCGCTACAACTATATCGACATACGCTAAATTCAACCGCTGAAGACTCCCATTAATAGCTTTAATAACGGTTTCTAAACTAGAGAATCTTACAGCATTAACCCTTAAAACAACATATATTTCATCACGTTTAAACCTCTTGATGACCCTGCCAATAAGTTCCTCTGCTAAACCATCACCATAGGCTTCGGATACCTCTACAAGGGTTAAACCTAGGTTAAAAGCATGTATTAACGCTTCTTCAGCTAACCTATAGTCGTATATACCTTTAGTACCGATACCTATTACAGGTATCTTTTCCTTTGCATTCCCTAAAACTTTAAACTTGTGATTTGATTGAATAGCCATTTCCAAGACCTTGAGCTTTACACTCATTTAATTTATAGTTAAAGTTTAGTGGTTTATTATCGTTACGAAAAAGCTGTCAGTACTTTACACTAGATGGTCAGCTCAAACACAGATCATCAAGTCTCAGCTCACAGCCGTATCATCATCCCTAGACTACACTATTTTAAGATTCCGTATTTAGGGGTAAACTATGTTATTGAAGAGAGTTCCGCAGAAATATTTAGTTTTTTCATGCTCAAATATGTTAATTACGGAAAAACTAGGTTTAAAAACGAAGTCTATTCCGCAAATATTTATAATAAATGAGTTGAACGATTTTAAAGAAGTTCTTAAACTATACTTCAAGGTTATCAATACTTACAAAGATCGTAAAGACCGCGAATCGTTTTCAATACCAACATTTTGTAACTGGTATTGGGTAAACGATATCAGAAGTAAAGGCTATGAGGTTATCCCTCAATCTATACTCTTACTTCTTAGAAGACCTAGACCTACGTCTCCTCTCGACTTACAATTATTAAAAGATGATCTGATGCTCTGGTACAAAAAATTAATTGATATAATCGATAGAAAATCTTTTGAATTTATTTTCATTTACGATACACATCGTTTATTTCATATACTAACTAAATACATACCTTTGTTACTTTTATACAAAGAGATGAATATAAGTGAGACAACGCTAACTTGTTGTTATAATGAATCTGTATGTGAGGGATACATAGGCGAGTTTGGGGATTTTTCAGTACTTTTTAATTTTTGTGTACCGAGTATATGTAAAGACAGTTTTCATATATTTAAAGATATAGACATTAGTATTAATCGTGTAAGAAATCCTCTTTTCGATCTCAGTAACTATGTCCATGAAAATATCAAGCGTGTTCAATACGATATCAACCTTAAAACACTGATGCAAGTCTCTACTGTTCCAGGATTTATTATAGAATTCACCACATCCTTCACAAAATTCTTATATGAAGAAGTTGATTTAGATTTAGATAGTGTTCTATATGTATGGCTACCCTTATCATCATCTGTTTTCATACCTATGATTAGTGAACATGCTAAATATTTAAGTATACGCAAGGTGATAATCATTGATATTATCAATAATATCGCTGAGTTTGGATCAATAAGTTTGGATAGAATATGGATTAGTATTTTAAAGAACTTGGTTAAAATAAGAGAAACTAAGGTGGTTATAGGAATTTGAAAATAATTTTCGTTTCAGTGAGGTTCGAAATCATCATGTATCAGACGAGAGCGCCTACATCATCTAGAGATGATATTACTTCCACCTAATGCTAATGGAAATATCATAAGCTCTTCACAATTTTGAGGTACCCCCTCATCTATATATAACTGTTTATCGTTACACACAATAACGATTTCATCAAATTCGAATTTTATTCCGTAGTCCTCTTTTACCTTATTCAAAACTTGTAAAACATTTACTCCTTCGTTTACACAAAGTTCAATTGTATTCAAACCACTTCTTACCTCAGGAAAACCCACAATCTTTAACCGTAAACATAACATTTAGACCACCTAGATGTATCAGCTAGGCGTCATTAAGTCATCTTTACTCCTCTCCGTCACCATTCATCACGCTAAAGTGTATATCTGGTTCTGCAATTTAAATACTCTTAAGAGCTTCTACTAAGAACGCCGATATTCCTACAAACACTGCTATCTTAAGTATTCTCGTTGCTTTTAACGCGTCTCTGGGATTTAGAGTAGATGATATAATTAACGATATTAATACTGTTAGGTCTACGCCTACCAACGCTATCACTAAGTAGTATATTGAGTATCTTAACATTAGGTACGGGACAATGCTAAGCATAATTAGAATTGAAAATATTACAACTGAGCTCATATAAGCTATTTTAACACCGAAACACGTAGCTATAGTTTGTATTCCGTACTTTTTATCCCCTACAACATCCTCTATCCCTTTTAGGAATTCTCTTCCCAAGTTTAACAGAAATGCAAATAATGATGCTATTGCTACATCAGATATCCTAGCATTATTAATACCGAATACTGTACCACCGTATACTATAGATAAAGCTGCTAGAAATGCTACAACAATATTTCCTACAAGAAGTACTTTCTTCAACTTATATGAGTAAAGATAAGATAAAGTGAAAGCTACTGAGGCAAGTAAACCAGCAAGAAAACTGATATTAAACGCTATCGCGATACCTGTTAATCCCATAATAATGGATGCCGCTAAAGCTGATTTTGGTTTAATAATACCTGATGGTATAGGTCTCCAAGGCTTATTTATAGAGTCTATCGGAGCATCAAAATAATCGTTTATGATGTTGCTACTACCCCCTATAGTAAATACCGATAAAATCAGTTTTAATACGTCAATAATATCAGGATACCGACGATAAGCGAGAAGGTAGCCTATTATTGCGGCATAGCTTAGAGCTATACAGTTGCCTACCCTAATTATAGAAAACCATGCTGAAAACTTATCTTTAAATCCCTTTCTCATCTTTAATTACCATGAACTTAGCCATTCAGCGTATTCTTTAAATAATCTTATTTCTTCGTTCTTCCACCTAAGGTACTCTGAGGGTTTTTGAGGATAGGATAGATATAGCATACAAGCTTTGTCCATGTATTGCTTAACTTTATATAATTTTGCTAAGAATGAAGGTCTTGATGTCAATGTTAAAAGCGATCTTAGTCTATCAAAAATTGATGTTGTGAGAATACCTCGTGCACCCATGGTATAGACTTCTTCTCCGCTAACTAAGCGTGATCTAAATACGAAGTTGTAATCATTGTTATTTAATTTCTGCATAAACATTCTTAAAACATCTAAAGACGCTTGTTTAGCTCCGTAAGCTTTATGATACATTATATGGTATTTCCAGAGATCTTCGATACTTACACTGTTCTTTGTTAAAGCCTCTGATACTACATCTGCAGCAAGTTTAGCGCTAATCATAGCAGATCCTATTCCTCCCCCATGAACAGGGTTAGCTGTTGCAGCTGCATCCCCTATAACTATAAATCCATTCCAAACCATACAAGAAATAGGTCTTCTAGTAGGAACAAGCCCTCCACCAGCATGAATTACTCTCTGAATTGCTCGACCAATTCTGGTCCTAATGTATTTATCATAATTTAGCTTAGGGTTTACACGCCCTTTCCACTGAAGACCTAGACCTATATTGTATATACCTTTACCTTTCGGGAACAGCCACCAATATCCGCCGGGAGCTATCTCGGTATTAATGTATATGTAAGCGAATTTCTCATCTATACCTTGTATATCGCCCTCAACTATCTCTCTATACGTAACATTGAAATCTTCCCTGGGTATTTTTTCGGAAACCCACCACTCAGAAGGTAATGAAGTTCTAACAACTGCTGGAACCCCTGACGCATCTATCACAATCTTGGACTCTATAACTTTTGTATAACCATTTCTATCTTTTACAACTACCCCTTTTACCCAAGAGCCTTCCAAGATAGGTTTAACAAAGTGGTATTCCAAGAAAGGTTCGGCGCCGACATTCACCGCAGATTTATATAACCTATAACCAAATTTCTCTCTATCTAGTGAAAAACCTTTACCTAGCACATCAATAATATGCTGTTCATCAGGTGAAACTACCCGAACACCTTCATATACACCTGTGGCATCATATCCAATAGTAGGAGGTTCTAGCCCTAATTCTATGAAATGATGCTCGCCAACAGCATCACCACAAACTTTATGCCCAATGTTCTCCTCATTCTTAATATCAACCAAAGCTACTTTAAAACCATTTTTAGCAATGAAGTATGCTGCTGATGATCCTGCAACCCCGCCCCCTACAATGACGACATCGTATTTTAGGACCATATCATCAAACCTTTAACGTATTAATCTTACAGAGAAATGTTAATCCTCGAGAGGGCTTAATAAATATGTTTTACAAATTTGCCACGTTTTCTCATTACACATATACCCATACGGAATATCCTTCCGTTAAATGTCTGTGAGACCTTATCCTAATGCACCTGGAAACCTTTGGATGGAATTTCATGTATTTGAACCTACTTAACCCTTTATCACCTAAGTTAAGCTACTGACGCTCTATCTCTACAACATCTTTTCCAAGTAATTTAAGAACTTTAGATACAACGTATTCGTTCTCTTCAAATGCTATACTACACGTTGTATAGACTATCTGAGCATTAGGTTTAGCCATACTTATAGCTGAAATTAAAAGCTCTATTTCTTTTAGAACAAGTTTCGCTAAATCTTCTTAAGAAGTCTTGGTTTTACGTGTTTTATTAAACATTATAGCACCCTCAGCACTATAAGGAGCATCTAGTAAAACATAGTCAAATCTCATTACCAATTTTTCCTCGGAAGAACATGACCATCTTCTGCTATCACTATTTATGATGATGCTCCATTCCGTAGAGAATGGATATCAACGATTTTAAGCGCTTTCTTGAAATATCATTCGCTACCAATAATCCTTTATCCCTCATCAGTATTAACATATGTATACTTTTTCCTCCAGGTACTGCACACATATTTAAAACTTTTGAATACGGCAACGACAACATCATTGTGATAGGTATATGTGAAGATTTATCACTATATACATAATAATAATCTTTAAGATATTCATGGGATGCCCTAATAGTTGGGCTTTGCGACTACCTATTTACTGTAAATCCAAGGTCGCACCAAGTAATCTTCTCTATTTCAGAACCTAATGATATAAGCTTCTCTATCATAATTTCACAATCAATTCTTAAGCTATTACACGATATTGTAGATCTATATTTATAGTTATCAAAGGTCTCTAGAAGTTACATTGTCTCATCATATCCTATCATTTCTAGATATCTTTCAACCATATAGGGTATATAGCCATACTTTTTAGCTAAAGTTTCAGTATCACTACTTATCTTCTCCACTTGATACCGTTTAGAATTGTTGATAATTCTATATCGATTCTTTTTAAATCAGTTGCGGGTTCAACGATCATCAATCACTCCTTGTAAGCTTCATCATCTCTTCAAACTAATTAACTCTGTCTACCTTTATAATTCATAACGGTTTCTAAGAAGAATACAAAGATAGGTGAGGGATCTAAAGGTTTACTTCTAAACTCTGGATGTGCTTGTGTTCCGATGAAAAATTTGTTGCTAACTAATTCCATGAATTCAACGACATCGCCATCCTTATCTTCACTTATACCGCTAATTCTAAACCCGCAGCTTTCAAATAAGTCTATGTATTTCATGTTGACGGTATACCTATGTCTATGTCTTTCAATAATGATGTCTTTCCCATATGCTTTATATACGTACGATCCTTTGAGTAATTTTATAGCTCTAGCACCTAACCTCATAGTGCCTCCCAAGAACCCGATATTTCTTTGTGAAGGAAGTAGATCTACAACAGGTTGATGTGTAGAAGGGTCAAGCTCTACGCTATTCGCATCTTTGAGCCCTATAACATTTCGTGCAAACTCTATAACCATTAATTGAAATCCAAAACATATGCCAAATGTTGGTATATCGTTTTCCCGTAGATATTTAATCGCTTTAATCTTTCCTTCAGCTCCTCTTTTTCCAAACCCAGGCAATATTATAGCCGCATCAACATCTGCAATTTGTTTCCCAATTTCTTTAATATCCAAATCTTCAAGCTCAGAAGACTCTATCCATCTTAGATGAGGTTTAACGCCTGTAGTAGCTGATGCATGTTTCAATGCCTCTATTATGCTAAGATAACTATCTCTTAGCTTAGTATACTTCCCTATCATAGCTATGGTAATATCAATTTTAGCCTTCTTCAACCTATTAACAAAATCAATCCATTTACTTAAATCAGGCTCACGATAATCTAGCTCAAGTTTTTGGGCTATTAGCTTAGGAACCCCTTGTTCATGAAGAATCAATGGTACTTCATATATTATCTCAACATCGTGATTCGATATCACGTATTCAATTGGAACATTACTGTACAACGCTATTTTTCTCCTAGCTTCATCTACAAGAGGTTTTTCACAACGCACAACAATCATATCAGGCTGGATACCGATTCTACGTAGCTCTTGAACACTATGTTGAACAGGTTTTGTTTTTTGTTCACCTGTAGCCTTTAGTGTTGGGGTTAAAGCTACATGAACAAAGAATGTATTTGAAATTCCTTCCTCTAAACGCATCTGTCTTACAGCTTCTAAGAAAGGTAAACTTTCTATATCACCTACTGTTCCCCCAATTTCGATCAACGCTATGTCTACGTTATCCTCTTTTACTACTTCTCTTATAAGAGATTTTATCTCGTTAGTTACATGTGGTATTATTTGCACAGTTTGACCTAGGTATTCACCTTTTCTCTCTTTGGTGATAACCGATAAGAATACTTGACCTGTGGTTATGTTATTCTTCTTACTAAGATTTTTACCGAGAAACCTTTCATAATGGCCTATATCTAGATCGGTTTCCCCACCATCATCTGTCACAAAAACTTCGCCATGAGCATAAGGATTCATGGTCCCTGCATCTACATTAATATAAGGATCTATCTTTATTGCTGTTACATTGTATCCCATGGATTGAAGAAGCATAGCTATAGAAGCTGTTGTAACACCCTTGCCCACACCACTGAGCACTCCACCAGTTACAAAGATGTATTTCGGCATTACATAAACACCCGATACTCTATCTCTATATCATCAGATCATATCTTTGATACTTTAAAAGATTTTAAGGTTGTTGTAAATAACAAATACAAGGTATTCAGTACAATTATTACATAATTTCTACTTGATCCACATGTTATACCCTTTTTTCACTAGAAAGTATTGGTATCTGAGTTTATTCAATCTTAATCGTATGTATCGATTCACATTGATAGAATTCATTTGATTATCAGTTATACTTTGGTATAATATTTATAATACTTAGGTATTCCCACCCCTCTTTTTCTATATAATACTACCACATTATATATGTTGAGGGAATTTACGAAATGGATACAGTACTGGTTATGCTTGTAACTATTGTTTTCATCGGGATAGCTATGATTACATCTGTGCTAAGTACAAGAATTTCAAAGAATACATTTGAAGAGACCTCCGAAAACAATCCAGATAACAAAGATGAAAATAACAGCAGTACGTCTCTATTATTTGGATACGCTTATAGCGTAGATACATCGAATTCTGCAATAATCATAGTTGTTTTAGATAAGAGAAGGAGTTATGTTAATTCTCATAATATCCAGCCTTTAACAATAAAGGTGAGGGATCTTGATAACACAAAATAAGTTCAAAAATAGTGTGAATACCCAATTGCAGTATTTGAATTTCTTAATCGTTTTTGGATTGATTGTATATATATCATCAAATCTCCAAACCAATTATAGATACCCCGACCTCATATATCTTGTAGTTCTTACATTAGCTAACTTTATTCTAGTTGCTGTTTATATCTATAGCATAAGTTTCTCTCTAAGGTCTTTAACTATTTTCAAATACATGCTACGAGTTCTTTCTATTCAGTATATATGTTATATCTTGAATATACTTAGATCAAGTAATCTTAATGTTGTACAAAGCTCAACATTATTACTATCACTAATATTAATCATGCAAGCGATTTCTGCAAACTTCGATCCACTACTTTACAGCAAATACAAGATAAAGCTCTTAGACATAATTTTAGCTTTGGCAACAATTATCACTGTTAACTCTATACTTAGATCTAACCCCTGCCCATTCATCTACTTTTTGTTAACTTCAGTTATATTAATAACTTCAATTACATTGTTTACCTTAGGTAAACGTATACTTGCTTACCTTGTTCTCTTAATCTTTATATTCTTCTCACCTCCTGATGTAAATGTTCTCTTAGTTAGAGTATTAACAACAATAGCGATAATAACTTATATCGAGGGATTTGTAGATAATATAGTTTCTAACGCTTCTAGATCTCTACCTAGCTATACCAATGCTAATCTTATTTCAATTATTATCTTAATATTCATATCAATTATTATGTCTCAACTGATAGAAGGTACTACGATAATGTACTTGATATACATTCTCGCTATAACTTTAGTAATAATTATAAATAAGCTTGTTAATTAAGATTAAGTCCTAGACCAAACAATTTCCCCACCTCTTTTCTCTATTCTAATAACCCTATGAATTGGTATAGCAACTTCTCTCCCATCCTCAGACTCCACATAGATATAATAGTTGTCGACATGCTTTATAAGTTCAAAACTTAAATATTTTGTACCTGAATTACATTTCCTATCGATAATTACTAGCATGTATTGATTTAAAGAGTCTTTATACTTAAAGAGTACCTTATTTATTATCTCTTTTATCCTCAATATCAAGACCTATTTAGCGAGTATCTTGCCCTTAATAATAAAATATTGAGAACAAAATTATAAACATTTAGATTCAAATAACAGGGCTCGCTCTATAGACAGGAATATATCTAGATCAAAGAGTTTAACTGTTATTATAGAAATAGATTTTATTCAAACCTATACAATGATTAGTGAGGTTACGTGTATGTATAGGGTCGCAAGAATAGATGTAGGTAATAAGAAGTATTATGTGAAAGAGTACCCATTCAAAGAAGTTTTAGGACCAATAGATTTAGGTGTAAAACTTCATTACGAATTAGAATCGTGGAAGTATGATGTGTTTGATCCTCACAACGTCTTAGTACTAGGTGCGGGACCTTTTGCTGGAAGTATAATCTTCGGTTCACATAGAATCGTCGCGGTATTTAGAAGTCCAGAAACTAAAGGTTTACACTTTGCCGCCATGGGGGGCGCTGCCTATAAAATCATTGGCTGTGGTGTTCATGCTATCTCAATTGAAGGGTTCTCATCCAATCCAGCTATCGTTATGATTGAAGGGGGTGACCAAGGTAATGTTAAAGTATCGTTCGATCACATAAGTATGGATGAACTAGAGAAGATATTCAAAGGTTATGAAGGATATATAGGGGCTTTTGCATTAGAACGTTACCTTATAGATCATTATTGGGACTTTATCTATAGAACAAAAGCTAGACCTATTGTTGTAGGCCCTGCCGCTTTTAAAACAATCTATGGAGCATTAGTATCTATAGATATTGACTACAATAAGAAAACCTTTATACACGGTAGAGAAGATTTTGCGGCAAGAGGGGGTGGAGGATCTGTTCTAGCAAGAGCACATAATGTTGCTGCTATAATAGCTGGAGGTACATGGAGACCAAGCCTGCCTGAACAATTAAGAGATCTAGCGAAATTTAACGAGTACTTCAAGAGATTAACAGGGGTAGATTTCATAACTACAGTGAATAAAGCCGTAGTCAAGTACAGATACGATGAATCGGTAAAGGCAGGAGGAACTTTTGGTGTGAACTATCCTCATTACAGAGAGCTTGTACCCTTATTCAATTACAACAGTATGTATGTACCAAAATATACAAGACACAAGCTTGTAGAGATATTGCTAGAAAGGTTCTGGTCGCCCTTTGTTGAAGAAACCTTTGTGAAGAAAAAATCTTGGGAAACCTGTGGCGAGCCATGTCCAGCAGCATGTAAAAAAATATGGAGGGGGAAGAAGGTCGATTATGAACCTTTCAACGCCATGGGTCCATTTATAGGTGTTTTGGATCTTAACATGGTAGCAAGAAATGTTGATATAGGTGATCAACTCGGATACGATTTAATAACGCTAGGGCATTTAACTGCCTGGATTCTTGAGGCTGTATACAAAGGTTTGTTAAAACCAGAAGAAGTAGGTCTCAAGGATATGCCTAATCTAGATCCTCTAGCACTAAATCCAGAACTATGGATGAAGAATGCTGAACTGGCTAAAGAATTCATAATTAACTTAGTAGAGAAGAGAACAGATGTCTTAAAGATTATAGCCGAAAAAGGTATTAGAGCTGCTGCTAAAGAACTCAATAAGATGTTTAAAGACCGAGTTGAGGCATCCCGAGTAAAATTCGAAGATCTAATAATCTATGTTCCCTACGGTGAAGATGGATACATAACCCCTACATTTTATTGGTCTCCTGGAGTCTTGATGCCTTTAGCTATCTCAGGTAAATATTTAACTAATTATACACCTACGTTTAGCGAACCAGAAGACTTTGCGAAAACTGTTGCCATTAGAGCTGTGAAAGAACTTCTTGTAGAAAATGCAGGTTTCTGTAGATTCCATAGAGGATGGCTAGAGAAATACCTTTCAGATCTCTACAAATTACTAGGTGTAGAGGTAGATCTAGATAACTATGGAAGAGAATTATACCGTAAAATAGCTCAATACAATATAAATACAAGAGCAAAACCAACATATTTAGAAAGCGAAAAAGCTAAAGATCTAATATATTCAATAGCTTTAGAATTCTGTAACATTAACTGGGTACATAAATTCTTAACCAATAGAGAAGAAGCTATAAAAGAATGGTGGATTAGAGCTTCAAAAACTGTAGTCGAATATCTAGGTTTACCACAGAACTGGATAGAGATTACACAATGATTTTTAATAATATATAGAAATGAGTAGAATCTTCAACGTTCATTATAGAGAATATATTCTCTAAGCTTAAATATTCTTAAAACATCTTATCCTAACATATTTTACGCTTTTCCCTAGAGATACATAACATATAAAAACCGAGAACATATATATCTATGGGTGAAAGTATGGCTACAGATGAAGAAACTCAAGCTAAACTTCGTCGTGGTATATGGATCGAAGGAGATGTTATGTACGTTGTTGGGGAAGAATTCATAGAGAAAGTTGCAAGTGCACTTGCATCACTAACACGTCTTAGAATCCTTGGTTTAATATATAAAGAGGAAATGGGGATCGAAGATTTGGCTGAGAAATTAGGGCAAAGTAAAGCGAATATAAGTACTCATGTTAAAAGATTAGAAGAAGCCAATATTGTTAGACCTATATATCTACCTGGACAAAGAGGTATTAAGAAAATAGCTAGACCTACAGTAAAGGAAATCCGAATACTGTTACAGGAACTAGCTAAGGAAGTTGAAGAAAGAATGAAAGAAGTACCTCTACCTCCAGAAGAAGCACCAAATGAATAACTTGAATAGTCTAACACTCTCCGGATTTAAAGACTATTTAAAACAGTGATATTTGAAGTGGAACATTAGAACACGATGTTAATTACTCGCAAATATATGCATTAGATAAAAGAGCTCTGAAGTACAGCATTGTTTTAGGACTTTTAAACAAACCTATCTTTATTTCCTTACCTCGGTGATTCCTTATAACAAACACCTTCTCAGGTACTGTTACAATCTCTGTATGGGTATAGGGATCCTTAACTTTTACGGGATTTTTACACACCATGTCGACCCCCTAGGCAAGGTATTGTTTCAGTGCTCAGTTGCTAACTATACTTTTCAGCAAGTTTGAACGATGCTTATAAGTTTTTAAGTATTAATCGGAATATTATATATGATCAAAGTTTAATTAGGTAGTATTGCAATTGAAGAGCTTAAGCTTTGGTGAAAATTATGAGTATTAGGTGCTTCATAGCCATAGAAATAGAGAATGCTTCAACGTTATCTGAAATCCTCAAGGTAAAACACTATCTTGAAAGTCTTGACCTAGATATTAAGCCTGTAGAAGATGAGAATGTACATTTAACGTTAAGATTTCTAGGTCACATATCTTTATCTGCTATAGAGCTAGTAAAGAAGATACTGGATTCGATAGCTCAGCAAACAAGTAGATTCGAAATAGAAGTACGTGGACTAGGCGCTTTTCCCTCGTATACTAAACCTAGAGTGATATGGGTTGGTATAGGGAAAGGTGCAGATCAGCTTTACAATTTAAGAAAAACTATTGATATTGAAATTCAGAGAAAAAGTCTCCGTGAAGTTTTCGAAGATCAACATGAATTTAGTCCGCATATAACACTTGCACGTGTAAGAAGTTTTAAGAATATCAATTCATTTTATGAATTGTATAGACGGTATCACGACTATTGTTTTGGATCTTCGTCTGTAACTAAAATAAAGTTGAAACAAAGTATATTAACACCAAACGGTCCTATATATAAAGATATACATGTAGTTGAGCTAAGGTAGTTCAATGTCTATAGAAAAAATAGAGAATATAATTGACATAGTCTTAAGCAGAGTAAAGCCTGATAATCAAGAAAAGCAGAGGTTATACCAGGTATTTGAATTTGTGAAAACATGCTTAGAAAAATGTTTGAGCGAAATCCTAAGTCCTAGCACTTTCGAAGTAACTTTGCAAGGATCTGTAGCCAAGGATACATTCTTAAAAGGTCAATCAGATATAGATGTATTCATTCTTTTTCCACCCAATAAGGATATTAACATTGATTGGTTTGAAAGAACCCTTATACCGATAATAATTAAATGCTTCAATAAATACAAAAATGTTCTAAACTATGCATCTCATCCCTATGTCACAATATACATAGACTCTGTTGAAGTAAATATTGTGCCTGCATACAAAGTCCCTTCACCTGATAAAATAATTAGTGCTGTTGATAGAACCCCCTTTCACACTATGTACATCAAAACACACTTAAGTGAATCGCAGAAAGATGAAGTTAGATTACTTAAACAATTTCTAAAGAATTGGAATCTCTATGGTGCTGAGATTGAGGTTCAGGGATTCTCTGGGTATCTCGTAGAACTCTTGATTATAGCTTATGAGAATTTTTACAATCTGTTGAAAAACGCTTCGCAATGGCATGCCTATAAAACATGCATCGATATTGAACATCATTATTCTTCAATCGAGGAATGTTTAAATAAATTCAAAGGAAGTGCACTAATAGTCGTAGACCCTGTAGATCCTAGAAGAAATGTTGCTGCGGCGGTATCTCTAAAGAAGTTCTCGATGTTCAAACTCTTAGCTAAGATGTTCCTAGAGTTTCCCTCAATTGAATTCTTTTTCAACAACACCGACATCGAGGAAGACCTTGATAGAGTACTTACATATGTAGAGAACAGATTGAGATCTTACGATAGCTGTCTATACCTTCTTGTTTTTAAAGTATTAAAACCGGTACCGGATATGATATGGGGTCAACTTTATAGGTTGAAGAATTCATTACTAAATACCTTGAGGGTCTCCACAGACAATAAGTATATCTATCTAGATGTATGGATCGATAGGAACAGCTTAAAAAAAGCCGCCATAGCTATTGAATACATGCAATGTAGTAGAAGGTATAGACTGCATATAGGGCCTTACGCATACGATATTGCTAACGCTATCAAGTTCCTCATGAAGAACTTATCTTCGGAAATAGGTCCTTGGATCGATGATGATGGAAGACTTTACAGCTTTAAACTTTTAGATAGAGACGATATTGTCAAAACAATCATCAATACTGTGAAATCCACATCTTTCTCAGGTATAAGCTTTGAAGATCTCATTGTCATAACATCGGTCTCCGATTTACATAAGTTGACAAAGTTAATGCCTGGTGAAAGCAAAGAGTTTGTTTATTGGCTCAAACAATTCTTAGAGAGGAAATATTTTAGAAAAATTTATTCAACAATATACTCAGTATTAGATGAACAACGCAAAGATAGCTAGAACTTACTTAGCGATCTTGATATCTATTCTAGCGATCTCAATAATTCTATCAAGTTTTCTTCCACACCTAGGGCATTTACTACCAACACGTATAAGTAGTTCTGAAGGCGATGGTATACCATAGTAATCTTGACCTGCTCTTAGGAATGCATAAATTATTTCACCACATCCAATACATCTATATATAACAGGCATACAAAGGCCCTCGACAATTTATACTAACGATATCTTAAACAGCAACACGATTTTAGCCTCTAATCGAAGTAATACTCTGTTAATACCATATACTTTTACCAAGAGATAAAATGATGCTTTTAGTAGTTCGCTTTTGTATTGTTAATTCTGTGTATTACCGAAACTTTATTTACAACTCGATTCTATTAGCATATATTTAGTCATGAGATTTTATTGATAGGGATCCTCTTCAACTCGTTAAAGTGAAAGAATAGAAGATGCTGATGCTGCATTTCGACATGGTTTAACTATTGGTGAGTGTATAGGTATTAATGGGGCCGCCGGGATTTGAACCCGGGACCACCAGCGATCCGGGCGGGGTTGCTCCCCAGGCTGGCATCCTAGCCAGGCTAGACGACGGCCCCACCTATTAGATAACCTATAATTAATAACTTGTAAGTTTAGGGTATTAAGCTTTATGCATCACTTAGTAAACTACGAGAATGGTGTTTCAATGCTAGATCTCTATAATTTTAATTTTATCAGCTTTTTCACATTTTTCCATTTCTTTTTTCCACAGAATTGATGGTGTCCACATTATCCATGCTGGAATTTTCTTCACAAATTCATAGGCTTCACTCCAGTCATCTAGACCTAGTTGTTCTGCTAATTTCTCTAGATTCATTTCTGTTCGTACATATGTATTAAGGATTTTTACGATATTCTCATCTATTTCTATTTTTTTCTCGCCAATCTTTACAACATATTTATAACACATATTCATTTTCAAAACCTTTGTAATACAACTTAGCTTCCTTAATTAGAAGGGATAGGTTTTCTACGAGTATATAAGCGTTTTACTAGATGCTTCTGTAGAGCTATTACATTGTTGGAGCGTAACATTCTTCTTTAGGTCTATAAATTACGCCTTCTCTTCGTAATTTCGTTATAGCTTCTTCAACAAATTTTTCCTCTATTTTTCTCTCCTTGGCTTTGGCTATTATATCTTTCAATTTCGCACATCCTTCTTTACTAGCCAATTCTCTTATTATTTCTTCAACTATAATCATTTTCTCTCTTTGAGATTTAGGCTGCCCCGTCATTATAACATCTATATCTACCTCACCTCGTTCAACATCTATTCCAACACTTTCTAGCATACTCTTCATAAGCCTAATTGCTTCAGCAGCATCCTCTTCTGTCACTTCACTCTTTAAGGCCATTTTTGCATGTGCTTCTGCTAAACGTATTAAAGCTTCAAGCTGTCTAGCTGTTATAGCTATAGGAGATTCCGGAGCTTCCAGGCTCTTCTTCCTCATTTCAACGAAGAATTCCTCAATCAATCTTCTAGCCTCGTCCGTGAGTATAGGCTTTACATACTTTCTCGCATAAGCTATGTATTTCCTGAGTAAGTCGATATCTATGAGAGGCGTGATTTCTTCGTGATGTTTGTGTGTAGAAGTTATATGCTTAGCTAGCTTCAGATCTTTTTCGACGTTAGGTATATCCTTAATAACGAATATTAAGTCAAATCGTGATAGAATTGTTGGAGGTAAATTAACGTTTTCTGCTATAGATCTGTTAGGTAAGTACCTGCCGTATCTAGGGTTACCTGCTGCCAGTACCGAAGTTCGGGCGTTGAGCCTGGCGACTATACCTGCTTTAGCTATAGAAACTGTTTGTTGCTCCATAGCTTCATGAATAGCCACCCTATCTTCTTCCCTCATCTTATCAATTTCATCGATACATGCAACTCCACCATCAGCTAGTACCAGGGCTCCAGCTTCGAGGTAGAATTCTCCTGTCTGTTTATCCCTTACAACAGCTGCTGTTAAACCTGCTGCCGTAGCACCTCTTCCTGTTGTATATATTGCTCTTGGCGCAATCCTAGCTACATATTGTAGTAACTGTGATTTAGCTGTTCCAGGATCTCCAATAATTAGTATATGGATATCTCCTCTAATCTTTGTACCGTCTTTTAAATACTTAGGGGTACCTCCAAATAACATTAACGCAATAGCTTCCTTTATATCCCATAAACCGTATATCGATGGAGCAATAGATGCTATAATCTTCCTCCTTATTAAAGGATCCCTAGCTAGTAATAAAATTTTCTCTTCATCCTCTTTTGTTATCTCTATCTCCTCAAGCAATCTTTGAGAAACAATAATGTTGTTTGCTAAGATGTACATTGAGAAGATGCTCTTCGACTTCTTAATGCTTGGGACTCTTAACTGCGGGATCCCTACGACAACGACTCTATCCCCGGGTCTCACGGAATCCACTAATTCATCGTAAACATCAATTTCTATCGACCTAGGCATTCTACCTGCAGGAATTTCTTCAGGTCGTTCTTGTATAACAAGTCTTTGAAAATCTCTATATAGAGATCTCTCTATTTCGAGTCTCCAGCTACCTCCTGCTTTCTGACAATATTGGCATATAGAAGGCTTCTCTACATTCTCACCAGTTACGAGAACTGTTATTTCATTACCACAATCATGCCTAAACACTGCTTTATAAATTCTCTGCATTGGAGGTGTAGATCTGACAACTATTCCCTCAATAGCGACAAGCTTACCTATGTGAATACTCCTTAGATCCCTGACCTTTATAATCAATGCTGGCGGTATATCTACAAATCTCGGCATTACATAGGGAATTTTTTCAACATACTCTGGTGCTTCCTGCCCTAGTATAGATATGAAAATCTTATTCATAGTCTCTATGGCATTTAAAGGATTTTTTGCAATATAGTCAGCTAGCTCTGTAGAAAAGGTAAGTATATCATTAAAACTAATTTCAATGCTTAATCTACCTTCAACTACAGCTCTTTTCAACATATCAATATACTTAGGTCTTCCTTCAGCATCCTTAAAATGCCTAATGAAATCTTCAAACATCGACATATAATCAACATGAACCATCGATTCACTGAGTTGTTCCTCCATATATTATCCCTCAATCAAATTCTACGTATTCTTTAATCCATTTGTTGTAGGCTGTTTTAATGATGTTTAAGAGCTCTTTCTCTTCCATAGTGCAGCTCTTCTCTATTACATCTACTCCCTTTAGCTGGAAAGCTCTAAATAGAGCTGAAAGTCTTATACTCGATATATCGATGAAGTCTTCACGCATCTTTTCAACTGTTCGTAATAAAACTATGTCTCCCTCGAGTTTAGCTTTACTCAATAGCTTCTTAATACTGTACTTAACCTTAGTATAGAAAAACTCATCTATTTTTGGTATGCCTCCCCGTTGTTGCATATGTGCAAATTTAACCTTAGCTATATCTTGTTGCGCTATAATTCCTTCCCCAACTTCAACAATTCCTTGCGATTCGAGTATCTCCGCCATAAATCTTGGTAAGGATATTTGTGAACCTTTTTGAAGGGTTACGTCGATCACGGGAATGTTTTTACAGCTACGTAGTACTGTTGTTCTTACGGGTTGAAGTTCGTACAGTATGTTTAGCAATTTTAACTGTAGCATTTCTTAGTCACTACCCTACCTGCAGTAATATTATATAGGCTAGCCAGTTTATATAAAGTTGAAGTCGAAATACTCATTAACCACACCCAGATTTACGTCTCTATGCAATCATGTTAAAAGATTATTACCTTTAGAGGCGTAATGTGTACAATTAGAGTTTGGGGTGAATTAGAATGAGCTCAAAGTTAGAGGAATTATTATGGGTTGAGAAATACAGACCCAAATCTTTAAAAGATATAGTGAATCAGGAAGAGGTTGTCAAAAGATTAATGAAGTTTGTTGAAGAAAAGAATATGCCCCATCTACTTTTTGCAGGACCTCCAGGAACAGGTAAAACAACGGCAGCCTTGGCTCTAGCCCATGATTTATATGGTGAAGAGTGGAGAAAATACGTTCTAGAACTCAACGCAAGCGATGAGAGAGGCATAACCGTCATAAGGACTAAGGTCAAAGAATTTGCACGAAGTAAAGTTCCAGGAGATATACCGTTCAAAATAGTTGTACTTGATGAAGCTGACAACATGACCGCAGATGCTCAACAAGCTTTACGAAGAATCATGGAGATGTATGTAGAGACTACGAGATTTATCCTTATTGCGAATTATCCAAGCAAAATTATAGATCCAATTCAATCAAGATGCGCATCTTTCAGATTTGTACCATTGAAAAAGGAAGACATTGTATATAGATTGAAATGGATATGTAGTCAAGAGAAAGTTAAATGTTATGATGATGCACTTGAAGTTATATATGAGATATCGCAAGGTGATATGAGGAAGGCTATAAATATATTACAAGCTGCTTCAACGTTAGGTGAGGTAACAATTTCTAATGTATATAAAGTCGTAGGATTAGCTCATCCAAAAGAGGTACGGGAGATTATACAACTGGCTTTAGCAGGAAAGTTTATCGAGGCTAGGGATAGACTTAGAGAACTCATGATAACATACGGATTAAGTGGAAGTGATGTTCTTAAGCAAATGCATCGAGAAATTTTCTCAGCAGATCTAAAAATCCCGGAGGATGCGAGAGTCATATTAGCAGACTATATAGGAGAGATACAGTTTAGGATTATTGAAGGAGCTGACGATGAAGTGCAGTTAACAGCCTTACTAGCTAAGATTACATTACTAGGCTCAAAAACCCTTAGATAACAGTGATGATACAGATCTTTGGGCGTTATAAATGGAGAAGAAAATACCGTGGACAATAAAGTATAGACCTAAGAAAATAAGCGATGTCGTAGATCAGGAACAAGCAAAACAACGTATATTGGAATGGTTAAAAAAATGGCCCAATGTGGAGAAGAGAGCGCTTCTACTATATGGTCCGCCAGGTGTTGGAAAATCATCTCTTGTCGAGGCAGTAGCCAACGAACTTGGATATGAATTAATCGAGTTGAATGCTAGTGATAGCAGAAGACGTGAAGATATCGAACGTAGCGTGATGAGAGCTTCTGTAACGAGGTCTTTAACCTCGCAACATTCCGCTAAGAAAATTATATTTCTAGATGAAGTAGATGGTATCGCTACAAAGGAAGATGCTGGAGGGATAGAAGCTATAATAAAACTGATAAAAACATCGTCTGTACCTATAATAATGGCTGCAAACGATCCGTGGGATCCAAAATTACGACCACTTAGAGAAGTATGTGAAATGATTCAATTCAAGAAATTAACTAAAGATGAGATACTGCTTATCCTACGAAGAATCTGTGCAAACGAAGGTCTGAAGTGTGATGATGATGTTTTGAACTACATAATAGAGAGATCTGAAGGAGATTTACGTGCTGCAATAAATGATTTAGAGGTGTTATATGAGGGACGTTCTAAAGCAACATTAGCTGAAGCTAAGATCTTACTTAGGCCTCGTGATAAATCTCATGATCCTTTCGAAACCTTACGAATGTTATTTTCAGCCAACTATGCATGGCAAGCAAAGTCTGTACTGAACCAATCACAACTTGACTATGAACAGTTTAAACTATGGCTAGAAGAAAATATTGCTTATCAATACCGAGATCTAGAGGATCTCTCTCGAGCTTATGACGCATTAAGCAAAGCTGATGTATATTTAGGTAGAATAGTTAAGACAGGTGATTGGGATCTTCTAGCTTACGCAATAGATATGATGACTGTCGGTGTCGCTTTTTCTGCGAAAAAGAATCCTAAAGATAAGTATCGATGGGTAAAGTACTCATTTCCTCAGAGACTCTTACTAGCATCTAAATTGAAGGAGGTACGTGAAGTATTCGATGATATAGCGAAACTCATCTCCACAAAACTTCATATCTCTTCATCTGCAGCAAAAAGCGATGTCATCCCAATATTACGAGCTATCTTTACCAGCAATCCTCAGATCGCTGCAAGAATTGCGCTATGGCTTGGACTTTCAGAGAAAATGGTCGAATTACTTGCAGGTCCCAATAAAAATCAAGTATTGGAATACTATAAACAGCTGAAGAAATATTTATATCAACAAGCTGTAGAAGAGAAGGAGAAGATCCCCGCCCATGAAACACAAAGAAGTTCCAGTGAAACACATAAGAAGGAGGAAAAAAGTTCGAAATCTCTTCTATCATTTGTTAAAAAATAGATCTGAATTGTATTTTAATTCGTTTAGAACTTTATCCATAGCTTGAGCTAATCGAGTATCCAAAAGCTTAATCAACCTAAGCCTTCCTATGACTATTTCCTCTACGATATTCAACTTCTTCATATATTCTATACACCTAGAAACTGCTCGGTAGTTACTATTTAACTTTGATGTTAATGCAGTAATATTTAATGTTTTATCTGTAGACTCATTAAGTATCGATATTATAGACCATATACAAGGTTTACTTATAATTGAGGCTAACCTCTTAATGTTATTATAATGTTCGAATTCATCAAGATATAGTTTCATGTTTGACCCATCATATAGTGAGGTTTATATAACGCCACATTATTTCATTATTTGTAATAAGTAAAGTACTCACTATAACATGTATCACCTTACGTGATATTCTTCGTCATTCCTCGCTTAAGAGATATTAACTCATCAACTTTTCTCTCCAACTCTTCTAAAGGAACCGAGATTGATATCAATGTTGTTCTACCTCGAAATCCTTTACCTGATACCCTAGCTTCGATGATCCCCATATATTTTAAGTTATTGACATACTCATATATTTGGGTATGACTTCTAGGTTTAACGTTATAAAACTGACATAAATATCTGTATTCTTCCTCGACATCCCCTATTTTCACGAAATGCACTTCTCTATTCTTTAAACTCCTGATAATAGCTTTTAGTAGTATAAGTTCATGCAATTGTAAATAACTTAAGTCATCAGAAATTCTAACTATGTCTGGATGAACCAATCCTAAAGCTTTTCTAACATGTTCTATCTTTACTTTCTGTGAACCTTCATAGTCAGCTGCTTGACCTGCTAATAATAATGCTTCAAGAGCTGATCTAGCATTGCCGTCACCACCTTTATTAACACCTTTATGCTCTGCTATATACCTTAAAATATCGTCATCTACAGTCCCTTCGTAAAAAGCTAGATCTCTTCTATACCTAAGTATGTCGAATAATTCATCTGAGGTATAGGGATCAAAACGTATCGTATGCCTTAAGATGTAGCTTTCTGTAGTAGGGTCCAACATATTAAGAGCTGATATATTGCGCGATATGAAGATGTAGCTAATTCTCTTCTTTACATCGGAATATTCGTCGTATATCCTTATTAAGAAGTAAACGGCATCATTTCCTTCTGTAGCAATAAAGTAATTGAATTCATCTAAAGTTACTATGGTGAATATGTTATGTTTCTCTAAATAGTTCAAGAGAGCTAGCAGCATCTCTCTAGCAGATAACCCTCTTATTGGTATAGGAGCTCCTACCTGTCTAACTACCTCTGAGACAACTTCATACAAAGTTCTATCACGATGACAGTTAATGTGAACATAACGTAGATCTAATCCATGCTCCGCTGCAATTAGCTTTATTTCTTTACCAAAAACTTTCGCTGTAGCAGTCTTGCCCACACCTACACCTCCAACCATCATAACCCTGATGAAGACATTCCCCGGAGACAAAATCAACGGTCTGAATATTTCTGCTAATTGCTTCAATTGATTTTCTCTATGTGGAAGTTTTAAAGGTACATACTCTGGATAAAGCGTTTCTATATTCTTGAAAACACTAGGCTTCTTAAATACGCTAACTATAGCTTCATTGCTTACCATGATGCAGCTCCTCGAATATCTATTCTCTTACCTAGTTTAAAAACACTACGAACCCGAGAAAAACTTTCGGTTAACTTCATAGATTAAAGTCTTGTAATCCAAAAATATCATGATAAAACCTAAAGGTTGTAACATCCTCTTCACTATTCAAAAAGATAGATGACGAACCCCTCAACACAAAATGATATCAGTGATTAAATAGGGCTACTCACCGACCTTACACAAGCTTGTAGTTACAATAAAGATGAGGTCTGCTATTCAATTGCTTGAACTCTTAAAACCACGTAGTATTGGGTTAAAGTACAAGCTCAACAAAGTTCTTAAGCTTAATTTGGATACCGAAAACTGTGGTAAGAACAGAGAAATGCATGAGAATTAAGCCTAGGGTGATGATAATGTCGTTCATGCCTGCGGCCATGGGTTACGATAGAGCTTTAACAATATTTTCACCTGATGGTAAACTTTATCAAGTAGAGTATGCAGCTGAAGCTGTTAGACGTGGCTGGACTTCATTAGGACTAAAATCTGAGAATGGAGTTGTATTGATAGCTGAAAGAAGAAAAGTTGCACCATTACATGATGTTATTAGTCTTGAGAAAGTCTTTACAATAGACACGCACATGGGAGCAACATTCTCAGGGCTTGGCCATGATGGCAGGGTTTTGATAGACTATGCAAGGTTGATAGCTGTAAGACATAGACTTACATTCGATGAAGAAATAGATGTGGAACTACTTGCTAGAACAATATGTGATATAAAACAGCTTTATACACAACAAGGTGGTGTAAGACCTTTTGGAGTGTCAATAATCTTCGGAGGCATTGATAAAGATGGTAAAGTAGAGCTGATAAAGACCGAACCTAGCGGACTCTACTTCAAATACTATGCAACAGTAGCTGGATCAGGAGAGCAAGCAGCTTTAAGCTATATTGAGAAATATTACAATTTCAAATTAAGTACAGAAGAGCTAATTATATTAGGTTTAAGAGCTCTAAGAGCATCTCTCGGAGAACCACTTACTGTAGAGAGGGTTGAGATAGGTTTTGTGGATAAAAGTACGAGAATCTTCAGAAAATTGTCGGTAGAAGAAATTAAAATGTACTTAGAAAAAGCGGGGGTTACTTCTTGAGTAAAAAAGAATATGTTATCGCACGTCTTAATGTAAAAGGTAAGAAATTTGAAATTCTTGTTGATCCTGATAAAGCTTTTGCTTTTAAGGAAGGAAAAAAGATACCTATACAAGATGTAGTAATAGGGGAGTTCGTGTATAAAGATGCAAAAAAAGGATTGAAAGCATCGCCAGAAGAGTTAGAACAGGTATTTAGGACGACAGATATCGCCAAAATTTGCGAAATAATTTTAAGAGAAGGGGAACTACAACTCACAGCTGATCAGCGAAGACAGCTTTTAGAAACCAAGAAAAAACAAATAGTGTACCATATATCTAGGTCAGCTATAGATCCTAGAACAAAAACACCTATACCCCCAACATTAATTGAGAAAGCCATTGAGGAAGCGAAAGTTGCTATCGATATACATAAATCTGTAGAGGAGCAGGTACCCGCAATTGTCAAAGCCATCTCAAAAATCATACCGATAAGATTAGCAAAAGTCCTGCTCGGAATCACTATACCCCCTGGTTATGCACATAAAGTAGCATCGCAAATAATGAAGCTAGGCGAAGTTAGGAAAAATGTTTGGACTAATGATGGGGCTCTCGTAATTGAGCTAGAAATTCCTGCGGGGATACAAAATGAAGTTATAGAGCAAATAAATAAGATGACGAAAGGTAATGCAAACATTAAGGTATTAACCTATGAGCAAATCTAATTCTACTACACCGAACATATTGAAGAGAATAATAACATTACCAGGAGATATAGTGACACCACCATCTTCAGGTGAAATAGCGGATCCATACGGTTATCTTTACAAAGACAAAGATGTAAACATTGTGACTGTGATATCGTTACTAGATATCGAGGAAATCGGGGATAAGATAAGGTATAGATTAATACCACTAAAGTTTAAGTACATACCTAAGGAAGGAGATATCGTTGTAGGTATAGTTAGAGATGTCTCTGTAACCTCATGGATTATAGACATTAATTCTCCTTACTACGCTATTCTGAATGCATCTGATTATTTAGGTAGACCTTTCAACCCCGCTACAGAGAATATAAGGAAATACCTAGACGTAGGTGACGTTATTTTAGCAAAAGTTGTACAATTCGATCGAACTAGAAATCCTGTATTAACAACTCAAGATAAAGATTTAGGTAAAGTTGTAGATGGATCTTTGATAGAACTAGACCCATCCAAGGTACCTAGAGTTATAGGTAGAAAACGTTCAATGATAACTATGCTGGAAGAGCTAACTCAGTGTAAAATTATAGTCGGAATTAATGGTAGAATAATTCTTCGATGTCCGAACCCAGAATACGAATACATAGCTGTACTTGCGATAAAGAAAATTGAACGTGAATCACATACTCTAGGTCTAACTGAGAGGATCAGGTCTTTTATTATAGAAGAGAAAGTTAAGAGGGGGTTGATCAAACATGAAACAGGGTAAACCTAAGCTTATAAATGAAAATGGTAGAAGAATTGACAATAGATTACCAGACGAATTAAGATCGATAAAAATTGATGTTGGAATACTTAAGAATGCTGATGGTTCAGCTTACGTAGAATACGGGAATACCAAGGTTATAGCAGCTGTTTACGGACCTAGAGAGGTAGTGCCAAGATACGAAGAGCTTCCAGATCGAGCTGTCATAAGATGTAGATACAGAATGTTATCATTTTCAACCTCAGAGAGGAAAAGCCCTGCTCCAAGTAGAAGGGAAATAGAGTTATCAAAAGTAATTAGAGAAGCTCTGGAACCCGCCATATTATCTCATCAATACCCTCGAACAGCAATAGATATCTTTGTTGAAGTAATAAATGCTGATGGTGGCACTAGAACAGCAGGCATAACAGCGGCAGCTTTAGCGTTAGCCGATGCAGGTATACCTATGTTGGACTTAGTTGCTAGTGTGGCTGTAGGTAAGGTTGACGGTGTTTTGGTTTTAGATATCAACGAGATAGAGGATATGTATGGAGAAGCAGATATGCCTGTTGCAGCCATGCCAAGCTTAAATAAAATCACAATGATACAGCTCAACGGTGTTTTAACTCCTCAAGAATTCAAACAAGCACTAGCCTTAGCTATGAAAGGTATAAAGCAGATATATGAACTTCAAAAGGAGGCTCTTCGTAAAAAGTATGTAGAGGTAGGTGAACAGATTGTCTAAAACGATGGAACAACCACTAATACCACGTATAAAATATAATGCCATACTGAATATCATATCAAGAGGCTATCACATAGATAAAAGACCTGTAACAAGCTATAGACCAATAGAAATAGTGTACGGTGTAGCACCTAAAGCAGAAGGTTCAGCACTAGTACGTTTAGGTAATACACAGATTTTAGCAGGTGTTAAATTAGAAGTAGGACAGCCTTACCCCGATACACCAGATGAGGGAGCTATCGTAGTGAATGCTGAATACATACCTGCAGCCTCTCCAACATTTGAGCCAGGACCTCCAGATGAAAATGCCATAGAGCTTGCCCGAATTATTGACAGATCTATAAGAGAGTCCAAGGCTATACCATTAGATAAGCTATGTATAATCCCGGGTAAGAAGGTGTGGATTGTATGGCTCGATATATACATTCTGGACTATGACGGTAACATTGTAGATGCATCTATGCTAGCCTCTATGGCTGCTCTATCCAATACGTATATACCTTACTTCGAAATCGTTGATCAACATACAGGGATAGTTAAAGTGAACAAGGATCAAAAAGTAAGCCCTCTACCTATCAATAAATATGTAGTTACAGTAACAACGTATAAGATCGGCGATGTTCTTGTAATAGATCCTACAGCAGAAGAAGAATCCTTAGCTCAACACAGAATCGCTGTATCAATAGACGAAGAGAAAAGAATCGTGGGATTGCAAAAAATGGGTTTAGGTGCTTTAACGGAAAAAGAGTTGGACGAAATCATAAGTTTAAGTATGTCAAAGGCTGAAGAGCTGATAACGATTCTAAAAAAATCTAGGAGTTCAAGTTAATTTTTAAAACTGTCCTAGTCAATACATATACAGCATAGTTAGTAATCTCGTTAAAAGTATTAATAAAATAAGGTGAGGCTCATGGGAAGAACCAGAGTTGTAGGAATAGCTGGAAGGTTCGGAGCTAGATATGGTTCTAGCCTTAGAAAGAAGTGGAAAGAAGTTATGGAACGACGTTATGCTGTATATCAATGCCCATACTGCTCAAATATCGTGGTTTTCAAGAGAATAGCTTTCGGTATTTGGCAATGTCCTAAGTGTGGTGCTAAATGGGCGGGTGCCGCATACACACCATGGACTCTGAAAAAATAAGGTAAACCCTTTGTGATGAGCAAGATTATTATAACTACTAGCCGAAGACCTACACCTGTTGTTCGTAGATTTATAAAGCATCTAGTACCTATCATCCCTAACGCTCGGTATCAAAGACGAGGTAAACTCACATTATCTTTATTAATTCTACAGGCAATAGATTTCAATGTAGATAAAGTAATAGTTGTTAGGAATAGGAAAGGAAATCCTGGCTACCTAGACACATATCTAGTAGATCCCATAAATAAGACTTTAATTAAGCTTTGCACACTATATATATGTAGCTTTTCTATTCGTAAAACCCAACCCAAGATAAATCCTAAATCGAAACCAAACCAGCTATTAATATTAAGCTCTGCATTAGCTTTAATCGATAATGAAGAAGTGGCCGAATGTTTGTTAAGGAGCTTTAATATAAAGGTATGCGACGAAGTACCCGAAATAAACCTGAAGTCTCTCCAAATGCCGATTTTGATTGATGTAAGGAAATACTTTAAGGAAAAACATCCTATAACGATACCCTTATACGAAATAATATTTAAGAATTTCAAGAACGAAATTGTGGGACCTGTGATAAGAATATGCAAAGCGAAAATATATACAAAAGCTGTGTGAAAATATGCTTTACACATCTTGAAGCCGAAAATTTCGATATAGTTCTTGAAAGTATACGCCCTGAAATAGTGATGCCTATAGATAGTAAGAGGACAAACATTATCTTAGACATAGACGTCGCAAGAAGTTGCATCGTTATATCAATATCTACTTCTTCGCTATCTCAGCTAAGAGCTATCATTAACTCGATCTTGTACTTAGTAAATACCTCGGTAACCACTATCAACGTCCTACGTAAGTTTATAGAGCTTAAAAATGGTGAAAACCTAATACCTATAACATGAGAATAAAATTCATAGATACTTAATAATCTTAAACTTATAACAATATGTTTTGGGTGTTTGTATGGCAGAAAGAGTTCCACCTGAAATCCAACAACAAGCTATAAGATATCAACAAATACAAGCTCAATTAAATCAGTTAATAGCTGAGAAAAGCGTATTAGAACAAGAGTTAAGGGAGATCAATAGAGCTTTAGAGGTATTAAAGAACGTTCCGAATGATGCAGAAATATACAGAGCTTCAGGACATCTTCTAATCAAGATCAATAAAGAAACAGCAGAGAAGGAGCTTAATGAAAGAAAAGAGCTTCTCGAACTAAGGTTGAAGACTTTATCTAGGCAAGAATCCCTACTACGACAACAATTATCAGAAATACAAAGTAAGCTAAGCGAATATATATCATTAACCTATAAGAAATCTTAACATAGTGCTTAAGGGATGCAATACAATTACCATTGTATTTTGAAAATAAAGATATGTAAATTACAAAATATGTTTCACTTCTATTATATTTTATATATGTGAAAACATAGACAGAGAACACTGAATAGATATGGCTCGAAATATAAAATCGAAAACTGTTGATGTTGAGGAAATAGGTCTTGATTTAAAGAATATTAGTGATAAAGATTTAGAAGAGATAGCCCAGTTTTTAGAACAATGTATTAAAGATGAAATTGGTAAGCTATTAAGTGAAAAGGTGATAGGCTATGTATCTACTATAAGTATAGAGATAAACAATGACATTATTAAGATAGCTATAAACCTAGAGGTAGACTCATACATAACGCCGCAGATCAGCCTTGAAAAAATACTTGATCAGGTGTTACGACATGTGTTTGAAAGAGCTAGACAGTACTTGGCTTCAAAATTTAGAAAAACTGAGGAAACTAATACTAAGTTCTAACAATATTATCATAATTCCTCATGCAAATGCTGATCCCGATGCTTTAGCTTCTTCTTGTATTATAGCTTACCTAATTCAAAAATTAAAAGAAGGTCTTGAAGTTAATGTAATAGTACCTGAAGGTATTGGTTTAGAGTGTAGAAAAATTTTAGAAATTTGTTCAAAAAACAACGTCAACATTACCGTAATAAAAAGAGTTGTTTCCAATATATTCAAAGAGAATTCGTTATGTATTTTGATTGATGTAGCTTCCATTGAACAGATAAAGAGTCTCAAGAATTATATCAATCAATGTAACAAAATCGTCGTAATAGATCATCACGCTTTCCATGAATATACATCTGTATCAGCTGAAAGTATGTTATTACTGATCCGCTTCGACGTTTCTTCTACTTCTGAAATAATCTTCGATATAGTAAAGAGGTTCTCTATTTCTATTCCTAAAGAGTTTTTAGAAATTTTGATTACAGGAATACTATGGGATACAGGTCATTTTGCACGAGGTACGTCTTCAGCTTTTAGATGTGTATCAGAAATTTTAGAGCTTGGAGCTGATTACCAAAACGCGAAACGCCTTATAACAGTGTCAAGACCTCCACATGCTAAGATAGCTAAGATAAAATGTATTCTTAGGCATAGAGGTTTTAAAGTTACTTTAAATGACCATGATATTTACATAGGGTTTTCAGAAGTAGGTGCTTATGAATCTGAGTGTGCATCTGCGATGATTAGTGTTGGTTACGATATAGCTTTCGTTGTTTCCGAGGAAGAATCTCTACACGCAACCCGAGTTATATATAGAACACGTGAAGATCCCGAAATATTTCGAGGTATCGACATATATAACGATATTTTGAAACAATTGATACAGAAATACGGTGGCGGCGGCGGTGGACATAAAAGTGCTGGTGGAGCTATTATAAATGTGTCTGACGTGAATATTGTATTGGCAGAACTCTTAAAGATCTTAAGTAACTTAGTAAAAGGTAAGATTGTTGAGTTGGAAGAGGAAAAAGTACTTGAAGGGTGATATAAATAACCGTTGTTTATGTTGACGAACGTGAAAAGAATTCGAAGGTTCCTCAATACCTTGCAGCAAAAGGTGTTACAATTCTCTTCAAAATGCTTGATGTAGGGGATTACGTTATAGATAATGTGCTTGGTATTGAGCGGAAAACAGCTAATGATTACCTTAACTCTATAATTGATGGAAGACTTTTCACCCAGTTAAGTAAGTTGAAGGAGAGGTACGATAAAGTTGTTCTAATTATTGAAGGAAATATCTATAAAGCATTGAAAGAGAGGAAAATTCATAAAAACGCTGTCTGGGGATCGTATATAACTATAACATTGGATCTGGGTGTCGCTATCCTTTACACCAGAAATGAGGAAGAAACTGCTGAATTGATAAAAAGGTTAAGCTACTATAAACCGCACACTATTCCTACGACCTCCACACCTAGGAAACCCAAGGCGAATAACATAGTGGAGTGGCAGAAATTTATACTTCAGTGTTTTCCTCACATAGGTCCCAAGATAACACAGAGAATACTGGAACATTTTGGATCTATACATGCCTTCTGTAATGCATCTCTATATGAACTTACACGTATAGAGGGTTTAACAGAACAAAAAGCAGCCGAAATCTATCAAATAATTCATGCTGTGTATAGATATTCTTCGAAAACAAGTTCAGCCTATACAACAGATGTACAGAAAAACATTCTAGATTACGTATCGGCGGATAAAAAGCAAAAAGCGGATTTGCCCCCATCTAATAATCATCAAGATTAATAAACTCTAAAGAATAAAGGTTGTAGATAAGGTAGGTACTACAATGAGGTACGTTAAAACAGTTGAACAAGTACTTAAAATCATGAGTAACATAGAGCAAATAAGAAACGTAGGTATAATAGCTCATGTAGACCACGGAAAAACTACTACAACCGATAGCTTACTAGCGGCTGCAGGAATAATTTCACCAAGATTAGCAGGCCAAGTATTAGCTATGGATTTCTTAGACATAGAACAAAAACGCCAAATGACCGTTAAAGCAGCCAATATTAGTCTGTACCACGAATACGAAGGAAAACCTTATGTAATAAATCTAGTTGATACACCAGGACATGTAGATTTTACCGGAAAAGTAACTAGAAGTTTAAGAATGATAGATGGCGCTATTGTTGTAGTAGACGCTGTTGAAGGCGTTATGACCCAGACAGAAACAGTACTAAGACAAGCTTTAGAAGAAAGAGTTAGACCTCTCCTATTCATAAACAAAATCGATAGGCTTATCAAAGAACTGCGTATGGGTTCTGACGAAATAAAACAGAGATTTATAGAGATAATAAGAGAAGTTAATTCACTTATCGAAACATATGCTGAACCAGAATTTAGGAAGAAATGGCTACTTGACCCTGCACAAGGGATGGTTGCATTCGGTTGCGCTAAAGATGCCATAGGGTTAACGGTCCCTATGAGTAGAAAGAAGGGTGTCAAAATCGATGATATAATTGAGGTATACCGCTCTGGTGATAAACAAGCTTTAGAGGAGTTAAAGAAGAAAATACCGTTACATGAAGCTTTACTTGATATGGTTGTAAAATTTATACCGAATCCCAGGGAAGCTCAAAGATATAGAATTCCGAAAATATGGAGAGGAGACATCAACACCGATATAGGTAAGGCGTTAATGGAGGCGGATCCTGATGGTCCTTTAGTATTCTTTGTATGCGATATGAGATGGGATCCCCATGCAGGGTTTGTAGCAACTGGTAGAGTATTTTCAGGTACAGTCTTCAGCGGGCAGGAGGTATATCTGGTTAATGCACGTACAACACAGAAAGTATTACAAGTAGGTCTATACATGGGTCCATACAGAGAAGTTGTAGATCGTATACTTGCAGGAAATGTAGCAGCAGTATTAGGTCCTGACCTAGCAAGAGCTGGTGAAACTGTTATTGATCCTAAACTCAAGGACTCTATAACACCTTTCGAGAGACTTAGATATGTATCAGAACCTGTTGTAACCATGGCTGTCATACCTAAGAAAACAACAGATTTAACAAAACTTATCGATGCTTTAAAGAAAATGAGTATTGAAGATCCCAATCTAATTGTTAAGATTAATGAGGAAACAGGTGAGTACTTAATATCTGGTATGGGTCATTTACACCTTGAGATAGTACTAACGTTACTCAAGGAGAGGTTTGGGTTAGAGGTTGAAACTTCACCTCCTACTGTAGTATACAGAGAAACGATCAGAGCTAAAAGCCCTGTTATCGAAGGAAAGTCTCCAAATAAGCATAACAAACTATATATAAGTGTTGAACCTCTAAATGAGGAAACCGTAAAGTTAATACAACAAGGTATAATTACGGAAGATATGGATCCGTATAAACGAGCCAAAATCTTAAGAGATGAAGCTGGTTGGGATTATGATGAAGCTAGGAGGATATGGGCTATAGATGAAAACATAAATGTGTTCATCGATTTAACATCAGGTATACAGTATCTCAGAGAGGTTAAGGATACTATTATCCAAGGCTTCAGAATTGCAATGAGAGAGGGTCCGCTAGCTGCTGAACCTGTACGAGGATTGAAAGTTGTACTGCACGATGCTGTTATTCATGAGGATCCAGCTCATAGAGGTCCAGCTCAAATATATCCTGCTGTTAGGAATCCTATATTCGCCGGCATGCTAATGTCTAGACCAACATTATTAGAGCCTATCCAGAAACTTGAAATAAAAGTACCTATAGATTACTTAGGACCTATATCATCTGTAATAACCAGAAGAAGAGGGAAAATACTTAATGTACTTCATATGGCTGGAAACATAGTGAAAGTTTTATGCGAAATCCCTGTAAGCGAATCTATAGATTTAGCTAACGAATTAAGAGGTGCTAGTGCAGGGAGAGCCTTCTGGGGTACGGAATTTGCTGGATGGATGCCTGTTCCAGAATCACTATTACCGGATCTTGTAAGAAAAATACGTCAAAGAAAAGGTTTAAAGCCTGAACCACCAAGAGCTGAAGATTTCCTATCTCCATAATAAACAATATTTTAATCGAATTTATTTTAGATTACATCACTTCTACATCTTTTCTAATCTTCATGCTCAGATCTAATTATGAATTCTATTTTACATGAATTGAAAATTTAATAGAGAATGCGATACAAAGATGTGTAGATGTTGTGGCGGGCCCGCCGGGATTTGAACCCGGGACTTCCGCCCTTTGCGGTCTACGGGTTAAGAGCCCGCCGCTCTACCGGGCTGAGCTACGGGCCCAGATCTGGATGCCAAATATTAGCTAAGAATATCTAGTGTCAGCTTCTTAATAAGCTTATTTCGCTTTATTGTATTCAAAATCTTTACTTTCATTATGTTAAGAGCTAATATATAGTATAAACTTAGGGAATTTTAGAGGGCTCATCATGAACTTTCGCAACCTTGATAAAGAGTTAAAATTACCACCACGGATAAAAATACTTGAAGCTTTAGGATGTATAGGGGATCAGAGGATAAAGGTTTTTAGCGATAAAGATGCTTATGTGATATCATCCGATGGTACACGTAAATATCATGTTTATGTTGATCTCAGTACAAGGTCTGTGTATAGCGATGATAATGGCACGAAGTTGCGAGGTTATATCGGGTATCCGATAATAGCATTTTTAATGTTGAAAGGAGTTATACCAATTGATGATAGGTTGGTTAAAGCATTGACAGGTATACCGTGGAAGAAACTTAATGAAACTTACAAACATTATCACATCGTGGAAAGGATTATTTTTCAGAAACTTAAATCGTTGAATATAGACGAGAAAAGCGTTAATATATACATCGAAAAGGTTTTGAGAATCCTTTCGTCAATGCATCTAAAATTTGTTGATATAAGCACGAATAAAAGTCTCACTAATATAAATGATTTAGATATGGAGTAAGAGCTTAATTATGCGCCTCTATATAAAATACGAAATCACTGAGATGTTAAGGCTAAGATAATGTACGTCAACCCGATAATCAAAGAAGTTGTAACTAAGATAGTGCTACCTATTAGGGGAGTTAAACCTACGTTTAATGAATATCATGTTTTAAAAACTCTGCTTATACTTTATGAGAAGGGACCTTTGGGACGTCAATTATTGTCAAAACATTTAGGTATAAGTGTTACCTCTGTTAGAACATTAGTTAATCGATTAAGGAGAATGAATCTTATTGAGATAGACTCGGTTGCTGGATGCATATTAACACCTTATGGTCAAGCCTTTGTTGAAAAGTTGCTTAAACTTGTTAACTTTGGAGGAGACGTAACATCTATTCTGGAAAAATCTCTTCTACTCTATAATAAAGCATACTGCTTCTTGCTAAGGAATGGATTTGCGTTACTAAAGAGGTTTGATGTTTCGTATCTTCGTGATACTTTAATCAGGTACAAAGCAAAAGCTGCTATAATTGCTTATATACTAGGTGACAAAGTATATATACCTCCCTGTGAAGATTTAAACGAAAACGTGTTCCCATCGTTAAGGAAATTAAGGGATATACTTGGAGGTAAAAATTTTGATGCAATTATTACCGTGTTTGCTGAGAATGAAAGAATAGCTGAAGAAGCTTTCTTTTTAACGCTTTTAGAGCTTAACATACTTTGAAATATGATCGTTTATAAGTTTAAATAATAAAATCCCTCTATAGCGGTGGTTTCGATGGAGCTTAACGAGAAGAGTTCAAGAATTCCAGGATTCTACAATATGTCGGTAGAAGAGAGGCTGAAGATAGTTAAAGAATGGGCAAATCTTACCGATGATGAGGTAGCTATATTGAGAAACTTTGGAAACCTGGACCCAAGCATAGCCAGCTGTATTTCAGAAAACGTTATAGGTGTTATGTGCTATCCATTCTCTATAGCTCCGAATTTTAAAATAAATGGAAAGGATTATCTTATACCCATGGTTACAGAAGAGCCAAGCGTAGTAGCTGCTGCTAGCAATGCTGCAAGATTTATGAGGAGAGATGGTGGTATTAAAGCTTTAGCTGATAAACAGTACATGGTAGCGCAAATACACATAATGAAATCCCTTATGCCTAGGTACTCAGCTCTAGAAATACTAATTCATAAAGATGAGATACTGGAAATAGCTAATTCAACTAATAAAACACTTGTATCATTAGGTGGTGGAGCTAAAGATATCGAGGTAAGAATTTTAGAAACAAGGCGTGGACCTGTTATAGCTGTTCACTTAATTGTTGATGTTCTCGACGCTATGGGTGCTAATACCGTGAATACTATGGCAGAAGCTGTAGCTCATTTGATTGAAAAAATTACAGGAGGTGAAGCAAGATTGAAAATAGTCTCTAACTACGCGATATATAGATTAACGAGATCCTGGGTAAAAATACCTGTAGACGATATTGGACTGGATGTAGCTGAGAAGATCGTCGATGCATCAGCTATTGCTGAAGCCGATGTTTTCCGTGCTGTAACTCATAACAAAGGCATACTGAATGGTGTAATAGCTGTAGCTCTTGCAACAGCACAAGATCATAGAGCTATAGAAGCTGGTGCTCATGCCTATGCAGCAAGGAGCGGTTCGTATAAACCTCTTAGTACCTGGAATATCGAGAATGGCTATTTAGTAGGAGCTCTAGAAATGCCTCTACAAGTAGGGGTTGTTGGTGGAACAGTAAAAGTTCATCCTATTGCACGAATAGCTCTTAAAATCTTAGGCGTAAAAACAGCAAAAGAATTAGCAGAGATAATGGCGGCCGTAGGATTGGCACAGAATTTTGCTGCACTCAAAGCACTTGTTACGACAGGGATTCAGGCAGGGCATATGAAATTACATGCAAGAAACCTTGCTATAATGGCTGGAGCAACTGGGGAATTGATCGATATGATAGCCGAAACCATGATTAGAGAAGGTAAAATATCGTTTGATTACGCTAGAGAGCTTTTACAAAAACTTGTAAAAACAGGTGATAAATAGTTAGGTTCTAGATGAAACTTGATATAGTTATTTTAAGTTATCAATATTAAGTTAATTCTAGCGACATAGATGAAGAATCCCGCGCTCTTGACACAGATAGTGGATGAAGAAAATCGCGGCCGCCGCGGATACTTAACATTAAATCTGTGTAGAAATTTGCATGATATGTTCAACATATTTGAAGTGGTGACCTATATCTGAAATTAGGAGGGGTATATAGAAAGTTAACAGATGACGATTTTAAACTCCTAAGCTTCATGGTTCGGAACATTAAGAATTTTGAATACATACCTGTAGAATACGTAGTTAAGAAGTTTGAACACCTTTACACCCAGAAAGAAATTATTGCTCGACTAAAAAAATTGGCTCAGCTGAAAATCATAGCTAAACACCCGTCTATGGAGGCTTACAGAATAACATTCTTGGGATTAGATTGCTTAGCGTTGAAAATTCTTGTAACACAAAACATTATTAAAGCTATAGGGGACATTATTGGTATTGGTAAGGAAAGCGAGGTATATCAAGGGCTTTCCGAGAATAACGATGTCGTGGCTATAAAATTCTATAAGATAGGTAAACGAAGTTTCAAGAACGTTGCAAAATATAGAGGATACTACTCGGATAATCTAGCAGAAAGTAGTTGGTTACGTAGAAGTATATTAGCAGGAAGAAGAGAGAAAGAAGTTTTGACATTATTGAATAACAATAACATATCTGGTGTACCTAAAATATATGGAGGAGCTTTGCACTGTGTAGTTATGGAATTTATTGAAGGTATTAGACTTAACGAAGTATCGGAACTCCAAGACCCTTCTAATATATTCAATCAAATAATTGAAATAGTTAAATGTGCATACAAAGACGTTGGTATTATTCACGGTGATTTAAGCGAGTATAATATCATGATAACACGGAGAGATGATGAAGAACTTGCATATATAATTGATTGGCCGCAATACGTATCCTCTGCATCACCTTTAGCTCAACAATTACTTAAACGCGATATATTGAACATTGTTAAATTCTTTAGAAAACGTTTTAGACTAAATATCGATGCTGAAGAAGTGTATAAGCATATAATAGGCGCATAGTTATAATTAGCTGTGAGCACTGTTAGCTGGCTGAGATGTAGGTGTAAGCTTAAGGAATCCTCTATGTTAGTATTAGGTATAGACATATTCAAGGGACATCCTTCGTCGAACACTGTTCCACCTATGTACTCAGTTGTTATCATAGATGAAAATCGTGGACCTGTAGTAGAGATGCTTGAAGCTTCGCTTAATACCGTCATAAGGTTATCTTGGGAATACTCTGTCAATCGTATAGGTATTGATAACATATATGAACTAGCTCCAACATCTAAAGATATTGCAAAGATTTTGTCCTTATTTCCAAGCTATACTGAGATATACCAGGTAACAATTGATAATAATGTATTTGTAAGTTTGGCTGAACAAGCTTCCAAAATAGGTATAACTTTGACTTCGAAACCAAAACCTTTACAAACTGCTTATATATGCGCTTTATTAGCGTTGAAAGGTGTAGGTACAGCAGTAAAAGGGTTAGAGCGTAAAACAAGAATAATAGTTTCTAGAGCTCGATCTATAGGATCCGGTGGAAGTAGTTCTAATAGATATACACGTGGAATGCGCACAGCTATCTTAAGGGCTGTCAAAGAGATAAAAACCTTGCTTGAAAGAGAAAAGCTTGACTATGATATCGTTATAAGGAAGAGTAGTGGAGGTTTAGATAGCGCTATATTTACTGTTTACGCAGATAGCAAGACTGTGCAGAAAATAATAAAGCCTTATAGAGGCAGCGACATAAGGATTTTAATAAAACCTGTTTATACTGATATAGTTGTTCTAGATAATGAGAATGAGGTTAAGAAAAAACCTTTGATAATAGGGATAGACCCCGGGATTGAGACAGGTCTAGCTATAATAGATCTTTCACTAAACGTACTACACTTAGAATCAACAAAAGGTTTGGATAGACTCGATATAATAGACAAGATCTATCGTTACGGCATACCAGCAATAATATCTGTTGACACAAACCCTCCACCAGAAAGTGTTAAGAAGCTCGCATCTATGCTTGGAGTACAACTCTTTGTACCTAACGAGACGCTGGATACAGAAACGAAAGAGAAGTTGATTGAGTGGCTTAAGAAACGAAAACACATCGATTTAATAATTAATACTACGCACGAACGTGATGCTTTAGCCGCCGCAATAAGAGCTTACAAAGCTTATGAAAGGAAATTTGCAGAGCTTGAGAGAAAGCTTTTAGAGATGGATCTGGACGTAGATATAGATGAGATGAAGTATATGTTGCTGAAAAGTTATAGTGTTAGCCAAGTACTAGAATTTGCTATAGGTAAACACCTATCCAATATAACTTCACAAGAAACAATTCCTACAAAAAGTATAAGCGAATATACAAAAGCAACAATAAATTGTGAAAATAATGTAAAGAACCTGGAAATGAAGATACAAGAACTATTAAAAGAAAATGAAGTTCTGAAGCAAAGATTTCGAGAAATCGAGAATAAGCTAGAAGAGTTATTGTTTGAACGAAAGTTTGTACAGGTAAGGCAATCTCAACACGATTTTGTAAAAGATAGAGAGATAACTAGGTTAAGTGATCAAGTAAAACAACTTCAATACCTTTTAGAGACCTTGAGAAGCAAATTAGAAGAATTAACAAATGAACGGAATAGATATCTAGATCTTTTAGTATCAATAATGATGCGAAGAGCTATTGTCCTACCGAGAATCAAGAACTTAACTTTAAACCATCTGAATTCATTAAAAGATCTCATATCAATAAATAGATTCATAGTAATTGAAAGTAATTATATCGCCTACGATGCGCTAAAATATCTAAAGTCATTAAAGATCATACCTCTGTTCGAGAAGTGTGATTCAGAACTTGAACAAATATTTATAAAGGAGGAAATACCCATAATCTGTGATACGAATATCGATAAGATAGGTGAGAACTTAGCTATAGTTAATTTAGACGATCTCGAACAATCCTTAATAATAGCTATAAGCAGATTTAAATCAGTAAAAAGAACCAGCTCAAATATATCATTAAAGGATTTAATAAAGATAATATCTGATTACAGAAATAGCTTAATTCAAAGTGATGGTTAAAGACTAGTATATTCTAAATAAAGAGCTAGGTGTGGAAGGTTTTAGTTTAATCCTTAAGTATTTAGAATAGATTAACTTTGTTCTCTATTATATCTAACGTTAATCTTGGAATGTTATCGAGTACTTCACTTGCTATAGCTTTGCATTCGTTAATAATGTTTGATGTTAGAGGTGGTTTCTCTGGAACAATCTTTATGTCTACAACCAAGGGTTCATTTATAGGTTTACCAATTTGACTTAGTAAACCTACATAAACTTCTTTAATACCTTGAACCTCTTTATAGATCCTATCTGCGATTATGTTTGCAGCTACATTGAATAACTTACCTACATGGCTCACAGGGTTTTTCCCTGCTGTAGCTTCTAAACTCATAGGTCTCATAGGTGTTATTAGCCCGTTAACTCTATTACCCCTTCCTGTTGCTCCATCATCTCCATGCTCTGCAGAAGTTCCTGTAACAGTTAGGTAGAAAACTCCTTGATCTGGTTTATCACCAACATTAATATGAATCTCTATATCATAATCTGGTGCTAACTTTAGGACATGGTCTAGAATTAAATTCTTCGTCTCCTCCTTGATGTTAAGGTACTCGTCTCTATCTCTAACCCATCTCGATATCATTGCAACAGCAACTGTTAATATAATCTTCTTACCTATTCTAAGCCCCATAACTTTCACATCTTCACCTAATGCTGGGATCCTCTTTTTGATCTCAGGACTGTTAAGTAAATGTTCTGTCGATAAAACAACATTCTCTAGAGTTGATAAAGGGGCGTAACTTATTCCGAAACTTGTATCGTTGGCTAAAGGAATTTTTTTAAGACCTAGTTCAAATATTTTAACAAGGTCAACACTTCCTTGACCTATCTTATAATCTACAATCAAATGTTCTTGTGGATCTAGATACCTGAAGTTTGATTTTATCCATTCATTCACAGATTTTAATACTATTGTGCCTATAGGTATGAATTCTAGTCCTGCCTCTGTTTTAACATAAGATGTGGCTCTGCCAGAGACTATTATACGTATTGGGTGTAGAACCTCTCCTCCACCAAATCGTGGATTGGCTTGCCCTCCTACTACCAGCACTTTATCAACATTATGATGAAGTATTGTGTTGTAGCGACTTAGATAGTAGTTGCACAAACCCCTGCTTACAGCTTCAGCTACACCATCTGCTATATAGTCTGGATGTCCTAATCCTTTACGTTCAACTATCTCAACATTCAAATTCTCAACTCCTTGCCATATATACTCACTTACGTAAATATTCTTCATCCCATTTTACCTCTCATGCTTTTCTACACATTTTAGCCTCTCGTAGCTCTTTATATAGTTTTAGCCCTAAATTAGCATATATTTTCGTTTATATTTTCGTTCTAAAACGCTATCAGAACAGCTTTATTTACTGGGGATAATCATTGCAAACCTATTCACCATGAAGTTAAGTAGTTATAAGATGCTAACGTGGTTTCTCATCAGCTCTCTACTTAGCTCTATCGATGATAATTAAACTGAAGTCTTCTACTACGCTTTAATTATGTATAGCTCCTCTCTATGCAACGAGTCACTGCGTTAAACTATTTAACTGTACTAGCAAGCCTCTGAGCTTTGTTGTATATCTTTAAGCATGTTTCAAAGTATCGACATAGTTTACATTCAATCCTATCCAATGAGAAATCGAAATTTATGAAACATTTTGAGGGAAGCCTGAGCCTCTGTTTCAATTAGTTTTACACCTCTATTACTTTTAAGATGATGAAGCCTGCCTTATCCTAGCCTCGGTATAGTCTATGCTTATGTAGAGTATCTGACTACCTCTTATAAATATTTTACCATATTTTGCTACAACATCTTTACCTCCATCAGCATACTCTGTAGCATCTTCTAATACCACATTCATCGTAGGATCCGTCATAATGAGTTTGCCTACGAATTCTGAGCCTTCCTTCACTTTAACCATTACGGTTTTATTTGTTGAATTACGTAATATACGTAAAGGCGTTATAGATGGTTTTGATTGTTGTAATGCCAATGTCTCTCCCTAACAATTTCACTCTATAATTTAGCAGAATAAAAGCTTAGTGGGAAAAAAAGATATACTTAAATTTAGGTTTTGAAGTATTTATTCAGGATTAAGCCTATGTTTACTGTCGTTATAGAGCATCTAGAGCCTTGCGTAAATAGATGGATCTTAAAAGAATACGAATATGCTATGAAGATCTACAGGTCTAGACTTCTGCTAACTAATGTTAAGGATCCCCGCCATGCACAGGTCTTGTCTAAATACATACCTAATATCAGTAGGGAATCAGCTGTAGATATCTTAGCAAATGTTGATAACATCATAGTACTAGATCCTAAAGCTCCCATACCTCTAGATGCATCAGAGCTTAAATCAGCTAAATATGTTGTAATAGGAGGCATTATGGGATCACATCCACCTAGAGGAAGAACGTGGATCTATATAACATCAAAACTTCGTCATGCTAAGGCGCGTAATATTGGTCCTTATCAATATACAATTGCTGGTGTTATCTATGTGTTAAGGAAGATTGAGGAAGGAAATTCTTTATCGGAAATAAAATTTGTGTATGGACTACGTTATAGAAAGGTATTTGGTGATGTAGAGCTGGAAATATTCTTACCATACGCATTTCCTGTAAATGATGAAGGTCATATAGTATTGCCTGAAGATTATCTTGATGTAGTGGCGGAGTATGTACCTATATATGAACAGAGAATTCTAAGGAGTAGAGATGATAGTATATGTTATAATGGCTGAGGCAAAGTACACCGATAGACCTCGGAGATACAGATCATATTTTCTCTTTGCATTCGTTAGAAGTTTTATTATGACTATAGAGACGGGATACAACCCTAAAAGGTATATCCATGTAAAGTAGTTGTAGTAATCGCCGAACAAAACTTTCAGCACTAAGACTGTATTTAAATCTGCTGAGAATATTGTGTGAAGCATTAACGCCACTATAATTCCATATATCCCTCTTAAAAATAGTATAATTAGCTGATCTCTAAAACCCTTATATGGATTAGTGGCTGAGTATGTCATTGCGAAGCGAACCCCGTAGAAAAAATAGTATGAGTTGGGTGGATTTAAAAATATGGTTAAGAGAACAGAAAGAGATCCTCGAGAAATCTTATATAGATAACCTATACTACATTAAGCCTATATCAATACTAATCATCAAGCTTTACAATAGTACAAAGAATCTATATTACTGGTTAATAATGGAGCCATCAAAACGTGTAAGTATTTCATTTAGTGATCTAAAGATAGATGAATTTGATGAAAAAAACCAGAGGATATGGCGATCATTGTTAAAGAACTGCCGTATACGCGAGCTTCGTCAAATACCATGTGAAAGAGTTCTATACATAGAAGTTGAGTGCAAAGATAAGCTAAGAAAACTTGTCATAGAACTACTCCCTAGGGGCAGTATTTGTGTGCTAGATAATCAAGATAAGGTGGAGCTATGTAATGAGTATAGAGTTATGAAAGATAGAGTTATAAAGCCAGGGATAAAATATGTGCCACCTCCTATGGTAGCTAAATGCCATGACAACATAATTTCTGTTCTAAATGAGTTGCGGTTACAGCTTAATGATGAAATCACTAAGGTATTGATTAAAGAAACAGGGCTTCCACCAGAAATAGCTGAGAGTATAGTTATACAATGTAATTTAAAAGGTTTCAGAATTTCAGATCTAACAAATGAACATATGCTCTGCATCAATTCTGTGTATAGAGATCTTGTTATCGATATAAACGAATATAAACCTTGTATTGTTTATACTGACGACAATATCCCAATAGGATTCTATCATCGTCTACTACCTAAGTTTACATCTGGAACCTATAGAATAGAATTCTTTAAGACCTTCAATGAAGCAATAAATAAATTTTTTGAGAAAGAATTCGAAGCGAATCTACTGATATCGATGTCTGAAAAATTGAGAAGCGAAATAGAGAGTACTAAGAGAGCTTTAGAGAGAATAGATAAGCTTTTAACTGGTATGCGAAACGAATTAGAAAATCTTAAAACTAAGTTATCCATTGTAGAGTATATGTATGCTGATTTAGAGCAAACCCATGAATGTGTTGTTAATACTATTAAATCGCTTGGTTGGAGCTATGTTAAGAATTGTAACTATGTTGAAGAGATATATCCTAACAAGGGTATATACACTATAAAAATAAATAATGTAGTACTAGAATTCGATGTAACGAAGAGCTTTGTTGAACTTTATACCGATCTACGTAAAGCTATAGCAGGTTTAGAAAAGTCCATAGCTAGAGCAGAGGAAGAAAGAAAAAAGTTTGAAACATTATTAGAAGCACTTATGAAAGAGATGAAATTGAGAGAGAAGAAGATAAGTACTAGGTTAAGTAGATTCAGGGAATGGTACGAAACTTTCATATGGTATATCTCGTCGTCGGGATTCCTAGTCATAGGGGGTAAAGATGCTGCTCAAAACATTAAAATAATTAGAAAACTTTTGGAACCCCACGATATCGTACTTCATGCTGATATACATGGGGCAAGTACGGTAGTCATAAAAACACGAGGAAAAGAAGCTGACCTTGACACTATTAAGGAAGCGGCAGTTATTGCAGCATGTTATAGTAAAGCTTGGAAATTAAAGTTGATGAGTATTGATGTTTTCTGGGTTTATGGATCTCAAATCTCGTTATCTCCACCATCTGGTCAGTACCTGCCTAAGGGATCTTACATGGTATACGGTGAAAGAAATTATTTAAGGAATATAAACCTTAGATTAGCGATAGGAATAGAAGTTAGAGATAAAGTCCCTCGAGTAGTGATAGGCCCTGAATATGTGTTAGATAAGAGAGTGGTAGCGTATATTGTGATAATTCCAGGCAACGAAGATCCTCGTAGTATAGCTAAAGATTTTATAGAGTATTTGAGGGATGAAAAATGTGAGGAGCTAGCTTCATTAATAGATTTAAACGATATCGCTACAAAATTACCAGGCAAGAGTAAGGTTGTGAAAAAAGTGCTAAAAGGCTCCTGTGAGTAAGTAGATAAAGGTGTAGTATAGTGTTAAAGGCTTCAGATGTTATGGTGCCTAACCCTATTAAGGTACGTGGTGACACCACGGTTTACGAAAGTATAAAGGTTATGGAGAGGTATAATATAGCTTCACTCATAGTTGTAGACGAACTGGATCGAGTCTTAGGTGTGGTAACAGCAAAAGATATAGTCATAAAAGCTGTTGCAAAAAATCTCGATCTTAAATTAACCAAGATCATAGATATAGTGTCTAGACCTGTAACTGTGGTAGAGCCTGAAACATCTTTAAAAGATGTTATAATGCTTATGATCGGGACAGGTCATGGACATATACCTGTGGTTAATAAAGCTGGAAGGGTTATAGGGATTGTGACTATAGACGATGTACTGAAATTCATCCCAGAACTTCTTGAGTTAGCTGAAATAAAGAAATGAACTAAAGCTCATTATGAGGTTCAACTCCCATACATTGCAGACCACTCTTCATATCTCTTTAAAAGCTCTTTCGATATACTAGGTTTACGTATTTTCAGGACCTCAAGAAAATCTTGCATTGATATAGGTCTCGGTTTACCTTCTACATCTCCTGATCGGAATAATTCCCTTAGAGTTCTTAGATATGCATCTAACACTATATCTCTTATGTCGCTTGCTGAATAGCCTTCTGTTAGTTCAGCAAGTTTATTTAAATCAACATCCAGTGACAAGTTGAATGGTTTTGTATAATATTCGAATAGTTGCCTCCGTGCTTGAAGATCTGGTGCAGGTACATATATTCTTTTCTGAAATCTTCTTAAGAAACCTGTATCAAGTCTCCAAGGTTTATTTGTAGCTGCAATAACGTATACAAAGTTTTTTTCACCTTTATCTAATAACCCATCCATTTCTTGTAAGAACTGGTTTCTAACCCTTACTTCTCCTCCAATTTCATGCTCGTACACACCTAATAATGCATCAGCTTCATCGAGGAATATTATGACTGGTTTCGTTAAACCAACTTTACGTGCATAGTTAAATATTGCTGCAACTTTTTTCTCTGATTCTCCAAGCCATTTAGACATTAAGTTAGCTGCGTTAACATGCATAAAAATTCCGTCGATCTCGTTAACAAGGGCTGCAACTATCAAGGTTTTACCACATCCAGGAGGTCCATACATAAGTATACCTTTAGGCCAACCTAACGGGAATAAGTCAGGTCTTTTATATGGATATACGATAGTTTCTATAAGTGTTTGCTTTACATTATCAAGCCCTATAACATCTTCGAATCTTACTGAAGTTTTTCTGACTATAATGAACTCCTTAACAGCTTCTTCTAGATTATTATCTCCTGCATTATTGACGGCTATAGCTATCTGAGACTCCTTTTCCAATTCTTCAGCTTTCTTGACACAAGATTCAGCTAAGCTTTTATAAATACTAGCCGATATAGCGTCTTTATAATTATTGCTTAACATCATAAAGATCTCTGACGCTTTTCTATAATTTTTTGCTGCATCTATTTTATTACCAACTTTTTCGTTGATCATGGCTTCATTTAGATATCTTCTCGCAAGACTTTCAAGATATTCTCTACTCAAAACCGTCACCAAATCTATTCAATTCTTGAGATATTATTAAAAAGGAATAGCCGCTAAAAACAACTTACGTAATTCTAATTAATCCAGCTTGTTCTAACCTTTTAAGAGAATTCATAATATCTTCTCTAGTTACGCCGAACTTTTTCATACATTCGTTTATATCTAATACTCCATTATTCTTAATAATGTACTGATATATTGCTATATCTAGATTACTCAATTTCATATACGATGTTGGTGTAGACAAGCTCACGGTACTTCTACTGCTTATGAATTTATCCTCTTGATCAATATATCTAGCTACATTCTGATTTATAGTTTCAATAATAGATCTTAACTGTGTAGGTATGGGCTGCAAACTCAATTTCATGTTCTCTTCAGCTTTTACCTCTGCCTCCTTGATTATCTCCTCTATCTCCTTACTATTCACTGCAATATTTACACTAGTCTCAGGAGCTTGCGTAGATGATGCTAGAGTATTAACGTTGCTAACGATAGTCTCCACAGCTAAGGCTAGTTCAGGCATCGTGTTGCTGAACCTCTGTCTTAACTCTGTAAGTATCCCTATAGCTAAAGATAGCGGTTTCCTCATATCGCTTACTATGTCCATAGTCTTAAGCCTTTCTAAAAGTCTTTCTGTTGCAAGGAGAGCTACATTTACAACCTTCATCAGTTTCCTAACCTCAGCTATTTCAGCAGCATATATTGAAGCTCTGTCTCTATCACTATAGCTTAGAGCTTTTACAGCATTTGCCAATAACTCTTCATCTCTCTCTTTTAATCTCCTCTTAATCTCCTCTAATCTAGTTCTTAGTTCGTTTATCGATGAGATGAGGTAGATCAGGGCATTTTTATGCGAATCCCTAGATGTTATCCTTATCAATCTTGCAAATGAATCAAAAATACCTGCAGGAATTGACATAGTGTTCCTCCTTAGAATACTTTTCATCTAATCTACGTAGCAATCTTTACTGCTATAGGTCCGGCCTGGGGAGTTGCTGGTACAATCTCTTGTTTCTCTTGCTGGCTAAGAGCTGATGCTAATTCTTCTTCAAGTTTTGTTATCAAGGCTGAATGTTTCTCTAAATCTTTCTTCTCTTCTAAAGATGCTTGTTTTGCAAACCTTAGATTATCAGCTGAAACCTTGAATCCATTCTCTGGCAACTCTCCTGAGGTATAGCTTACTAACAGATTTGTCATAGCTTTTTCGATGTGTATTACGAAATTTTCGATTTCATACATCCTCTTCCTCATCACCTCTTTGAGATTCTTTACATCATTTCTAATCTTATTCAGCTCCTTTTCGAATTTCTCTTTCAACTCTTTATACGCATGTTGCGGGATTTGTCCTTTCTTAAACAATTCTTCTAAAGCAATTATTCTCTTCTTTAGTACATCCATTTTCTTCTCTATCTTTTGTGCTTCTGCAAGCCATTCCGGCATTACTTTAACATTATCGTCCTTCACACCTAGCTTATCAGCAGGGATAGTTTCATATATTGCATCATTTACCATTATCTCAATAGCTGTTACAGCTCCATCAACTTCGCTATATACTCCAACAACTACGCCAAGTTTTCGACCGTAAACATCATATATAGGCTGCCCTAAGTACGGAGCAATCCTCTCTATTGATATACTCATGTCTTAACACCTATTTTTAGACTATAACAATAGCTATTTATAAAAAGTGTGACATACATTAACATACAATCATATCTATATGAACACCAAAATCAAGACCATGATGTAGATGAGAAGATATGAGAATACTAAATATTTAAGAACCTTCCTGCTTAGAATCTTAGCTACTTCAAGCAATCTGAATATTTTAGGTCCAACTATTTTAGTTTGTATATGCAATCTCGCTATGTAAACTCTTCCCTTTTCAAAATTGCTTAAGCTATTCTTTAGCGCTACTTCAACAGCTCTTATTAGAGAACTATTCAACTCTATTGTATGGTAAGGTGCATCAAAATCGATACCGGAGCAACTATGATCGTCAGCTGTAATGACTTCAACATCGCTATAGCCGTATTTTAACGCAATTTTTCTTAGCTCTTCTCGAACACCTCTTTCAGCATTATTTCCGTAGAGATATATAAGACCATAGAGTTTGTTATTGCATTTAATAGTTATCACCTTAACCTTGTTGTTACATAAACCTCTAACTATTCCTTTGACACATGCTTCACCAAACCCTACGTAAAGATCCTCACACTGTCTACTTGATTTAGATAACGATGCTAAAAGAACTCCCTCATAAACCTTAGGATCCGTTATCGACATACCTTCTACGTTGTGAGCATCTATTATTACAACATCTTCAAATCCATATAGTTTACCAAGTTCAACAGCTTTTTTCTGTATTTCGTACGGTATATCGTCGTTACCTCTTGTAGGTGTAGATATGAAGATGTAGGACGCTGTATTTGTTTGAATTACGAAAGCTTCGAAGAAATCCGTATAGACTCTAAAAGGCTCATTCAACATATCTTCTCTAAACCTCTTCTTTGTAATTAACATGTCTGCAACACTATACCCATATCTTAAACTTTCATTAAAACTCACCAGGTTTCGCTCATGTGAACACGCACCATGTAACGCTACTACAGCTATATTATGAGGTTCAAGTATATTATCGAGTATCTGTGGAAGGGAAGCACTACCAATGTTTCTAAAGGGGCCATAATGAATCTCTGGAACTACTAAAGCAACATATCTAGAATTGAATTCGAACATCATTACATGTGTTAATGTCTCTGTATCAAACCCGATTTCATTCATAATGGCTGAGAATTCTTCTTCGTCATTTAGAAGCAAGGTTTTGATCCACGAACTTGTTACTCTGTATATATCAAATCCTTCTCTGTAAGCTAAAGATTCGGTAAAGATTAGCGAAACCGCTATAGAGATTGATAACAGTATAAATCGCGATATAAAGTGTATTAAAGTAATATCGAAGACTAAAGTAAATATTAGCTCTGCAATGAGGGTATAGAAAATGATCATCATAGACTTTGATCTTGAATACGTAAAGCTCCTTATAGCAATTACACCAATTATAGGTACTACGACATACGCTAACCCTTCTATTCCTAGGAATATTCCTGCAATCTCGATAGGGATCCCCGGCACTAAGAGGAATAATGACATGTTAATACATTGACGTATCTTCATGTAATCAACAAGCATTTTTATAAATAATGGTAAAAAGGCTATGAAGAAACTATGAATAATCAATACATAGACTTCTCTATAGTTTCTCATACCGCTTAAAAAATACCTGTATAAGTACGGTGAAATTATTATCATATATGAGCATGCATATAAATATTTTGAAATCTTTGAAAGACCCACGGGTATCCTCAACATCCTATAGTACTTCAAAGCTTTTCTATCTAACACCATAGACCCCTAGCTGATTATATATTACCTCATATTATCTTCGATCACTATTACGAATTTTAACGTGGATTAATAAAAAACTTTAACTATTATGCAAATACATAACAATTTCAGAACCTCTCTTAGCGTGAATAAGAATGGTGTATGTAAAAGATTCAGATATAGAAACAATTAGATGTAAGTTATCGTCGTTAGGAATGACAAGATTATACATAGCTGATAAAAACTTTAACAAGGTTCTATTCCTAGGAGTGTATTTAGATCATCAATTCTTAATACTTATAGCAAAAGGCGAAAACTCGTGGTATTCGAAGGTTGTTTTCGCTGATGAGTTGTTAGAACCTTATTGGAGATGTGAATACATAATCTATGTACCAGAAGGGCTTTACATATTTGCTAGGGATTTAAATGAACTTGCGAATAAGATTGTAGATACCATCAATAAATTGATTAAACGTAAACCTAAGGTGTAGAACGAGAAGATAAGCTTAATTCCTTTCTCTATTTAACTGGTGTTAGTACTACTCCCTTACCCGGGACTATCTCTACTCTGAATGCGTGCTTAGCATGGTTCGTCAACCTCATCTTTTTTATGATCATATACCTTATAACCTCCTTCTTAGTTTCAACATCATCCATCCATAGATGAATTACACCATCAGCTATGTGCTCAAGTCCGAAACCAAAAGTAGACTTTGTCGTCATTGCGTACTGTGATACTAAGTATGCTGTCACATTCTCTCTATGTGTAGCTATCTTTAGTTCGTAACTATATTTTCTAGCCATAGCTGGTTTATCAGCCCAAAAAGCACTCAGAGAATCTATAATAAGCCTTACATGTTTTATAGGGGTTTTACCTCCTTCCTTCAAAACTCCTAAGACTTTATAAGCTTCATGTATAGCTACTGTAAGAGTTTGTATATCTAATGCAGCAAACCTCCTCTTCCTCGTGGACTCTACATCCAGAGATATCGACTCAGACATTTGTCTAGCTATCTTAAGCAGACCGAAGATATCTATAACAACTATGCTCGGTGTTTCAGAAGGCTCTCTACTACTTGATATATCGTATATATTGAACTGCTCAAAATCCATCCCAAAAATCTTAGCTTGTCTAACAACATCCCTAAACTCAGCCTCTGTAGTTACGTACACTATAGGGTCCCCCGCTTTTAGACCTGCCCATGCAAAATGTATACAGAGAATCGATTTACCTGTACCAGGTTCCCCTGTTATAGCAACCCACGAACCTTTAGGTACACCACCTTCTAAAGCTTCATCCAGTTCTAGAATCCCTGTCGATACTCTTGTCAGACCTGGAGTTTTGGTGTAGACCTTAACTTCTTTCTCTACTTTCTCACGCTTCGGTTGCTCTGCTTTATGGCTTTTACTCTCCTCAAACTTCTTCAGCTCTTCCTCAAGTTCTTGCAGTTCTTCTTCTGAGATCTCAATATCAGACACCATATAGTTGCACCTGTGCACTACTCTGATAAAAATCTTATATTTGAACAAAGTTAATTAATATTAGTATAAATTTTGTTATTGAGACTATTCAACAAATATTCGATATCATTGTGTAACACACTTTGCAAATGTTAACAAGAGGTAATACTAATGCATAAGATCTGTGATAGTGATAAACTTATAGATGCCGCTCGCGATTACAAATATCTCTTAACTAGAGGCTATCCAGCGAATGCATCGCTAAACCTAGTTACATCAAGATATTTACTTAATGAAAAAGAACGTTTACTCTTATATCGATGTATTCATTCTGCACAGTATGTTGATGAGATAAACAATAAATTCCTTTGTTACGAAATTAGAGACCATATTCTATTGATAGATTTCTATAATGTATTGATATCTACCGTGAATATGGTTAAAGGAGGAGATGTTTATCTATGTGATGACTGTATTCCTCGTGACTTAAGAGGCTCGAAATTGAGAAAAGATGACTATTCTTATCTACAAGCATCATTTAAAATAATTTCAAAAGTGATAGAGTTGTTGAAACCTAAGTTAGTAGTGGCTATTGTGGATAAGAATGTTAGTTATAGTATAGAGCACGCCGATATGCTGAAGTTAGAACTTAGAAACCACGGTATAGACTGTACCTATGAGTTAACCCTAACTCCTGATAGCAGAATTATACAGTATTCAAAGAACTTCGAACACAACGTTGTAGCATCATCGGATTCTTTTATAATGCTGCACAGCGTTGGAATACTGCCCCTGACTACTTACATCATGCTGTTCCTGGGTATCAAGCCCCAACTTGACTTCGCTTCGGTATTCAATTCTAGCTGTAATAACTGTCTTGATGAGATCGTAAAGGCCATGGATAAAAATTATAAACGCAATCCCTAAAGGTATGCTTATTGCCACGGATTTGAACATCAACGTGGATATGCTTGGTTGATATGTTAAAAGAATAAACATTGGGGGTATGTACATGTAATTACAAGATTTAAAACTCACAATATCAATCATAGATCCAAGGAATGTGTATAAAGCTATGAGTACATATGCTATTAATACCATCAATTCTTTTACTAAAGCTCTATGTACAAAATCTTTAACTAGTAGAAGCATCAACGATATCGATAAGAACATACCTAGAAGTACTGAAAAGGATTTATTTAACATAAATTTCGTAGGAAACTCCATTAATGGACTCAACACAAACATACAAAAACTCGCTATTGAAGCTACAAGAACTAGAACTATTCTCGAAATCTTCAACTTCATGATAAAGTCTCGATCCTCTGTAACAATCATACAATTTCACCTCTAGTAGATGTAGTAGTTTAGCAAAAAAATTAAAAGAATTCATCACTATGCGTAGACAAGGATTTATTTATATAGAAAATTGATGGGCCCGCGGGGATTCGAACCCCGGACCACCCGGTTATGAGCCGGGCGCTCTACCGGGCTGAGCTACGGGCCCTTGTCTAAAAATTACCAACATAGTAAGTTATTATGTCAGGGGTTTTATACCTAACGTTTAATGAGATACAATACGTCATCTTCCATACCTCACGATGAAATAGTTTCAGGTATTTAAGATGCGGCACCGCGTATTATGCTTGCCTATACTTTTAACTACATTTTTAATTTCCTGAACGATATATTTCTATCTTAGTGTTCGATTATGTGGTTTTATAAAGAGATAAATAAACTAATGCATTACAAGAAAAACCTAGTAGCTATCTCCGGTTTTCCAGGTATGGGTTTAGTAGGCAAAACTGTTGTTGATTATTTGAAGCACTATTTTAAAGCTAAACCTGTAGCTAAGATATACGGTTACGGCTTTCCCGCACACCTCGTATCATATGATGATGGTAGTGCTGATATCTTGCACGTAGAAATAAGCCTTGCAGAGATGGATGATCTTGCGATATTGATAATTACAAGCGATGTACAGCCGATAAACGATAGAAATCAACACAGTTTAGGCAAGTACTTAGCTAAAAAACTCCGTGAAATAGGGATACAAGAACTTATTGCTGCAGCTGCTTATGTCTCTGATACAACATCCCATTCTAGAAATGTATACGTTGTTGGAACAGAGAGCCGTGTGATAAACAAATATGTTGAAAAGGGTGCTATACCGCTGAGCGGAGGTTTTGTAAGCGGTCTCAATGGTATTATTGTGGGTTGGGCCAAGTTTTATAATCTAAATGCTGTATGTATACTTGGTGAAACATGGAGAAGCATTGTTGAGATGAACTACGTAGACTATACCGCGGCAAAGATTATTATAGACCTTCTTAATAAGGTATGGAACTTAAACATAGATACAGCAGAACTTGATCAGCAAGGATTAACTGTTGAGACCCAGATAAAGGGTATTATTGATCAATACATGCGCAGTCTTAAAGGAGAAACACCTCAAGAAAGAAGACCTTATTATATAACATGATCTTTCAAAATATTGCTGTAAAACTAGGAATTCTAGGATGCTTCCGACACTGCTTTCCCGTTATCGGCAACATTAGTGGTAAGAGCTTCTATTTGAACAGCTTTTTCTGTATTTCTATCTAATTCCACTTCAATTCTAATCTTTTTACCACTACTTAATGTATCCACAACTTTCTCTCCCTCAATTGTTAATCTATACAACTTGTAGTTTCCACGAACGTATACAGGCTCGATAAAATCAAGAGCTTCTAGTATATGAAAAGCTGCTAAAACTTCATATCGAGGAAGCCCTGTTACAGCAATTATATCGCTAGGAGATGCTATTCTATTCTTGAGAGAGGATAAAATCTTTAGTAGTTTTTCTCGCGAATTCAAGATCAACACCAAAGTCTATATCATTCCCTAGAAACTATTTTAGTTAAGAACCACATAAAAGAATTAAGACGCTTTATATACTTAGCTAAGTATTTTAGGGGGTTGAAACACTCAATAATCTTAGAGTTAAGAAAGCCTATTATAGATTTGCACACCAAGATCAGAACTATTAGGACCAAAGATAAGGTCTTCATAGAGTTAGTCAATCCCAAGCTCTTAATATATCCTCGTATAGTTTACACAAAGCAAAGTAAGGAATTAGATATAGGTTTAACCCCTTTTATTAAGGCTGAGGACAACGGAACGCTCACCACTTACTCTATAGCCTTAGAGAACTTTGATCAGAATCTTATAGATGAACTATGCTATACCTGCAATTACTTCACATTGAACCCATTCTCTATACTATCTATCGACAATGTTATGGGTAAGTTGCTAAAGCTTTACAAAGTTGTACCTCATAAAGCTTTAGAGGTTATAGACTTAGTGAACTACGAATTATATGCTAAGACGGTGCATCCTCAACATAACCATGTTCTATTCTTAAGCAACAATGGTGTTCTTGGGAGAATAGTGTTGGTAGATACAGGTATATCTGTTGAAGAACTTCATCGTTGTCGAAAATATTGTACAGGTACATATGAATCGTTCACTACATCCGTATGTGTAAACAATGATATTTTTACCGCTGTTAGTAGTCGTGTATACGGATTTAGTGCTAAACTAAATTTAGAACCCTATTTATTACAAATAAATACTTCTAGAATCTATGGATATACAAAAAACAATGTTTACTTTATAAAATTTGGAAGAAGAGGTTTTGTATTTAACTTAGAATATCGTTATGACATGGATAGCTACTACAAAATAGAAGATGCTGATCCTCTAGCTTTTATAGATGAAGAACGTGTTCTTGCCTTAAACTCTAACAACTTGTTGATCTTAGTAAATACCGAGAATAATAGTTCAACTGTTTTAAATAGATACTCACATCAAGATGTTGTAAAGTTTTTCGTAGATCCTAATCACAGTCGTATTGCTATAATCACTAATAACCATCTTGATATCTATAATGTAGACAGTACACATGCATATGTTAGAATTGTTGCTAACGATGTTGATTCTGTGACTTTAGCAAAGGATAAACTTGTAATTCTTAAGAAAGATGGCGTTGATGTGTATTATATCGATATAGGATCGTCACGTCTATACATAGAGAAGTTTGCAACCTTACCTAGGTATTTTGCTGATTGCACTTCTTTAGAAGATGATATAGTTTTATGTATAGATAGGCTAGGGCGTATAACAATGTTTAATATTGAAAAACTTTTAGACTTAGTACCAAGAATTAAAGTTCTGAACAGCGTCTCTGGATTCAATTTGTATATATTTGGTGAGTTCACGCCGTTAATGATAAACCCTGTATACGAAAAATCGCTGATTAAGATAAGAGCTAGTCAATTCTTATTAAAATCGGAGGAAGTAGATATAGAGGATATTTTGATACCTAATATCAAGTTGAAACCTAGGCTTTACAGAGTTCTCGTAGAATTACCTAAAAATTTTGACGTTGTTAAGGTTCTCCAAGTTAATGATAAGCATATAATTTTAAGCAAACCTGAAATTGTTGATCACAACCTAGTTCTGAAGTATATACCTGATGACTACTCTAGAATAGATATCAACACTTATGTACATCCTAGCTTATATCTAGTAAAGACTATCGGTAACTTGGAATGGGGAGTGTACCTAGATAAAATGGACATTATTAAACTAAAAATAGATGAACTCCTACGGCTTCACCAAGACCAGATATGCTTGAATAAGGATATGCTTGAGAAAAACAATATTAATTTAAGCAACATTTCCTTAATTGCTATATGTAATAACATTTTAGCTAAAGGTATATGCATAGATCTTAGTAAATGTAGTAAACTTCTTAAGCTTATTCTGGAAATTGATGGAAAATATATATCTATGCCTGTATACAACTTTTGTAAACCAAGGGTGGTATTTAAAGACGATATTGCTGAACCTTATATTATGTATAATCGCGGAATTTATGAAGTTATGTTACCTAGAAAATGTGTAGAAATACAGGATACGTATTTTAACGTTTCTGAATCTAAGATCTTCCTCAAGATCTCTAATCGTTGCCGAAAAGTATGGGGTTCTGTAGTAATTGAAAATAGTGTTTTACCTGTTGAGCCTTTAAGAGTAAAGGAGGTGAGTATCAATGTTGATTGGCAGCACATCTTAAGCGATTACGGGCTTCAAATTGTAGTCTTTGAAACTACTGGTTATATGCATCAGTGTACAATACCTCTTACCTTTGAGAACGTAATAGCCATAGCTATGCATATCGCTTTAAAAGTTGCTAAGATGTTGGGGATTAGAAGCAGTGATATTAGAGTATCTAGCAATGTATATGAAAACCTTTACCCAGTCTCTAATAAGAACACTAACTAGGGTTACTCATCGTGGTAAAGAATACAGTATATCATTATGTAGATATGTGAAACCAGGTATTCATTTATGTAACGACGAAATTATTGCGTTGTATAAGGTTAAGAACTGGTCTTTGAGTATACATGATTTAGCATATCTGGATTACCTACACAATCTACGTAAATTCCTAGAGATACTCTATGTCGAGAACTGTCGTCAGATACTGATGACAGACATCGAGTTAGTAGATACAGATAAATATCTTAAGAAGTTGGATCAGAGCTTACAGCTGAGATTAGTAGAATTATCTGTAGATAAGACAAACATTAAACTTCGTACCCATATCGAAAAAATTCTCGAGAATAGGAAGAAGGTTTTAATGGGTATTAAACCTGTTAAAACCGTAAGTATAGTGGCATTGCTCTGTCCTAACACTGTGAATATAAAGGATATAGAGAGAGTACCTTTAAATGCGAAGAATATCTTAAACATAAGTTTAGAACCTATAGTAGAAGACATGCTAGCAAGAGTTATACTCAATTTTCGTACAAACAAATCTACGTAGAAAGCAAATGCTTTTAGATTCTCTACCACCTACAGCAGTTGTACCTTTATCGTATAGCAGTACAGGTACATACATAGGTATAGATGTTATATCGGGGAGTAGCGTATACTGGGATCCGGAACTATCATCGACACCACATCTACTTGTCATAGGTCCTAGTGGTAGTGGTAAATCTGTTACTTTATCAGCTCTTGTTCATAGATTTGTAAGATCATACAATGTTAATGCTATTATTTTCGATATAAAGGATGAGTATAGATATCTATTCTCAATGTATACGGATAGAGTACTTATTTTCAACCCTGTAGAAGTCCCTCTACCCCTATGTTTCTGTGAAGATCAACCTACGAAAAAACTTGAAATGATTAACATTGCTATTGAAAGTCTTTCTAAAGTTTACACGCTAAGTACACAAGCAAGAAAGTATCTAGCTAAAATCTTGGTTAACGTATGTAACCGTTGTCTTGATGTCGATAGTATTTGGAATTACGAAGTAGATGTTTACGATAAAGAAATCAGCAAAGCTACAAGTACGTTAACAACGTTATTTAATGTTTATACTAACCGCTATAGTTTTGATGAAGAATTCCTTGGTGTATACACATCGAAACAGAGAAGGATATCCATTGTAAATCTTAAGCAGATATTCGTAAGAGATAGATTAGAAAGCGCTTTAGTCGTTACATATATCCTCAAGTATATGCTATCAACATTCAATGTATCTACAACACAGATTCCAATAAATGTCGTAGTTTTAGATGAGCTTTGGCATGTCTTGCCGTTTTTAGGAGATGAATTTGTGAATATGCTTGCGAGGTATAGTAGAAGTCTGGGGATAGCAATGTTTATGGCTACACAGGGGGTAGAAGATCTACATCCCTACATCGATACTATTATTAATAGCTGCGGGCTCTTTATGGCTATGAGTGCCCCCTCTATAAGTTATTGGCAAAAACTTCAACGATATCTCAATCTCTCTAAAAAAGCTATAGACTACGCAATGACAATTTCTGGGCAGGGAATAGCTGTGACGAGGATTTCTCCTTATAAAATCCCTACTATTCTCTATGTAGATCCTCTCGATAATTTTGAAGAATGAACACTATTTCTCTATACCTAGCTCCTCATAAACCTCTTTAGGAGCTATAAGTCTTGCACCACGGCTTGCCTCATGTCTCTTCTTTAACTCTCTCTCCTTCTGCTTCTTCTTCCACTTATACTTGTGAGTACCCTTTAGACCTCTGAACCTTATCATGCCTCTCATCTTCCTGCCAGCCGAAGTCTTCCCTCTAAACACTCTACCTCTCTGACTGGGGCTTGCTATCCAGTTTATATCAGGGTCTCTTAGGATTGCTGGATGATGTGGATCTACAAGTATAACTTCGTAATATTTGTAAAGCCCATCTTCTCCTACGTAGTAACTGTTCAATACCTCTAAGTTTCTGTATTTTCTTGCAGCTCTTTCCTCTGCTATAAGCCTTAAGCTCTTCTTAGGGGTATGACCATAGATACCCATTCTCTTAGGTCTTCTACCTGAGCGAGGTCTAGGCTTTCTTAACCCTCCCTTCCTAACCCTAACTCTGACAACTACGAAACCTGGTTTAGCTTTGTACCCCAGCCTCCTAGCTCTATCCAACCTCGTAGGCTTCTCAATTCTAACAATTGAAGGTTCTCTACGCCATTCTGCAAGTTTATGCTTCATGAATTTCTCATACTCTTCGGTAGGCTTTCTCCATAGTAGAGCCATGTAGTGATAAGCTGACCTAGCCACAGAGATCGCCCCACCTTAAATCTTCTTTTTCACCTGCTACTCAAGTCTAGCTAGGACTCACATTTACAGGTTTTAAGCTGTATTGAAGCTATAGGTATAGGTGTCGAAAATAGGGGCTCCAAGGATAACCATAGGTTTGCTAGGTAAAACCAATGTAGGTAAATCTACGTTCTTCTCTGCCGCGACCATGATACCTGTACCCATCGAGAATAGACCTTTCGTTACACTCGAACCTCATAGCGGTGTAGCGTACGTAAGGAGGAGATGTGTACATGTTGAACTAGGTCTTCCTCGATGTACTCCTGTAAACTCTATCTGTACAAGAGGAGAACGGTTCATACCTGTAGTTCTTGTCGATATTCCAGGGCTTGTTAAAGATGCTTCGAAAGGTAGAGGTTTGGGAAATAAGTTCCTAGACGCTATTAGACAAGCTGATGCATTAATACATGTCGTTGATATAGCTGGGTCTACAGACGAAGATGGAAAATATATTAAGCCTGGTTATAGAGATCCTTACGAAGATATTATAGCCATAGAGAATGAATATGAAGAATGGATGTACGGAATAATATCGCGTGATTGGCCGAGGTTCGCGAGAGCTCTCGACCATATGAACCTAGGGCAGATGATAGATGCTCTTGCTCAGAGACTTTCAGGGTTGTCTATTAAAAGAGAACACATTGTGAAAGCTCTTATTGTGACTAAGCTGGAGTTCTCGAAACCTTCTTCTTGGAGAGAAGAGGAGTTGAAGATGTTTATACACGCGTTGAGGATTGTAGCTAAGCCTATAGTTATAGCCGCTAATAAGATCGATATACCTGAGGCTAAGGATATAATGAAGGATGTTGTTAAACGTTTACCTGGGAGAATTATAGTACCTGTCTCAGCTTTAGGAGAGCTTATTCTCAGGAAAGCAACTGCTAAAGGTTATATAGATTACCTACCAGGGGATCCGGACTTCAAGATCGTTGATACGTCGGGTTTAACTCAGCAACAGTTAAGAGCTCTAGAGATTGTGAGAGAGGTTATGAAGCTGTATGGGGGTACAGGTGTACAGAAAGTTATAAACGAGACTGTGTTCAACGCGTTGAACATGGTTATTGTGTACCCAGTTGAAGACCCTAACACGTTCACCGATAGCAAAGGTAATATACTTCCAGATGCATATCTAGTACCGAAAGGTACAACAGCTCTCGACCTTGCCTACATGGTTCATACAGACCTAGGTAAACACTTCTTGTACGCTATAGATGCTAAAACTAAGCAAAGAGTTGGAAAAGACTACATATTACCAGATAACTCTGTTATAAAGATTGTCGCGGCTACGTAGGGGGTTGAGATATGGCAGGTAACGATATTGCTATAGCGAGGGTTTTGATATCCACCCATGGACATGCTACTGAAGATATTGACAAGGTTAAGCAGGCTATACTGAACATACTGCCCCAGAACCTAAGGAGTAAGGTGTCTATAGAGGAGGAGACCATTGTAGGTTACTACGGCAACCCTATAGTTAGGCTAAAAATTGTTCTAGAAGGAAGCGATGCTCTAGAGTTCGTGAAAAATATTCTAAGCAAGATGAGTGAAAGCGATAAGAGGATCCTCCTTAGCACACTTGATGCTAGATACAATAGAAAAACTAACGAATTCTACCTCAGGTTGAGTAAACAAGATGCATACCTAGGCTCGATAATTCTTTACGACGGCGACGACGTGATCAAGATCGTTATAACGTTTGCTTACAAAAGGTCTCTTAAAGATGTTCAGAAACTTATAGAGGATCTAGTTAAAGGGTTTACAGGTAATGCAGGCTAATCTATACCTAGCTTACATGAAATGCGAAGATCTTGTTGAGTATCTGAAGATAGATCTATGCTCAATCATAGGGCTAGACCAAGAAATTCTGGACAACTGTATTCGCAACTTACTAGAGTTGCCAGACCTTAGGAAGAGGGGTCTGATTGTGTTACCGAGGAAGATAATCTCTGTGAACAGTAGAAATATCGATAACTGCTTCAGCATATCGAAGTATTTAGCTGTAGGTTGTCTACCTCTAGATACAGATTCTGCTCGAAGTCTTGCTAAAACTCGTAGATTTGCATCGGTAGTGATGACCCCGAAGAGCCTTCGCTATGTTGATGAAGCTCAGGTGAACTTTATGGCTCAAGCACAGGTTAGGAAGTACATAGAGATTCATCTACACCCTTTCATCGTCGATATTCTGAACGAGGTCTCAAGTGTTGATGTAGAGAGAGAGTTCTATTTTTTAGGTGAAACAATTGAAAGAGCATTGAAAAAAGATGTGGGTGTTATAATAGGTTCTGCAAGTCCATCTCTTAGAGAAACCCTTTTAACAACACATATAGACTTGATCTTGTTTACGATAGGGTTCTCGAAGAGAGAGCGTAGGCTTATGCTCGAGCTATACCCAAAAGAATTCATACTCAACTGGTTGAATCAGTAGGCGATGGCTGTGGAGCTCTATAGCTTATTGACTTGGATAGCTTTCGCTATGTCTACGCTATCCATAGCTATAACCATCCTAGCTATTCCTCGGGTATATAGAGAAATTGAGCAGATAATCAGCGAACTAGGCACAGCTGTTCTAACGCGTAGAAAGTATAGAAGAGTTAAACGCTACATCCTAGTCAAATTCCTGTGCCTCGATAGCAACGATTATAGAGATCTTTCAAACTACCTAAAGAAATCCATATATTCTTTACTAGGACCTGTGCTTAAACATAGATGCAATATCGAATTGATATCGTATAGAGCTGATACAGGAAGAGCTATTATTAGAGTTCGAGGAGAAGCTATCTGTGTACCCTACACCTTGTTAGCATTGTCTATCCAGCACATTAATCATTTGTTAGGGTCTTGTATAGCTATACCTATCAGGACAAGCGGGCTTCTATCAAGACTTAGACGAAGATATTTAAGATAAACATAAACAACTACAACCTTAACTTTGAAACTATATCCTCTATGAACCCTAAAGCTTTTCTGTACTCTGCAACACCTTTATCCGTAACTTTGTAAACAACATCGCTCCCCGTTTTAACCTGTTCAAGAATTCCTTCACTGCAGAGCTTGTATACTACGCTATACACAGTTATTGTAGGGACTTTCAATCCGAAGAATTCGTATAACTTCTTCTTTATATCATAGGCTTTCATAGGTCCGTAAACCATGAGTACCTTGACTACGTATATCCAGAGAGTTTCAACAGTGAGCTTCCTTATCAATCTCTTCAATGCTTTAGAGTTCTCCAAAACCTTCACACGTATTTTTATCGTAGTCTGGATATTTATATACACGATAGCCTTATATATCTCGCTACTGTTTCTATATTTACACATATAAATATTTGCGGGTGTAAATATGGTTAGAGTTGGAATTGTTGGCGTAGGTAATATAGCGGCGATGTTTGTTCAAGCTGTTGTATATGCGAAAAATAATAGTAATGTCTTCGGTGTTATACACGAGAATATAGGGGGGTATAGGGTGAGCGATATAGATATTGTTTACGCTGTAGATGTATCGAAAGAGAAGGTAGGTAAAGATCTAGCTGAAGCTATATTCGCGTACCCGAACGTCGTCCCAAAGCTTATCGATATGCCTAAAACAGATGTTATAGTGAGGATGGGCAGAGTGTTAGATGGGGTAGCAGAACACATGATCGAAGACTTTAAGCCTGCTGATTACCCAGAGCCAACACTTGAAGAACTTGTAAACGAGCTGAAATCTTATAGGGTTGATGTTCTCGTAAACCTATTACCTGTTGGAAGTGCTAAAGCTTCGAGATTCTATGCTGAAGCAGCTGCTAAAGCAGGTGTAGCCTTTGTGAACTGTATCCCCGAGTTCATAGCTAGCGATCCTAGGTACCAGAAAATGTTCGAAGAAAAGGGTGCTGTTATCCTTGGAGATGATATTAAAGGACAGCTAGGCTCTACGATAATCCATAGAACTCTCGCAAGCTTAATAGCTATGAGAGGGGCAGAAATACTAGAATCTTACCAGCTTAACGTTGGAGGGAACACAGATTTCAAGAACATGCTGGCACAAGAGAGATTGACGAGCAAGAAGATCTCGAAAACCATGGCTGTAGCATCTACACAACCTAAACCTGAAGATATACTGCACAACCTATTCGCTGGTCCTAGTGGATATATACCGTTCTTAGGGAACACCAAAGTCTCCTACATATACATAAAAGCCAGAACATTCATGGGGTTCCCCATAACCATAGATCTAAAACTAGTTGTAGATGATAAAGCTATGGCAACACCAGTGCTGATAGATACAGTAAGACTTGCTAAAGCTTTAATGGATAGAGGGGTGCAGGGTTCGCCCCCCTGGGCCTCCATGTTCTACTTCAAATACCCCCCAGTTCAAGCTAAAAGTGACGAAGAGGCTCTACTAAACCTATACCTGAATTTAGAGAGATTAGGTATAGAGATAGAGCCTAAGAGATTGTATATGTGGAAGTACCTAAAGAACACGATGAAAAACTAGAGCTTCTCCTAAATAAGTATAGCGATATGGGTACCCATAAACATCCATAGTAATTAGCAACTAAAGCTCACCACTGCTTATATCCTGAACTAACTCTGGTAATCTACTAGATGATGACGCCGCTCCAGCCCAAGTATAACGATGAGGAGCTCATGACGAGCTGACACAACTTATTAACGTGTTCTTATGCGGTATACATATGAAGGTAGTGTACTGTGTATAACTTTAAATTTTTCAACCTCAATCTCATTAAAATTAGCTAGAACTTTCTCACTAACTTTTGTAGCAGAAGTTATGAAGATAATAGTTCTAAATCCATGGTTTATCAGAGTTCTTATAGCATCTTCATAGAGTTTACCTAAGGATCCTGGTTTCATCCTGTGCCCGTAAGGAGGATTGAAAACAGCTGTATGGAATTCTACACCAAATTCTTTCTCAATACTTTTAAGCTTAGGTACAACCTCCCTTAAATCTCCTACTAAGAACAGCGTTACATCATCTACTCCCGCATTCTTAGCATTAACTATAGCTCCTTCAACAAACCTTGGATTTATATCTACTCCTACGAAAACTCTATCAGCATCTCTATAGTTTTTAAAGCATAAACTATGTAGATACGTACCACATTCGGGGCACAACTTGTTCAAGATGTTTATATCTAGATAGTCTATTGCTATACAAGGTACTTCAACACCTTTAGATGCTAAAGCAGCTTCTATAACTATGGTTCCACCTCCACACATAGGATCTAGGATAGGTTGCCCTGGAACCCAATCAGCAATTTTAAGGAGTGCAAAAGCTATCGTAGGCTTTAAACCTGCTGGATGAGCAAAAAGTTTATACTTTCGATTGTGGAGCGAACTACGTGTTAAAGAAAGCCCTACAATTAGTTTATCTACATTAAGTTCGACGTACACCTCTACATCAGGATTGTCTAGGTCTACCTTGAGCCTTACACCACGAGATTCTAGATATCCATCGATAACAGCTTGACCTGCAACTCTACCAATATCTATGCTCGTAAAATTGTGTTTACCTATTCTCTCAGGTCTTATAGCGAAGTTTTGCCAAGGTTCGATAAAACTAGCGAAATCTATCCCTTTAACAACCCTATATATAGCTTCTAAATCATTAACATTCTCCTCAACATGGAGAAGTATATAAACGTTATTGGCTATCCTAGACCTAAGAACATTAACAATATCCTCTTTATCCAGAACTTCAATAAATACTCTTCCACTAGAAACCTTAAGAACATTCAATTTCATAATATCCTCCAGCTCGTTGACCAGCACTTTTTCAAATCCTGTATCACAGGTAACCAGCATCTTGATACCCATAGCTTACCACCTCTTCGTAGAGTTTTGAACAACTATGAGGACCTGGTAGATATGCTTTGCGAAGATTGTAAGACCGTATCTATAGTAAGATATGTCAGTCAGCCGCCACATCCTCATCCATCGGGAGCGGTCGGGATTAACATCATCTACTAGTTTATAGCTTTAACAGAATTAATAACTTTATTGATAACTTTCATAACTTCATAAAGAATCTAAGCTCTACATCTAAAGTCCCCTTATCAACATCTAGTAGATAACTACAACTTATAACCAGTTTCCTTCACAGTGCTTTAGGGCAGAAATTGAGTAAGAAGATCCTTATCAAGATATCGGGTAAAATAATAAATCCTGATAACCCATCCTTAATCAAATCTTATGCAGATATCATCAAGAATCTGCATAGCCAAGGATATAGAGTAGCCGTTGTTGTCGGTGGTGGGAAGTATGCTAGAAACTACATAAGTAGTGCTAAAGCTCTAGGTTTAAACGATGCACAAGCCGATATGATAGGAATCGAGATTGCGAGAGTTAATGCTCTCCTCTTAGCGCTAGCAATAGGTGATGATTCTTACACACCTATACCAAGAAGTATAGACAGTATTTTAACAGCTTGGAGTACAGGTAAGATTGTTGTTGTTGGAGGTCTACAACCAGGACAATCAACAGCAGCAGTTGCGGCTGTTGTTGCTGAAAGCCTAGGTATAAAGACTATCTTGTACGCAACAGATGTTGACGGTGTGTACGATAAAGATCCTAGGAAATACAGCGACGCTAAGAAACTAGACATAGTCACTATAGAACAGCTAAAAGAAATCGTAAGCCAGAGGTTTGAAGCAGGAGGATACGAACTACTAGATTCAGTAGCACTACAAATAGTGAAGCGTAGCTGTATAGACGTTATAGTTTTCAACGGTATAGAGCCTCAAAATGTTTACAAAGCTATAAACAGCTCGATAGGGACTAGAATTAAACCATGCTAAAGTAGAGAAATTCTAAAGCAGTCTTTTACTACAATCCACTATTGCGATAAAGTCTACATACACTAGTTAGTCAACTAGTTAGTTACACTACAAATCTGCTATAGGCTAAACAGATAGTATTCCCCTTCAATCGAAAACTTTATTAAGAAAACAATGAATACACAATACATCGCTAAAATATTGTGGAAAATCTATTCATAGTATAAAACAACTTGATGTCGTCCCTATCAAAATAGATCTGGAGCTTATATTAAACACTTTAAAAGATTAGAATACCTAATATTATCCTCTACTTAAACTAATGCAAAGCATATATAGAGGTAAACAAGTGTATCCACTAGTAAATCGGTACATTCGGCAACTATATGCTGTAGATAAGTAATGTGTATATACAAGAAGTGACTTCGTGAATTCTTTACTGACTTCTTTCGGTATCCAAATCTTTTAGTTCTACATACACTGGATCAAGCACCACCGTTTTACAGACTCCGTTATTCTTCACTATCGAATCAATTCAATGATACCTCGTAGAGTATTGTGATTATACCCCTATGACCTCCTCTAGCGCTAGAGAGTTAAATATTAGATACTTGAACTTGTAAGGAATATCATTATTGAAAACAGTCTATACCTTGATAAGTACACTCATTGGTGTACTCATTAGTAAACAAAAGAGTTTTTATAGCGTTATGCTAACTATACATCATGTAATTTATGTAAGCTGAGTTCTTGATTAAAATATTGTTTTACCTAAACGACTTTCTTGAATTAAGTATACCATGCTAGAGCCTTAGATTATGATTGATAATTAATTGATAATTACAAGATACTTAGTAAAAGATGTAAGTTCCTAATATTGAAAAAATAGATATTTATGCTCTTAGGATTGCAAAACAGGTAAACTTAGTCAATTCGTAACAGTCATGCTTAACGAGAAGAGAGAAGATATCTTTAATTTGTAAATTGAAACCCCTACAGAAGGATTGATTAAGCTTGTATTTCTAGAGATTGGTGTATCCATATATAAACTAGGATTGAAAGAACCTGAAGAACAGCTCTACTATGTCGCAGGTCCATTAGGGAATCCTACTACATAGATAAAGTGTAGTATAATGGTTATCAATAATAGTATAGGAGTACTTGCAATATGCTCGATAGCTAGAGTTTTTGATGTCAACGTTGTAAGGTTCTACCCTGACCCAATAATACCTAATAACTATTTCCGAAATTAAAAACAGATAGCAAAGGAAGAATAATCGTGGACTATGATAAGAGTGTTTCAACGCTTAGAATACACGCCGGAGAGGGATATAGTAAGTGATGAAGGAATAATTATAGAAGTCGTGGAATGGTAGAGGATAACTATAACATCAGCTTACAAGAATTTAATGCATACAAATGATAAAAGCTACATTTCTAGCCTACGCTATTTAATGGAATTCTATCTATTATACTTTCAAGTTTTATAAGGTACTCTACAATAAGTTTATTCTACAGACTTCAGATTCATGAACCCCCATAGTATCCATAAGCTCAAGAACTTCTATCGAAGTTGCTTAACTTTACCAGCGGAAAGTTAAGCGGCACTTAACTACACCGTGAGGTACGACATAGACTATAGAGCTTTTTTACACTACATTGATTAGCTACATCAGCTCAAGGTCCTACATAGACCTGAAGTACTCTAAATAAACTTAAACTGCGTATCGACATGCTATTCTATACATAGTTACTTAGACGTTCAATTCTAAACATTATTGTAAACCTAGTACAACTCGATGTGCGAGATCTTGCACATTTGCAAAGAAAAAGATGTAGTTAGAATCCTTAACTAGGTATAAACATGGTATAGTCTCTTAAACGATTAATAGCTTAATGCAGTATCTAGTACATCCATTAGTATACTAATATATTAAGCTAGAGGTTAAGTACACCAATGGTATTTTAAATATTAAAAATCCCAGAACCAAGGAGATGTAATCCCGGATCTCCCCCATCAACAGGAACCCCACCCTTCAGAGCAGGGAAGAGGTTAGATACCCCAGTTCTGATCTCGTATAGAAAACCATAGCTTCGGGTTATCGATGTAAAGCTGTATATATATATCAGGTTCATAGGTATTCACTCCGTATACTAGTTTATCTCTCGGTAAATCCGCAGGGTAGTCCTTCACAGCTCTAAGGTTTTCATCTCAGAATACATTGTACGGAGACAGCGTAATGTTACCAAATTGCGGATTAGTTAGCTGAGTACCTTTAACAACTATAAGTTAGTGAGGAGCAACCTCCAGTATAGCCTTACCTATTCTTTCAGCTACTAAACTCCAATATGTTTTTGAATTACTAACACCTCATGTAACGCATTCATACATGTATAGTAGTGATCAGGAGGAAGCCTATCATGAAGATTACTTTTTACAACAGAAATCCAAGTCTCTATAAACATCTCTTCACTGAATACAGATGTATACCATAGAGGTTCCACAACTAAATAGCTTACATTATGAAACATCATAGAGGTATGTATATCTCTATAAATGACATACTCAGCACTATCTCAAGAGGTAAAGTAGAGGAGGTTGTGAACAAGGCTATTGAGTATCTTGACAACATAGGTAAGATAAGCGAGAAATGGATACAAAAACAGTACAAAGTTGATGACCTATTCGAATATGCTCTTACACCAAAAAGTGTTGCACTTAGACAAGATCTAATTAGTAAAGGGCTTATGTTACGAGACCCTAATAGGAATATTGAAGTTCTCTTCCTACCAAAAGAAATGCTAACACCAGTACCAACACTAGATACAATAAAGAAGCTTTTCTTCTCAAATAATCCAAATACCACCAAATACTACTCCGACTTTGTTGAGCTACTAAAGCTTTCACCAGGTAATAGACATTCAGAGATTCAAGATTTTATAAATGAGTTATCCAAAGATAGCAACATAAAATTAGGACCTTTAACAATATCTATTGATATTGATAACTCACCATTTACAGTTCCAAGCATTATCTTAGCTAAAAAGGTTATTGATAGGGTTGTTGGTGAAACGGGTCAGTTCACCTTAGGGCTTATGAACATAGCTGTTGTTAGGAATGCTTTTGGGAGGTAGAACCAATCATTCGAAGCTGTAGTCAGTATTGAAGGCATAGGAGAAGTTCGAGCAGCATTCATAAGGGCTCCAGTAATATCAGAGGCTTGGCCACAGGCAAAGATAATTAGCTATGTCGACCATCCAGTTCTTGGAAAAGTTGGTGCAGCAGCCGTACAGAGCAATCTTATGGCAATAACGTTCCATCCTGAAATAACAGGTGATAAAAAGATCTATGAGTACTTAATAACGCTTGCAAGGAGATAAGAATGACTAGAGCTAGGCATGTCGATAAGGGTTAGATGCTCAAGGTGTGGTAGGGAGCTAGGGGAACAAGGCTTTTTATCTAGATACCCATTCTGCGGAGGTTTGCCTATCGTAGAGTACGATAGTTATAGATTCTCTATAGATTCTAGTAGGCCCGGTGTATGGAGGTACTCATCACTGTTACCACGCTTTCAAAGGATTATTAGTCTTGGTGAAGGGCTTACACCGATCATAAAGTTGATGGTGTGTTAGTGAAGAATGAGAAGGTTAATCCAACTGGTAGCTATGCTGATAGAGCTTCAACCGTTATCGCAAGCTACATTACTTCAAAGAGCTTCTCCAATGCCTCTATTAGTTATGAGCAGGACTTCAGCTCCTCACTCTCACGCTACTTGTACAGATATGCAAAAGTTGTTCAGTGTATTGATGAGCTGTTCACCATAGACTCTTCTGAGCTTCTAAAGCTCTTGGAGTTTGGTGAGGTGGTTACCTGTAGTTCTATGCCCCAGGACACCCCTGTTATAGAGTATGTAAACGCTCTAACTGTTGAGGGCTTAAAGACAATTGTTTTCGAGGTTTATGAAGCTAGGGTAGATGTTGAGAGTGTTGTAGTTCCTGCGAGATCAGATGTACTAGCTTTTGCTCTCGCTAAAGGCGTTAAGGAGCTTAGAGAGTCTGGAGTAGATCTTAGCATTGATATCGTTGCCGTTGTTCCCAAAGACGCTAAAGCTCCTAAGCACCTAGCAGGTGAAGAGCTTGTCAAGGTTGTTGAGGTTTCTGGCAACGAAGCTCTAGAAGCACTAAACACACTTGCAAAGAGAGGCGTCTACACATCACCGCTATCAGCAATAGCTTCCCACGTAGCTAAAACTCTTAGCAAATCCTTAACAGTTCTAACAGTCGGCTTCAGACCCAGGACGGTGGCTAGGAGGAGTGAGCTTAAGGAGCAGGTAATCAAGGTTTTGAAAGATCTTGGTAAGGCAACAACTTACGAGGTCTGGGGATATATAAGCAACTACTCTTTGAAAGGCGTTTACAAGGCTTTGAAGTCCCTAGTTAAAGAGGGTGTTGTTTGGAAGAGCCTGTTATGAGGGGGAGAAGAAAGGTTACACTCTACAAGCTATGTGTAGAGCAGACATAGCAAATAACCTCACCTTATATAGTAAATACAGTATCTTGGTACTGTAAGGTGTTACACAATGAGCCTTAAGGTTCTTGACCTTGGTGAGGTTAGGTTAAGGTACTACGTTTTTGGGTCTGGAGAGCCAAGGGATCTTGTAACAGCTGGTGTCCACTGAGATGAGGCTACAGGTGTGTACACAGCTTACAGACTTATCGAATATCTCTCAATAGGGAAGAGGCTTAATGGGTCAGTTGTAGTGGTACCGGTTGTGAATATCCTTGGCTTTGCTACTAGAACAAGGTTTAATCCTGTTGATTATGTAGATTTAAACAGGGTTTTCCCTGATGGAGCAGGGTCAATAATAACTAAGAGGATTGTTAGAGCTGTTTGGGAGTTGGCTGAGCAGACAAGCTATGTTCTAGACCTTCACTGTGCAGGTCTAAACAGCTACCAGTACATACTTGCACTCTACAAGGAGTTCCCCAAGGTGAAGCAGTTCACAGACCTGATCCCGTAGGATACTGTTGTTGAGTCAACTGGTTTAAGGGGTCAGCTATTTGTTGAGACAACACATAGGGGCATACCATCAGCTATTATAGAGACTGCTAGTGGCGATGGATACTGTAGCAGTGAGTGGGGAGAAACGCTGCTAAACGTTGTTCTGGGGACTTTAAGGGCTCTAAGGGTTCTAGAAGATGGTGAGAAGCCTAGGGCTACTGAGAAGAGGTACTATGGAAAGCTAGTCCACGTAGAGTCACCAGCAGAGGGCTTTCCAAACCCGGTTGTAGAGTCAGGTAAAGATGTTGTGAAAGGAGATGCACTTGGCTACGTAGGAGGCAAGATCGTTACCTCCCCTGCTACAGGTAAGCTGATTAGGGTTGCTAAGGATGTCTACATATTTGAGAAGGAGACCTTCGCTTCTATAGCGCCTGTGGGAGAGGTTTAGAGGGGGTAGAGATAAAAAGGTTTTGCTTTATGTGAGGAACTTCTCCATAATCCTGTAGTAGATCCTAACCATCCTCTCAAACTCTGATAGCGTCAGGTACTCGTCAGCCATGTGAGCAACTCCAAGGATTCCAGGTTCATATGTTATTGTGCTTATCCCAACCTCTGTGTAGTACCTCATATCGAGTCCTCCTAAGCAAACGGTTGCTCTAGGCTCCTTACCGATAACCTCCTTGGCAGCCTCTTTAGCGACCTTGACCAGGTGCGATGATGGGTCTGTTAATGCTGGTGGCAACCTATTCACTATCTTCACATTCACCTTTACATCTGGTGGGAAGTCTGCTGATGTCTTCTTAACGAAGTCTATTATCTCTTTCTCAACATCCTCAACTCTCTCCTCTGGAGTGACTCTGCTGTCTATTGAGAATGCGTAGTACCCTGGAACCACGTTTACCTTTATGCTCCCCCTAACCTCACCACCGATAGTAATAGTTGGCTTAGCACCTCTAGGATCATCGTACTCGTAAGAGCTTATCCTAGAGTCAAGCAGAGGCTTATACTCATTCATCAATCTATGGGCTAGTATTACCATGTACTCGAAAGCGTTTACACCAAGCCAAGGTGCTGAGCCGTGTGCTTGCCTCCCAAAAACCTCTACGATTGTCCCTACAGCTCCTTTGTGGCCAATCCAAATAGTTTCTGAGCTACTAGGCTCAGCGATTACTACGTAGTCTGGTCTAGACCTAAGCTCCCTAACCAGGTAGCCTGTGCCAGTCTCACCACCAATCTCCTCATCAGGGACAAGGGCAACCTCTACAGAGCCCTTAAACCTCTTACCAGAGTCTGTAAACGCCTTGATTGCTGCTAGGAATGCTGCTATACCGCCCTTCATATCATCAGCACCCCTACCAAACACCTTACCATCCTCAATAACAGGGTCGAAAGGCTTCTTAATCCAGCTACTACCAGGTGGAACAACATCGTAGTGGTCATTGAATTGTAGAACAGGTTTACCCTCACCAAGCCTAGCAAGAACTATGTACCTCGGGTAAGATGCGTAATCAGGGTAAAACCTCTTTACATAGTCATCAGGAACCCTAACAACATCAACCCTAAACCCAAGAGGTTCTAGAACCTCCTTAGAGTACCTAGCGAAATCCTCATACCTTTCGCCAGGCGGGTTAACAGTTGGTATAGATATCATATCCTTCAGTACCTTAACACCCCAATCAATAGCTCTACTAACAACCTCGCTCATGGAGGTTTCACCTCTCACCCTATACGTGGACTTAGATACAATAAGTATTACCTGGTAGATTAAATACTAGGCCTTCTGTCCCTAGAAGGCCATTCCATTCATTTCAGGATCTCATCTAGGGCTTCCACCTCGCCCACAGGAACTTGGCTTCAACCTATAAGGTTTTTGAAGCATTGAGGGAGCCTTATCCCCATCCCTAGCACTCTTCAAGATCTTCTCAACACCTACACCAAGATTATAAGTAAAGCCAGCAAAGCTTCTAACAACAGCCATAGAGGAATTGTTGAGGTGCACAACAGCCTTAACATATTCCTCCAAAACATTGATATTTAGAGAGGCTGTGGGTAGAGAATAGAGCTGAGGACTAGGTATAGAATAGGCAAGGAAACGATAGTTAAGGCTACAAGAGGTGTAGGTCATGCAAAAGCTTGTATTCACATCTACTACTCACATATTTGCAGTAGCTGAATACTCTTATATCTTTCTGTAGAGGAAGAGCAGAGCAGAAAGGTAATTTAACTCTTTTTAGAGCAGTAAATCTATGGGATGCGACAGTGGTTATAGATATCAATGCAGTGATAAACATTATTGTAACAGTTGCAACAGTAATTGGTTCTGTACTTGGCTTAGGTTACTGGTTGGGTAGGAAGATAACTGCTTTAGAGTATAGGTTTAGGGTTTTGGAGGAGAGGTTTAAGGCTATTGATGAGAGGTTTAATCGCATTGACGAGAGGGTCGAGTCTCTAAAGCTATACATAGGTACAAGGTTTAACGAGATTGATAAGGGGATTGGTGATGTAGATAGAAGGTTCAATGAGTTGAAGGATTACGTTGACAATAGGCTTAATGAGTTTGATAAGAGGGTTGGTTCGAGGATTAGGAGGCTTGCAATGGCTTTTACGAATTATCAGGAGTTCTTTATAGAGTTCTTGTCTATGGAGGGTATTATTAAGGATAGGGATAAGGAGATGCTTGTGAAGGAGTCTAGAGGGTTATGAGACTTGCTGTGGCTAATCCTCTTACTAAGGAGGAGTGGGAGAGGCTTAAAGAGCTTTTCGAGAAGAGTGAAAGGGATGAGCTAACGCTTGAGGAAGCTGACGAGTTTCTCGAGCTAGCTAGGAAGGTTGTTATAGAGTATGGTGAGTATATAGAGGCTTGAAAGCTGCACCTATACGCAACAATTGTCAGGGCATTAACGTATAAGAAGTACTATGAGAAGAAGCAAGAGCAAGGCACTGCACAGGCTAGGCAAGAGTCACAGAGCTCTTCTAACAAGTAGTAGCCCCATGTTAGTTGGTATGATGTGGTAAACCAAGCTACCTACAGTCCTTAGGTAGCTCCAAACATCCTCATCAAGCCCTGGTAAGCTCTACGTCGATAACAATGTGACTGTGTTTAGGTATCCAAAGCTAGATCTACCCTACGGCTACTGAACAATATGCCTAGAATTCACACCAACAAAACCAGGCTTCAACTTCGAGTCATACACAATAATCCTAGATGCAGTGATAGAGTACAAAGGCTTGGACTACACACTAAGCTACAGCTTCACAATTAAGTAGTTAAAGAAGGCGTAGCTCTGTAGAAAGGTTTATGAACCCTTTAAGAACTAAATTACCAGCTTGGGGGCCTAGGGATCCAAGTCAGCTCAATGCCCGTTCATCACACTCAGTTGCATGAGTCTCATTATCCCTGGGCCCCCTACAGCAAGCTTCTCCTAGAAATTGCTAAAGTATTTAAGGTGTGAGGAGCACCCTGACTAAAGCAATGGATGGTTCTTGGCCATACATTGAGTGGAGAGAAAAGCGGTGCTTTAGTACCTTACCTGTGGATGCAGATGTCTTTCGCTAGTTCCTTGGCTAGTTTCTCTGGCTCGCTAAACACCTTTATCTCTGCCAATCTTCTTGTGTCTAGGTGTGGTACTAGAAGGGATAGCCTATTGCTCGGCATACCGGATAGCAGTAGGTATACAGGTTTTGATTCTGTGTAAGCTGTTACAGCCTCCTGAATAGTTCCGCTCTCACCACCTAGAACAACCACTGCATTGCAGGACCTCACCATAACTACGCTTCTAACTCTAAAGCTCGCACTTGTCCTGATAATAATTGCTTCCTCTGGGAAAGCAACATCCTCAGCCTCTATAGGGACAAAGATTGCTAGGGGTAGCCCGAGCTCGATAGCTTTATCAGTAACAATTCTCATTAAACCCCAGTAGCCACCAACAAGAACAGCAAACCTCTTACACAACCTCTTCAGCTCCTCCAAAACCCTAACAGCATTAACAACTACATCAGGTGGTGGAGAACCGCTGTAACCAGCAAAGCATATCTGGATCAAGAGTATCCACCAAGTGAAGGGGTAGATGCTAAGCAGTATTTAAGCAGTGCTAGCGAAAGCCCCTTAGAAAGAACGAGGTGCGAATAAAAGAGGGGGTCAAGGTATTCACAGATCATGTACATAAATTAGGTTGTGTAGCTACAGTGTCTAGATAGGTTAGGTGCTTAGGTTTCCTAACTATGTGTTGTGATAAGGTTGAGAAGTGGCGTAGGTTAGAGGAGGAAGCTAGGGAGATACGTAGAAGAGAAGCTGATTGGGATTTCATTAAGAGCTTACCTCCTAGACTTAGAATAGCTCTTGAGTTCTATATAGAGACGGGGGATCTCTACATAGCTTCTAGAATAGCTGGGTTAAGTATTGAGGAGTTCAATGAGTTGAGGAAGAGGGCTAGAGTACCAAATGTTGCATAGTAAACCATTTGCAGCTGCAGATACATGCTTCTTAATTGATTGGGCCTACTGGAGGTACAGAGACATACTCTTTGACCTCTTCCAAACTGTATTTGTTCCTGAAGCTGTTTTAAGGGAGATTAAGAGTGAGAAGACATTAGAGTGGGTAGCAATAAACCTGGCTAGTGGTAGGTTAGCTCTATTCACTGAAACACCAGATGTTATAGAACTTGCTATTAGAATTGTTGAAAGATCCAGAACTATTTCAAGTCTACGAGGTGTTGACATACCTGAAGCTATATGCTTGGCTTTAGGGAAGCTAAGGGGTTACATAGTCCTTACAGAGAATAGGGGTGCTCTCATGGCTGCTGACGTACTTGAGGAACTTTCTGGAGTTGTTGTGTGGAGATCTCTAGAGGTTATCAGGGAAGCTATAAGGAGAAGAATAATTATTTGTGATCCGGAACAGGTTTTTAAGCTTTATGAGGAGGAAACAAGACATAGATTTCCAAGATCAGAACTTGAGGCTGTTATTCGTGAGCTTAGAGAAGAAGTTGGAGAAATGGCGTAGGCTTGAGGAAGAAGCTAGAGAGATTAGGAGGAGAGAAGCTGACTGGAAATTTATAGAGAGCCAACCACCAAGGGTAAGAGCCGCGCTTATATACTACATTGAGTCGGGGGATATAAGAACATCTGCAAAGCTAGCTGGTATGGATCTTGAGGACTTTAGGGAGTTGCTGAGAAAAGCAAACATACCTGTAGTCACCTAAAACATTGCAGAATCTCTAAAAGTTTCTGTACCAGCATAAACCTCTCTCCTCCCTGTAATCTCTACAGCTATAGGTGCAACATCAACCTCCTTAACATCGCCACCAGCAAGCCCTGCCTTCACTTTGAATAAGGGCTTCAACACCAAGGCATCCACAATATCTTTGGGAATGACAAGCCTGTTTTGGTTCCTACAAGTGGAAGGTGTGAGGATAGCTACGATTTCAAATCTTTTAGAAGCTCCTAAACAACTGGATATTCTCTCGCTACAAAAGGCTTTTTTTATTCTGCTGTTATCATGTTGTCTTGGTGTGGTGCTTTATTGGAAGAGTTTTCGTAGCTCTTATTCTTCTTATGCTCCTTGCAGCTCTGTTTCCAGTTCTCTTAACACCCTTCTACATAGGGACTGGCGTAGTGCAGGATCGTAAGGATCTCTATAGTGGTAGTACTGAGTTTGTGGTTGTTGTTGCTCTACCCCTAAGTGCTTTGGGTCTTGATAGGCTTTTTGGGCTTGCTGTAAGCTCTGTAGTTGCTTCTCCTTGTTCTGATGAGCATGTAGTTATCTTTCCAAAGCTCTTGCCGAAGGAGTTCTCATCGTCTTGGGTACCCACACTCAACACATATGTTGCTACTCCTAGTGGTAGTGGTGTTCTTGAGCCTGGCGATATCCTCTTGCTTGTTGTTCCAAAGCAGGGTATTAGTGGTTCCTGTAGCTGGAGTGTCCTTGCCAATGCGTCTGGCTTGTTTGAGAGGTACGTAGTTGTTTTGAAGCCTGGAGCAAAGGTGTTTAGTGGTAGGGGTGTTGAAGTTCTTGACAAGCCCTTAGCAATAGCACTATACTTTAGAAGAGGTGAAGAGCTTCTAGCATCTGACTCACCATATGATATTGGGCTTGTTATGGAGCTAGGCAACTTGCTTGGTATTCCTGCTCCGAGGACTAGGCAAGTCAGTAGCTATAACGCTAGTGTTGCTGGTGAGTGGAGCTCCTGGGTTCAGGAGGTAAGGAAAGCTATTCAAGGCTTAGGCATTGAGAGGTTTACTGATGTGAGATATGAAACTGTTCAAGGCTTTGAAACACCTAAACAGCTATACCAATTCATCTACGTTCTTGTAAACAAGACTATGGTTACAGAGAGTCTCGCCTTTAGCAGGTACCTCGGGTTCGCTGTTTACAGTAGCCTTGTGCATGTCTACGCAAGCTCAGCAAGTGATGAGCCTTCAGATCTCTTGATCAGGATCAAGGTTACAGAGCTTGTAGGTGAGTACATAGCTAACCTTACAGGTGTTGATGTGTGGAGCTATGAGAATGTGTTTAGGCTGTGGAGAACATCAACACCAATAACTATAGCTCCAGAGATACCGTTCGACCCTAGCAGAAGGTTTAACATTAGTGTTGAGTTTGAGTGAGTAGGTGGAGCAAAACCTCTCATAGTTATCGCCACCATCACATTTTCTAAGTACTGGGGAGGAGTAATTAACGAGACTGAAAAGGGGGTATCAATACTGTCAACAGGTATAGCAAGAGTCCTAAACCCAGAGACTGGCTTAGCTCCAAAGGGTTGTAGAGTAGGTAAAGCATCTAGCTACATACCGAGCACTAGCTATGGTAAGGAAACAGGCCTTGTATTGAAAAGGCTCATCAGCAAGCATTGCTCTAGATTCACCAGCAATGATTGGAGTTCTATACGATAAGCTAGGTAATAAGAGCCCAGTTCTATACATAGACATGTGCATAGCCAGCGACAAGAGCTCTGAAGGGGTTGTAGAGATAAAGGTAAATGGGGTCACACTAGCTAGTAGGAAAGTTGTTGTAGAGCCCAAGGAGTTTAGCTATATAGGGCTAGTAATGAACCTTAGCCATGCAACAGGAAATATGGTGAAGGGTCTAGGACCAGTAGTAACCATTGAAACGAGGTTCAGCAACTCTGTGGAGATGTACATTGATAGTGTTATTGAGTACCTCTACGCACCTGATGTTTGGAGTCCTCAAAGCCGAGAGTGGTGGCTTGAATATGCACCGTGGTATAGGCTACTAGTTACTCTGTCAAGGGATTCCATCGCTATTGCTAGAGTTGGAGTAACCTACATCACACCAGCTGATCCTGGACATGGTAGAGATAGCGTTGTTATGGTTACAGCTATAGCTACTAAGCCTAGCAACATTAGGAGCATTACAATAGCCGCTAACGTTTCTCTCCATTGCCTATACTACACAATGTTAAAGGGTTCGCTGGTGAGGAATGTACCTATAGAGCGTGAAGGTACAGATTTTGAATATATGTATACGTCTATAGCACATCTGTGGAGCATGCTCAATACATTCATCGATGTTGCCACAATAGGGAAGTACTTTACACCAGTGCATTTCTCTAAAGGTATTATGGCCGCAAATGCCCTAAGCACGCTGGCTTCTGCATCAATGAACAGCTTCTATACAATTCACGGTAGTAGTGGTGACAGTATCTGTGTTTGGGTATCGGGAGCGAATTGGTATTGGCGTGTCGTGACAGTGGCACTGGCTATTAAGGCTCCGGAAAAGCTGAGCATACTAGTCTCTATAAACGATAAGATTATTGCTGGTGATGATGTATCTGTGCCTCTGATTGAAGTTTGGCGTGGTGTTGCTGAGCTCAGATGGAGGCAGGCTCAAGACTATATGACCGCAATGCTTTGGGATCTTCTCAGCAGAAATCTCCTGCTCTATGTGATTTAGTTTAGGTGATGCTATGAAGCTGTTTATTAGGCTCTGGCTCCTAAGCATTGTTGTGAACTACGTTATCGCCTTTGTGTTACTTGGTTTTGGTGAGCTGGTAGCTGATATCAAGGTGTTTAGAGTTGGTTTCTTACCTCTCTTCACAGCTGTATCTACATACCTTGTGCTCTTCAGCGATGTTCTGCTATTCGCCTATGCTACGAGGCTCTATGTTGTGGGAAAGGATGTGAGTTTTTCTGATGCGCCAAAGCTCCTTAGGTTAACTGCTTTAGCCTCTACACCATTTGCAATCTTTCTACTTCCAGATCTAGTAGCTGGTTTAGGTGGTGTTATAGCTGAAGACATTTTCTATGGTGCAACAGCATTCACTGTGTTTGTATGGAACGCGATTGCAAGTGTTTATACAGCCTTTATACACCCAATCTACGCACCACTTGCAGGATATGCAGTGGCAAACACCCTCGATACTAGTGATAATCTCTACAAGTTTATACGTAAAGAAAAGTTGTTTGCTTTGCATGCTATATGGATATCATTTGTTGTGTGGTTAGCAACAACAACGCTTGCAAACATAGTCTCTGCACTCGTATCACTACTGAAACTGCCAATCATACCACTACCACAAGCCTCACCACTACAGGCATGGAAGTATCACTGGGTAAAAACAGTTGAAAGCCTAATGCCAAGAATATACAGTCTCCTCGTAGATCCTCTTGTGTACACTCTCTACGCAAAAATAGTTAAGAGTATGCTATGGTTATTTAGGTGAAGGTTTTTATATGAAGACTGTGATTATGTGATTGTTGAAGCACTGAGGTCTTGACATCTAATAGGCTTGGTTCTGTAGCTATCCTCGTGCTTCTAGCTACTGGGATTATATCTGATGCTATCCTGATTCTGCTGAAAGCTTCTATGGCTAATGTATCGAGGGAGACTCCAGATTTTGATAAGAATACAGAGTTTAGTTGCAGGATAGAGGTTTTAAGTGTTGGTGTGTAGATGAATAGGAGTGTTGATGTTAGTGCTGATAATGGTGCTAGGTAGAGAGACTTGAACTTGATCTTATCGTAGAGAG
>Ga0326760_1000030_pt1 | contig 84319 bp, 87 predicted proteins | sample GCREP_S_FD_207668 | JGI IMG/M metagenome (GOLD analysis project Ga0326760, IMG submission 207668) | Hot spring sediment microbial communities from Geyser Creek Basin, Yellowstone National Park, WY, United States - GCR.EP_S | ecosystem: Environmental > Aquatic > Thermal springs > Near-boiling... | reverse complement strand
GCGCAGGGCTCTACGATCCCTTGGTCCGTCACCACCGTCTCGACGTACGCGTTTACCCTTATGAACGAGCCCCCAATAGCCTTGGCTATGGCCAGGGCGGCTAGCGCGTCGTTCCTTAGGACGTTCACGCCTATGGGGATTCTCACCTCCTTAGCCACCTCCTTAGCGATGACAGTCATGGAGGCGACGGTTATAGGGCTGACCCTCTTCTTTCGATAGGGCGCGTCCCAGAAGTTCTCGATAAGAACACCGTCGACTCCTCCCTCTTTCAAGGCCTTGGCGTCCCTGAGGGCCCTCTCAGCTATGAACTCTAGCTCCTCACCCTCATAGCGCGGAGAGCCGGGAAGCGGGGGCAGGTGCACGACCCCTATTATGGCCTTCTGCACGCCAAAGACCTCCTCCACAACATTCATGACTTGTCCAGCCCCTCCACTTCGCAAATGCTAATTAGGCAGCCAAGTCAAAATACTTTGTTCAGTCCGTTAGCGGGGCCTCGACGTGGCTAGGCCTTCTAGCTTAAAGCTCCGCTTCGTTTCAAGGGACTTCGAACTGCTATCGATAGGGCAGACTCTGAAGAGCTTGCACTCGACGGTTTGCAGGGTCGGCGACGTAGTGCTCAAGGTAAGGAGCCTCGACGTCAAGTCCGCGAAAGAGGTCAAGGAACACTTGAAGGAGGTCGCGAGATCCTTCGACTTCCTGCCGGACTTCTTGGGGGTGGTCGTGGGTGCGGTTGAAATTGACGGGGAGGTCAAACCTGCCGTCGTGAGCTTGCACTCGTACGCGGAGCCCATAAACCTGCCGACTTTGAAGGACCTTTGGGAGGTGTTAGTCATAATAGTCCAAGCTCAGGCCAAGGGCTACGCCTTGGACATAAAGCCCTCGAACTTTGGCAGGCTGAGGGGGCGGGTGGTGTACGTGGACGAATACGGCATAGGCAAGCCCCTCCCAAAGGACATCTCTGAGGACCTCGAGGGGATAAAGAGAAAGGTGGAGCAATACTTCAAGCAAGTTTCCGTAGTCTTCTCCGAAAAGGGCTCGAGGAAGGCCGACACGCGAACCCGGACTTAGAGAAGAGGCCCTCGCTAACCAACCTCCTTTTCTGAGGATAACCCTAGGACGTCCGCTATAGCGTTGATGGCCTCCGAGGGGTCGAGCGCCGTTGAGCCGATGATTATGGTGGGTATTCCGAGCCTCCTGCCAGCGTCGAGGTCTGAGGGTCTGTCGCCCATGAATACTATCGCGTCTTGGCCCATCTCGGCGCCGAGCTTCTGAAGTGCCATCCTGATTTGCCTCGCCCTGTCAAGCTCTTCGTCTCTGGTGACGTAGACGTCGACGTAGGGCGCCAGCCCGCTGACTTCGAGGGCCTTTTTGAGGCTCCCCTCGCTTTGAAGGGTCACGATCGCGACCTTGACGCCGTGATCTTTCAGAAATTTCAACAACTTCCTCGACCCCCTCAGTTCCTTGAGGTCCTTCATCGAGTTGACCTCGTACTCTTCCACGAGCCTGCTGAGCTCTCTGAAAAGGCCCTCGTCTCTAGCTCGGGCGTCCCTCAATGCCTCGAAGATGGAGCCTACCTCGCTCTTCAAGACCCTCGACAGAGCCTCCTTGACCTTGCTCCAGTTCACCGGGACGTGGATCAGCGTCCCGTCTAGGTCAGAGACCAAAACCTTCATGGCGAGCTCTAGTTTATGTTGTGAACCGCGTTTTAAGCGCTACTCTCGACCCGAGCTTAAAAGTACAGCCCGACAAGCCCATGAAGGGGGCTCTGGAGTGCAGAAAATGACAGAATACAAGGCATCCTCGAGGGAATAGATGTGGTGTACCTTGAAAAGAAGCTCGTCAAGAACGCTTCGAGGACTTGCCACTGGTACGGGCATGTTGCCCAAGTCAAGGGGAGGATCTTCAAGTGCCCAAACTGTGGAATGGAGTACAATAGGGATCTAAATGCATGTATAAACATAGCCCGCAGGGTAACGAGCTCTGCGGGATGGGGGGTCGTGAGCCCCGAGCCGGCAGATGAAGCTGGAGGCGCGAAGCCCAGCTGAACGCCGGAAGCCTCGCCTTTTAAGGCGGGTAGCTCACTCTGCTATCCATAGCATAGGTTGTATGGGTGTGCGAGGATGTCGGGACCATCGCTTAGAGATGAGGAGCTTGAGAGGTACGACAGGCAGATGCGCATCCCCGGCTTCGGCATCGAGGGTCAGAGGAAGCTGAAATCGGCTAGGGTCCTAGTGGCTGGCTTGGGGGGCCTCGGCTGTCCGGCCTCGATGTACTTGGCGGCCGCTGGCATCGGAAAGTTAGTGCTCGTAGACCGAGAAAAGGTCGAGCTCAGCAACCTAAACCGCCAGATCCTCTACTGGAGCTCGGACGTCGGCAGGCCTAAGGCAGAGGTCGTCGCTGAAAAGCTAGCACGCTTAAATCCCAACGTCGACGTCGAGGCATTGGCATTGGAGATAAACGAGGACAACGTGAGGGAGCTGGTCAAGAAGGTCGACGTGGTCGTAGACGGCATGGACAACTACAAGGCCCGCTTCCTAATCAACGAGGCCTGCGTGGCCTACGGCAAGCCCTTCGTCCACGCGGCCGTCTATGGGCTCGAAGGTCAGCTGTTCACGGTGTTGCCGGGCAAAGGGCCTTGCCTGAGGTGCATAATACCCTCGCAACCGCCCGAACAGGACACCGTGCCCGTGCTAGGCGCTACGCCCGGCGTGATGGCGGCTCTCGAGGTCATGGAGGTCGTGAAGCTCGTGGTCGGCTTGGGGCGGCCCTGCGTAGACAAGCTCTTGGTATTTGACGGTCACGAAATGAAGTTCCACGAAATAAGAGTGGAACCATCACCAAAGTGCCCCGTGTGCTCGAGCCTCAGAAGTAGGGAAGTTCCTCCGACGTGAAACTCAGGCAAGCTGTAGCTTGAGCTCCTCTACGAAGCCTCGCTTAGCAATGTACGCGGCCATTGAGCCGTCTATCGAGCTTATGATGAGCCACGCCACAGGCCATCTTTCCATGCACTCCAAGTCAGTGGTTGATGGGCTGGGAGAGCTGGGGTGAGAGTGATAAATCCCAACAACATCGAGCCCCCTCTTCTCCGCATAAGCGTGCGCCTCGTAGACATCTCCTGAGTCCATTTCGAACGAAGTGGCACTTGCAAGGGAGACGTTCCTAGCTTTGTAGAGCTCGCAAACCCTAAAGCACCCGCCCTCCATCCTCCCTAAGAGGAAGCCGCATATTTCATCCCTACTAGCCAAGGCCTCGCGGACCAGCTCCTCTACGAGCTTGTGATTTATCTCCAGCTTGCCACCCATCTGGGCACCGAATCTGGGGTTGTGACAAAAGCCTTACTTCTTAGGACAGGAGTCAAATTTATCTGGCTTTATCACAACTAGCTTGTGGCAAGGGCATGTGCGAGTTTAGGGTCTACCTGAGGTCAGACGACAAGGTCGAGGAGGTAGCCGAGGGCGTCGTAAAGGCGGTGGTCGACGGCGGAGTTGTCAGGCTCATCACGTTACTCGGTGAGATCAGAGAAGTCGCCGACGCAATTATAGAGTCGGTCGACGTGCCCAACGAGAGGCTCGTCCTAGTAAAGCGATAGAGCGATAGGGGTGAACTGGCTGATACCGAAAAACCATCCTAGGTATCACTCTCTCGTCACTAGAGAGAAGTTGATAAAGCACTTCGAATCAGGTGTTGTGGCAAGGGCGGGCCTCATAGCTCATGGTCGGGGAGAGGCCTTCGACTACTTGATAGGAGAGGAGACCACGGAGCCAGCATTGAGGGCAATAAAGGCGGCCGCCTGCGCACTCCTCTTGGCCAATAGGCCCGTCATATCTGTGAACGGCAACGCGGCAGCTCTGGCGGGGGAGTGGATAATCAAGCTGGCCGATGTCGTGAACGCGAAGATAGAGGTGAACTTATTCTATAGGACCAAAGAGAGGGAGAGGGCGATAGAGTCGTTACTGAAAAGCTTGGGCGCTAAAGAGGTCTTGGGAGTCGACGAGAGGTTCCAAACTACGATACCCGAGCTGATGAGCGAGAGGAGGAGGGTCGACTCCCGAGGCATACTAATAGCCGACGTGGTCTTGGTACCCTTAGAAGACGGCGATAGGACAGAGGCCCTCAAGAGGATGGGCAAGACCGTCATAGCCATAGACCTGAACCCGCTATCGAGGACCGCGCGAGTGGCATCGATAACCATTGTCGACAACATAGTCAGAGCGATGCCCAAGCTAGTCGAAGAGGCCTCTAGGCTGAAGCAAATGCCGAGGGACGAGCTACGCTTGATGCTATCGAGCTACGACAACAACGCCGTGCTATCTGAAGCGCTAGAGCACATGGTCAACAGGCTCAAGAAGTTGGCTGGAGAAGTCCTAAGGGCTCAATCTAAGTAGTAAAGTCCTAGAAGGTAGTGGACGAAGAAGGAGGTTTCAACTTGATCCTCTCAATCCAAGCCTCAAGCTCCTTGTACCTCAAATCCTCAACGCCATCAATCAAGTCCGCGCCCTCGCGGGCTACCAACCTGGCCATAGGTCTCTGATATAACCTCGAAGCCCACGAAAGAAGCCTTTTGGCTATCATGAACTTAGCCCGCTTGAGCGGCCAAGCGACTACGTTCCCTTTAAGCCAAGGCTTCGAGTACTTCCCAACAACAGTCGAGAAGTCCATGCCCACCATCAGGACAGCCTTGCATCCAAGCTCCATGCACATAAACACAGCTCTATCTCCATCCGTGAACCCGCCGAAGTTGTAGAGGCAACCGATGGGCCTCACCTGAGTGGTGCCAGCCAATCTATTGCTAAATTTCTGCACGTGTGCCTTTAACGCTGATACGTTATCTCCGTGAGCGTGGACGACTACGTAAGAGCCCCTCCGCCAAGCCTCGAATATGTCATCCAAATTGCCGTCGAGGTCCGTGACTACGAGGTCTGGGACTGTCCCCAGCTCGAGGAGCCTGCTGGAGGCGCCATCGGCCGCTACCAACACGTCGGTCGCGTCGAGTACCTCGTCGATATGGTCCTCGATCGACGGCCCCGCCCCTACGACCAGGGCCAACTTCCCTTCCACAACCTTCCTCAGTTCGCCGACGTCCGTCGCCCTGCCCCTTATGAGTACGTCTAGGACGCGAGAGGCCTCGTAATCCTCCGACATGCTGAGCCCCAAGGCACCCGCTATCCATATGTACCACGGCTCCCACAGACTCCAGTCCAATGGAGGCACCTCTACGACGCCAAGTCCCTGAACTCGCCGATGGTCCCTCTCTGCTTGGCCACCAAGTCATGTTTGTGAATGCTCTCCTCACTCCTTACGTGGCACTCGAAGAACGTCGAGTTGGGGAAGTCCCAAAACTCCTCCACGACCCCTTGAATCATGGAGCGGATGACGTCTTCGGCGAACTTGGGGTTCGACACGGCTCTACATATGATCTCTCCCTCGTCGCTCCTCTTCAACAAGCCGTAGGTGGGGGAGCTCATAGACCTCTGAATTATCCCTACTAGCCTCATTGCGTCCAGCTCGTAGCCGTGAGGAACCTCAATTACTATGGTGCCCGTAACTCTCTGCACGTGAGTCGCGAGCGGCACTTTGTCGGTCGAAGGTCTTTCGAGAAAATTCTTCACCTTCTCCCTAACGTACTCTAAGGCGCAGGGACATGCGGTCATCCCCTTGACAGAAACCCCGACGGCTTTCCTTGTCTCTACGCCGTCCCTCGCTCTGCGGGCCCACGCTCTTCCAATCATCGTGCAGGGCTCGAAGCTCACTAAATCGGAGCTCTCAACGTGGCTTTCGAAGACTACCTCCCCTCTAGCCTTAACGTAGGACTTAGATGCATACTCGTGCCTTTCAAGGAGCTTGACGGCGATCTTCTCGCATATGTCCTCGAGCTTCCCGCTTTTCATCGCGAACTGGGAGATGACCTCGGCGATCACCTCATAATGGCGAGATGCGTGGATGCCCTTCATCGTCGAGGGCAGGTTTATGTAAGCGTCGAAGACGGGCAGGGTGAAATGAGGTCTTCCTCCGAATTTCACGAAAGCCACGGGCATCTTCACTCCTTTGACCCCGACGAATTGCAATGGAATCGAGAGCGAAGGTATTCTCTGATGAACATCGTCCATTGGGATCACTTCCAAGACCCGCGGAAGTAGGTGAGCGGGTAGGCTAATTATCTCTTTCCACTCACTTAGATGTGCTAGATATGGCGCGCACCAGGGACTACCTAGACAAGGCTAAGTGCGTCGGCATAAACGTAGGCGGCCTCTACGAGGTGATAGCCTCGACCTCAGACCTCAATGGTAGACCGCATGCCGCTCCCATGGGTGCCCTCTTCTTAAGCTTCGATTCTTTCATCATGCGGTCCTACGGCGAGACCGTGACTCTCAGGAACTTGAGGGCGAGCAAGCGCGGAGCCCTAAATGTGGTCGACAACGTTGAACTCTTCTTCGATTGCATCTTCAAACCGGGCAAGCTATCGTTCAAGTGGTTCAACGGCGTCCCTGTATTGAAGGGGGTTCGTGCGTGGATCTTCTTCGAGCTCGAGAAGGTAATCGACGAAGGCCAGTACTACGAGATGCACTGCTCCATAGTCGACGCGAAAGCCGTTAGAGCGAGACCGAAGCCCATATGCAGGGCCGAGGCATCCCTCCTCGAAGCCTTAATCCACTACACGAGACTCAGATACTACACGGCCATGGGTCGAGAAAACGAGGTCCGCCGATTAAAAGAGCTCATAGACCACCACCTCTCCATAGTGGAGCGGACAGGGTGGCCCAAGCTTAGGCGCATCGCCGAGGACTTGAGGAGGAAGACCTCAGCACCTTCGAATATATCGTAGGGCTATGCGCTTAAATTACCTTAAAGGCGCTTTACGTAGACGACCCTCGGGCCGCCGTCGTATATGCCGCACACAACCAACCTTGCCCCTCTAAGCCTTCCCTTGACCAATCTCGAGAGCTCTTCGACTAGCCCCTCTCTTGCCAAGGCATAGAAGACCCCCTTCTTCACCGAGGCCCCCAAAGCCCCTCTCTCGATAACTTCCTCGGCCACCCTCTTGACGTCCTCGTCCATGAAGCCCACCCCCTCCGCGAACGCCTTGGCCCCCCTCATCAATGCCTCTATGCTCGGCCTCTTCAGCAAACTGGCCAAGGCCAGCCTCCCGTACTTGTTTATCGCCTCCCTTTTCTCCGTCAACATTTCCCTCGTTGGAATTTTCCTCAAGACCGCGGTTATCAGGCGAAGGTCCGGCTCGTGCAAGAGCTTATCGACCACTCCCACGCCCGGAGCGCCCTCTCTGACCCTCACTTCAACGCCGCCGTGCATCTGAGCTATGACGTCGCCCAAGCCGGTCATGTGCTCCACCTCGACGACGTGGGCCACGGCCCCCGCCTGTGACAGGGTCATGACGTTGCCCAAGGCGACGGAAGTGGCTATCGCGGCCCCCAAGGCCGTGGCACCGCTGACCCCGTACCCAACCCCCATCGGCACCGGCTCGTCGTGCTCCAGCTCGGCGCGGGCCCCGACATCTAAGCCGCGTAGCATGCGCTCCACGACGTCCCTCGAGACGTCGTTGCCCCCCGAGACCTCGACGTCCCTCGACCTCCTCAGCCTGACGATGGTCCTTATCCCCACGTCGAGGTTGAAGCCAGCCCCTCTCGAGCCAGTCTCGAGCGGGTTGTCGTGCTCCCTTATCTCGAAGAAGCACGTGATGTGGCATGGGACCCAGACGCAGACCTCCACGTCCCTCTCGAGCTCGATCCTCAACGACCTCCCCCTCGGAGAGTTTTTCACCGCACAAGAAGTTCTCGTGCTCATCGGCACTATTTACTACTTATCACTCCCTTCCTCATTGCGTGCCTTCGTGGTGCATGTAATTCCCAAGGCCCTCTGCTTCGCTCATAAAAGCTGTAAGACTGCAAGAGGATCGTCTTTAACCTCTTAAGCTAGACCTCAACGCAGGACCAATGGGCTTCGCGTGATGACATCGTCTGACCAAAAATTACTAAATTAGATTATGGAAATGGTAGAGGAGCGAGCTTTAAACTAATGCGTGATGACGGGCGAAGCCCAGAAAAGGCTTCGACAAGATGTTAAGCGTGATAGCACACATCCGAGAGCAACGGAGGAGATTTTGCAAAGGCTACGAAAGGTTGGAGAGGCACGGGGCTCTTTAGAGGAGGGTCTGGTTAAACCCGAAAATGCATTGAAACCTGCTCTGCTTAGGAGCCCTTTCTGAAGGTCAGCCACGAAGTTCGTAAGCAGTTCGCTCCATCCCAGATAAAAAGATGAAAGAGTAGAGCAAACCGGGACGAGGGGTCGAGTGACATCCACATGATCACTCGTACATCGATTTCAGGCATTTAGTGAGCCGAAATTCGGTTTTAAATACTTGGCGCAGCCCTTTCAGTTACAACCGAAAGCCCAGTCTTAAAGGACGGGGGAGGAGGTCGAAGGGGTATGAGCGTAGCGATACCCAAGAGGATCGCCAAAGAGCTCGAGAAGAGCGGCGTAGACGTGGGATCCCTCATAGTAGACCTCTTGGTCAAGTTCTTGAACTTAGACCCTCACGTCGCCGCCGAGTCCCACTTGGAGCTCGCATTGAAGTACTTGGAGGAGGGGAAGAGGCTCATCGACGAGGATCCCCCTCAGGCCAGTGAGAAGCTCTACAAGGCCGCGGAGGAGGCCGTCAAGGCACTCGCGATGTACCTCAACTTGAGGGAGGTCCTCGAAGACGTCGAGAAGAGCGGCAGGTGGAGCGTTGGGAGGTTGGAGAAGGCCGTCGTGAAGATCTCTGAGAAGGTTGGAGGTCACTTCAGATCTTCGTGGGACGCTGCGTGGGCGTTGCACGTCTGGGGCTTCCACGAGGCCAAGTTCGACTCCGAGGACGTGAGGGTGAGGGTACCAGACATTGAGAAAATGGTTTTAGAAGCCCAAAAGCTCATTAAGAGGGAGAAGTCCGAACGAGAAGAGCGTTAAGAGAGGCCCTCCTTGGTTGGGTAGCTTTAGAGAACTGCTCTGACCTGATAGAGATAGCGAAGGCGTTGAAGCTTAATCGCTAGTCGCTCTTTGGGCAGAACCTCGACGTGATTTGCAGGCACTCGCTCCTCGATGAAGCATGAGGAGCGCGTACATCATTTCACTCTAAGTACTTCGATGCGTATATGTCATCCTTTTCATAGCCAACTCTTCACAATGCTCGACTTTAAATTTTGTTTTCGTGGAGCATCTCGTAAACCAACTTGATAGAGCGATGTTGTTTGACGTTTCGCGCGCGTAAGTTTCAATAGCTTTCGCCCAAACTTAATGATGAGGGTACGAGCTTTGTCTTCAATAATCTTTATTGATAAGAGGACTAGGTATTTCAAGTATGCCGGTGAGGTTAATACCGATGCTGTTCTAGACGTCGTCGCGCAAAGGATCCTAGAGGGGGGAGTAAACAACGTCATCGTGGCGTCTGAGACCGGGCGGAGTGCTGTAAAGGCCGTTGAGAAGATTAAAGGGCTTAAAGTAAAGATCATCGTGGTGACTCACTATCCAGCTTACACCTACACGAAGAAGGGGAAGATACCCATAGGCTTGATGAGGCCTGAGTATCGTGAGAGGTACAAGTACCTTGTGGAGCGGGGGTGTGTAGTGATTCAGGGTACAACGCCTTTCGCCCCTCCCTCTCGCTGGATTAACTGGGACTACCCAACCCCTGAGGCGATGATCGAAAAGGCGTTTGAAGTAATAAGTCCTGGCTTCAAAGTAGCTATAATGGCAGTACTAATGGCCACCGATTCAGGCGCTTTAGAGGAGGGGGAGGATGTTATATCATGTGCTGGGAGCTTCAAAGGACTAGACACGGCCATAGTGGCAACAACCGCTTATACCATGAACTTCTTTAGCAAATTTAAGGTGAGAGAAGTACTAGCAATGCCTCTGTGCCGCGTAGCGAAGTACCCCGAAGGTATGGACAGTTGCTGGAGAGGAGACCTCGATAATCACTTGGTGAAGTAGTAGATGAAAGGGGGCATGGATGGCATTTGTGTTGTAACATCATCGCGAGAGTTACTCTAAGTAAAGTACTTCGACATGTACACGCCATCTTTCTTATAGCCCTGCTTAGCGTAGTACTCCTTGACGCCCAAGGCCGAGAGCACCAATACCTTCCTCGCGTCGTACTCCTCTCTAGCAATCCTCTCGGCCTCCCTCAACAACATGGACCCGTAGCCCCTGTGTTGCCAGGCGTTCTCGTCCCTTTCACCCACCGGGACCACGTCTCCGTACACGTGGAGGACCCTCACTATCGCCGAGGGCTTTTCGACGACCTCCGGCCTGAAGGCCCTGTCCGACGGGACCCTCAACCTCAGGAGCCCTATGAGGATGTCGTTGGCAACGTCCTCGCACGTAATGAAGACCTCAATGCCCTCGGAAGCCTCGTACCTCTCAACCCTCAGCCTAATGCTTTCAGGATCGGGCCTCACGCCCCTCTTGAGCGCTACGTGGCCGACCTCCCTGCACCTGATGCAGTTGCACCTCAACCCTTGGGACTCGAGCTTCTTCAGCGCTAGACATCGAAGGTCTCCCCTCTTGACGCCGTCAACTATCGCGTTGGCTGGTATGTCGCGTTGCACCCTCTGGATCCTGACCCACCTCGGGACGAGCTTCTTTATCTCGGCCACGAGCTCGGCGGCCTCCTCTGAGCTGTAGGGCCTGTACTCTCCCCTTAGCCACATATCGTAGAGCTTGGTGCCCTTCAACACCAAGGTGGGATATATCTTGATGTCGTCGGGCTTGAACCGAGGGTCGTCGAAGGCTATCTTGAACATCTCCAAGTCGCGCTCGGGATTCGAGCCCGGCAGGCCCAGCATGAAGTGGGCCACTACCTCGAATCCGCAGTCCTTGGCCACCCTGAATGCCTCGACGACGTCTTCAACCGAGTGCCCCCTCTCGATGATTTTGTAAACGTCCTCGAAGACCGTCTGCACTCCGAGCTCCACTTTGGTGAAGCCCATCTCCAGCAGGGAGTTCGCGTGAACGGCCTTGAAGAAGTCGGGGCGGGTCTCGGCCGAAATGCCCGAGTTCCTTGTCGGGGCCTTCTCGGCCAAGAGCTTGGCCTCTTCGAGGTCGGTAGCCTCGACGCCGTTGAGCGCGTCTAGGCACCTCTTCACAAACCAGCGCTGATAGTCTGGGGGCAGGCACGTGAAGCTTCCCCCCAAGATTATGAGCTCAACCTTGTCGACCTTGTGGCCTATCTCCCTCAGTTGCTCAATCCTGCTCTTGACCTGTAGGTACGGGTCGTAGCTACTCTGCTTGGCCCTCCTACCAGCGGGCTCCAAGCCCGTGTAGGAAGGAGGGGTCCCCGCCTCAGGCCCTCCGGGGCAGTAGATGCACCGGCCGTGAGGACAGGGATGGGGCTTCACCATGACCGCGACGGGGACTATCCCGCTTACGGACCGAACCCTCCTGACCCTCAACACCTTCAACAGACCATCGTCGTACTTGACTGCCTTGAGGACGTCCGAGTTGCGAGGAGGCCTCACTCCGTACTTCTTCGCCACCTCGACCTTGATTCTGTTGACCTCAGCGGGATCGGCATAAGGCTTCTCGATCAACCTCTCGGCTACCTCTAAGCAAGCCCTTAGTAACGCCCCTTCATCTCCTCGAAGTTGGACCCTAGGCCCCTTCATGGGGACAACATCAAAACTCTACCGGGGCCCAGCTATTAGCTCTCGCTCATTAGGCAATCGATCGTCACGTGGCGAGCGGGGAAAAACCATCAGTAGAAGTCTTTTAATAGACGAAGAAGCGTAACACCTGAGGCGTAGGCAGAGATGCGCAGAGAAGCAAGGCTTTGGATAGAAGCGGCTAAGGAAGACCTCTTCGACGCTGGCGATGCCTTGCGTAGAGGTAGGTGGTTCAGGGTCGCCTTCTTCTCCCATCAGGCCGTCGAGAAGGCGCTGAAAGCGCTCTTCTTCGTGGTTCGCAGGGAAGAACCCCCTCACGTGCACACCGTGACGGAACTCTACAGGCTTCTCAAGGACGCTGGCTTCATCCTCCCTCCAGAACTCGAAGAACAACTGTACATACTGAACAAGTATTACACCGTCACGAGATACCCCGACGCTGCCAACGGCCTCCCAAGCGAGGCAGTGGACAAAATCGAGGCAGAGAGGGCCTACGGCTTGGCGGTCGAGGTGGTGAGGATCGTTGAGGAGCATATCGCGAGAAGCCGTGGAAGCGATTAGGAGGCTCGTGAAGGAGTTGTCAGAGAGCGAGGGGATAGCCGTCGAGAAGGCCTACTTGTTCGGAAGCTACGCCAAGGGCACTTGGATCAGGACCAGCGACGTGGACTTGGTGATAGTGTCGCGAGGCTTTGAGGGCATGCCCTTCCTAAAGAGGCTCGACATCGTGAACAGGGCGCAGTGGAGGGCGAGAATACGGCCCTTCATAGAGGCCATACCGCTGACCCCCGACGAGCTTAGAGAGAGGGTGGAGAAGAGCGCCGCGTTGCGGGACGCCTCGAGGTACTGGATCGAAATACCAGTCGACGACTTGGTGGTACGATCGTCAAACCAGAGGACCGCGTCATAAATACCTAAATATCAGCTCGCTCGCCACGTCGAAGACGTCGGGCTCGCTCTTCGCCGTCGTCCTCGAGAGGGCCTCGCAGGCCTCCTTCACGGCCTCCTCCCTCGTCCTCCGCCTATCTACGAAGCCTCCGACCAGCCAAAGTATTGAATCCAAGTGCAACGGAGGTATCCCGCTCTTCTTGGCTACTGCACTCCAAGCCCTCTGAGCCACCCTCGGCCTGCTCATCACGGCCTCGACGACGTCGCCCCACCTCTTCGGGCCCGCTCCCTCGACGTCGACTACGCCCGACGTCCAGGACAGCTTGGCGATCCTTGAGTCTACTGGTATTGGTATGTTGAACGGGGCTACGAAGGCCCTCCCGTAGCGCGCCCTGTACGCGTAGCAGATCATCTTGAGCGAAAAGACTATGGTCTTCGAGCTCCACCTAGACTTCAAGCTGAGCGCTAGAGCCTCAGCGAACCTGCGCAGGTTCCTCGCCTGATTCACGATCCTGTCGGGCTCGAGAACGCTCGCCGTCGACGCCCTCAGGAGCCTAGAGGTCTTGGGGGCCCTTAGTGCCACGTTTATCTTAGACGTGGACAGGAAGCCGAGCATGAGCTTTACCGCCTCGACCAAGCTCTTGGGCTCGTCAGCTCTAGAGACGTACAAGGCGAATTCGTTCCAGTAGTCCTCGCCCCTCCCGCTGAGCCTGTAGCTTATGATGCTGTTGAGAACTATGAGCGTCAGGGCCGGACCAAAGTTCATCTTGCTCGTGATGAGCCTTACGGCTTGAAATTGAGGGTCGACATCCTCGATCTTCAACGCACTCTCTAGCCCCAGTAAGCTCAGCTTCTCGGCTACGATGGAGATCCTCTCCTCGTTTTGCCGCACGAAAGCCAAGACTTTGACACCTTGACAGGCGACGGCCCTCGGCCTATCGCTTTAGGTCTAAGACTCGTGATCAGCCTAAAAAAGGTTGTCAATAGCCTTTTACTACACCGCGGCTTGATCGGGCTCGTCTATGAGGCCAAGAGCTGCCAATGCACCTATGCAACCTCGCTCACCAGTTACTGGTTTTAAAGCGGCACGAGCGCTAGAGGCTACCTGGTACGCCTCTTTAAGGCTCACCATCCCCCTCTTCGCCCTCTCAGTGAAGTCCCTGAGCTCCTGCGGCACCATCACGCAGACCTTATAGGCAATCCCGGTGTGTGGGGACAGCGTCCTCTCCCTCAATGCCCTCTCTACGTAGCTCAAGCAATCGCTGAGCTTACGGGGCTCTACAGCCAGCACCAAGCCGGACGACACGCAGTTAGACGTCTTGTGCGGGTTCCCCTTGTAGAGCTGAGTCAGCGTCAGTGAAACATAGTCCGCTAACCTGCTCCTCTCCACTTCGAGGGCTATGTTGTTGACCAAGCACCACGTCGCGCCCTCCTCTTTGGTATCAGTGTCGTCGACGCCCACGCAGAGCTTGTACTTCAAGGGCAAAGTTATTACGCTCCTGCCGACTTTGGCTCCTCCGCCCATCTCTAGGATCTCGACTTCCTCCACGTCCTCTGCGAGCCCCCTACAAACCATGCCAACTCCAGCCCCAGCGATGCCCTTGTAAGCTATCTTGACCTTGCCGTTCTCGATCCAGGCGGCCTCTATACACGCCACTCCGTCGCCCTCGCGGTGCTCGCCCAGCTTGACCACGTATATGTTTCTGTTGCCCTCCCTCCTTGCTCTGACCACTAAGGGGCTGCTCCGAGCCACGTTGAGAGTAGTCCACGCAGCGTTGCCGAAGCAAGGACCCTCGTACACCTCGTGGACCTCCACGTAATCTCCCAACTCATCGACCATTGCAATCAGCCTCTTAAAGGGAGTTATCCAAGGCTTACCCCTGACAAGCTCTGCGAGCTCCTCTCTCCTCAGCCTCACCTCCATCACCCTACAGCTCGTGCGCTCAACACGCGAAGCCCATATAAGACGTTGCAACGAGGAATAAAGGTCGTACCCCCATATCAAGATTTTGGGAAGAGCTTCTTCGGGGTGGGCGGCGCGTCGTCGACCTCCACCTCCACCTCGATTAGCACTGGCACTTCGACTAGGCTTAAACGGCGTAGCTCTTCCTCGCCGTCCACCTTTAAGTACCTCATCCCCACGGCTTCAGCCACCTTCTGGAACCCCTTGAAGCCCAGCTCGACGTCGCTCGCCAAGCCGTAGTCCCTAAGCTGCTTGCTCCTCACCATCCCATAGGACTCGTTGTTGAAGACTGCCACGACCATCGGCAACTTCATAGTCGATACCGCGTGGAGGGCGGGCAGGTTCATTATGGCCCCACCGTCACCGGTTATCGATAGGACTCGACACTCAGGCCTCGCCAGCTGCGCCCCGATAGCGGCCGGTATCGAGAAGCCCATGGTTGCAAGCCCCCCTGGGTACAGAACGGGCCCTCGCCATCCGTGCTTCAGGGCCTCTATCGCCCACATGGTCGATTGGCCCATGTCGAGCGCGATGACGGAGCACCGGCTCAAAGCCATCAGCTCCCTAATGACCTTAAACGTCTTGGAGTCGTAGAGGGGCTCCTCCTCGCGTACGACCCAGAAGTCCTTCCTCCCGCCGCGATAGCTCTTGCGTAAGGCCTCCACGAAGTCCTCGCACCTTGATCTGACTCGCAAAGCCGCCCTCTCGCTGAAGGGGCCCTCCACCAGGACTTGGGCCACGAAGCCCTCGCCCACCCCATATGCCGTGGTCGCCTCAGAGAGCCTCGCCCCCAGGGCCAAGAGGAAGTCGCATTCTTGCAGTGCGCTGTTAGCCGTCCTGAACCCCCTGATGCCACAAAAGCCCACACTGACCGATGGCTTCGGCCAGGCCGCGCACCAGCCCATCAAAGTGTACGCCACCGGTATGTTGTACCTCTCGGCGAACTCTGCGATGGCCTCGTGGGCGTCCACGCACCCGTTGCCCACTAGTATTAAGGGCCTCTTGGAGGCCTCGAGCAACCTAGCGACCTCTCCGACCTCTTTTTCGAGCCCCTCTGTTCTCCTTCTCGAGCCCCTCCCCTTGGGCAACCCGCCCAGCTCTACGTCCTTCTCTTGGACGTCCAGCGGGAAGTCCAAGAAGACGGGCCCCTTGGGAGCCTGAGCGGATTCCTCGGCCGCACCCAAGGCTTCGGCTATCTTCTCCTCGCAGTCCACGTAGACCGAGCCCTTGCAGATCGGCCCGAAGACCTTCATTAAGTCGACCTCCTCTACGGCCAGCGAACCCCTAGAGCGCGTCGGCACGTCGCCTGCTATCACCACCATGGGCACGTGGTCCCTAAAGGCCGTGGCCACGGGGAGCGTGGCGTTTAGGGCGCCCGGCCCCGCTGAGACGACTAGGCCAGCTGGCCTGCCAGACACCCTAGCGTAACCGTCGGCCGCGTGCCCGGCGCACCTCTCATCGGGTATCATGATTCTACGGGTGTTGAGCCTCTTCAGCGATACGTTGAGGGGTATCGCGAAGCGGCCGGGGACCGTGAAGTATGCGTCCACCCTCAGCCCCTTAATCAAGGCCTCGGCGCCCATCAACGCCTCTTGGCCTCCAAGACCTTGAAAGCCACCTCCTTGACATCCTTTAAGTCTAGAGGGCCTTTAACCTCCTCGAGCCTCTTGACCTCTTCTAATACCTCTTGAGCCAGTTCGCTGGACGAGTCTAAGCCCACAGTCCTAAGGGCGTACATTATGGCCTTGATGCCGCTGTGCTTGCCGAACTTTATAACCCTCTCCCGTCCTACCACACTCGGGCTGTACGCCTCGTAGGTGAACGGGTTTTCGAGGACCGCCGCCACGTGTATCCCGGACTCGTGCGTGAAGGCGTGGAGTCCGACCACGGGCTTGAGGGGCCACGGCCTGAGCTTGCTCAGCTCGGCCACCCTCTGGGAGAGCTTGCTCAGCCTCTTGAAGTCTATGCCAGGGTCCACGCCGTAGAGGCAATAAAGCGCCAGCGCCACCTCCTCGAGCGGGGCATTGCCGCAGCGCTCGCCGAGCCCGTTGACGGACACCGAGAGAGCAGTAGCTCCGGCCTCGTACGCCGCCAAGGTATTGGCCGTGGCCAGCCCGAAGTCGTTGTGGCAGTGAACGGCTATCGGCTTGCTCAAGGACTTCGAGAGCTCGCCTATCAAGAACTTCATCCCGGAGGGAGTTATGCACCCGACGGTGTCTGCCACGCCTACCCTATCAGCTCCGTGCTCTATAGCAGAGCGGTAGAACTTCAAAAGCCTCTCGAGAGGCGTCCTAGTGGCGTCCTCGCACGTGAATTGCACGAACACCCCGTGGGACTTTGCGTACTCTACGGTCTCTAGGACGCACTTCAACAACACCTCCGCGCTCATCTTGAGCTTCCACCTCAAGTGGATGTCGGACGGAGGCGCGAACACTATGACCCCATCCACATCGCACTTGAGGGCTAGGTCAACGTCGGACTTCAAGGCCCTGCAGAGACACAGGACCTTCGACTTCGAAACGGCCTTGGAGACGGACCTCACGGCCTCTGCTTCGTCGCTGGATATCGCTGGAAAGCCTGCCTCTATCTCCTCCACCCCACACTCCTCGAGCAATAGGGCTACCTCGACCTTGTCCTCGACGTTGAAGGAAACTCCGGGGGTCTGCTCGCCATCCCTCAACGTCGTGTCGTAAAGTATCGGCTTCCTACGGTACTTAGCGTTGTAGAGGCTCGTGGCGACGCCCCTAGCCTCCATGTCATGGAAGAGCTCCTCGAGGCTCCTTAACTGATCGACCATTAGTAGTCAACTACACCCAAACCCTTCTTCGCTAAAAGCTTGTCTACAATAACAGGCGCGCTACAAAGCATTAACTCGTCACTCCATTATTTGATTGAAAACCCGAAGTCCAACTCCTCGTCTTGGACATAGCTTTTGTCGAGCTTGAGGGCGAGCTCAGCCTTGTAGAGCTCCCTGCCCACATAAGTTGCGTGGTCCAATGTCGACACGAGCCCCCTCGCTATCAGTTCGTCGCACACCTCCTCGGCCCTCAAGCCCTCAACAACGCACGTGATTCTGCCAGCCCTGAAGTGGGAGACCACCATCACTCCTCTGCTCCTGTCTATGGTTATCTTGACGTAGCCGGCAGGGTCGTGAGCTCGAACCCTCGTGCCGGAGGCCCTCACGACTTCACAGCCCTCCACGGTCCTCGGGGGAACCGTCAGATCCCTCTTTTCCTTCAAACTCAGGAGGTTTAGGCTCAGGTCCTTCATTGGCCTCTTCTCCCTCTTGGATAACTTGGCCATCCTCGCAGCGATGCATAACTCCCTCACACAACCCCTAGTTTTGTTGCTGGCCTCAGTCGTCAAGAGCAACGATACGTCGAGCTCGGCTGCTATAGCTGCCATAAGCCCGTTGACGCCTAGACTGTCCACGTCCATCAGCTCAGTGACGTTTCCGACGCCCATCAACAACGGCACGTCGGGGTGCCTCTTGGCAAACACGTAGTACGCTACTAGGGACTCAAAAATGCTCGGTTGTAGTGGAGGGCTAAGTATCGGGTCGGCTATCACCTTCTTGAACCCCATGCTCCGAGCAAACTCGACGGCCCTCTCGAGGGACGCCACCTTCTCGTCTATGGTAGATGGGTAGTAGCCTCTCTTGACGTTGGTCGGTATCACGACTACTGCGACGTCGCGTGGAAGGCCCTCCAAGTCCTCCAAAGTCCCTACGTCCACGCTTATGACGAGGTCCGCTCCAGCCTCGACGGCGGCCATTATCTCGTGGGGGTTCGTGGAGTCTATGCTCACGGGTCCTTCTACTTCTTTTTTGACGGCCTTTACCAGCTTGCTAGCCACCTCAGGCCAGCTCTCTCCTACGATCATGCCTACGTCGATCACGTCGGCCCCGTATCCCTTGTACTTGCGGGCCTCTTCCACCGTTGCGTCGATGCCCTTGAGAGGGGCCGAGGTTATCTCAGCTACAATCCTCAGGGAGCCCTTGGCTATGGGTAATCCAGCTATGTCGAAGAAGGCCATACTGGCCAGCTCTTCCTCTATGGCTTTTAGAGTTCTCTGGTCCTTGGCCTCTCTGCTAATCTTTAAGACCTTGCATGCCGGGTCGACCTTTGACAGCTCGACCTTGTCCAACAGCGAGAGCACGTGAGGTAGGTCGGCGGCGTGGATCGGTCCCTTGAACGTGGGTATCCCGATCTCCTTCTCTACGATTGAGACGTCCCCGCTAATGAGGCCTGGGACCAACACCAGGTCGAAGCCCTTGACGCCCTCCTCCTTCAACTTCTTGGCTATCTCTCGAGGGGGTATTAAGGCGGCTACCTCGTGGGGCATCACGTAGACCTCGAAGTCAACGCCGGACCTCGAAGCGTACTCCTCGACGAGCTTGGAAGCGGCCTTGCCGGTCACCAATAGGATCCTCATGTCCCTCGAGATACTGGGGACAGACGTCGATTAAAGCTTCCTCAGAGTAGCCGATTAAAGAGCTCAGCACGTGCAAACCTCATCATTCTTCAGGACCGTGGAGGCTCATCACGGCATCGGTTGCCGATAAGTGAAACTTTAAATCCACGTCTTCAACTTTTCCCGGGGCTGGATGGCTATGTCGAAGGAGGCCGGGGCCCTGAGGCCGATAGTCCGAGCCCCCCTGCGCAAGGAGCTTCCGGCGAAGTTACGTACTGGCAGGGGGTTCAGCGTGCTCGAGCTCAAGGCCGTAGGACTCGACGTGAAGAAGGCCAGGAGGCTGGGCCTAAGGGTCGACGAGCGCAGGGACAGTTGCCACGAGGAGAACGTCAAGGCACTGAAGGAGTTCTTAGCGAGGACGCCCCAATTCCGAGGACCCACCGAAGCAGTCCAGCCTTAACGCCCCTCGCCCGCGTAGCCCTCACGTCGACGCCGAGGTCGCTCTGCTCCACGAGCTCTGCGCCGCCTCTCGATAATCGAGCTAAAGATTTTTAGACGTCCTCAGGAGAGCGTTAAGGCGAAGAAAATGCCGGGTAACGTCGTGGTCTTAGACGATGTGCACAAGGCCTACAAGCTGGGTGACATCCTAACGTGGGCATTGAGAGGCATTTCGCTCAGCGTCGAGAGAGGAGACATGATAGCCATAATGGGTCCTTCAGGCTCAGGCAAGACGACGCTTTTGAACATGATAGGCCTGCTCGACCGGCCGACTAAGGGGAAGGTCTACATAGATGGCGTCGACACGAGCAGGCTCAGCGATCGCGAGCTGGCCAACTTCAGGAACTACAAGATAGGCTTCGTGTTCCAGCAGTTTAACTTAGTGGGCAGGCTCACGGTGCTTGAGAACATAGAGCTCCCGCTAATCGCTAGGGGGTTGCCGAGGTCCCTTCGAGTCAAGATGGTGGTAGAGGCTCTTCGAAGGGCTGGCGGCGACGAGAGCTGGTTGTTCAAGAGGCCGACTCAGCTGTCGGGGGGCCAGCAACAGAGAGTCGCCATCGCGAGGGCCATAGTGACGTCGCCATCAATAGTGCTGGCCGACGAGCCCACGGGGAACCTCGACAGGGCCTCAGCAAAGGTGGTCTTGAACACCTTCCTAGAGCTCAACAAAGCTGGTCAGACCATAATAATAGTAACCCACGACCCTGAGGTGGCCAACTGCACGAACAAGATATACGTGATGAGGGACGGCGTCATAGTCGACGTGAGAGAGCCCAACAAGAGCCAAAGCCTCTTGATGAAGACTTGAGGCTTAGGCGAAGTCGTCTCAAGGGTAAAGTTCGACGCGGTTTGACGTAAGTCGACTAGGGAGGTCATAATCTGATGGAACATGTCTTCCTTCGAAGGCAAAGGACTCCGTGAAAACATTTATGTATGGGCGAAGCAAGAGTTGCAACGAGCCTTTACGACGATCCTTTGGTGAGCTTCATTGATCCGTAAAAGCGCTTTCATGACTATCGCCTTAACAACGTTGCTACTCTTGTTAATCGTCGCGTCCACTACGGCATGGGCCTCTTCAGACAGCTTCAAAATATTGTCGACCACTTTCAAGTCCTCTGCTGGTACCGACGTCTACCCCGGAAGTAGGAGGGCTCAGCTGAGGATAGACGTGCAGTACCTCGGGCAAGCGACCATTTACGCCATAGCCGGACAGCTGAAAGTGCCAAATGGGATATCCCCTAGCTACGGCTATGGTCTGACGTCGCCAGCAAGAGACCTCAACGGCACGGCGAAGTCTTACGCCAAGCCCGGCGACGTGTTCTACTTCGAGTTCTACTTGGATATCGACAAGAGCGTGAGCCCGGGGACCTACAACGCGACATTGATCATAAGCTTCAGGAACGAGACGAAGCCCAGCGAATACCTCAGCGAGAGCTATTCGATTGACATAACCGTAGCTCAATACCCCCCGCTGAAGCTCGTGGCGGTCGATGTTTCGTGGAGCCCTGGGGCCTACCCTGGGACCACAGGCACGTCCTTGAGGATCACCATTAGGAACGTGGGGGACTGCGACCTGAGGAACGCCATCGTCAAGCTAAAGTTGCCTAGCGGCATGAGCCCCGCGGAGTCCACGGCTCAGCTCGGGGCCTTGGCCAGAGGGGATCAGGCAACTATGCAGTTCAGCGGCATAGACGTGGGCGAGGACGTAGGGCCCGGTCGATATAGCGCAACCCTTAACCTTGACGGCACGGCCCAGACGCCCGACGGCGTCACCTACAACGCCTCGACGACCGTCCCCTTGACTATTGAGGTAGAGGCTCCGACGCCCGACCTCTACGTGCTCAGGTTGTTCTCGGCGCAGTGGGGCGAGGCCAGGCCTTCTCCGGCGTACCCTGGCTCCAAATACGCTCCCCTGACCATAACGGTGGTTAATGTAGGGAAGTACGACGTCACGAGCCTCACGGCCATCGCCAGCTCTCAATATCTAGAGCCCGTGAAGCCCGAGCAGGTCTACTCCGCGAGGATCTACTCGGGGGGCTCGTGCAGCCTGACCTTCTACTTCAACGTCAAGGACTACGCGCCTAAGGGCTTCTGCGTGACGGTGCTCTTAGAATACTGGGTCGACTTGGGAGGGGGCACGCTCGTCAAGGTTAAGCACAGCCAGAACATACCGGTCTCCGTGGAGAGGTACACCGGGACCGAGAGCGAGGGCTTGTACGTAGTCTCGTACGGCTGGTTCAATAACTTCAACGTCTTCCCGCATACCGACAACGCCACGTACCAAGTCACTGTGGCCAACAGGTTGCCCTTCTCAGTGAGGGGCTTGAAGGCGTCTCTTGTGCTACCGTCGGGCTTCAGGGGGGATAGGGGTTCGATGGCTACCGCGTACGTCGACGGACCCGTCCAGAGCTACTCTACGACAACGCCGTCGTTTAGGGTATCCGTGGATGACGTGAAGCCAGGAACCTATAGGGCCACCCTGACTCTTGACTACGTGGTCGAGTCTGGCGGCCCTGGTGCTAGGAGGGTCGAGAAGTATGAGATTAGTTTGAGCGTGGTGAACGACGCAGAAGCCTTAGAGCTTGTAAGCGCTACCTGGCTGGGCTCTGCCGCCGAGCCCGGGACCTACGGCGCGCTATTGAGAGTCGACGTCCGTAACAACTACGTTGACTCGATGAGTGGACCAGTCTTGGAGCTCAATCTGCCAAAGGGCTTCTTCTGCTCAATAGACAACTCCTCGAAGGTCAAGGTTTCTCCGGCGTCGCCTCAAGCGCTTCAAATGGCCCAACAAGCGATTCCGCAGAACCTGCAGGCCCTGATATCCATGATTGGGTCCGCGGCTTCGTCACCTCAAGCGCAACAATATTCAAGGGGGAATGTGATCTCGTTCTTGGTGCCCCTGAATGTGCTCGTGGACTCTACCGGAACTTACTTGGCCGTGGGCAACGTGAGCTACGTGGACCCTTGGGGCTGTGCTAGGAAGTGCCGAATCGAGGTGCCGCTCGTGGTCTTGGGCTCAACGAAGTACTTGGAGGTTAAGTTCTCTGGCTCCTTGAGCGCGAAGAGCAGGTACACCAACGCAACCCTTTGGCTCCGCAACGTGGGTAGCTCGCCCGTATACAACGTCATGTTGACCATTAAGCCTACTCAGAGCGCGACCGCTCCTTCAGCTCTCGGCGCAACAAGTACCTCCTTGCTCATAGCTACGCCCTCTACAATCTACATCGACGCCCTCGACCCCCACTCCCAGATGACCGTCCCAGTGACCTTCGCCTTCAACCCCACTGGTTACCAGAGCATGATGGGGGCGACGACCATAATGAACTATGGGGTCGTCCCCTTGACCGTGTCGATATCGTATAAGGACGCGAACGGCTACTCGCACAGCTTCGACACGACGGTGACAATAGCCCTAGAGCCTTTCATAGACATAGTAGTCAAGGACCTGAAAGCCGAGGCCTCCGGCAACGTTCTGGAGATCAGCGGTACCCTCATAAACTACGGCTCGGCCACGGCCTACAGGGTCGAGGTGAGAGTTGACGCTGGGGGTAGCTCGTCGAGCTCCTTCGTGGGGGACGTGGACCCGGGCTCCCAGACGGCCTTCAGGGTCAGGGTTCAGGCTTCAGAGAGCCTAGGCGACACGGCGAAGCTCTGCGTAAGTTACTACAACATCTTCAACGAGCGCGACGCGCGAGAGCTCCCTATCTCCATAACCCGAGTACAACCAAAAGTGGGGGAGAAACCCTCTGGCCAAGCCCTCCCAGCACTTTATGGGATCAGCCTTCTAACGATCGTACTTGTAGCGATATTCCTCGTGCTCGTGGGGCTCTTGATCTTCAGGCTATATAGATCGCACATGAAGAAGATGAGGAGCGAGGCCGCGGTTCAATGAAGCTTACGTCAATGGGCTTCTTGGTCGATGCCTTTAGGCTGGCATTCAAGGCGCTGAAGGAGAGGAAGCTTAGGTCGGCATTGACAATGCTGGGGATAATGATAGGCCCGCTGGTAATGGTGATGATGGGCTCTGTCGTGACGGGGTACTCCAACTACATAGTAAACCAAATAGCCTCGCTCGGGCAGAACGCCGTCATCATCTACCCGTCGTCAGACTACAAGCTCACTCAAGAGGACCTGGACTACATGAGGTCGTTCCCCTACGTGGACGAGGCCGAGCCGTTCTACGCGACCCAGGGGATCATGAAGAGGGGCGGGGAGGAAGTTCAAGTCTACGTGTACGCCGTCAAGATCCCGCTGATCTTGAAGTCGATAGGCGGTCTAGAGATTGTCGAAGGGGACGTGCCGTCGGAGAGCGAGGTCATAAGCGCTTTGGTGGGCTACAAGGTGGCCTTCGACGACCAGGGCAATAGGCAATGCAGAGTAGGCGACGTGATAACCATAACTTCCAGCGAGGTCAAGGGCGGGCGAGTGACCAACGTGAGGAACGTCAACCTAGTGGTTGCGGGCGTGCTCGGGGAGTACGGCGGCGCGCTGATCTTCAGTCCGGACCAGACGATATTCCTGAACCCCGACGCTGGGAGGAAGTTGTTGAACCTCAAGGACTGGTCAGGCATCTTCGTGACGTTGAAGGATTCGATCTACGTCAGCGACTTCACAAAAAGCCTTCAAAATACGTACGGCGGCAAGCTCAGGGTCATAGCCTTCGGGGCTATAGCCAAGATAGCGTCCAGCATAACCTCGGCGATAACGTTCATAAACTTCACGACGTCGCTCTCGGCCTTGGCCGTCGCGGTGGCCGGGATAACCGCAACCATGGTCACCTCGGTCATAGAGAGGACGAGGGAGATAGGGGTAATGAAGGCCGTGGGGTTCACGAATCATCAAGTGGTCGCGATGATCTTGGCCGAGTCCCTCGCTATGAGCTTGATAGGGGGCTCGATAGGCATGGCCTTGGGGGTCGCTGGGGCCTACGCGCTGGCCTCAAGGGGCCTCCAGATCACTGCCGAGACCACGACCATAGTGGTAACGGCGCAACCAGCACTGACCTCAGACCTCTTCTCCCTCACCTTTGGGTTGACGGCGTCTGTCGGCTTGATGGGCGGCCTCTTGCCAGCCTACATGGCGTCTAAGATACCTCCAGCCGTGGCTCTACGATACGAGTAGAGGGTTGCTAGACGCCCATCGATGCTTCCTCTATAGACCTCAGCAATAGCTGGAGCCTCTCAGCCTTGCGCCTCAAGTACTCAACGGCCATGTTCGCTATCTCGGGGTCCATTTCTTTAAGTGTCTCTAAGTGAGTTGCCAGATATGTATCGAAGGCGTCGAGCTCCACCCCCTTGGCAGCGCCCTCTAACAATTTTCGGACCAACAAAGTTATGAACGCCCTGCCCCTTATCGTCAGCGAGTACGTCCTGCGAACCTTGGCTCCGTGCCTAACTTCCTCGCTTATAACATACCTTCGCTCTGCGAGGCTCTTCAGTATAGGGTACAAGGAGCCCGGACTGGGCCTCCACAGGCCAGCGGTCCTTTTAGTCAGCTCTTTGAGGATCTCATAACCATACCTTGGGCCCTCAAGCAGTGTGAATAGCGTGGTTAACCTCATGATGCCCTTGGTCAAGGCCCTGAGCATCCTCACGACGTCCTTTTCCATTCTCTTGTCTCGAAGCATCGAGATGCCCTCGCCAACTCGACACCAAAATAATCTTCGAAGACTCGAGAGTTAAGCGTGTCGAGGCCGAGGACGCCCTCAAAACGCCCTCATCTCGAGCTTCATCGACGGGCTGTACGAAGCGACCTCACAGCCGAAGATGACCTCGCGGGCTGAGCCCATGGGCCCTGAGGCCACGGCTCTCACGCTCGAGAAGAACTCACGCACGTCGACGGCAATCCTGTTTAATTTGACTGGTTCTTTGACTTCTCCTCTGACCACGAGGAACGAGACCTCTGGCTCTATCACTAGAAGGTCCCTGGTCACGTACGATCGCTTAGCGCTATGGACCAAGAATCCCAGCTTCGTCTCCTCAACGATCTCATTCACCTTCCAATCGCCGGGCTCCACGACTAAGTTGCCGTGTAGTGGTTGAGGGGGTACAGCCAATCCCCTCCCGTTGCCCGTGGGCTCGACGCCGTAGAGATATGCGGTCTCCCTGCTATGGAGAAGCGAAACCACTCTTCCCGACTCCATCAGCTTCTTGCGCTTGGCCCTAACCCCCTCGTCGTCGAAGAAGAAGCTCCCGTAACCCCCCTCGAGCGTCGGGTCGTCGAGCACCGTGAGACCCTCGTAGCCCTCCTTTGCCAAGAGTCTTCGACTCTTCGGGTTGAGGGCGTGCTCAACGGCCACCTGCACCGCCTTCGAGGCGGCGTCCGGCGAGAGCAAAACCTCGAACCTCGACCCCCTGTACAGGGGGTTCAAGACCTTGGACCTCGGAGTGCATTGTAATCGAAAGGCGAGCTCCTCGGCTACGTGCTTCGGGTCAGCTCTCTGAAGCACTTCGAGGCCGCCAGACCCGAAGACCTCTAACATCGTCACGTCCCCGCTGCTCGAACGGGCGGCGAAGCAACTCACGACGGAGGGCTTGACCTCGTAGGCGTTCACCCCGTCGCTGGATATCATCGCCCTCGTCGTGACCGTCGCTTCGACCACGGCCTCGAAGCCCTGAACGTCGCTGAAAAGCTCACAGAGGCTCTTCGACACGCTATTCAAGAACTCGACGACCTCCGAGCCATCGCTGTCGGCTATGGACCTCCTCTGTCCTATGATGAAACCCCCTTGTACTGGCCTCCTCTGAGCGAGCCTGACGCCCCCCTCAGCGCTCGCAGAGGCCAGCTTCAGCGCCTCGTCGAGTACTTCCTCTCTTAGCTTTGTGGAAGCGTAAACGCCCCAGCGCCCCCTCCACAATACCTTGAACACGTAGATCGTGCCAGCGTACCTGTTGATAGTGCTCTGGCCGCCCGCGTAGTCCACCCTCAGCTTCTTGTAGGTGACGCTCGTGCAGTCGGCGTACTCGACCCCCCTTTCCACGCACTTGTCGATCAGGCTTCCAGCTCTCATGATTGACCCTGCGATAGCGGTTCTGCTAGCCCCGCTGACAACTCTAGAAGGAGCGCTATGAATTTTTACAACTGAAAGCTCGCCCTTCAGGGCGAAGAGGGGTCAGCATTATAGCCCGCGATGCCTCTGATATTTTGGAGATGGACCGTTGCACCCCTATCGGAGGCCATGTGCACGCCATTAATGGCGGAGACCAAAGCCGTAGCTGAGTTAGCATCATTTGTCAACAGCTTTAAGCAGCTTTAAGTACATGCCTTCGTCGCCCATTGCCCGCACGACGCTTATCAGCCTGCTGACCACTCGGATCACGCCCGCGCGCGGAAGAGGCGGCGATGAGGGATAAGCGACCGCTCGATGACGGTTGCCCTCGAGCACCGCCGGTCGAGTAGCAATAAAGGCGTATGAGGGGCTTTCGGGTTGCGTGGAGCCCTGATGGCCTCGCAGATGAGGGGATGACCCGACCCTATGCGAGGAACCTCGAGGTAATCAAACCACAGATATTTAGAACTGATAGCCTCGGGGAAACCCGTGCGTGAAGAGATGAGGGTGAGCTTGCGAGCTCATGCTTTCTCGACGACAGCGGTAGCCGGAAGTGGCATTGAGGGCCTTCTCTCGACCCTCAGGCCCAGGAGGTTCACAGCCTGGCGTTTCCTCCTACAATCTGGGCACAGCATCACAAGCGATGCGTAGTTCTCCGGGAGGGGGAGGGCCCTCTCCCTCTCCATGATCTCGCCGACGTGCCTGTCGCTCGTTATCAGCTTCCCGCAGGCTTGGCACCTGTAGGCCGTCATGGACACCCTGTCCCTGACCTCGTCCTTGTTGTACGTGCTGAGGTCGTACTGCAAGCTCATCTTGACGGCCTCTTCGGGGCAAACCTCGGTGCACCTAGCGCAGAATATGCACTTGCCGTACCACACCTCGACGGCTACTTCCTTGCCTAGGTCCAGCACGGAGATGGCGCCCGTGGGGCAGTTTTGAGAGCACGCCCCGCACGCCGTGCACTTGTTCGCGTCCCGCTTAGGGGCTCCTCGGAAGGTCTCGGGCGGCGGCGAGGGCTCGAACGGGTATCTAACGGTGAAGGGGCCTTTGACGAGAGCCCTAAGACCCTCAGATATCGCCTTCCACTTGGTCATAGACCTCCACCCAAGAGCATTATCGCGATAACAGTCATCACCCAGAGCGCGTAGACTAGGAAGACGCCGTTCCTGGGGCTCCTGAGGACGGCCTCGAACGGCGACGCTATGGCCCTCCAGATGATCGAGAAGCCACCCCTCTCGGCTATCTCGTAGAGGCCCTTGAACGACAGCTTGACCGAGGAGCCGTAGAAGTGGCCGCCATGGTAGTGGACCACCAAGTCCTCGCCCGAGACGAAGGGCTTGAGGGCCTCGGGCCTAGGAGCGAATGGCTGTATCCTCTTACCCATCGAGTAGAACGCCCATCCTAGGGCCAGCGCCAAGAGGGCTACGAGCGTGGCTATCACCGGGCTCCAAGTGGCCCAAGCCGACGGGGTCAAGTATATCCAGCTCGGCGGCAACGACACGGGCACGCCATAAGCCACGTATATGTTGTTGAGGGTTGGCAATATCAGGTAGTTGAGCGGGATCTGCGGGAACAGCCCGAACAATACGCATAGCGCGGCGAGCACGATCATCGGGACCCTCATGCTCAGCGGCACCTCTCTAACGCTCTCATACTCCTTGGGCAGAGGCCCTAGGAACACGCTGTGCAGGTACTTTACGAAGGAGGCCAGCGTTAAGGCGCTGGCTAGGACGGCGACTATGCCGGCGACAGCGTTGATGGGGCTTATGCTCGTGGCCTCGAAGGCGGCTTGATATATCATCCACTTGCTCGCGAAGCCATTTAATGGCGGCACCCCGGATATCGCCAACGCAGCTATCAGGGCGCAAGTGAACGTGACTGGCATCTTCTTGGCCAGCCCGCCCAACCTCTCGACGTGCTTAGTGCCGGTGACGTAGAGGGCGGCTCCGGCCGTCAGGAAGAGGCAGCTCTTGAACACCACGTTGTTCACCATGTGGAACAGCCCGCCAGCGATGGCAAGTGACGTCCCGATGCCTATGCCAGTTATCATGTAGCCGACTTGGCTTATGGCGTGGTAGCTCAACAGCTTGTAGATGTCGTGTTGCACCATGGCCATGAGGACGGCGAAGAGCATGGTGATCATGCCTATGATGGTCACCGTAGCACTAAGCGAGGGGGCGAAGGATATGAGGAAGTGGCAGATGACGACGAGCTTGAATATTCCTAGCAGTTTGTCGTAGGCCCCTGGGAAGAGCGCTAGCGTGCTCGCTGGAGAGCTCGGGGCTATGTCGGGTATCCACGTGTGGAACGGTATGCCCCCGGCCTTGGCGAGGGCGCTTATGAGCATTAGGGCGAATATCAAGCCCGTGAGGTGAGGGCTAAGGCCTGTGAGCCTCGTGATCTCAAGGCTATGAGTTTGGGACACGGCCAAGGCGACCCCGACGGCCATGAGGAGGTCGCACGACGCCAAGAGGATGAGCGTCCTGTACGCGGGCATCCTGGCTTCGCTCCCTCCGGCCCTGACCAAGAAGAACAGCGTTAAGTTGCAGACCTCCCAGAACGCGAGGAAGGGTATCCAGTTCTCCGACGTCAAAGCGACGATCGCGGCGCTCATGCTCCAGAGTATTAGCGTGTGGTAGTACCCCTTGCCATCGTACTTGGCGATGTACCTCGTCGAGTAGAGCGCTATCAGGAAGCCCAGCAACGCTATGAAGAATATGCTGAGGGCGTTTAGCCTCGTGAGCTCGAACTCCCACGTCATCCCGGCCACGTCTAGGTGCCACAGGACCTCGCGAGTTATGCTGAGGGCGTTCAGCTCGTACACGAGCACGCCTGCCATCAACAGGGCTATCAGGCTTGAGATAGAGGACACGGCTCCGGCGGCGGCCCTAGCCCTGCCAAGCCCGAGGGTTATGAGGCCCGCTACGCCGGGTACTAGCACCATCACCAGCATTATCGCGGAAAAGTCCATCCCTATCACCTCCTCTCACCCTTAAGGGCTTGGAGCTTCGCGAGGGCCTTCACGACGCCGTCTATTATCGCTTGGGGCCTCGGAGGACAGCCGGGTATGTAGACGTCGACCGGTATGACCTTGTCGACGGGGCCTGCCTCGTTGTAGCTCTCGGCGAATATGCCCCCCGACGTCGCACAGGTGCCGAGGGCTATGACCACCTTGGGGTTCGGCATCTGCTCGTAGACCCTCTTGAGCCTCGGCGCCGCCTGCCTGTTGACTATCCCCGTCACGACCAGCACGTCGGCGTGCCTCGGGCTGCCTTCGAGGAGCACCCCGAACCTCTCGACGTCGAACCTAGGGGTTAGGGCGTCCACTAGCTCAATGTCACAGTTGTTGCACGAGCCCGAGTTGAAGTGGAACAGCCAGGGGCTCTTCACGCGAGCCCACGTAATTAGACCGGCCATCTCCACACAACACCTCCTACAAGTACGGTAACCCCACCATGACCGAGACGACGCTCAAGGTCAAGGCTATGGCAGCCCAAGCGGTGGCCGCTTTCCAGAACATGCCAAACGCTTGATCGGGCCTCGCCCTCGGATAGAAGAACCTGATGAGCGCCATTACTATCACGAGCACCAAGAGCTTCACTATTATCAATACGGCATCTATCGTAGCCGCTATCGGGTCATAGAATCTGATCGCAAGGCCCCCCAAGAACATGTTTGCCACGAAGCAGGGGAGGACGAACAGCATGGTCGCGTGAGCCAGCTTGAACAGCGCCAGCGAGGCTCCCGAGTACTCGGTGTAGGGCCCGGCGATTATCTCGGTCTTCGCCTCAGGTATGTCGAAGGGAGGGAACGCCAGCTTCGCCTGCATGACCATAATCGAAACGGCGAACGCTATGGCGCCGGAGACGGATAACAAGAAGGGTCCGCGTTCCATCTGGTAGCTAACTATATCCGCGAAGCGCAGGCTACCCGCCTTCAACACCGGTACTAGGACCGCCGTGATGAATGGAAACTCGTACGAGAACACGAGGGTCATCTCCCTCTGGACCCCGATAGCGGCGTAGGGGTTCCCCGACGCCGAGCCGCCCATCATGGCAGCTATTGCTGGCATTATCATCAAGTATAGGACCACGATAACGTCGCCCGTGAACTCCAGCGGCGAGCGAACCACGAACGGCATTATCAAGAACGCCAGCACTGCCGAGAACAAAGCGATGGGCGGCGCTAGGAGGAACACCGTCCTATGCGCCGTTGCGGGAACTAAGGTCTCCTTGGACATTAACTTTACGAAGTCGGCCCAGGGCTGGTAGATCGGAGGGCCTACGCGCCACTGCATCCGAGCACCGAGCTTCCTGTGAATCCAAGTGAAGAATAGGCCGACGTTGGGAGCCACAACAAAGCCCATGAATATCACGTACAACACGCCTACCCCTATAGCTAGGAGCTCATTTGCCATATTCATCTCACCTTCAACGGGTTCTTCCTCTTCCTGCCAAATTCGTTGAACTCGCTCATCGTGAGGACAACGGTCCTGCCCTCTCTAACGTCGACTATGGAAACCCTCTCCGTGCAACAGAAGCAGGGGTCTATGGACCCGAGGATTATCGGGGCGTCGGCTATGGAGTAGCCGATGAGTTGTGGGACCAGAGATGGCAGGTTGGCGTAAGTCGGGGCCCTCACCTTGACCCTCTCCGGCACCGTCGTGCCGTTGAGCTTGACGTAATGTATGACCTCGCCCCTCGGGGCCTCGTACTTGCCTATGCCCTCGGCAACCGGGTATTCCTTTATCTCGGCCTGTATGGGGCCGTTGGGCATAGCGTCCACGCACCTCTCGATTATTCCTATGGACTCCATGATCTCCTGCACCCTGACTAGCGTCTTGGCCAGCACGTCCCCCTCAGTCATCACCTTGACGTCAACGCCCAGCTCTTTGTAGGCCGCATACGGCTCGTCGGCTCTGACGTCTATCCTGAGCCCAGAGCCCCTAGCTGTCGGGCCGACAGTGCAGTACCTGATCGCGTCTTGCCTCGTCAGCACCCCGACACCGCTCATCCTGGCCCTAACGAGCTTGTCCCCGGCGACGGCGTCCGCCAGTTTCGCCACTGGCTCCTTGATCTCTTTCATGACCTTCAATATCTTCGGCCTCATCTTCTTTAAGTCTATGTCCCTCCTGACGCCGCCTGGGCATATCATGGCGTAGTGCTGTCTATTGCCCGTCAGCTCTTCGAAGAGCTCGCACACGGGCTCGCGGTACCTCCAGAAGTACATGAAGAGCGTGTCGTAACCTATGAGGTGTAGCGCGACGCCAGCCCAGAGCAGGTGGCTGTGGATCCTCTCGAGCTCGCCTATCAGGGTCCTAATGTACCTGGCTCTGTCGGGCACCTCGATCTTCATCGCGTCCTCTATTGCTTGACAATAACAATTCTGGTGCGACGTGGAGCATATGCCGCAGATTCTCTCGACGAGGAAGACCACTTGCTGGATCGTCATCCTCTGGGCCAAGTACTCGATGCCCCTGTGCTGGTAGCCTATTCTTATCTTCACGTCGACTATCTCCTCTCCGTCGACGTATAGCTTGAACATCTCTGGCTCCTTGAAGGCCGGGTGATACGGCCCTAGAGGTATTTCTACGACCTCCCTATCCCTCGACATCAACCGTACCTCCTAAGGGGGTAGACCCCTTCGGGCCAATCGTCTGGCAGGATGAGCCTTTCGAGATTTGGATGGCCTCTGAAGACTATGCCGAAGAGGTCGTGGATCTCCCTCTCTATGAAGCTAGCTCCGTAAATTATGTCCGATATGGAGTCGACGACGGGCTCGTGCCTAGGCACCTCGCATCTGAAGGTCAGGACGAGCCCCAGCTGGCTGAGGGTGAAGTGGTAGAGGACCTCGAAGTGGCTCCTGCAGTCTACGGCTGAGACTGTTGATAGTCTGCCCCTCAGGGGCTCGAAGAGCTTGTACATGAATTGAGCCATTTTTCTCACGTCCTCCCTCCTTATCTTGACGTAGACCCTCCTATCGCTCCTCACGTCCTTGCTTAACGGCGCGAGTTCTCTGTCTATAACCTCCAAGAGCTCCTGCAGACTTGAAGGGACTTTATCCAGGGCCCCTCACCCCTGCCCTCACCTTTCCCCTTCCCTTTTCGAGGCCCCTCTTTTGAAGAGGGGGTTCGGACCTAGCCTCCTAATCCTCTCCGTGAATTCGTGAGCGACCTTCACGAATTCCCCGGCCATTGCCGAGGACATGAAGAACATGTCCAACCTGTCCCCGCCGAAGCCCAGTAGATCGAGTATCCTCTTCAAGAACTGCACCCTAGCCTCGCACTTCAAGTTGCCGTCGGTGAAGTGGCAACCCCCTTTAAGGCAGCCGCAAACCATCACCCCATCAGCGCCAAGCTGAAAGGCCTTCAGTATGTAGAGCATGTCGGCCTTGCCAGTGCACGGGAGCCTCACGATCCTAATGTTCGGGGGATATTGCATCCTCGACGTCCCAGCGAGGTCGGCGGCTGCGTAGGCGCAGTGCTCACAGCAGAAGGCAACTATCACTGGCTCGAACCCATGCTCGCTCACGCGCCAACACCACCCAGCAGCCCAGCTAGTTGCGCCAAGATTTGGTTGTCCTTGAAGTGCCTCAGCTGAATGGCTCCGACCCTGCAAGTAGCAGCGCATATGCCGCATCCCTCGCACTCCACTTCGTGGACCTTAGCGACCCTCCGGCCCGGAGCTACTTGGATGATCTCTATGGCCTTGTATGGGCAGAGCTTCTCGCAATGCCCACAGCCCACGCAGAGGTTCTCGTCGACCTTCGCTTTAACTAGCTCCACCTCTATGAAGCCCCGGCTCATCGGTATGGCCGACTTGGATGCGGCCGCTATGGCCTGAGAGACCGTGTCAGTTATGTCCTTAGGCCCTTGCGCGCCGCCAGCGATGAATATTCCGGCCACTTTGGAGTCAACGGGTCTTAGCTTCACATGCACCTCCTTCAGGAAGCCGTCGGGACCTACGTCTATGCCGAGGACCTTTGCGAGATCCGCCATGCCCTCGACTGGCACGAGGGCCGCTGACAGGACGACCAAGTCGGCCGTTATCTCCGTGGGTTCCCCGAGAGACGTCTCCTCGACCCTGACCTTCAACTTCCCGTTCTCGCTCGCCACCTCAGCGACCTTGCCCCTAATGAAGTTCACGCCCATGGATTGCACGTCTTTGTAGTATAGCTCCAAGAAGCCGAAGGCCCTCATGTCTATGTAGCATATATAGACGTCGCAGTCTGGAATTTGTTGTCTGATCATCTTAGCGGCCTTCAACGCTATCGCACAACATATCCTCGAGCAGTAGGGGTTGTACCTCTCGTCCCTCGAGCCCGCGCACTGGATCATGACTATCGTCTTGGGGACCTCTCCAGTCGATGGCCTGACGACCCTGCCCTGAGTGGGGCCTTTCGGATCCAACATCCTCGCCAATTGCAATTGAGTGATGACGTCTTTGTGTACTCCGTACCCGTATTGTGCGATGGCCTCGGGCTTAAACTCGCTCAGTCCGCTCGCGACGATTATTGAGCCGACTTTCAGCTCCATCTCCTTGGGCTCCTCGTTTAGGTTTATGGCCTTAGTTGGACAGATCTCGACGCACTTCGCGCAGGAGGCGAACTTGCAGGCGTCGGCGTCTATCGCATACGCTAGCGGGTAGGCGTCGGGATGGGGCCTGAAAATGGCTGTCCTCTTGGTCAAGCCCAAGTTCCAGTCGTCTTCTACCTGAATTGGGCACACTTCGACGCACTTGCCGCACCCATTGCACTTGCTCACGTCCACGTATCGCGGCTTTTGCCTTACCTTGACCACGAAGTTGCCTACATGGCCCTTTACCTCTTCGACTTCCGAGTTCAACAGCACGTGGACCTTGGGGTTCTCGGAGACTGCCTTGAAGAGCGGCGCGATCATGTCCGGGAGCGGCTCGTCGACAAGGAAGGTCCTCGCAAGCTTAAAGGTCATCCCGCCTAGGTACGGGTCCCTCTCGACGAGGTACACCTCGAAGGGCTCGCCTTCGAGGAACATGGCAGCCCTTAAGGCCGCCGCGCTTGCGGTTGCTACTGTGTCGGGGATGTCCTTAGGCCCTGTCGCACAGCCGCAAGCGAAAACGCCGGGCCTCGACGTGTCCACCGGGGCCAGCTTATAGTGCTTGGGCTTTATGAAGCCGAACTCGTCGGTCTCGAGGTTCAGTAGCTTCGCCATCTGCTTGGTCCCTGGAGAGGGGACTATGGGGCAGGCCAGGACGAGGAGGTCCACGCGGAGCTCCATTACCGTGCCCGTGGCCGTGTCCTCAAGCCTAGCGATTATGTCTTTGGTGCTCTCGTCTTCGTAGACCTCGGCGACCCTGCCCCTGATGAACTTCACGCCCATCTCTTGGGCTAACTTGTAGTACTCTTCGTAGCCCTTCCCAGCAGCCCTGATGTCTATGTAGGATATGTAAATCTCGGCCTCGGGATTCTGCTCGAACTTGAGGATCCTAGCGTTCTTTATGCCAGCCATGCAGCACACGACGGAGCAGTAGGGGATGTACCTCTCGTCCCTCGAGCCCACGCAATTGACTATCAGTATCCTATTGGCGGGCTTTCCATCACTTAGCCTTACAACCTTTCCCCCAGTAGGCCCTGTGACGTCGAACATCCTCGTGAACTGCATGAGGGTAATGACGTTCTTGTACCTACCATAGCCGTACTGGGCCAAGGGCTCTGGGCTCCACTCCTCAAAGCCCGTCGCGACTATGATGGCCCCGACCTCGACCTCCCTCTCCCCGCCCTTGTCCTCGAAGTTTATGGCTTTAGCGGGGCAGACTTTCTCGCAAACCCTGCATATGCCCTTTGTCAAGTACAAGCAAGCATTCGGGTCTATGGCGTACTTCCTAGGAACGCCTTGGGGGTAGGGTATGTATATGGCCTTTCGTGTGCCGAATAGGTTCCAGTCGTCGGGGGCCCTCCCAGGGCACTTCTCAGAGCAGGTCCCACACCCAGTGCACTTCGACAAATCTATGTATCTTGGGTGTACCTTTATCTTGACCCTAAAGCGGCCGGGTTCCCCCTCGACCGCCACGACCTCGGCATTCGTGATGAGCTCTATGTTCTTGTGAGCAGCGACGTCGTTCATCTTGGGCGATAATATGCACATGGCGCAATCGTCCGTCGGGAAGGTCTTGTAGACCCTGGCCATGTTCCCTCCTATTACAGGCCTCCTTTCAACGAGGTACACTTTGTAACCCATGTCGGCCAAGTCCAGCGCCGCTTGTATCCCGCCTATCCCGCCGCCTATTACCAAGACGGATCTCGACTTGCCTTGGCGAGGGCTCGCCAAGTTTAGAGCGGCCTCGATACCAGCCACTCCACCGCCTATGACAAGGACCTTTTTGGTGACGTCCTCCCTTATGGTCCCGATCTCCTCGTGCTCTTGGACCCTTGCGACGGCGGCTCTTACTAAGGCCTTGGCCTTCTCCGTCGCCTTTTCAGGTTCGTGGATGTGGGCCCACGAGCACTGCTCCCTTATGTTCGCCATCTCGAGGAAGAACTTGTTCAGACCTGCCTCCTCTAAACAGCGGCGAAAGGTCACTTCATGGAGCTTGGGAGAACAGGCCGCGACGACCACTCTATTAAGCCCGTGCTCCTTTATGGAGTCCTTGATAAGCTTTTGGCCAGCTTCGGAGCACATGAACAAATAGTCTTTGGCAACGACGACGTTGGGTAGGGTCTCGGCGTACTTCCTGACCTCTTCCACGTCAACGGTCGCGGCTATGTTCTTGCCGCAGTGGCATATGAAGACCCCCACCCTGGCGCCCTTTTGCGAGCCTTCCACCGTATGAGCTCACCCCACCGCTTTTGAGAGCTCCACCACAGAGTGTTTGGGGAGAGGAGCTCTTACGCCTTCGAAGATTTCGTACTTCATTATGGATAGAGGGTTGCACGTGGGGAAGTGTATCGGCATGAAGACTACGCCACTCATGCCCTTAGGCACTATCTTGACCCTGACCTTCAAGTCCCCCTTGGGCCCCTTGACCTCTACCACGTCTCCCTCCACCAGGCCCATCTTCACCGCGTCGTCCCGGCAAATCTCGATATAGGGCTCGGGCACCTCCTTAGAGGCGAAGCTGAGCCTTCTGGTCAGCTCGCCCGTGCCGAGGTGGTGTAGGCCCCTCCCAGCTATCAATAAATAGCCGCGCTGCGTCTCCTCCCAAGTCCTCGGTTCTAGGCCCTCCAGCGATATCTTGAGGCCCCCTCCCTTCTTGACCACCTGACCTCCAACCTTGGACACGCCATCTACCGTTAGATCCGAGTACTGGCTCACCCTCTCCGTTAGCTCCCTGAAGACGTCAAACCAGCCCGAGTATTTGAAGCCGCTTGAGCCCATGTACTTTGCCAAGTCTGAGATTATCATCCATACGGGCTTGGCTCTGCCCACGGGCTCCACAGCTTTAAATGCCCTTTGGACTCGTCCCTCTACGTTCGTGTAAGTGCCGTCGTACTCAGCCCAAGAGCAAGCTGGCAATACGACGTGGGCCAGCTTCGTAGTCTCGGTGTGGAAGAGGTCTATGACCGCGAGCATCTCCAAATTCCTTAAAGCCTCCTCAACGAACTTTCTATCGGGCATCGAGGCAACTAAGTCAAAGCCAACTACCATGAGCGCTTTGATATCGCCTCGAGCCACGGCCTCGATCATTTCGGCTAGAGTCAGGCCGCCCTCGACAGGCGCGTAGCCCGGGCCGAAGTCTGCTAGGCAGCCCACGTCGCAGGACCCCTGCACGTTGTTTTGATCCGACAGCGGGATGAGCCCTCCGCTAGAGAACACCCCTACGGCTGCGCTGAGGGCCAAGAGGGCCTTGAGGGCGCTTAACGCCTTTGGTTGCTGGGTTACCCCGTGGGAGTATATCACGACGGGCCTCTTGGAGAGCGCGAGCCTGAGGGCAGCCTCTCTTATCAGCCTCGCCTCAACGCCCGTGACCTCCGCGACCTTCTCGGGCGCGAAACCTTCGGAAAGTTTGACAGCTTCTTCGAAGCCCTCGACCTTCCAGGCCTCCTCCCTGGCCATCTTCGAGGTCGCTACCACATTCAACATGGACAGGAGAAGCTCGTAGTCGCGCCCTGGCTTGACCTGAAGGTGGATGTCCGATTTCCACGTGGTCTTCGTGCGCCTGGGGTCCACCACCACTACAGTAGCCCCGCCATCTCTAGCCCTTAGAATTCTCCTGGCCAAGACGGGGTTAACGTCGAAGGGGTTAGCGCCGACTATGAAGACCAAGTCGGAGCTCTCGACGAAGTCCAACGTGCAAGTCGCCCAAGGATATCCGAGCCCCCTGATCAGCAGGCTTAACGTCGCCGCGTGCGTCAGCCTAGCCGGGTTGTCGATGTTAGGCGTCCCCAAGACCTCTCTGGCGAACTTTTGAGTTAGGTAACAGTCCTCATTCGACATCCTCGCCGAGGCTACGACGCCGATGGACCTCGAGCCGTACTTGGACCTCATCTCCAATAACTTTTGAGACAACAGCCTTAGGACCTCGTCCCAGCTGGCCTCCCTGAACGCCTCTCCCGCCCTAATCAGCGGGGTTGCAATCCTGTCTGGGTGTTGAACCAGCTCAAAGCACGTGTTCCCTCTCGAGCAGAGAGCCCCCTCGTTCGGAGCCTCCTTCAGGTACTCGACGCCTACGACCTTACCCTCGTCCACTAGCAACTGCAACCCACAGCCAAGACAGCAAAACGGGCAGACCGTGCGCACCTTATCCAATTCTAACCCCCCTGCTCCTCAACAATATCTTAGCAGAAACGAGCTTCTTGCAGTTCTCACACAAAAGCCCGATCCTCTCGATATGAGCCTGAGAAATTGGGAGCGGCCTAACGAGCTCGCGCACCTCGTCGATCTGCTTAGTCGACGAGACGGGCCTCCCACATATCACGCACCTCTTGAGCTCAACATCTACCAATACCAAGGGCTCTTCACTCAGAAAAGCCTTCAGATCGAAGACTTTCTCCACCTTTACCGCCTCCTTGGGGCATTTAACGGCGCACTCCTCGCAGGCTATGCACTTCCAGTAGTCCATGCACACCAGCCTCCTGTTCTCCGTCTCGACGAGCCTCAGCGCCCCTCCCAAGCATTGTACCGTGCAAGAAGCGCACCCGATGCACTTCTCCGCATCGTACGTGGGCTTGCCGAAGCCCCGCAGTAGCTCCGGGACCTCGACTACGGCTTGGGGTGGCACCAACCCCCTCTTGGCGAACTCGGAGAGGATCTTCCTGAACTCCTCGACCTTGGTCGAAGTCATCGCCACTCCCTAAACACCCCTCTTGGCGAATGGACAGGATACGACGCATATGTTGCAACCTATGCAAGTTATGAACTTCAAGGCCTCCGCCGTGCACGTGGCCACGCAGGCAGGCTCCAGCCCTTGCCTTATTCTGTCGATGCACATGTCACACTTGACCACGACTCTTTTCTCGGGCTCCAGCTTGGGCATGCCGAAGGGACAGGCCACCACGCATGCCCTACAGGCCACGCACTTGGCCTCGTTTATTATGGTGAACCCCTCGGGCGTGACGTCTATCGCCTTCTCGGGGCAGGCCTCGACGCAAGCGGGGACCTCGCAGTGCTGGCAGTGCATGGGTACGTTGTACTCCTCCACAGTTTGGATGTACATTCGAGGGCTGCCGCCATGGACCCTGGCGCACGCGGCCTCGCAGGCCTTGCAACCTATGCACTTCTCGATGTCGATGTAGAAGACCTTTCTCAAGGAAGACCTGTAGGATGCGAACGCCCTGAGCGGCGCCTTCTCCTCCTTCGCGCTCTCTTTGCTCACCTCTAGCTTCGCTGACGCCACGTCACTCACCTCCGATCTTCTTTAAGAAGGGCTCGACGCTCACGTAGTTCTGGTGCAAGCCGAGCTCTCGAGGGCTGAAGCCCATGGCCAGGCCCAGGAGTTGCGTGTAGTAGACTATCGGCATGGCATAGGTCTTCCCGAGCCTCTTGCTTATCTCGGTCTGGCCGGTGTCAAACTGTAGGTGACAGAACGAGCAAGCGTTGACTATGCAGTCGGCCCCAGCGGCCTGCGCGTTCTCGACCTTCTCCCTCGTCATGTCCAAGGCTACGTCGAGGGCGCCAGACCTGACTCCGCCGCCAGCGCCACAGCACATGAGCTTGTCCTTCCAATGGATGCTCTTGGCCCCTGTTATCTCGACGAGCTCGTCGAAGAACTTAGGCCTCTCCGTGGACTCCTTGGCCTCCTTCCAAGGCCTCTTATCGCTCGGCTTCAATAAGTGGCACCCGTAGTGGACTGCGACTTTCACGTCCTTGAGGGGCTTCTTAATGAACTCCTTCAGCTTCTCCAAACCTACATCGAAGTAGAGGACCTCGAGGATGTGCTTGGGCTTTATCTTGCCCTTAAACGACCTGCCTATCTGAGATAAGTAGCGGTCGATCTTCTCCGCGACCTCCTTATTCTCGCGGTACTCGTACCATATGTCTCTGAGGGTGCCGTAACAACCGTTGCACCCGGTGACTATGTCGAGGCCCATCTCCTCGGCCAGCGCTAAGTTCCTAGACCCCAAGGCCAGCCAAGTGTCGAACTTGAAGCCTCTCACGACCCCTGGAGCAGGACAGCAGGATGCACCCTTTATGTCCACGAGCTCTATGCCCAGCCTCTCGAAGACCCTTCGAATGGAGGCCTCAAGACCGGGGTACCTATTGGGCATTATGCAGCCGAGGAAGAAAGCATACTTCAGCTCAGGCATGTCATCACCCCACGAGCTTGGTGAAGCCGGTGATCTCGAGGAGCTTCCTGACCTCTCCGAGGGCCTCAGGGTAAGCGTGAACCGTTGGAGGCACTTCCGATAGCCCTAGCTCGGCCCTGCGCTTCCTGTTGGGATCGTTTATGGGTACTAGGTGCCCGAAGTCTATCAAGTACTTTGATATCTCCTTGTGTCTGGAGAGCATGAAGCCCCGCGCCGCGGCCATGTTCCTGAGGGCTATGATCGCCTCCACGATGCTTATCTTCCTAGGACACCGCTCATAACACGTGTAACACGTCGTACAGAGCCAGAGGTCTTGGCTCTTCAGCAGATCTTCCCTCAACCCCAGTAGGGCCTTCCTGATGACAACCCTAGTCCTGTAGGCCGTCCTCCTGCCCGAGGGACAGGAGCCCGTGCAAGTGCCGCATTGGATGCATTTCTCGATCCCGGCCACCTTAAGCTCATGAGGTAGTTCCTTTTCTAGCTCCTCCGATGTAATCGTTCTCCTCACGACCAAGGACTCGGCACTAGTCATCGGATCATCGCTCCTCGGGAGAGGTCTAAGGTCAGGATTTTTAAAACTTTCTCTCCCTCGCTTCGTAATTAAAAAGCGCCTTGCACGTTCTCCCGTTAGCACCGCGAAGAGCACGACCTCTCATAAGGGCTTTCACGTCCGGTCACTTCTACCCGTTTAGCTGGTAGGATCTCAGCGGGTTTAGGGGCATCCTTGGGCCTGAGTTTTAATGCTTAGCATCTAAACCCTCGACCATCATTTATACATGTTCATGGCGTCTTGCTATCGATGCATGGTCAGGTACATCGTCCAAGCTAAACTTAGCCATCCGCCTATGCATCTACCTGTCCTTAACCTCAAGAAAAGAGCTTTGCTGTCATGAGCTTTGGACTACGTATAAGCCTGTTAACCTCTTTAACGGCACGTCAGCTCCATAAAGCCCTTAGAAGATGGTAGCGTTGTAAGCAGTTTCTCCACTTCCTGCAATACTTCTCTTGGCCTCCTCAACAATACCACCCCCTTCATAGATGACAGCCTCCTGACGTTTTCCAAGTCCACTGGGCTGCTCCTCGCCCTGACCTTGACCCTGAACTTGACCGCGCCGAAGGGGCACTCGCGAAGGCAAAGTGAACAACCAATGCACTTGGACAGGTCTATGTGGCCCAAGCCCTCCAAGATTTCGAACGCTCCTGTTGGGCAGGACTTCGAAGGCCTGCACTCTCCGCACCTATGGGCTTGGCATAGGTCCCTGTCGACTACGTGCGGCGTCTCTGTCTCGTACTCGGGCTCGGCGTCCGTTGGGACCACGAAGACGGGGACCCCTCCCTTGAGAGCTTGGGCTATCGCTATGGTTGGAGGCGTGTCTGCTATTCCGTTCACGACCTTGGCGACCGTGTTCGCGGTCGTTGGCGATGCCACGAGCGCTATGTACCTTCCCATGCTTAGCCTTCCGGCCTTGCTACAGCTGGCTCCGTCGCTCGGGGTCACCAGCTCTCTGTAGTAGCCACCGTCGGCTATAGCCCTCAGCCTCTTCTCGAGGCCGTACATCCTGATTACCTCGAGCCCGGCTTGGGATATGAAGACCGTTATGTCGAAGCCCCTAGTTGCGAGCTCCTCCATGACCTCTATGCTCTCGAAGAGGTGGTGGCCAGCTCCGGTTATGCACCAAGCCAGCTTATTTCGAGAAAACCTCAACCTTCCCTGCCTCTCTCAACATCTCGTCGAGCTGGTTGGCTAGGACCCTGAGCACGCCTTGGTAGTCCAGCTTGCCCATTTCTATCAAGCTCATCTTCTCCTCAAGCTCCCTCGTCGTCTCCTCGGACACTAGCTCCTTGAACCTGCTCACGAGTTGCTCGTACACCTTCCTGCCCAAGGCTGTCGCCACGAGCCCGCCCCACTTGTTCTTGACCACGTACTTGTGCTTTATCAGCCCTTCTATGATCTTGGAGTACGTCGAGGGCCTGCCTATCCCCCTCTCCCTCATGAGCCTGACGACGTCCCCCTCTCTGTAGAGCGGTATCCTAGAGGTCCTCCTGATCTCGACGCTCTCGACCTTGAGGCTACACCCCTTATCGTACTTATTGAATAGTTTGTAGCCGAGGACGTCCAAGAACCCAGGGTCTCTGACCTCGGCTATGCCCTCTTGAGCGGCGAAGTACTTGATCCCATTGATCTCAAGACTGAAGGTGTATTTCGCCCTCGTGACCACGGCCCTCTTCATCTGGCTCGCCACGAACCTCCTGAATATCAGGTCGTAGAGCCTGTAATGCCTCATCGTCAGCGGCGTGATGGTCGTTATCGAACCGTCCATCACCATGCGCTGGAGCGTTGGGGCGTCGACCGGCCTCGTCGGCCTTATGCACTCGTGGGCGCCCTCCTTAAACCAGTCCCTCGGCACAAACCAGTCCTTAAATCCGTCTCCGTACCTTCCCTGGAGGTAGTCCCTTGCTATCATCTTTCCAACGTCCGAGACCGTTGTGCTGTCAGTCCTGTGGTAAGTTATGAAGCCCATTTCGAAGAGCTCCTGCGCTATCCTCATGGTCTCGGCTGAGCTGAAGCCCTTAGCTGAGGCGACGTAGAGCAACTCATCAGTGGTAAATGGAGGCGGGGGGCTAAGCTCAACCTCTTCGAACGCCACGTCCTCTACGACGACCTCGGACTCCTTAATCTTCGGCAGTGACTCCTTGACCTCCCTATAGGGCAGGGGGACGTCGAAGTAAAGTCGAAGGCCTCCCTCGACGTCCACCACCACGAAGTTCGTTACGTTCCTTTTCCACTCGTCGCACCTCTCGATTATCCATCCTAGGACGGGGGTTTGGACTCTGCCAGCCCCTAGCCACTTCTTCTCAAATAAGCTCCAGAGCCACTGGCTCAAGCTAAACCCGATCCACCTGTCTTCCACCCTCCTGACTATTTGGGCCTCGACCATTGGTATGCTTAGTTCTCGCGGGTTGTTGAGGGCCTCATAGACAGCCCTCCTCGTGACTTCGTGGAACTCACTTCGCTTCACCTCAGCGAGGTAGGGGGCTATCGCGCAAGCGACATCCCAGCCTATCTTCTCGCCCTCGACGTCGGGGTCCGTGGCCACGAACGCCAAGTCAACCTCGCTCGCTACCCTCCTGATCAGCCTCACCACGTCGTCCGCTCTTACTATGTAGCTGGACCCGCACCTAGGGCATAGGTCGCTGTCGACTGTGAACTGGTAGCCGCACCTCTTACACCTCTTGAGCGTGCTGTATATCGGGACGTAGCGCTCATCGAGCAGTAGCACGCCGTACTTGCCTATGTCCTCAGTCACGAGGTCGTAGACGTGCCCCCTCGTCGCAACTATGCTTAGGAGGTAGTTCCCGGCGAAGACCTCGAAGACCCTCAGGGGTCCCAAGACCCTCCTCGACGGTCTTCCGAAGAAGTTGGCGATCGTCCTGGCCTTGGTAGGGCTCTCGACGATCATCAAGGCGCTCTTGACCGGTTCCTTTAACTCCTCGGCCTCGCCCATCAAGGAACTCCTAACCCTCTCTCTATCTCGGTCTATCTCCTTGACCAATTCGTCTAGGTCGACCTCGGAGAGGGACCTCCACTGCACGTCCTCTATGTAGATCTTCGTTTGCCTGATCAGGTTGTTGAGGGCGTTGCGGTCCTCGGGCAGGTATGCCACTATGCTGAGCCCTTTCGTCAGCCCTCCAGTATACATCCTAGAAGTCCTGCCGCTGGCCTGTATGTACGTCATGACGTCGGGTATGAACATGTAGAGCTTGCCCTCTATCTCTCTCACGTCTATTGCTGGACTCTTGAGGAACTTCCTCTTGACGTCCTCTCTCTTCAGTAGCTCGACCATCAAGCTTCTAGCGTTGTCGAAGAGCCTCCGCACCTCCTCTAGGTAACCTTCGAGCTTGACTCCTCTGCGAAGGGCGTCAGCTAAGAGCCTCGCCTCTTCGTACCCGAGCCTGAGGGCGTGCCGCCTCATCTCAGCTACCATTTTAGCTAGGTGGAACGCCTCGTCGCCCTCGACTATCGTCTGCAGGACGGACATTATCTGAAGGAGCCTAATCGGGTGGCTCTCCTCCGAGTCCAAGGTGAACTTGAACTTGGGGACAGTGACGAAAATGGCGTACCTGACCCTCTCGGGGAGGTCGAGCCCCCTTACTATCACCCCATAGTAGCTCGCGACCCCCACCAATACGTCGATCTCTCCTCTGGCGTACCCCTCTATGAGCTTCCTTATGCCCCTCACGCCCGACTTGGCGAAGGCGGCCCTGACGCCGTTCGAGATCAAGAAGTCGGTTAGCGCTTGGGCGTACTTCGCTCCCAAGTCGTAAGAGACGTATACCAAGCCCCCGCCCCCAAGCCTCTTCACTAGGTCAAGGATGGTCTTCATCAAGTCCTCGAACCTATTCCCTTCGACTTCTAAGTAGCAGTCCTGGATGTTCCTCATGTACTCCATTATCGTGCCAGCCTCGAAGCCTAAGAGCTCTCGGAATAGCTTGACCCTCAGCCCCCTCGCTCGACCGGTTGCGCTCAAGACTATGAGCTGGCCGAAGCCGTTGTTCGAGACCATGGACTTGAGCTCAGAGTTCATTTCCTCCAGCTTGGCCCTGACCTCCTCAAACTTCTCCTTGCGCCCAGCTCTCAGCAGCTCGAGAAGCCTGACCCTCTCCCTGATCAACTTCATGGCCAGGCCTACGGCCTCTTGTGAGAAGCCCATTAGGCTCAGGACCCTGTCTATGTTCTTCGACCTCCTAAGTAGCGCGTCGACGTCGTCGACGACCACTAAGTCGAACCTAGCTCCAACCATTTTCTCGAAGTTCTTCGCTAAGGACATGGGCGTGGTCACGACGACGTCCACCTCTCCCCTCTTCATGGAGTCGAAGGCCCCCTCCTTGTCCTTGACATGTCCGCCGAAGAGCGGCAAGGCCCTCAGGCCGAGCCCAGCCCTTTCAGCGTACTTAATTAACCACTCGTAGACCTGGTTCGCGAGCACCACGGTCGGCAGGATGAAGAGGATCCTCTTCCCCTGCTTGGCATAGTAAAGCGTCAGCGTCACGGCGAAGAGGGTCTTCCCGACGCCCGTTGGGGCTATGACAGCGAAGCTGAGCCCCGACAGGGCCCTCTTGGCCCACGTCCTCTGCGCACTCCACATCTTCTTCCCGGTGACGTCGCTGAAGAACTTCTCGAAGTCCTTTAGCTTGCGTGCTAAGGCGACTTGCTCCTTGAGGCCCGCCAGCTTGCCCCTAGCCTCCAAGAGCTCCCCGAGCTTCAGCTCGAAGTCGAGGAACGACAACTTGGCCAGGTCGAGGAGGCCCTTCAGGTCCTCGCCGTCGGGCAGGCACTCGTCGCACGGCAAGCCCGCTAGCAACCTAGCGTCGGTTATGTCTCCACCGCAGTTGGGGCAGAGGCCCTTGAATATCGCGCGCATCGTTCCGCTCCAAATCCCAGAAAGGCCGGAGGTTATTTAATCTTGCTCAGACTCAAGGTCCTCCACGTCCTCCACGTACATCAGGTTGAAGCCCAGCTCCTCCACGAATCGTACCCTCGCCCTGACCCTCGCGGAGCCGTACCTCACGACGACCCTCGCATCGATGGCATCGCCCTTGAGCGAGGAGTAATCATAGGGGCCTCCGCCCCCTCCCTTGATGGAGCTCACGTCCAAGCGCACCTCGACCTTCTCCCTAAACGGTTGCAACGACATTGTCTTCTCTATGGCCTCCTTGACTGCTTTGAGCACATCCTCTCTATTGGCTATGGGGAGGCCCACGAACTGATGGTACAGGGCCCCTAGGGCTATGCCTGCCTCGAAAATGGCCCTCTCCCTGTCGGTTATCGAGGGGTGGAAGTACTTCTTCGCGGGGTCCTCAGAGCCCACGCGCTTAATCTATCGTCCTAGGCCTTTAAAGTTGCCCTCAGCTCTACGTGGCTCCTCAAAGCGGCCCTCCTTAGGTCCCTCAAAAGCTCTCCGACAAGCCTCTCCGTGTGATGGGGCATCAGGATTACCCTCAGGTGGGTCGGGAATTCCGACAGCAGCCATCCCAACTTCCTCATCCTCAGCGAGAACTCCTTGACGCTGAGTCGCTTGGCCCTGACGCCGACTATGTTCATGACTGGCCTCATCAAGAGCTCCAGCTCCTCTTCCTCCTCAACCCTTCTTACCAGCATCTCCGTCAACTTCATGCACCTCTTCACCACCTCTCTGTAACCTCTCTTCCCTAAGACCCTCAGGAGGGTCCACACAGCCGCTATGGGCCCTCCCGGCCTCGTGCCGGTTATGGTGAAGCTCCTGACCCCTCCTCCGGCTAAGTAAGGGGTTTCGAAGGTTATCGGCTCGACGAGCTCCTCATTTCTGAAGAATATCCCCCCGGCTGGTATCGGGGCTAGGCCCATCTTGTGGGGGTCGACGGTGATTGAGCATACGCCATCGAGCTTGAAGTCGAACTCTGGGACCTCGTATCCCAGTTCCTTGAGGAACGGCAAGACCATGCCGCCGAAGGCCGCGTCCACGTGGAGGTAAACGCCTTTCTCCAGAGCCACTTCGCTGAGCTCCTCTATGGGATCAACTGCACCCAGAGCCGTCGTCCCGGCTACGCCCACTATGGCGGCCGTTTCGTTCGTAATGTTGCGCCTGACGAAGTCGACGTCGACCGTGTAGTCGCTCTTCAGAGGAGCCTCAATTACCTTGAGGCCCAAGAGGTTCGCGGCCTTGTAAAGGGAGACGTGGCACGATGTTGGTACTATCACCTCAGACCTCTTCGTGTAGTTCCTAGCGGCCCAGAGGGCGAGAATGTTGGCCTCCGTGCCGCCGGAGACTATGGCTCCGACGGCCCTCGGGTTAGAGAGGAGTGACCCGAGGTCTTGGATTGCCTCCTTCTCAAGCCTCGCCACGCCCTCCCAAACGCCGGCGTCCCCGACGTTGCTCTCCATGCCTATCAGGTAAGCGATCTTGGCTATCGGGAGGGGCTTGGAGCACATGGAGCCGACGGCCCTAAAGGTGAACCTCTTGACGTCTTCCTCGACTATCCTCGCCAGCTCCTCTAGCACAACTTTAGGGTCGCAGCCCTCTTCCCTCATACTAGGCCCTCTTTTCGAAGGCCAAAAACGAGCAAGTAAGTAGGTGCGTTGATCTTTAAAAGCCTTACGTAAATACCCTCTACTCTCAAATATCCATCTATATCTGGTTCGATATGTGTATAACTTATATAAACAGCTTAACTACCGATTTTTCAACTGAAAGCCTCTCCTCCAGGGCGGGGAGGAAGTCAGAAAGGTCTGTGCAAGCTTTTAAGCTGGTCGACATAGTTTTTCCCCGCGTGGACATGGTCGTCAAGGCAATGGTCTTGGGATCGGGCAGGGAGGTCGGAAGGGCCTGTGTAGTGATAAGGGGGGAGAGCGCATCTTTGATGTTGGACTGCGGTGTGCACCCGACAGCCGCGGGCCTCGACGCGATCCCAAGGCTGGAGCTCATCGATGTCAGCTCCATAGCCAACGCGGTTCTGACGCATGCCCACTTGGATCACGGCGGGGCGGTGCCAAGGCTTTTGAAGCTTGGATTCAGAGGCAAGGTCATAACAACGCTACCCACGGCGGCCCTCGTGGGTATGATGTGGAGGGACCAGCTGAGCATAATGAAGAGGGAGTGGCCTGAGGACTCCAGGCTGTGGGACTCGAGGGAGATGAACAGCACCCTCGCGAGGCACATAAAGTACGTGACCTACGAGGAGGAGGTGAGGCCCTCGAGCGGCGTGAGGCTCGTGCTACACGACGCCGGGCACATACTCGGCTCCTCGTTCGTGGAGCTCGAGGTCGATGGCCTGAGGATAGGCTACACCGGCGACCTCGGCACCTCGTCGAACCACCTCCAGTACTGGGACGCGTCGCCGCTAAGGGGGGTGGACGTGCTCTTCTGCGAGTCGACCTACGGCGGCGTGGAGAGGAAGGGGAGGGAGGCCTTAGAAAGAGAGCTTGTGGATGCGGTCAGGTCGACGCTCGAAAGCGGCGGCAAGGTCCTCATCCCGGCGATGTCGGTTGGCAAGGCCCAAGAAATATTGCTGGCGCTCAGGAGGCACGAGGCGAAGTTGCCCGACGCCCCCGTGGTCCTCGACGGAATGGCCTTCAGGGCCACCAAGATATACTCCCAGTTCATAATGTACATGAGCGACAGCATAAAGAGGGCGCTCATAATCAACGGCCAAGACCCGTTTGATTGGGAGAGATTGTTTCAACCCAAGACCCTGAGGAGGAGGCGTGAACTCGTCGAGGGCAAGGATCCCTGCATGTTCGTAGCCCCCTCCGGCATGCTCAAAGGCGGGTGGAGCCAGTGGTACTTGGCAAAGCTGGCCCCGAACCCTGAGAACGCCGTCGTGATATGCGGCTACGTGGACCCCCAGACGCCCGCCAGCGAGCTCGTCTCAGGCGCCAAGGAGGTGGAGGTCTTGGACTTCGTGACTCGAGAGAGGGTCAAGGTCCAAGTGAATTGCAAGGTCTATCACGTGGAGATATCGAGGCACGCCATGCACTCGGAGCTCTGCAAGTTCATAGCCACAGTCAAGCCCGAGACCTTAGTGCTATTGCACGGCGAGAAGGAGAACATCGACAAGCTGATCAGCTCCATTAGTAGCTATGCCAAGAGGATCGAAGTCCCCGAGAACGGCTCGACGATAGACCTCAAAGGTGGAAGCTAGAAAAGCTATAAGCGACAGAGCAAAGCAGTTAAGCTCAACGACGAGACCGACGATGTGGTGGTGCTCGATTTGCGAATCTCTGAGTACATGAGCTCGCCGGTCATCACCGCCAGGATGACCGACAACTTAGCGTACGTCAGGAACTTGATGCTGAAGCACGGCATAAGCAGGGTCGTCATAGTGAGCGAGTCCCTCAAGCCGATAAGCATCATCACGAAAGGGGACATGATAAGGGTCATGATCTCCAAGGAGTGGAGGGACAGGCCGCTGGAGTCCATCTACGTGAGCGACGTCAGGGGACCCGTGGAGCTGAAGCTCGCGACCCCTAGGATGACCGTCAAGAGGGTCGCCAAGATGATGATCAGGAACTTGATAAGCGGCCTCCCGGTCGTCTCCCCGAGCTCGGGGGACTTGCTAGGCATAATCACCAAGACGGACCTCTTGGAGGCCTACGTCGACGGCTACGGCGGAGCGTACAAGGTCGGCGACCTGATGACCAAGAACCCCATAACGGTCAAGAGGACCCACACAATCTTCAGGGTCCAAGAGCTCCTGGCCAAGTACAACATCTCCAGGGTCGTGGTGGTCGACGACGACAGGCCAGTGGGCATCATAACCGAGACCGACGTGGTCTTCAGCAAGCAGGTCAAGTCATCGACGGCTAGGGACAAGTTCATAAAGCAGAGGGTTATGGGCCACAAGGGCAGGGAGACCGTCGTCAGGGTGTACATGGTACCAATAGCCGAGGACGTCATGACTCCGAATCCCCACGTCGTGGAAGTGGACGAGGACGCGGCCAAGGCGGCCTCCATTATGCTCGAGCACGGTATCAGCGGCCTCCCAGTCGTGGAGCGAGGCAGGCTCGTCGGCATCATAACCAAGACGGACCTCGTCAGGGGAATAGCTGGTATAGTCGCGAGGTAGCGAGCCGATTTGAGGATCGCCGTCTACGAGCACTTCAGCGCAACGGGGGCCTTCTACAGCCCCGCTTGGATCGAAGGAGACGCGATGCTGAAGGCCGTGGTCGAAGACCTGAGGAGAGCTGGGCACGAAGTGCAAGTCGCTGACTCCATACCGCCCAAGAGGCCAGCCGACTTAGTCGTCGTGATAGCCCCTTCAACTGGTAGGACCCTCTACAACTTGGTGAAGTCGTGCGAGGAAGAAGGCTTGGATGTCGTGGACTCGCCGTCGACTGCTGTGTTCGTGGCAACTGACAAGGCGCTCCTCTGCAAGAACTTGGAGGCCCGGGGGGTGAGGACCCCCAAGACACTGATCTCGAAGTACGAGGAGGGGCTGAAGGTGATAGAGAGGGCATTAGCCGCCTTCGGCAAGGTGGTCGTCAAGCCAGCCGACGGCGATGGGTGCGCGGGCCTATCTCTCGTCTCAAGGCCGGAGGAGGCGTCGACGGCTTTGAGCATCGCCAAGCAGAGCACGCGCCTGCCCTACTTCTTGGTCCAAGAGTATGTCGAGGGGGAGAACCTGAGCGTCTGCCTGCTGGCGTCGGACGACGTGGTCGTGCCTCTCTCAATCAACGTGCAGAGGGTCCACTTGAAGGGGCCCAAGGAGTCCTCCATGTATGCTGGGAGCGTGGTCCCGCATCAGGACGGCGAAAAGGTGTTGCAGACGGCCATCGAGGCCGTGAAGTCCTTGGGCCACGTGAAAGGCTTCTTCGGGGTCGACTTGGTGCTGAAGGGGGGCGAGCCCTACGTCGTCGAGGTCAACCCTAGGTTCACCACGAGCTACTTGGCGCTGAGGGAGGTCTGCGAGGACAACGTGCCCGACCTGCTGGTCAGGTCGTACTTCGACAAGTCCTCATTAAGGCCCGTGAAGCTGAGGGGCAGGGCCGCCGTCGAGAAGCTGGTGGCCGACAAGGACACGGCGCTGAGCCCGAAGGACCTGAAGCTGCCCAGCAACGCTAAGCTACTTTCATCGATAGCCGACAAGCGATACTTCGTGAAGAAAGGAGAGGCCTACGCGCTTTACGTAGTCAAGGAACTTTAAGGAATTTCATCTTTAAACTTCATAAATCTCTTAAAGCTCCATCCAGCAGCAGAGCTTAAGAGATCCTAAGCCAAGGGGGGTCATTGACTCATGGACTTTTCGGTCTTAGGCGACCTCGACGCCGTGAGCGAAGTAATTGAGAGAGCCAAGAGAGGGAGAGTACTGGCGCTCTACTTCATAGGCTCGACCAAGACCTCTACGATACCTGGGCTCAGCGTCGCGGGCGCTACCCCCGACTTGACACTCTTCACGCCTGCTTGTGATGTGGAGTACTTAGTTTACGGCGAGCCCCGTAGCTTCAACGCGATACCCGTAACGCCAGAAGGCATACCAACGCCAGCCGTCATAACGAGGTCGTGCCTCAACATCTGCCAGATCCCCTACGTTGTAGTAGATGCTGGCTCGGCCGTGGAGCCCAAGATACCTCACGTGAGGCTGCCAAGCAGGACCGTCGGCGAGTCGATACGTACCGGGAAAGCCTTACCCTACGAGGTGGCCAAGGCCCTCTATGAGGAGTCGAAGACGCTCGCGCACACGCTACGCGGGGCCGACGTCTACCTGCTCGGCGAGAGCATACCCGGCGGCACCACCACAGCCTTGGGCGTACTGGTGGCCTTGGGCTACGACGCTTGGGGCAAGGTCAGCAGCGCCTCGCCGAGCAACCCCCATCGGTTAAAGGAGGTGGTCGTGAGGGAGGGCCTCGAGAGGTCTGGCCTGAGGGTCGACGAGGCTAGGCACGACCCCTTGAGGGCCGTCTCCGCGCTCGGCGACCCCGTCCACGTCTCGATGGCCGGCTTCCTCGACGGAGCGCTGAGGAACAAGGCCAAGGTGGTGCTGGCTGGCGGCACTCAGATGTCCTCCGTCCTAGCGATAGCCAAGCACATGAACGTCGAGCTGAGAGGCGTGACAGTAGCGACCACTAGGTGGGTTGCGTACGATCCCAGCTCCAACATCTCTGCGCTCGTGAGGTCCGTGGATCCTTCGGTCCCCATAGTCTCTATGGACCTCGACTTCTCTGCGTCTCCATACAAGGGCTTGCGCTACTACGAGGAGGGCTACGTCAAGGAGGGCGTGGGGGCTGGCGGGACGGCGTTCCTTGCTCACGTTTTGACTGGGAAGAGCGCTCGAGAAATCCAGGAGTCCATATACAAGGAGTACGGGAGGTTGATTAAGTCCAAGGGGCTTAAAGCTCTATAGCGAACTGCTCTCCCGCGTGATTCGATACATCGCCGAGCACTTTTACACGAAGGCGACCTCCCTCACAGCCAGGTCGAGAGCGTAGGGCCTTTCAAGCAGTATAACGCGTAAGTTCCTTGACCCCCCTCTTTCAATGAGAACTTCGTTAGGGCTGAAGAATCAATGACTCTCTCTGTCACTCCTCAACCACCGCGAGACATTACCTAGTGGGAGTTCTGGAAGGTCCTTCAAGTCTTCCTCGACCCGCTTTATGATCTCCTCGGCCTCGTAGCGGGCGACGACTTCCTCGATAAACTTCCTTATTAACTCGCTCCAGTTGACGTTGTCAAACCTGTACATCCTCTCCCTTAGCTCCTTAGGTGCTCTCACGCTTATGACCGTTGTCATTCGTTACTGTAAACAGTACCGTAATACACATGCTTAAGCCCTCTAATTTCATGTGCTTGCCCTAATTAGCACAACGTCCCCGTAATATTCATAGACCCTAGGGACACGTCGTCTCCTGCCCGAAGGCGGCGAGAAGCTGAGATATGTCCATAGGCTGGCAATTTGTGAAAGACGTGGCTTCAAGGGCGATAGGGATCACGTTGGGCGATGAACGTCTGGCTCAGGGACTTCTTGCAAACTGCGAGTACATGATATGTGGGCGGATGCATGAGTCACTCCAAAGCTCTCTCGTGAATGGTGAAGTCAGAGAGTGTGAAACATGACTGTAAATTATTACAAAGCTACAAACATTTACCAGACCCGCCCTCCTCAAATCCTAAGCTGAAGGAACCTTCAAAATTCTATTCCTTTCCTAGCTTGGAATCCACTTTTTATAGGGGTGCTTGACTTCTCGCATTTCCGTGACGAGGTCCGCTGCATCAATTATCTCTTTTGGTGCGTAGCGTCCAGTCAAAACTAACTCCACGTGTTCTGGCTTGCTCTTGATGAGCTCCAAAACTCTCTCCAAGCTTATGAGTTTGAGGTGTAGAGCGACATTAATTTCGTCAAGTATCACCACGTCATACTCTCCGCTCTTGACCACCTTCTCAGCTAGTCCAAGAGCCTCTTCCGCAAGCTCGACATCTTCCTTCGGCGGAGGCTGTTCCACTACGAACCCCCCTTCCAAACGCTCTCAGCATCACATTTGGCAACTTATCAATGACGTAGAGTTCTCCGTAATCAAACCCACCCTTTATGAACTGTATTATGTAAACTTTTAATCCTCTACCTATGGCTCTCAAAGCCAGCCCGAAGGCGGCAGTTGTCTTGCCCTTTCCGTCTCCGGTATAGACCTGTACAAGACCCTTTTCAAGTCTTGGCATAAGTCTGGGCCTCATCGCAAAATTTGGCTGAGAAGCTCATCAGCGGCCGAAGTTGGATCTAATTCTCTTTTTACAATGCGCATTAAAACTTCCTCGAAGCGCTTCTCCTGCCTTAACCTTTTAATTATCGACCTTGTAACCTTATCCCTTATAGCTTCGATAAGCTCTGCTTCGGCGCTTTCGAGGGACTTCTTGATTATGAGCCCCTTTTGAAGATGTTGCCTGTGCTCTTCTATTTTCTCTATCAGTTGTGGAACACCCTCTCCGGTAAGAGCAATGGTTTTTATTATCGGCGGCCTCCAAGCTCTCTTCTCCTTTTTTCCACCTTGTAGAGCAAGCATTTCATCTTCTAATCGTAAGACTGATTGTATGTCCATCACTACTCTATCAGCGTCCCCACGGTCAGCTTTGTTAACAACGAATATATCGGCTATCTCCATTATCCCGGCTTTTATTGCTTGAATTTCATCGCCAAGGCCTGGGGCTAGGACTAGAACTATAGTATATGCCACAATCAACATACCCGGGATAATAGCTATGATAGCGGGCGGCGTAGCTGGATGGGCCGCGACAGCCTATGGAGTGAAGGTTCCCACGGGCATAGGCGTGGCTGACGCGATTATAGTCTCGTTCGTGCTGTACCTAGTGCTGGCAGTGGGACTCTACAAGGCGGGCCTCAAGTTCGAGGTGGGCGGGTGGGTTGAGAGACCCACGGGCTTCTGATGGAGGTGGAGGCCGATGAGCGCGAGCCCTCAGAAGGTTAAGAGGTTCGCTGAAGTGTCGATAGCGGTAATGCTCATGCTGGGGATGGTGACGCTGGCGCTCGCGCCATTTACCGGCCATTACAGAGGATTCTATCTCTCAATCTTCCTCGGAGCGATAATAGTGGTAGCGTCGGTGGTATACCTGCCAATAGTGCGCACGAAGAAAGCCGAAGACCTCAGAGGAGTTGGAGTGCCAGCTATACAGAGCCTATGGATATCAACATCTATGGGCTTGGGCTACGTGGTCACGGCACTGGCCCCCTACTTCAACATAAACTTCTCGACGGCTGTGGCATTGTTCGTAATAGGCTGGGTAATGCTGATATACGGATGCTACGCACTATTGAAAATAAGCAAGGAATCTAAGGTACCTCTATCGGTCTAGCTATGTAAGCCCTTTCCTACCCTCTTATCATTTTTTGCCGATAGATCAATGCGTTATAGTGCATTAAGTGCCCAGCGTTAGTGCCGTTTAATCCTGTTAAGCAAAGATCAAGGCCCTGAGGTACGAAAGTTATACCATTAAACGAGCTTTGTCGACGATCTTTCGGGGCCACGATGTAGTAAGGTTAAAAAATCGCGCGAAGTGGATTGGACGGGGTGTCCAACTTCTTGGGCACTGCGACCACGACGCTCAGGGTCCTCGGCGTCAGCTTCAGCTACGGGGCAAGGGAGGTCCTCAAGGGCGTGACCCTGACCCTAAGGGGAGGGGAGTTCGTGGGACTCATGGGGCCCAACGGCTCCGGCAAGACCACGCTCTTAAAGGTCATGAACAGCCTCTTGAGGCCCAGAGAGGGGGTCGTCCTCGTAAATGAGGTGGAAGTCTCAAAGCTGACGGCCAAGGACGTCGCGAAGGTCTTCGGGGTCGTGAGCCAAGAGTACGAGACCTCCCTGGGCTTCACGGCCTTGGACGTGGTCCTCATGGGCAGGAACCCCTACCTGAGCAGGCTCAGGGGGGAGACGAAGAGGGACTATGAGGTGGCCCTCAAGGCCATGAAGCTGACGAACACTCTGCACCTGGCCGAGAGGCCCTTTAACGAGCTCAGCGGCGGGGAGAAGCAACGCGTCGTAATAGCTAGGGCCTTGGCCCAAGAACCGAAGGTATTGTTGCTCGACGAGCCCACGTCCCACCTCGACATCAACAACCAGATAGAGGTCCTCGAGCTCCTCAAGAAACTGTGCAAGGAGAAGGAGATCTTAGTCGTGGCGGTGATGCACGACTTCAACCTAGCGGCCTACTATTGTGACAAGGTGATACTCATGAAAGACGGCAAGATATTCGCCGTGGGCGCTCCGTCGGAGGTCTTAACGCCGAGCAACGTAGAGGCCGTGTTTGGGGTCAAGGTCCTCGTTCAGAGGCACCCAACCACGGGCCTGCCCTTCGTCACCCCGCTACCCAAGCCCAGAGAGCTAGCGGCCTCGCCGAAGAGGAGGGTCCACGTGGTGTGCGGAGGAGGGACCGGGGCGCACGTCATAAGGGCCCTCGCCGAGAGGGGCTTCGAGGTCACAGCCGGCGTCTTAAACGTCTTGGACTCGGATTACGAGGTCGCGGTCGAGCTCTGCGAAGAGGTTGTCTGTGAGGCGCCCTTCTCCCCAATTTCGCAGGCGTCCCACGAGAAGAACCTCGAGCTGATAGAGAGGAGCGACGCGGTTGTCCTGACCGACGTCCCGGTAGGCTGGGGGAACATGAAAAACTTGGAGGCTGTCAGTAAGGCTGTGGAGATGGGGAAGAGGGTGTACCTAGTGGAGACGAAAGCTGGCCTCTCTGCGACCAACGACAGGGACTACACGGGGGGCGAGGCCACAAGGTTGCTGGACGACATATCCAAGAGGGCCGTCAAGGTGGCCTCCGTTAGCGAGCTGCTGAAGCTCCTCGAGGAGGCCAGCTCGAAGGCGCGAGGAGACTAGCGCACAAGTCTCTCCTCGCAAAGCGACAGCCTCCTCAGGATCTCCTCGGCCCTCTTGGCCTCCTCGATGGTGTTGACGTTGACGAGCCGCTCCACGCGGGGGTGGAGATATACCTCTTCCTCCAAGAGGTTCTTGCGGTCTACGAGGTCCGCCCTCAAGACGTTGAGGCCCACTGGTACCGCGAGCTTGCCGCCGTACTCTATTAAGTACTCGGCGTCGAAGCCCAGCCCCTCGTACGCCTCCCTATCGACGACCACCGTCAGGGCCTCCTTGCCACTCTCCGCATATCTCTTCACGACGTCGTCTATCAGCTCGCCGTCGAGCAAAGGAAGGTCCGAGCTGGCCACCACGACGTCCTTGAAGCCGTACCCCGCCCACACGACCCTCAAGGCCTCCCTCAGGTCGTCGACGTACCCCAAGCCGCCCGTCTCTATGACGATGCCGAGCCTCTCTGCCTCCCTCTTGGTGTTGGGCGTCCACTCGGAGACTGCGATGAACACTGCCTCTACGAACTTCGAGGATTTTAGCGCCTTGACGACCCTCTTCAACATAGTCTCTCCGCAGATCGGCAGGAGGGGCTTCTCGACCCCTACTCTAAGCCTTGAGCCCCTGCCGCCAGCCATGACTAGGCCCGCAAACCCCATCTGAGGCTCACCGCTATCGCTACCAACGCGGCTCCCCTCGAGATCTCGTTTACAGCGCCCATCACGTCCCCCGTCAGCCCCCCGAACTTCCTCCTCGCGACGCCGACGATCGCTGTACTTGCAAGCGAGCCAGCGAGGCAGGCCACGACGCCTGCGAGCCCCAGCAACCATGAGAGGGCGAGGCACACGGATGCGCTGGCCGCTAGCTTCGCGGCCCTCCACTTCCCCCTCAACCTGTTTATGAAGAGCTCTCCGAGGCCCTTCCTAGCTGGCGGGCCCATGAAGGCCGAAATCACCATCCCCAGCTTGGCCACGGCCTCGCTAACTACGACGGCTTGGACCAAGACCCCTCGCGACAGGGAGCTCAGCGAGGCCACGGTCACGAGAGCCACGGCCAAGCCCGTGGAGAGGGCAGCCGCCCCCGTGTACTGGTCCTTCATGATCTCGAGCCTCCGCTCCTTAGGCGCCTGCGCGACCGCGGCGTCGGCGAAGTCTAGGAGCCCGTCCATGTGGTTGAAGCCCGTGACTATCAAGAGCGATGCGTAGACCATGGTTGCCCAGACGATGCTGGGGGCCCTCAGCGATTCCAGGGCCAGCCCGACGAGGCCCGACACAAGGCCTATGAGCGCGCCGTAGAGGGGGAAGAGCCACATGACATCGGCCGCGTCGTCGAACACCTTCTCGTCCATTCCGACCGGGATTATCGTCAAGAAGGCCAAGGCGTTCCTGAGCTTTCTGAGGAGAGGCAACGCTCAAGCCCTCCCGCGCCTTCTCAGCGCCCTGCTGTACATCCTCGACGATGCGCTGGCGATGAGTGCCCCCACGACGTCGTCGACGAAGGGGCCCAACCTCTTCAATATGCCTGGCTTGGCCCTGTCGAACCTCATGTACTCGAAGACCCCTAGGGTCCCGGCGGCGTAGTTGGCTATCGACATGCCCAACACCTCGTCGGCCACGAGGAAGACTGGGTCCTTTGAATAGCTCGAGGTCGCCAAGCCGGGTATGAGCCCTCGCCTCGCGTCCTCCTCGAGCCTCAGCCCCGCGAGCACCAAGGAGCACACGTTGACGTCGCTGGCCAGCTCCACGAGCTCTTCCCTCAACATCTCGGCAGCCCTCTCCTTGCTCTCGACGCCTGGGTGCGGGACGAACATCTCAAGGCCTGCGTTGACCATGTCCTCAAGGGTTATGCCTCTTTCTCTCAGCCTCTCCAACAACCCCCTCCCAGCCCTCAGCCCATCGCCCCTCTCCAGCGCTTGGACGACGGCCTCGAACACAGCTCTTCCTATGAGCTCTCCCAGCTTGGTCCCAGAGCCGCAGTAGTTGAACCTCCTCGCCCCACCAAGCTCCACTATCGCCACGGCATCGGTGGTGGTACCAGTCGCGAGCTCGCCGCCATAGGCGCTCCTGACGTCGAGGTGGGCTAGGGCCCTGCACTTAGCCTCTGTGGCGGTCTTCACGGCTTCAACCATGCACGAGTCCGACATCCAAGCCCCGATCAGCACTATCGTGTTTATGGTCCCCGAGAAGCAACAGGCTACGGGCTCGCCACAGGTTGCGGCATTTGAGGCACCGGCCGTGACTATGGCAATCACGGTCAAGTCCTCGTGTTTCTGAATCGACATACCGTACTTACTCACGTCAGCAGCCGTCATTAAGCCTACCACGTCGTCTCCGATGCCGAGTTCTTTGACAACCCTCCTCAAGTAACCCTCGGGATCTCTATGGTCGAAGTCCTTGCTCACTTGGTGGTTCAATATGGTCCTGGCTTGCTTAAAGCCGCCATTGAGCACGGCCGAGCTTAGAACCCTCTGAGGCCCGTCGAAGAGAACCAGCAGGTTTCTATCCACGATTCTTAGCTCGAAGCCGTTCTCCAAACGTGACAACTAGACCACCCACGCAAACAGAAGGACGCACCTCAAAGCTATTAGCGGAAGGCATATAATGATTGCGAAGAGGAGGATCGTGACCCTCATGACTCTTATGGCCTGGTGTATGTGTACGGGCCTCAGCTTGTTGATCGAATCCCCTAGCTCATAGGAGCCGAGCTTGACCAGCTTGACCCCGAGCACACCGGCCATGGCCGACATGGGCCAGCCCGCATTTAGGCTTTCAGTCTTGGAGTGATCCCTTAGCGCGACCCTAAGTCCGCGGCGAGCGTTTAAGCCGAGGATCCAAGCGGCCAAGGAGATGAAGAGAGCCGTGAGCCTCGCAGTCAGGAAATTGAGTAATGTGTCGAGCCTCGCCGAGAACCAACCGAAGTCCTTGAACTCCTCCGTCTTGTATCCGACCATTGAGTCTAGGGTGTTGACGACCCTGAAGGCATAAGCCCCCGATATCCCGAGTAGCGCGTAGTAGAAGAGGGGCGAGGTCACGCCGTCGACCGTGCTCTCAGCTATGGACTCGACGGCCGCCGAGGCCACGAGCTCCTCGTCGAGCTTTGAGGGGTCCCTCCTGACTATGAAGGGGAGATACTTCTTGGCTTCTTCTACGTCACCCCTCTCCAGCGCCTCGGCTATGGGCTTTGTGTAGTCGGAGAGCGATCTGAAAGCGAAGGTGAACTTGAGGGCAACGCCCCCCAAGACCACGTAGGCGAGGAAGCTCGCGTCCCTTAAGAGCTTGAAGGCTATGAACGTCGGGAGGAAGAAGATGGCTATGGCGGTTAAGGCGACAATCACTCCTAAGATCCTCCTGCGCCTAGGAGGGCCCTTGTTGAGCTTTTTGAGGACCTCTATGACGCGCCCCATCCACACGACCGGGTGTAGCCTGCTAGGCGGGTCGCCTATGACCAAGTCAAATGCAAAGGCCACGACCATGACGGCCAAGGCGATTGTGTAACAAAGTATTAGCTCTTGCAACGAAGACCCCTCGAGTTCAACGGTCGCCGAGCTCCTTGAGCGCGCCTACTAACTTTTCGTTTTCCCAAGGCCTCTTAACGGCCACCCTGACGTACCTGTGGTCGAGCCCTCTAAAGTTGCTGCAGTCCCTCACCAGCAAGCCCCTTCGCGCGAGCTCCATCTTAAGGCCTGAAGACGTGAACCTCTCAGTGAGCTCCAAGAGGAGGAAGTTCGCGTAGCCGTAAACTGGCTTGAGCCAGCCGATCCTCCTCAGCTCCTCGACGAGCTTAGGTTTCTCTTGTCTGACGAGCCTTCTGGCAGCCTCAACGTGTTCCACGTCATCTAGAGCAGCGATAGCAGCCTCTTGGGCGAGCAGGCTCACGTTCCACCTAATCCTAAGGGACTCGAGCCTCTCGATGAGTTCTTCACTAGCGATCGCATAGCCGACCCTAAGGCCAGCCAGCCCGTGGCTCTTGGAGAATGATCTCAGCACCACCAAGTGATCGAACCTCTCCACATCGCTCGCGAAGCTCCTCGCCGAGCCTTCGTCGGCCAGCTCGACGAAGTCCTCGTCCAAGAGGACGTAGACCCCCCTCTTATCTGCTTCGCAGAGCAGCTCCTCGACGTCATTGGGCCTCATGACGGCGCCGTTCGGGTTGTTGGGGTTGCAGAGGAACAAGGCCCTAGCCCCGCGATCCATTAGCTCTACGAGTTCCTCGACGCTGGGCTGGTCGTACACGTGGGGCCTCGTGAAGAGGCACCTGCCTCCATAAGCCCTAACGGCTCTCTCGTACTCGGAGAAAGTGGGGATGTGCACGCCGACAGGCCCTTCTCTGACGACTAGCATCGAGAACGCGTATATGATCTCTGTCGAGCCGTTTCCGACGACGAAGTTGGAGGACCTAAGGCCGTAGCGCTCCGCCAGCCTCTCCTTCAGGGCCCTAGCCTCGTCGTCCGGGTAGGCGCCGATCATCCATATTTTGTCCAGCAGGGCCCTTATGGCCTTGGGCGACGGGCCGTATGGGTTCACGTTGGAGCTGAAGTCTATGACGCCCTCGGCTCTCAGCCCCAGGGCCCTCTCCACCAACCAAACGTCGCCGCCGTGGTGCGAGCTCAAGGACATGGCTCAGCGCCAGCGTCGATATATTGACTGGCCAGTTGGCCGGTTTAAATGTGTGGAGGTAAAGCTTAAAAGCACGTAGGTTGGATAATCCAACCAGGTGGCTGAACATGAGAAGTCGGTGGATCGCCCTCTTGGTCGTCGCGGTGATAGTCGAGGCCTTCGTGATAGGCTACTTAGCGGACACGAACAACCATCTCGTTGGAGAACTCAACAAGCTCCAAGGCGAGTACCGAGAGCTTTTGTCGAAGTACCAAGGACTTCAGGGCGAGTATCAAGAGGCCATAGCGCGGGCGAGCGCTTTGTCTGATGCGCTTGGCAGAGAAGTGAGGCTCAGCGAGGTACCAAAGAGAGTTGTCTCGACACTACCGAGCATAACGGAGTTCTTGTTCGTCCTAGGCCTCGGCGACAAAGTCGTGGGAGCGGACTCGTACTCTAACTGGCCTCCTGAAGTGCTGGAACTGGTGAAACAAGGGAAAATAGCTGTCGTGGGAGGGCCGTGGACGCTTGACGTCGAGAAGATAGCCTCGCTGAAGCCCGACTTAGTGCTCATGGGCAAGGGCGTAGGGCCTCAAATGACGCAATTTGCCCCCAAGCTCGAGGAGAAGGGCATAAAGACGTTCTTCTTAATCAGCAATACCGCGAAGGATCAATACGATATCTTCACCGACATCAGGACCTTGGGCAAGATATTCGGCGTTGAGCAAAGGGCCGCGGAGGTGATTGAAAGCATTCAGCAGAAGATAAACAACGTAACTAGTAAGTTGGCAAGCGTGACGAAGAAACCCAAGGTGTTGCAACTCGCAGGTCCACCTTCGTGGGGGCTTTATAGCGCTGGCGGGGACACCTTCATAGGATGGCTCATAATGACAGCTGGGGGCGAGAACATAGCCTCTAAGTATAGAGGCTGGCCGAAGTTGAGTTACGAAGACGTGCTGTCCAATAACCCTGAGATCATAATAGTCACGGTCATGGGCGTGGATCCAAAGAAGGTGATAGAGGAGATCTCACAGACGCCGCTTACCAACACTATCGCTTGGAAAAGTGGAAGGGTGTACGTGCTAACAGGTGAAGCAGATGACCTGATTTGTAGGCCAGGGCCTAGGATAGCAGACGCCCTTGAAATGATCGCGCAAATCATACATCCCGAGATCTTCGGCGAGGTCAAAAGGCACGATGTTGTCAAGATGACTTCGCTTGGATTAGAACTTAAGGGCGCGTCATTGCTGGTAAGCGTGGTTAACTTCATCGCGCTAGGGGCTTAGCATTATGGCTTCGTCCTTGTACGAAAGAAGACTAAAGCACTTCATGATTTCTTTAACCTCTCTCATAGTGCTGACCATTTTTGCATTCACTTTGTCGCTTTCGGTGGGTCCATCTATGCTGGACCCTGCTAAGGTATTCCAAGCCACATTTCTCAAGCCATTAGGTTATTCTGTGGAAGAAAGTGTAGAAGTCATCGCAAGTCTTAGGCTTTCAAGAGCTCTTGCGGCTCTCTTTTGCGGAGCATCTCTAGCTTTAGCAGGCCTTTTGATGCAGACAATCACAAGAAACCCCTTGGCGGACCCCTACATCTTTGGGCTCTCTTCAACGGCGTTGACAGCGGTTGCGCTAGGAATACTTCTGATCCCTGATCTTGTGGTCCACAAGATATGGTTGATAGCGATCTCATTTTTTTGGCGCGATGTTGGGTTATGTGCTAACCCTCACGCTCTCTAAATTAAGTGGTGGTAGTAGCATAGCTATGGTCTTAGCAGGCATAGCTGTTGCGTCACTTTTCGGAGGGATATCTCACGTCCTCCTCTATCTAGTTCAGCAAATAACTAGAACTTATTACATGTACTTGCTATTGGGTAGCGCTAGCACAGTTTTGTGGGGAGATCTACAGTTCTTGGTCTTCCCAACGATCTTCCTACTCGCGCTCATCTTAGCACTATTTAAGCCCCTCAACGTCTACCTCTATGGTGATGAGTACGCAAAACAACTTGGCTTCAACCCTACATCGACGAGAAATGTGGCGAGCCTCGTGGCCGCTCTACTGACGGCAATCACCATAGCTTTTATCGGGATAGTGGGCTTTGTTGGCCTCATAGCACCGCACATAGCGAGATTCCTCATAGGCTCAGATCACAGGTTTTCCACACCAATAACAGCTCTTGTAGGAGCTCTCGTTACACTGATCGCTGACGTCCTTGTGAAACTGATAAGCATGCTCGCAAGGGGCATAGGCGAGCTTCCTTTAGGTGTCGTGACCTCCATCATTGGAGCACCTTTCCTAGCTTACCTCCTCGTTAAGAGGATGAAAGGATGAAGATAGTAGTCGAGAAGCTAGAGGTTTGGTATGACTCCACCCCTGCACTAAGAAATGCCTCATTTGAAATTAGTGAAGGAGAGATGGTCTTTGTCATTGGACCGAACGGTTCCGGGAAATCAACGCTCTTAAAGACCATCGCCTCCATAGTTAGACCCAAGGCTGGGGCCGTCTACGTAGATGGGAAGGTCCTATCGAGGCTCTCACCTAGAGACCTCGGCAAGTTAATTGCTTACATAGACCCTCATTTGAGCAGGTCCATCCCCACTACTGTGCTTGACTTTTTGCTCACCGCTAGATATCCTCATCAAAGTACGTTAAGCTTCTCTACGCCACGTCAGGACCTCAAGATTGTGGAAGAGGTCTCTAAATGGCTGAACATAAGCCATCTACTCGATAGGAGATTGGACCAGCTTAGTAGTGGTGAGCTACAGAGAGTCCTCTTGGCGAGGGCTTTTGTGCAAAGGCCTAAGGTGTTGTTGCTCGACGAGCCCTCGGCCTTCTTAGACCTCAAGTACAGGCTGGAGGTATTGGACTACGTGAGGAAGAGCGTGAAGGCGAGTAAGATCGCATGCCTCGTGGCCATTCACGACCTCTACCTAGCGTCTCTCTACGCTGACAAGATCATCGTTTTGAATAATGGAGAAATCATAGCCGCTGGCACGGGAGAGGACGTGTTGAGAGAGGACTTAATTGAAAGAGTATATCGAGTAAAGGTCTCCTTGTTGAGCATTAATGGGAGGAGAATAGCGATACCATTAGAGCCCATAAAGGAAGCACATTACGGGGGTCTCACGTGATCACGCGGATCTATCATATAACGTACTATGACTACGACAAGACCGCTTACGTGCAATTTGTTGGCTGTAACTTTAAGTGTCTTGGGTGCATAAGGAGGAGGTTCACATGGGACCACCACCTCTACGAAGATGGTGATGTAAAAGGACTCGCAAGAAGCGACGTGAAGGTACTGACTTTAGAGGAATTCAGGGAAATAATGGAAGGCGTTAAGGAGAAAACGGGCTTAAGGAGGGTCGTGTTAGGAGGTGGTGAGCCGACTGCAGATCCCGCATTTTACAGTGTCGTAAGATTGCTGAGCAGCATGAGCTCTGAAGTTGTCCTCTTAACCAATGGCTTCTTACTAGACAAGTTCCTTAACAGTATGTCGAAGGACTTCACGATAGAGTTGAGCATAAAGAGCATACATCCAGAGAAGTTCTCCATTTACACCAAGAGACGTAAAAGCGACTTAGGCGTAGTTCTTAAGAACATGAAGCTAGCGTTTCAAAGCGGGTTTAAGGTCTTCGTCGAGACGATATTGATACCGAGCTTCAATGAACCCCAAGATATTGAGCTCTTGGCAGAACGAGTAGCCTCTGATCTCGGAGAGGACGTGCCCATGATAATAGACGAATACGTGCCAGTGCCCTCAGCGCCATGGAGGAGGCCTACATTGGAGGAGCTCCTCGAAGCTAAAGGAAGGTCCGAGAAGTACTTAAGAAAAGTAATCGTGAGGAGCTCGTATACGATGAGGCCCTTGGGCAAGGTTTGTCTGGTATACCCCAAATCTCGTCACCCAGAGCGTGGTGAATATCACGTCTAAAAATCGACGTGATCCTCGGTTTGGCTTTCCTCGAATAGTTCTCTGGTATGCCACGGAGAAGTGCGACGTCGGGTGTAAGCACTGTTGCTATCCGCCCAAGAACACTAAGGAGCTGAATACTGATGAAGCGAAAGTCCTGATATCGAAGCTGAGCAAAGTTGGCGTAAAGTACTTCGTCTTCGTCGGCGGCGAGCCTCTACTCAGGGACGATATCATTGAGCTTTGTAAATTTTGTAGCGAAGTAGGCCTTAAGCCCTACGTAGTCACTAAGGGTAGTAAGCTCGTAGGACGTGGCGAGAAGAGTGAAGAGCTTGCTAAAGAGCTAAGACGCGCGGGCGTTAAGGTAACTGTTGCAATAGACGGCATCACTCACTCCACTATTGACGCTATCTGTGAAGCCCCTGAAGTCTATGAGAGGGTAATGGAAGCGCTTAACAGGTGCTTGAAATACAATATTTTACAAGGATTTGTAACGGCAGCTCTTAAGCCCAATATAAAAGAGATCCCTCAGGTACTTGACCTTGCTTCAAGCCTTGGCCTCGAGCGCACGGTTATCTTCGGTATCAGGCCGACGGGAAGGGCTAAGACTACATTCAACGCGTTCGCACCGACCCCTAAGGAATTCGAAGACTTCATGAAGGAAGTGGCTCAGGGCATTAGAAGTCGAAGGTGGAGGCAAAGCGTGTTCATTTACGACCCACTCTTTATGAGATTTGTAGGAGACGTTCTGTGGTATGAGCGTACAAGAGTTTGCATGATAGGACGTTATCTTGACATCGACTCCTCTGGAAACGCCATGCCGTGCCTCTTTGCACCACTTCGATTTGGCAATATACTTGAGGAGTCCCTAAGTGATATTTACTTAAAGATGGTGGAGGAGACTAATAAGCTGAGAGATCCTGAGAACCTTAAGGGTAAATGCAGAGTTTGTAAGTACAAATACATTTGTGGTGGCTGTAGAGTCAGGGCTTTTGAGCTCACAGGAAACTGGCACTCACCAGATCCGCTATGTAATTACAATCCCTACGAAAATGATGAAGTTGAACAATACTCAGATCGCATATAGAGTCATCTTGAAGGGATTTACGTGAGCGTCTATGATGGCTTGAGATCGTTGAAGACTGAAGAGGTCGTTTAGATGGTGCGTGATAGCAAGAGGGTAGCACACCTAAGGCCTATGGTGTATATCGTAGGCGTTGGTCCTGGCTCTACAGAGTACTTGACGGAGAAGGCCAAGGAAGTGATTAGTAAAGCCGACATAGTCGTGGGCTGGGAGCTCGACTTATTACCTGCGAAGGACTTGATTAAGGACAAGGAAGTTCACCTACAAACCGTTGACAACTACGTCGAAGTTATCGAGGAAGTCGCTAGAGAGGCCGAGAAGACCGGCAAGACCGTTGCGGTGTTAAGGATTGGTGATCCATGCGTTTCCTCTGGGCTCACTAGACTTCTAAAAGTCTTCGAGGGCTTTGACGTGGAGATAGTTCCGGGCATTAGCTCAGTACAGATGGCCGCGGCCATAGCGAGAGTGAATATCGATGAGTCCCTCATAGTATCCTTCCATGATGGTGGGGACGTGAATGAAAAGAAGGGGCTCATGATTGAAGCTCTTAGACGTGGTAGGCACGTGATAATGCTCGTTGGTCCTGACCTCTCTCCAAGCGAGGCCGCGAAATACTTAATCGCTAACGGTATTAGTGGGGACGTCCCGGTGGTAGTCTGTGAAAATTTGACGCTAAAGGATCAGAAGGTATTTAAGGGGACGTTGAAGGAGGTATTGAACAAGCAATTTTCATGGTTATCGGTGATGGTGATCGTTAACCCAAGGAGAGAGTTGAAATGACTGACGTGGGTGAGGTGTGGATTGTAGGCATAGGCCCTGGAGATCCAGAATACCTCACGGTCAAGGCAATGAAACTAATCGAAGAGGCGGATTACGTCGCGGGCTTTAAGCAGGCTCTTAAAGTCGTGGAGAACATGATAAAGGGGAAGGCCTTGGTCATGGATTACGCCAATGAAGACGAGGTCTTAAACTTCGTAGTGTCACAAGAGAGAGCTGGCAAGAAGTGCGTCATCTGTTGTTACGGCGACCCCAACTTCTCAGATAAACAGTTCGTTGAAAAGGTAAAATCGATGTGTAGGAACGTCAAAGTAGTGCCCGGCATTAGCTCGGTTCAAGTAGCTTGTGCGAAGGCTGGGTTGGCCATGGAAGAATCCCTCTTCATATCGTTTCATAAAAGTGGCCCAATTAATGAGGAGAAGGAGGAGTTATTAAGGGTAGTGAAGGAAGGTCGTAGAAGCGTTATAGTGCTTCCTAGGCCTTGGGACTTCATGCCCAAGGATATAGCTAAATTCCTCATAGACAACGGCGTTTCTAAGGATTTAGAGGTAATGGTATGTGAAAACCTCACCCTAAGAGATGAGAGAGTACAGGCATGCAAATTGGGTGACCTCTTAGGCGTCGAGCATGGTGACCTCTCGATCGTCATTCTAAGAGGCGCTAGCCGTCTTAACGATGTCGTGCTCTCGAATGGTAGTCTACGCACGCGTGTGTCACACTAATGAGAGGGGTTAAGTATGATTGCTGACGACGATCTTACAATAGAAAAGATTTGCCTTGAGTTGCGTGAGTTAATAGAAGATGCCGTAAAAAGAAACTTGTGTGAAGGGTTATTGCTCTCAGGAGGCTTAGACACAAGTATCTTAGCGTTTGTGGCATCGAAATTCGTCAAGCAAAAAGCCTTTACGGTCGCGTTAAAAGGGGCTCCAGCACCCGACGTTGAGTACGCTTCATTAATTGCTAAACGATTAGGCATTAAGCATTGCATACACTATATCTGTGAGGACGAGTTACGCGATGCCCTCAACACAACCATTAGAGTCGTGAGATCGTTTGATCCGATGGAAATACGTAATAGTGTCGCCATATACGTAGCATTGAAGACCGCTAAAGAAGAGGGCCTAAGCGCTGTCATGACCGGCGATGGCGGTGATGAGCTCTTCGCAGGATATAACTTTTTACATGATTTAGAAGGAGAGAGGTTGAAATTAGAGCTCAAGAAGATGTGGAGGACCATGAGCTTCTCCTCAATCCGATTGTCTAAGGCTCTCGACATCGAGGTCAAGCTCCCTTACCTCGACCCACGCATAATGGACTTCGCCTCTAGGCTCGATCCCTCATACATGGTCCGCGAAGAGAGAGGAAGAAAGTGGGGCAAGTGGATTTTGAGGAAGGCCTTTGAGGGAATGTTGCCCGATGAGATAGTGTGGAGGGTCAAGAACCCAATCGAGCAAGGCTCTGGGACAGCTATCCTGCCAGCCCTCTTCGATCAGATGATCTCGAATGAAGAGTTTGAGGAGAAGAGAAGGAAGTACCTCGAAGTCGACAAGGTGGTCATACGAAGTAAGGAACAGCTCTTCTACTATGAGGTCTTCAGATCAGTGGTGGGCATTCCCCACTCGACAAGAGGTGGTAAGACGTGCCCTTACTGCAACTCAGACGTGGAAGAAGAAGCCACCTATTGCCGAACGTGTGGCTCTTATCCCATCTAATGGGGTGAAGTGACGTGACGAGAGTGGCGGTGTCTTGGAGCGGCGGCAAGGACAGTTGCCTCGCGCTCTACAAGGCGCTCCAAAAGGGCCTCGAAGTTTCCTGCCTCCTGAACTTTGTCTCTAAGGATGGGAGATGCATGGCCCATGGGGTTAGCTCAAAGCTGATCGCTGTTCAATCGGAGGCTATCGGCATCCCCCTCCTTCAAAAGGAGGTCACCTGGGATACCTACGAAGAGGGGTTCAAGGAGGCGGCTAGGGAGTTGAAGAGGGCAGGAATAGACGGGATAGTCTTCGGCGACATAGACATAGTAGAGCACATAGACTGGGTCATTAAGGTCTGCAATGAAGCTGGCGTCCTCTATATGGAGCCTCTGTGGCGCCTTGACCGCCTTCAGATCCTTAAAGAATTCGTGGGGTTAGGCTTTGAGGCTATAGTCGTGAGCGCCAAGGCAGACCTCTTCAGAGCTGAGTGGCTTGGAAGGAAGGTTGACGAAGCCTTTATAGACGATTTGTTGAGATTAAGAGAAAGAAACAACTTCGATTTGTGCGGAGAATTCGGGGAATACCACACTTTCGTGATAAATGGGCCGATCTTCAAGAAGCGCATAAAAATTCGCTCTTGTAACAGAGTCTTGAGAGAGGACTTAAAGCGGTGGCTCCTAGACATTGCTGAGTTCTCTCTAGAGGAAAAGCTCTAATCGCACACGCTCACGAGTTCAATCCCTCGACCATTTCCAAGACGTCTGTCGCATCCATTCTAGTTTGTTCATATAGCACAGCACTTATCTCTCCCCTTCAATTCTGATCATTATTGATTTGAATCAATAACTATCATAAATGGGGAAAAGTGCTACGAAAGCTAAAGAAAACTAGAGGGCCTCTAAAACAAGTTCCATTAAGTCCTTCGCGAGGATTTTGTTCCCTAGCCCTAAGACTTTTATGGCGTCTTTAAAGTTGATGTGGCGCAAGGGACAAGTAGTGACTACTATCATCTCTGCCCTGACTTCAAGGGCCTCTTTAAACTCTCTCGGTCACCGGCCTCCTTTTATAAGGAGCGCTCTCTATTAGTAAAACTCTCCTGCCCTCTCTCTCACTACAACAGGAACTATACCTCACTATTCCTTGGCACCTCCACTAGAGTGATCTTAGGAGTGGACTCCAGCACTTTCCTCGACCCCGGTCTTGGTCTCATGCGCGTTCGTGGCCCCCTTGTATGTTAAAGACTTCAACATCATGTCACTAGGCGAGGAGACCGCCACCACCCTCGGGTCGACGTCGAGAGCACGAAGCTGGCCTTGATAATAGTCAGCTCGCTCGCGACCTCGATATCCGTCTCGTTTACCGGGACTATAGCCTTCGTCGGCTTGATGGTCCCCCACATAGTCAGGTTGCTGGTAGGCCCCGACCACCGAGTGTTGCTCCCGTGCTCAGCGCTTTTTGGAGCGATATTTCTGACTATGTGCGACGACGTAGCGAGGGGGCTCGCGCAAGTAGCGGCTCAGATACCGGTCGGCATAGTGACAGCGCTGACCGGAGGGCCCTTCTTCATTTACCTCTTGAGGCGAAGGAAGAGGGAGTACATCTTATGAGGATTGCAGATGAAGGTCATGCCTTGAAGCGAAGACCTCCCGTGAAACGCTTAATATACCTAAGACGTCTAGAGTTCTCGGTGTTGTTGTGATGGATGCCACGATTAGTGGAAAGCTCTTCGAGAGATTGAAGGAAGAGGCTACCAAAAAGGGCGTGCCCGTCGAGGAGTTGATGATCGAGGCTCTCTCAAAATACCTGAACATCTCTCTAGACCCTGACGAGAAAGCAGAGCTTCACCTCAAGCTATCGGAAAAGTTCCTGCGAGAGGCCTATGACCTCCTAGCCAAGGGCGACTACGTACAGGCCTCCGAGAAGAGCTGGGGCGCGGCCGCGCAGGTGGTCAAAGCGCTAGCCGCTAAGGAGGGTAAGGAACTCAAGAGCCATGGCGACCTCTGGAGGTACGTGAACGACCTCGTTAAGAAGCTTGGGGATCAGGAGCTGAGGCACTTGTGGTACTCGGCAAACTGCTTACACCAAAACTTCTACGAAAGCTGGATGCCCCCGGAAAGCGTCGAAGCGGCCTTGGATGACGTCAAGGAGTTCGTAGAAAAAATGAGGAAGCTCCTCTAGGAAATCTCAAACGCGACTTTTTAGCGAGGTCAGCTCCTTAGTAACTTCTCAAGCCCCCCTTCTTCCACGTACCTCTTGAGCTCTTCCAAGCTCCTTAAGACGACGTCTGAGTGCAACGTTATCCAAGGACTAGGGTCTTCGAACTCTATCACGGACACGACCTTCTTGCCCTTCAGCTTGGCGTAGAAGAGCTCCATGCAGGCCCCGGCGGAGAGCCTGGGCAAGTAGGCGATCAAGACGTCGCACCTCTCCACGTCCCTCAGGTCCCTCTCTATGAAGTCCCTAGGAGGGACGTTTTTCCACCATTCTTCTCCAGAGGCCCTGTAGATCACCTTCTCCCTCTCCCAGGGGTCCACCACCTCGTAGCCCTTGGCCTCTAGGACCCTCCTTATCACGGCCCTGTACTCCTGCCTGTCCTCCATACCCTGTATGGGCCCCGCAATGAACACCCTCACCATCACGTCCACCTAATTTTCAATTTTTTCCCTGATCCAATCCCGGGAGGAAGTTTGCGAGAGGGAGCACGTCCTACCAACCCGAGCTACATTATTATCGGCTTCTAGTTGAAGGCGCTTTCCGCGGATCACGTCCCACTTTCACTCATACTCTATTTTTTGCCAAACGATATCGCTACACCTCAGCTCCCTCTTGACGTACTCAACCACGCTTTGAACGTCTAGGGCCTTGCACGTGTAGACGTCTAGGGTGAAGAACTTGTGGTCGCTCCAGCTGTAGAAGGCCACCCCGGACTCGGCCCAAGCCATGAAGCCCCCCAAGCCTCGATGGATTAAGGAGAACCTGTCCGGGGAGAAGGTGAACGGCCCCGCTATGACCTTCATGCCCAAGGCCTCGCTGAGCCCTATCAAAAAGCTCTTGAGGAAGTCCTCGCTCATCTCCACGCCGTAGAACCCCTCTATTATGAGCCTCTCGCGGTGGATCTCCGGCTTTAAGTTCTTCATGCCCCTCGACCCAGTAACACCCTAGCTAAGGGAAGGGGCATAAAAATTGTGCGAAATGACGAGCTGAACGAGCACGGCTGACGATCTCCGGCGGCGAGCCCACGTTGCAACCCGAGTTCACGCTAGAGCTCTGCGAGCTGGCCAAGAGCAATGACGTATCGGTGGTGCTCGAGACGAACGGCTTCTGCGACAGCAACACTTTTTCTCGCATTTTAGACAGCGTTGACTTGGTGTTGTACGACGTCAAAGCCGTCGATGAAACGAAGCACATAGCGCTGACCGGCGGGTCCAACAAGCCCATATTCGACAACTTGAGGCTCGCAGTCGCGAGGGGCGCGAACATAATCGTAAGAATACCCGTAGTCCCTAACGTGAACGTGTGACGAATACGCGGAGTTGATGGCGGAGATGGGCATAAAGAGGGTCGACTTGTTACCGTATCACAAACTGGGAATCGCGAAGTATAGGTTGTTGAGAAGACCTTACAAACTGGTCGCAGAGGCTCCCTCGAGCGACTTCTTGAACGACTTCAAGAACGCCTTCGTTAAGCGCGGGATAGCCACGACCATAAGCGGCCTCTCGGCTTTTACGATGCTTTAACTATCGGCTCGTGTCCAAGTGGCGACGAAGAGCGCATCATGACGCAAAGGGCTTTAGCTGTAGCTGGCCCTCGTCAAGGTCGCGACCTCCTCGGAGATCCAGGCCGTGCAAGTTAAACCAACTTATCGCTAGCCTTGCTAAGTCTTCAGGATGCCGGAACGCCTTAGGCCCTTCGATCAATTAAGCTTTAAACTCCTCATTACCAGAAAATGCACGCGGGTGTCTCGGTGTCTGAGATCGAGAAGGTGAAGGAGGTCTTAAAGCAGAACCCCCAGGGCCTCCCTCCAACAAAGGTAGCCGAGCTGGCGGGCGTGAGCAAAGGCAAGATAGCCAAGGTGTTGAAGGAGCTAGAGGACTCCGGTGAGGTCATAGTAGAGGTCAAGGGTTGCAGGAAGGTCTACAAGCCCAAGCTCTAAGCTCGGTTCTTTCCCTTTATTTCTTTACTGTCATCCAAGGGCTTTCGTCGCGTTTTGAAAAGACGTAGGGACCAAGCGTTCCAAATTTTCAAGGTTAGTGACCCTACGTGCAGGACCTCAAAGACGGCTTCTATAACACGGCTAGCACGCGTCTTTGAGCGCTCTAGCGCACTACGTTACAAAGCTTAAATCGCCCATCCGATAAAGAGGGGCCGAGCCCCCCTGAGGGAGGTCTATGGTAAGGTTCCGCTGCCTGATGGAGGGGGACTGTTGTAGGAAGTACTGGATCCCCATAATACACACGGACCTCTACAGGTTGCACGCCTACGGGCGCATCGAGGTGCGCCGTCTCGTCGAATGCGTGGACCTCTACCCCTGCGACGACGAGGACAGGAGGTTCAAGCCCCTCAAGTTCGGCGGCGAGCTTGTGTACTTGGCCTTGAAGTCCAACGACGACGGATGCGTCTTCCTGTCGAGGGACGGCAAGTGCTCGGTCCACGGCTTCAAGCCCCTCGTCTGCAGGTTCTACCCCTTCCTCTACGTGGTCAGGGAGGACGGGGGCGTGGACATAGAGTTGAACGAGAAGGCGGTCGGGGAGTGCAGGGGCTTGGAGATCGACGACCTCCAAATACCCCACGAGATCCAGGTTGCCCTGAAGTCCTTGGCGAAGGCCAGGCTCAGGGAGATAGAGCTCTGGAACGAGGCCGTGGACGAGATCGCTAGGGCCAGCGGCGATCTGCGAGATAAAGAGCTGTTGATTAAGAATCTCCTGAGAAGGGCTGAAGCCGATAAAGAGGGCTTGTGCAAAGAGGGCCTCTGGACGATCTAGGGCTCGAGCGCTAAAAGGGCGCTAGGCCTTCTTTAGGCCGCAAAGCCACTTCGAGGGCCGATCACTCGGCCTTCCTTACTTCGCACTTCAGCTGCTTGACGACATCATCGACCTTGGCTGGGTCGATCTTCATCGTGTAGAGGTATCTTCCAGCCCTTAGCTTGAGCTTGGCGACGCCCTTCGACAACCTCACGACGCAATACTTGGCCTTGCCGGACAGCTCGACGAACTTCTCAACGTCGAAAATCTCGACCGGCATAGCCCCCTCCTGATCGCCGACTCTCAGGGTCGAGCTTTTAAGCTGAGCGCTAGGCTCACGACGCTGGGCACGGCCCGCTACGGGCGTCGATCAGCTCGTCGTCGAGGCAGTCGAAGAGGCGGGGCTCTTAGCTCTGCCGCAAGCCTATACATGTGTTCTTGGGCTATTCTTACTGTGTGAGAGCATGTCGACTGCCGAGATCGAGAAGAGGATCGACGAGCAACTAAAGAGGTCCTCTGCTTACGCCAGCTTCATCCCCAAGACTATAGAGAACTTGAAGTTCATCAGGTCGTGGCTCGAGAAGAAGTTGCCCGAGCTCAAGTAGCCCTGAGGCAGTAGCGGGCCACTGGACCGCTTTATTCCTTCACTTTCCTCTTCTTTCACTTTTAACACAAAGTCTCTAGAACTATTAGGGATCGCTAGAACCTGACTTCGAGGTCATTGATATACATCGCGATGTGCATGTGCATTCTACCATAGCTATGCACGCACGATCCTTGGCAAGGTGGTAGGGCCATATGACCTTAATAACTAACTAGCTACGTGCCAACAAGTGACCCAGGAAACTCCATCACTGGAGCAAGTAGTGGTCGCCTCGTATCTTCGAGAGGCCTCGGAAGTCGACATTCCGGAGAGTGTGTTAGTTGAGGACTTCGTATGAGAGGAGCGGGGAGGCCCGTGAACGTCTCGGACGATAGCCTTGGTCGTGGCAACCTGCTCGAGCGCACGGGAGGGCAAAAAGGCCTTAGAGCCGACTCGGCCTCATGCAACTCTCCATAGCCTCATCAAATTGCTAGGGAGTCCCTCTTCGAGGGATCCAAGATAGGTGCTTTACGCGATCTGCGGTGGCGTCCTATGAGAGCAAAGACGTGGACGTAAGAGTGAAAGGAGTAATGAACAGGAGAAAAATACCATGATTGCTTCAGGTGGGGGCTCCCTTCTTTAATTCCCTTACTGCTAGCGTTGCGGTGGCGATCGCCACCACATTGCCCTCCACCCTAGCTTCGCCATAGCCGACGGCCGTCCTAGAGCCTACGTAGACTGGCCTCCCCGTCCCCACGAGCCTCCCCCTGCACACCGACCTAAGGTAGTGGACGTTTAGCTGAGTGGTCACCGCCACCCTCCCCGTCCCCACGAGCCTCTTGTTCACGTTGAGCGCTATCGCGGAGTCCAGGACGCTCGCTATCACTCCTCCGTGGGCCACCCCTAGGGCTTGAAGGTGCTTCGCTTCGTCCAAGTCGAGCTCTATCACGACGTCCCCGTCGACGATCCTCGGCCTCATCCCTATTAGCTTGTACCAGGAGGAGGAAGAAGCCCTCGAGAGGAACTCCTGCACGACCTCTAGGTCGACGGGTCCTTCGTTTAGACAACTCACCATAGAATGACCCTTCTACTTGCGGAGCACTACTCCGTAGGGGTCCAAGCTCCTCAACACCCTTAGCTCCTCATCCGTGGGCTCGGGAGTCACTTCGACCCTCTCTGGGATCTTTATCGGGAAGGAGCTGTTCTCCTGCACGTCCTTAATGCTCACGCCGGGGTGCACCGACAGCAAGGTCATCCTTTTGTCCTGTTCGTCGAACCCGTAAACTCCTAGTTGAGTGACGACCCTCCACGGCCCGGTGTTGCGCGGTAACCCAGCCCTCTCCCTAGCGCCCGGCCCTGTCAAGTAACCCGGCGTAGTGATGTAATCGACCCTCTCGACGAATCTCTGCCTATCCTGCCTCATTAGGATGATGGTCCTCCAGCACAGAGAGCCGAAATCGTTTGCCCCACCGCTCCCCGGTAGCCTGACCTTCGGCTTCTCGTAGGGCCCTATGACCGTGGTGTTTATGTTTCCGTACATGTCTATCTGCGCCGCTCCTAGGAAAGCGAACTCGCCGTATCCGGCTTGGATGAAGGTCATGACGTAGTCCAGGCTGGCTGCCATGATGGCCTTGTAAGTGGTCATGGAGTCGCCCACGGAAAGGGGTATCGTCGGTGGTCTCTCGGGGCCCATGCCGCCAGCCTCGTAGCATATGACCAAGTTAGGGGCGTGGGTGAGCTTGGCGAGGAGCGCTGCGAGTATCGGCATGCCCGTGCCGGTGAAGACCGTCTTCCCGTCCTCTAAGAGCCTTGAGGCTGCGACTATCATCATTTCCGTGGGGGTATACCTAGGCTTCGCCATGTACGGCACCTCCGATTACGAGCTAATCCACGGATAAGTAAACCTTGCCCTTCCCCGCTCAAGTGCCTCGAGGTACTTCAGCTTCTTCACGCCCCCTACGAGCTCGAGGTACTCGTTGAAGTCTTTGACTCCGTAGACGTATTTGTCGAAGTACTGCTTCGTCCCCTCCTCCGTCAGTGTCGATCTCAAGTACTCGGCCATGTGCTCTTCGTCGAAGTAGTAGCAACCGGGCATGTTGCACGGATGGCATCCGTAGGGCACCTCGACGACCGCGTCTACGTAGAAGTACGGTATGCACGTACGCCAAGGCTCTTCCCTGATCTTCTCGTTCGGGATTATCTTCTCGGTGGTTATTATCAGCCTCTTAGCGGCCCTCGCGAGCTCAAAGTCCATTATCAGCGAACCATTTATACGACAATTGCCATACTCGTCGCACTCGTGGACGTGTATTATCGCCACATCAGGGAAGCACGCAGGTATCAGGCATATGGGCTTGCCCGTGAACGGGTCTTTGACTATCTTCGCCGCACTACGCCTAAAGGTGTCCGTGCCCATCAGTATGCGGGCTGGGATCCACGGCAGGCCAGAAGCTGCCGCCTTAAACCTCCACTGAAATGCGGCATTGCTCCACTCCGCGGCTATTTTAACTTTACCGGATTCAACTGCCCTCCTAGAGGCAGGCGACAAGCCTCGCAATTCATGTCCAAAGCAGTAGGCGACCTCGACCTTGCTCACGCACCCCGCGGCTATGAGGACGTCGATGTCGTGAACAGCCGTCTTGCCAGCGAACACCAAATCCCTCTTCCTCTGTCGAATGATCTCATATATAGCTGCCATCGAAACCCTTATGTGGCCGAAGCCACCCATGGCAAGGTAGCAACCATCGTGGACGAACTTCGATATCGCCTCGCTGAGGTCCATGACCTTGCTCTCCATACTAAGGGACTTGTTTTTGCGAACCCACTCGCGATGTTCGTCGGGATCGCACCAAGCTAAGAGCTCTCCATTGCCTTCGTCCAGCACCTCCATATTGACTGACACCTTTTTTCTCTTAGCGAAAGATACATATATAAGACTTATACTCGCGCGATCAACAAGAGCAGGGGCACGACCATCACTATACGCACTAAGGGGTTCGGCCTTCACCTCTCTACCTCGCTTAAAAAGCCCTTGAATTTATGATAATTCCTCATTCCTCCTTTAGTAGGGCCTAGCAATACAGGCCTCTTATGTTCAACTCGTAGGGGCGAACCTCCATCGTCAGGTCTATCCCAAAATACTAAACATTTTGGTAAAGGCATCATGGATCGGGCATTTCGCTTCTAAATACACGACTCGAAAGTTTTTTATTCTCAACTCCGGAAAAGTTTTCATTGATGAGAGCTGTGGAAGGGAAGGTAGAAAAAGAGAGTTGGATAGAGAAGTTCGGCAGGAGATTGGCCGAAAGCGTCGAAAGCTGGATGCCGGACCCACTGATATTTGCATTGATCCTCTCCATAGTTACAATTTTGATGGCCATCTTCATAATGCAGCCCTATACAAAGATGGGACCCATCGAGACTATGAAGTGGCTCTTCTTAGACAGCTGGTACAGAGGCTTCTGGGCGCTCCTGGCGTTCGCCATGCAGATGTGCTTGATCCTGGTAACGGGCTACGCGATAGCGTACCACCCGCTGGTCTACAGAGGATTGAAGAGGCTCGCCACCGTGCCCAAGAGCACGAAACAGGCCGCGGCCTTGACTGCCTTCGTTGCCATGGTATTTTCGTGGATAAACTGGGGGCTTGGATTGATCATTGGGGCAGTTTTGGCGAGAGCTATCGGCGTGGAATTCTACAAACAGCGAAGGCCTTTGCACTACCCGGCTGTGTGCGCTGCGGGGTACGCCGGGCTAGGCCTCGTTTGGCACTGGGGCCTTTCAGGTTCAGCGCCGTTGCTTTCGAACACTCCGGGGCACGCTTTCCAAAAGCTGTTCGAGCAGTTGTTCGGCAGAGGACTGGTCCCAGTTAGTGAGACGATATTTCACCCTTACACCATCGCAAACTCCATCATTATGATCGTTTGCGCGCCTCTCATTTTCTGGGCCTTGGCCCCTAGGGGTGAAGGGGTTGCGAAGGGCATAGATGCCATTGCACCGCACGTTTTAGAGGCAGAGCTGAAAGAGGAGGAGAGGGTTAAAGAGAAGAAGATCGAAAAATGGACGATAGCGGATAAGCTCGAAAACAGCAAGATCTTGGCCGGGATAACGGCCTTCATTTTCATAGTCTCGATAGCCTACTGGTTCAGCGTGAAGGGCTTCCTAGAGGGTTTGGACCTGAACGCTGTGAACTACATATTTATGTTGGCGGGCTTCGCCCTCTACATGAACCCGATAGCGTACATGAGGGCCATAGCCAGAGCAGCGGGCGCAACCGCTGGGATAATTCTCCAGTTCCCCTTCTACGCGGGGATCATGGGCTTAATGCAGTACACGGTTGTGACGCCCGGAGGACCTAACCTGGCTACGGTCATAGCCAATGCTATAGCGGCAAACGCGACGGCCTTCTCCTGGCCAGCAATATGCTGGCTACTCTCGGGCCTCATAAACATCTTCATACCCTCCGGTGGAGGGCAGTGGGTCGCAACTGGCGAGATACTCTCAAGGGTCTCGGCCTCTCTGGGGGTACCGATAGGCAAAACGATCATCTCCTACGCAGCAGGAGATCAGTGGACGAACTTGTTCACCCCATTCTGGGCAATTCCATTGCTGGGAATTACCGGAACGAGGGCGCGAGACATCTTCGGTTATTGTATAGGCGCGATGATCCTAGCCGCGATACCAATAGGGCTAGGTCTAACGTTCATCCCATACTAAATTTTTATTTTAAACTTTATTTGCAAACTCTTTTAACTTTTTCTTTAAATGATCCCTAAAACAAAACGCTATTTATATAAGATCAATTTCAACAACCTATTTTGAATTTGCGTCTTCAAATGACAATTATCTAAGAAGATCAAAGAGGCCTTCTTTCCTCCTCTTAAACTATCACTTTGTGTAACTTAAGATTGCAACCCTTAGACTCTCATCCACACTTTTTCTTGAAGAAAGCCACCACTCGTTGGTCCACAAGCTCTTCCACGTGGCTTCTTCAAAACTTGAGCGAAGGTGTTAGAGAGTGGAAGGTAAAAGGCCCTAAAGCCTTGCACGCATCGGTGGGCTCGCATGGTCCGTCTTCCCTATAGGGAGAGATAAGGGTACTTGATTTGACATGGTACTTGTCATACACCGCAGTCGAAGTTTTAGGGACCCACGAATTCCGCAGAGAAGGGTGGTCGAGGAAATAGCGCATCCAAAAGCTGAGAGGGTAAGAATCTTAGGCACGCCGATAGAGCCCCGAAAACATCTGCGAAGATGAGGGAGCCAGCATAGGATTTGGGTCAGCACGCCAAGGAGATGTTGAAGGCTTTGGGCTACAGCGACGAAGAGGTAGAGGGTTTTAGATGACCTCCGTCTTTTCGAAAGCGGTGAAGCAGGCTAATCCGTCAGCTTACCCCACCTTTAGATAAGTGTTTGAGACGCACAACTTTTCCCTCGCTTAATACGACCTCCTAACCCAAAGGTCGCGTTTCAGCGCAAACTTCATAACTCGTCGGCTAACGCTCAATTAGCTGAGTAAGAGATGGGCAATCGCGACCTCGCCTTTAAGGTGCTGGAGCTGGTCAAGCAACACGACTCTTGGAGGTCCTCGTGCCTTAACTTGGTCCCTAGCGAGAACGTCACGAGCAGGTTGGTCAGGCTCGTACTAACGTCCGACTTAGGTCACAGGTACGCCGAGGGCAAGCCGTTTAAGAGGTACTACTGCGGGACCCGCTTCATCGACGAAATAGAGGCGCTAAGCGTAGAGCTGGCGAAGAGGCTCTTCAAGTGCGAGCTCGCCTCGGTCAAGCCCATCTCCGGCACGGTCGCGAACTTAGCGGTGTTCTCCGCCTTAGCCAAGCCCGGGGACAAGATAATGGGCCTCAGCATACCTTGTGGGGGGCACATAAGCTTCGCGGAGATAGGGGCCGCTGGCATAAGGGGGCTCTCTGTGGTGGAACTGCCCTTTGATAGCGAGGAGATGAACGTGGACGTCGAGAGGGCCGTGGACCTTATAGGCAAGGTTAAGCCCAAGCTCGTGGTCTTGGGGGCCAGCCTCTTCCTCTTCCCCCACCCCGTGAGGGAGCTAAGCAAGGCGGCTCGAGAAATCGGGGGCCACGTGGTCTACGATGGCTCCCACGTGCTGGGGCTGATAGCCGGGGGGTCCTTCCAGGACCCGCTGAGCGAGGGAGCCTTCGTGCTGATGGGCAGCACGCACAAGACGTTCCCGGGCCCCCAAGGCGGCGTGGTGCTCGCGAACGACGAGGACGTCATGGACAAGGTAGAGAATGCCCTCTTCCCGGGCCTGATAAGCAACCACCACCTGCACAGGGTGGCGGCCCTAGCGATAGCGCTCGCGGAGATGCTGGAGTATGGAGAGGCCTACGCCAAGGCCATCGTCGATAACTCCAAGGGGCTCGCGAGGTCGCTCCACGAGAGGGGCTTCAAGGTCCTCTGTCCGCACAAGGGCTTCACTGAGTCGCACCAGGTGGTCCTCGATGTCTCGAGCTTGGGCGGGGGTAAGTGGGCATCTAAGAGGCTCGAAGAGGCCAACATAATAACCAACATGAACCTGTTGCCATGGGATGACGTGAAGAGATCCGGCAACCCGAGCGGCCTCAGGCTGGGGGTCCAAGAGGTCACTAGGCTGGGCATGAAGAGGAGCGACATGGACTTCGTAGCTGAGAAGATGGAGGAGGTACTGTTGAGGGGGCGCGACCCGGCCGAGGTGAAGAAGGAGGTAGCGGCCTTTATGGCCTCGTACCAAGAGGTCAAGTACTGCTTCGACGGCTCTAACGCCTACAGGCTCTTGGAGTGCTTGGAGAATCTGGGGCGATGAAGTCGAAGAAGGCGCGGATGCTGATAGCGGTCTGTATTGCGATAGTAGCACTGCTCCTCTACTCCTCCATAATCGAGCCTAACTTTGTCGTGACCAGCACGTGCTTGGCCTTGGACTTCGAGAGCCTGCCGAGAGAGTTCCACGGCTTCAGGATAGCTCACGTATCAGACCTACACTTCGGAACGTGGCACCTAGCCATCAGAGACGACCTTGTCGTGAGAGCTATCGAAGGGTTCAAGCCCGACCTTATAGTGGTCACGGGGGACCTGATATGTAGCTCGTCGAGCGTGGAAGAGGCGCTGAAGTTTACAGCTCGTTTAGCGTCGATAGCGCCGACCGTCGTGATCCTCGGAAATTGGGACTACTGGAGTGGAGCGAACGTGACGCTCTTCGTCGAAAGGCTGAGGAGTGCTGGGGCCGTGGTGCTGATCAACGAGCACATCGACGTAGAGCGAGGGGGCTCCAAGATATACGTCGCGGGCTTGGACGACCCCCACACGATGCGTGACGACCTTGAGAGGGCGCTCAGCGGAATCCCTCTCAACTCCTTCAAGATACTCTTGGCGCACTCGCCCGAGGCCTTTAAGAAGGCCCGAGGACGGGCGGACTTGGTGCTCGCTGGGCACACTCACGGAGGTCAGGTCGTGGTTCCACTACTCGGCCCGCTCTTCGTCCCCTTGCCTCCGGGCTCGAGGAAGTATGTGAAGGGCCTCTTTGTGGAGAACGGGACCTCGATGTACGTCACAAGCGGGGTTGGTTGCAGTCTACTGCCGATGCGCTTCCTCTGCCCGCCGGAAATCGCTTTGATAACTTTGGTCAAGAAATAAGGCTCTAAGAGCTTGACGGGACGTTCCAAGTCGGCAACTCACGCTATGACGATGGATCTCAAAGTCTGACGGGCACGCCTCTCTTCGCTAGGTACTCCTTTACCTCCCTTATGGTGTACCGCGCGAAGTGGAATATCGACGCCGCTAACGCGGCGTCTGCCTTGCCTATCGTCAGTGCCTCGTAGATGTGTTGCGGGTTCCCAGCCCCACCGCTGGCTATCACTGGCACGTTTACTGCCTCGGCCACGGCCCTCGTAAGCTCTAAGTCGTAGCCCTCGTTCGTCCCGTCCATGTCGATGCTCGTGAGGAGGATCTCGCCAGCGCCTAGCTCGACGACTTTCTTGGCCCAGAGGACAGCGTCGAGGCCTGTGGGCTTCCTGGCCCCGTAGGTGTAGACCTCCCACCAGACCTCTCTACCTTCGCAAGTCCCAGTACCGAGGCCTTGACTAGGCCCCTCGCCCCTCCGCCTCTTCTTCGCATCTATTGCGACCACTATGCATTGGGAGCCGAACATGTCGGAGGCCTCTCTTACGAGCTCAGGCCTCTCGACGGCAGCCGTGTTTATCGACACCTTGTCGGCCCCGGCGACCAGTAGGTCCCTTATGTCCTCCACGCTCCTTATCCCCCCTCCGACGGTGAACGGTATGCTCAAGACGTCGGCCGTCCTCTCGACGACTTCTATCAACGTCTTTCTGCCCTCGTAGGACGCCGTTATGTCCAAGAAGACTATCTCGTCGGCCCCTTGGTCTTCGTAGTAGGCCGCCAGCTCGACGGGGTCGCCAGCGTCGCGCAGGTTCGTGAACTTAACCCCCTTGACGACCCTCCCCCACCTGATGTCCAAGCAAGGTATAATCCTCTTGGCCAGCATGCCCTTCCCTCAGCAGTCCTTGCCCACTCTTATAGCTTCTCGGAGGCTTATCAGCCCCTCGTAGAGGGCCCTCCCTATTATCAGACCGTAGGCGCCCGTCTTCTTGGCCCTCTCCACGTCCTCCAAGCTCGAGACGCCCCCTGCCACGAGGACGTTCAGCCCCCCGAGCCTCACGACGTCCTCCACGCTCCTCTCATCTATCCCGCCGAGGGTCCCGTCCCTTGTGACTGACGATATTAGGATCCACTTGAAGCCCACGTCCTTGGCCCTCTTGGCCTCGTCCACGAGCAACCTCTCGGTGACCTCTCTCCAGCCCTTTATCGCCACCTTGCCCTCGAGGTGGTCCAAGGCCACCACCACCCTGTCCCCGCCCGCCTGCCTGACCATCTCCTCCGCCACCTCGGGCCTCTCTATGAAGATCGTCCCTATGACGACTCGAGCGGCGCCAGCCTCCAACAGTGTCAGGGCTTTGTCGACGCTTCTAATGCCCCCGGCCACCTGCACCTCGACGTTGGCCTCCGCTATTAGTTGCAATATGGTCTCCATGTTGCTGCCCCTGCCGTGGGCCGCGTCCAAGTCCACCACGTGGACTATCTCGGCGCCCTCCCTCTCCCACTTCCTCAAGGCATCGAGGGGCTTGATGTGGTAGACCGTCGCCTTATTTATGTCGCCCATGTAGAGCCTAGCGACCCTCTTGCTCACGATGTCTATGGCCGGGATTACCTTCAACTTCCCACCCTCCTAATGGTCATCGGCGATCCTTTGAAGGCTTTAGGGAGCTCCTCAACAAGGGATGAGGCGAGGTCGGGCCTGAGGGTCCTAGAGAAGGAGCTCGATGACTGGGGGGACGAGCAGACCAAGGGTCGAGCCCTCTGCGGCGTTGTCAACTTCCGCGACGAACGCATCTCACGCACCGTCTCAAAGCGTGCCCTTGGTGCTTGGGACCCCGCTACGGCCTATCGAGAGGGCTTGCCTAAGGGCCAGTGCGAGGGCCTTGAACGTCGCCTCGACCTTGTGGTGATCGTTCTCCCCGGACAGAACCCTGACGTGGAGCGCCATCTTGGCCGCCTCCGCCATGGACCTCAGGAAGTGCACCAGGTCCTCTGACTTTATGTCCTCCACGTAGTCCGCTCGGAGGTCCAGCTCTGCGTGGAACGAAGGCCTGCCCGAGAGGTCCACGGCCGCGAGCGCAAGGGCCTCGTCCATGGGCACCACAGCCCAGCCGAACCTGTTAATGCCCTCCCTGCTCCCAAGGGCTTTTGACAGCGCCTCACCCAAGGCCAGGCCCAAGTCCTCCGCCATGTGGTGCTCCAAGTCCCCCTCGACGACCTTGGCGTTTAAGTCGAAGGACCCGTGGAAGGCCAAGGTCTTGAGCATGTGGTCCAGGAAGAGGAAGCCGGTCTCCACGTCGCAGCGGCCGTTGCCGTCGAGCTCCAGCTCCACCTCCACGTGCGTCTCCGCTGTCTTCCTCTCGACCCTTGCCCTCCTCAAGGACGGCTCCTCCGAGCTCGATATCTCGCGTTAGCCCTCGTAAAAAGGCTTCTCAACCACATGCCTCCTAGAGGGCTAGCGCCCTTCTCAAGGCCTCGATGAAGAGCTCGTTGACCCTGCGAGGGCCAACGGTCACCCTGATGCAGTTCTCCAACAAGGGCTTCGCGTTCCTCTCCCTGACGTAGAAGCCCATGGCCTCCAGCCTCTCCACGAGTTCCTCGGAGTCCATGGCCTCGACCTTGAAGAGCACGAAGTTAGCCTTTGAGTCGTAGGGCCTGACCCCCTTCGTGGAGGCGAGCTCCCTTACCAAGAAGTCCCTCTCGGCCTTCACCACCTCGACGGCCTTCACCACCTCGTCCCACCTGTCGAGGATAAGCCTCACCACCTCCTGCGCCACGGAGTTGACCGAGTAGGGCGACTGGAGCCTGCTGATGAAGTCGTGCACTCCCTCGCTGACGACGGCATAGCCCACCCGCAGGCCCGCGAGCCCGGCGACTTTGGAGAAGGACCTCAAGACGATGACGTTCTCGTACTTGAGCGGCAGATTCCAGAGGCTGAAGTCACCGAAGTCGGCGTAGGCCTCGTCGACCACCAGCAACCCTCTGAAGCCCTCGGCTATGGCTTCCACGACCTCCTTAGGCTGTTGGGTGCCGGTGGGGTTGTTCGGGGATGCCATGAATATGACCTTGG